>Ga0315294_10000025_pt1 | contig 157160 bp, 150 predicted proteins | sample YL17G13_40_MG_FD_203626 | JGI IMG/M metagenome (GOLD analysis project Ga0315294, IMG submission 203626) | Sediment microbial communities from Yellowstone Lake, YNP, Wyoming, USA - YL17G13_40 | ecosystem: Environmental > Aquatic > Freshwater > Lake > Sediment | place: USA: Wyoming | collected...
GAATTTATGCTGCTCGGGATAGATATGGTTATACGCCTTTGATTATGGGACAGAGGGATAAAGACTGGGCAGTGACTACCGAGACCACTGCCTTTAACAACTTAGGATTTAAAATTAAAAAGTATCTCGAGCCGGGTGAAATAATTTTAATTGACGAACAAGGAATGAAACCGAAGCGTAAAGGAAGAGGCATTAATCAGATTTGCGCTTTTTTATGGATTTATACGGGTTTCCCCGCTTCTTCTTATGAAGGTATAACTGTGGAGTTGGTCAGAGAAAGATGCGGGATGTGTTTAGCCAAAGACGATAAGGTAAAAAGAGATATTGTCTCGGGTATTCCGGATTCGGGAACCACGCATGCCATTGGTTATGCGATGGAATCAAAAGTTCCTTTTAGAAGGGCTTTGGTAAAATATACGCCGGGATTTGACCGCAGCTATACTCCGCCATCTCAGGAGACGCGCGACTTGATTGCCAAGATGAAGCTGATACCTATACAAGAGATAGCCAAAGGTAAGTGCATTGTCATCTGCGACGATTCTATTGTCAGAGGCACACAGCTGAAAAATTATACCATACAGAAACTTTTAGAATGTGGCGCCAAAGAAATTCATTTAAGAGTTGCCTGTCCGCCCTTAATGTTTCCTTGCAAATTTAATTATTCCACCCGTTCTATCCATGAGTTAGCCGCGCGCCGGGCGATAAAGGAAATTGAAGGAAAGGATATAAAAGATGTGCAGGCCTATTTAGATGAAGACTCGCCAAAATATAAAAAAATGGTAGATTGGATTACTAAGGATATCGGGCTAACCACGTTAAAATACCAGAAATTAGATGATATGGTTAAGGCGATAGGGCTTTCTAAAGATAAGCTTTGTCTATATTGCTGGACCGGGAGGCAGCCATGAGAGGGCTGACTTATAAAAAAGCAGGAGTAGATATAAAGAAGGCCTCGCTTTTTAAGAAAAGCATCAAAAACCTCGTAAGAAAATCTTTTAGCAAAGAGGTTTTAAAAGACATCGGCGGCTTTGGCAGTTTTTTTAGGTTCCCTAAAGAAAAATATAAAGACCCAATTTTGGTTTCTTCTTCTGATGGCGTGGGCACGAAATTAAAGATTGCGGTTTTGGCAAATAAGCATGATACCGTCGGGATTGATGCCGTAGCGATGAATGTAAATGATATTTTGTGCGTCGCAGCAGAGCCTCTATTCTTTCTGGATTATATTGCCTCGGGAAAATTAGAGCCAGGTGTCTTAGTAGATGTAGTTAAGGGTATCAATAATGGTTGTATCCAGGCGGGTTGCGCATTAATCGGCGGAGAAACCGCAGAAATGCCGGGGATGTATAAGCCGGGCGATTATGATGTGGCGGGTTTTTGCGTGGGTGTGGTGGAGAGAAAAAATATTATTGACGGCACAAAAATAGAAGTCGGCGATACGGTCATCGGTTTAGAATCCAACGGCGTTCACTCCAACGGCTATTCTTTGGTAAGAAAAGTTTTTTCGCAAAATGAATTAAAGCGAATGAGCGCTGAATTACTCAAACCCACGCGTATCTATGTCAAACCCGTTTTATCTTTATTACGCAATACGCAATACGCAATACACAATACGATAAAAGGAATCGCCCACATCACCGGCGGCGCTTTTTACGATAAGATTGCACGCATTTTACCTAATAATGTCAATGTTAGAATAAATAAAGATTCCTGGGCTGTGCCGAAAATTTTCCGTCTCATCCAGAATAAAGGCAACATTGAAGATAAAGAGATGTATCATACCTTTAATATGGGCTGCGGTATGGTTTTAATTGTCGAGGCAAAATCTGCAAAGACCATAATTTCAAAATTAACCGAATTCAAACTTAAATCGTGGGTTATTGGTGAAGTAGTTAAAGGCAAGAAACAAGTAGAGATTGTATAAAAAAAAGGGGTCAGGCGCTTTTTTGATCGTTCATTGATTAAACAATATTTTGCGGGTCCTGCAGAGGCTCGGGGTCCTGCCGCGAATGTTTCTCGTCGCATCACGCTCCTTTTAAATCATTCGCGTCACCCCTCGCCATACGGTTCCGCCAGAAGCACACCTCGTCACCCGCAAAATAAGAATAAGGGGCAGTTCTATTAAAGGTATTTGAAATATAATGGGTTAAGCAGAAACGGTCTATGGAATTTAACGGGTCCTGGCTTAGTTAATGAAAAAACTTATTTGGGAATATAATCATCCTTTGCGACGCCTCTGGAAAATTTTATTTGTTTTTTCTGTTGGTCTAATATTAGCGAATATGCTGCTATTATTTATAGTTACTTTTTCCCATTGTTCGCTATCTTTAACTGGCGTAATAACATATTTTACAATTGCTGCAGTTATCTCGTTTATTAGTGCGCTCAAGGTTTCTTTTGCAAATAGACCAAGTTGGTTGTTAGATGCAGAAACCCGACCTATGAACCGTTTAACAGAAAGCAGAACCTTTGATTTAAAACAAGAAGATTTAACAAATATTACAGAAAAAACATTGAAAGAGCTTGGCTGGGATTTTTCAAAAACATCAGAAAGAAATTTTGAGGCTAAGACCCATGCTTCTTTTTGGACATATGGTGAAAAGGTGCATATTGATATCTTTGAGAATGGTACAGTACAAATTCAGAGTACGCACCCTTACCCTTACCTTGCTGATTGGAAAAATAAGACAAATATTACAAACTTTTTTGATAAATTTGAGAAAGTAAGAAATGATGGATAAGAAAAAGTTGTTGATTTTGCTATTAACAATAAGTTTATGCCTTACTGTTTCTGCCTTTTCTGAGACTATTCTTCTGAAGTCAGGCAAGGCTGGAGATTCGTAGACGTTGTACGTAACTATATTTGTATTTTTAGTTACAAAACAAATCTATAAATGAATCTGGCAGGTTTTCGCAGCGAATGGAGATTTTAGGCGATTTTTAGCGGGTGGCTTGGTTTGAGAAACAAGTAGAAATAGTATGAAAGGTTTTTAAGGAGGTGATGTCATGGTAGAGCTTTATGATAAGGCTACTAATGATTATCTAGGTAAGATTTCTGATGAAGAGCTGCAGTTTTTGATTGATAATCTTGAAGAGGAAAATTTAACCGATGAAGACTATTATATTGACAGAACAACACTGGAATTTTTAAAAGAGAAAGGAATGAGTTCTGATTTGGTGAAGTTAATTGAAGATGCTATGGGAGATAAAGAGGGAATAGAGATATTATATAAGAGAAAATAAACAGAAAAAAGGGGGTGGGTAATGAATATTTTTTATTTAGTTTGTGTGGCAGTTGTGATTATATTCTTTATGGGCGTTAGAATTGTCAGGCCTACGCATCGAGGGTTGATTGAAAGATTAGGGAAGTATGACCGTTTTGCTATGCCGGGATTTCATTGGATTATTCCTTTAGGAATTGAGCATATGTATCAGGTTAACGTAACCGAGCAGATGGTGGATGCCGAGCCACAGGAAATTATTACTAATGATAACTTAAATGCCAGAGTAGATGCCCAGGTTTATTTTAAAGTTAAAGCTGATGAGGAAAATGTGAAGAGTTCTCAATACCACGTGAATAATTATCAATGGCAGATAGTAAATTTAGCCAGGACAACCTTAAGAAACATTATCGGCACCTTGACTCTTAAATCTGCTAATAGCGAAAGAGGTAAGATTAATTCTGAATTACACAAGACGCTGATGGAAGAAACATCAAGTTGGGGTATTGAGATTGTGCGCACAGAATTAAAAGAAATTGACCCGCCCAAAGATGTCCAGGAGACAATGAATAAAGTGGTCAAGGCAGAGAATGAAAAAATCGCTGCCGTGGATTTTGCTACAGCTACTGAGACAGCGGCAGACGGGCAAAAAAGAGCGGAGATTAAGAAGGCAGAAGGTATCAAGCAGGCCAGGATTTTAGAAGCTGAAGGCGAGGCAGAGGCAATTAAACTAGTTAATGAGGCAGCGGAAAGATATTTTGTCGGTAACGCGCAGGTTTTAAGAAAGCTTGAGGCCGTAGAACATGCACTCAGCAACAATGCCAAAATCGTCGTGCCCGCAGGTACAGAATTAGTCAATGTCATCGGCGAAATGGCCGGGGTATTGCCTTTGAAGAAAGAGCAGAAGGAAGATAAGAAATAGAGATAACTATAGAGGTTGATTAAGAAAAGATGTTGTTGATTATCAGAGAGAGGGCGAGCGAAGAAGTTCTTTCTAGCGTTGCCGAAGACCTCAAAGGATATATCAAGGTGGTCGTGGATGTCCGCCACAAGATTTTGTCTGCCGGAGGAAAAATGCATGTGGATGGCGAAAGAATTCTTCTTGAAGACGGGAGTAAGCAGCTGGATGTCTGGGGAGGCGGTTTGGACCTTGAAACCGGCGAGGTTGATTTTGATTCGGTGATTAATTTAAGGCCGGGACAAAATAATGTCAGCCGGGAAGTTTTAGACCCTGGGATACGTAAACAGATGGAAGCGATTATCCGTGCTTTATTGAGGTAAGTGATGAGTGCGCAGGAATTGATATTGAATATTGCTGTGAATTTGGGAAGAATTGGAAGGTATGCCTATGAAGGCAGGCGTTCCCGGGTAGAGCAATTCTTGAATGAAACAGAAGAATATGTCCGCCAACTTGAGTCGGCGTCCATGCATCCGCGCTTCCAAAGGACACTTGTTGCTTTTAAAGAGTCTTTTAATGAACTAGAAAGAGACATGCGTTTAGACGCATGTTGGGCAGAGACAGCCTATACTTGGGCTAATATATTGACCCATCGCGCAAAATTAGCTGGTTAAAAAAATAAGATGAGAATTTTAGTTATCGGTTCAGGTGGCAGGGAGCATGCGCTGGTTTGGAAAATAGCGCAGTCGAAATTAGTAGAGAAGATTTTCTGCGCTCCCGGTAATGGCGGGATTGCTCAACAGGCAGAGTGCGTGGATATTAAGGTAGAAGATATACCAACTTTATTAGGTTTCGCGAGAAAAGAAAAAATAGATTTAACTGTAGTTGGCCCGGAAGCGCCGCTATCACAAGGCATAGTTGATGAATTTAAAAATTATAAATTAAATATATTTGGACCAAACAAGAAGGCAGCCCAATTAGAAGCAAGCAAGGTTTTTGCCAAAGAATTAATGGCAAAGTATAATGTTCCTACCGCAGATTTTAAAATTTTCGATAATGCTAGTGAAGCGAAAAAATATATTGAGAAAATCGGTGCGCCTTGCGTAGTCAAGGCCGATGGCTTAGCCCAAGGTAAAGGCGTGATTGTAGCCAAGACCATTGATGAGGCAAAGCAAGCAGTAACCTCGATAATGCAGGAGAGAATTTTTGGTGATGCCGGTAATAAAGTGATTGTGGAAGATTGTTTAGAAGGCCAAGAGGCATCTATAATCGTGATTACCGATTCTAAAGAGGTGATTGCTTTGGCTTCCAGTCAAGACCACAAAAGAGTTTTTGATAATGATTCCGGACTAAATACAGGTGGCATGGGCGCTTATTCGCCAGCGTCGGTAGTGACGCAGGAGCTTTTTAGAGAAGTTCTCGACAAAATAGTCTATCGGACAATAGACGGCTTAGTAAAGGATGGAATAAATTATATCGGAGTTTTGTATGCGGGTATAATGATTACCAAAGACGGTCCCAAAACTTTAGAGTTTAATGTGCGTTTTGGCGACCCTGAGACCCAGGCAATCCTGCCGCGTTTAAAATCGGATTTAGTAGAGGTAATGTTAGCGGCCAGCGAGCAAAAATTAAATCGCGTCAGGACTTTAAATTGGGATAATCGCAGCTGTGTCTGTGTGGTTTGCGCCTCAGGCGGGTATCCGGGCGATTATGAAAAAGGTAAAGAGATTTCTGGTTTAGATGAAGTGGCGAAAATTAAAGATGTGGTGGTATTTCATGCGGGAACAAAAAAGCAAGACCATAAAATTTTTACCAATGGTGGGAGGGTCTTAGGCGTAACTGGACTAGGCAATAGTATAAAAGAGGCAATTGATAGAACATATCAGGCTGTTGAAAAAATAAATTTTGCAGGGATGCATTATCGTCGGGATATAGGATGTAAAGCAATATCAAAAATCAAATATCAAAAATTTAACGAGGAGAGATTATGAGTAAAGCAATAAGTATAATCATGGGTAGTCAGTCGGATTTGAAGACAGTAAAAGAGGCAATAGATTTGCTTAAGGAATTTAAAGTGGGTTTTGAGGTTAAAGTTTTATCGGCACATCGCACACCTAAAGAATTAGCTGGGTATGTGGAAGCTGCGTCAAAAAAAGGAATTAAAGTTTTTATTGCCGCCGCAGGCGGGGCAGCAGCTTTAGCCGGAGTAATCGCCAGTCATACCACTCTGCCAGTTATTGGTGTTCCTATTGAGACAAAGAGCCTAAAAGGGCTTGATTCATTATTATCCACGGTGCAGATGCCGGCAGGAATTCCCGTGGCGACGATGGCTATAGGAAAAGCAGGCGCTAAGAACGCAGCCATCTTTGCTTTGGAAATTTTAGGCATCACCGATAAAAAAATCCAGAAAAAATTGTTAGCCTATAAAAAAGAAATGGTTAATAAAATTAAACAGATTAAACTAAGAATTTAAAACCATGAACCATGAACCATGAACCATGAACTAATATGTCTTTTACCAAAGTCATAAAAATAGACCCCGTAAATCCTAAAGAAGAATATCTCAAAGAGGCAGCGGATATATTGATAAAAGGTGGATTAGTGATTATGCCCACAGAAACAGTCTATGGCATAGCCGCTAATATGCTCAATAAAAAGGCCCTGGATAGACTATATAAAATTAAAAATCGGCCAAAAGATAAACTTTTTTCTCTGCATATAGATAAGAAAGAAAGAATTGAAGAATTTGCTAAAGATATACCAGTTCCTGCCTATAAACTTATTGATAAGTTCTGGCCCGGTCCGCTGACCATAATCCTGAAATCAAAAGATGAGGGTAACGTGGGTTTACGCATGCCGGATAATGAGATTGCTTTAAAAATAATCAACCTCGCCAAAGTTCCGATTGCCTGCCCTTCAGCTAATCTTTCTGGAGAACCTGCGCCCACAAATTTTCAGGAGGCAATGCAGGACTTTAAAGATTTGGTAGATTTTGCTATTGATGCAGGTAGTACAAAGTTAAATGTTGAATCTTCGGTGGTAGATTTAACTGTTCAGCCTTTGCGCATATTAAGAGAAGGGGCGATAAAAAAAGAAGATATCGAAGCAGTAGTTAAAAAAAAGACGGTACTTTTTGTCTGCACGGGAAATTCCTGTCGCTCAGTAATGGCCAAAGGGCTCCTGGAGAAAAGATTAAAGGAGCAAGGCCGTTTTGATATAGAGGTCTTATCTGCGGGTATAATGATATTGGGAGGCTTAGAGGCAAGCAGTGAAACAATAGAACTCCTAAAAAAAGAAGGTATAGATGTATCTGGTCACTTTTCGCAAAGGGCTTCTTTGGAGATAATTAAAAAGTCGGATATCATCTTGGTTATGGAGAGGCTGCAGGAAGAAAAAATATTAAAGTTAGTTCCGCAGGCAAAATTTAGGCTGTTTTTATTAAAAGAATTTGCTAAAATAGATGATAGTAATTTGGATATTGCTGACCCGATTGGAAAACCAATGCAATTTTATGCGCAAACCTTTGCAGTAATAAAAGAGGCGATAGAAAGGATAAGTAATGTAATATGAAAACAATACTCATAGCTTGCGACCACGCCGGATTTGCCTTAAAAGAGAAATTAAAACCTTATTTAGAAAAAGTTGGCTTTAAGGTAAAAGATTTAGGCGCGCGTTCAAAAGAGCGTTGTGATTATCCTGAATTTGCCTATACGCTGGCGAAAGCGATTTGCCAAGGAAGATATAAACGGGGCATACTTATCTGTAAAACGGGCATCGGTAGTTCCATTGTGGCAAATAGATTGCCGGGTGTGCGCGCGGCATTGTGTTATAATCTTAATGCAGCCCGACTTTCTCGCCAACACAATGACAGTAATGTTTTAGTCTTGGGTTCGGCTTTTGTGAATGGAAGATTGGCCTTGAAAATTTTAGGTGTCTGGTTAAATACGCCCTTTCAAGGCGGTAGACACCAGAGGCGGATAAAGCAGATAAAAGAGATTGAAAGGAAGATAAGCCTGTCCTTGCGGCAGGCAGGGAGACGAATAAGGTGCGGCAGATAAAGAATATTGATCCAGAAATTTACGCAGTAATAAAAAATGAGCTTAAAAGGCAACAGGATAATTTAGAGTTAATTGCCTCGGAAAACTTTACTTCGTTGGCGGTGTTAGAGGCACAGGGTTCGGTTCTGACTAATAAATACGCTGAAGGTTATCCTTCTCGCCGCTGGTATGGCGGCTGTGAATATGTGGATGAGGCTGAAGCATTGGCTATTGAACGGGCAAAAAAATTATTTGGCGCCGAACATGTGAATGTCCAGGCGCATTCCGGCACCCAGGCAAATATGGCGGTTTACTTTGCCGCGTTAAATTTGGGAGATACAATTTTAGCCATGGACCTTGCCTGCGGCGGACATCTTACCCACGGTCATCCGCATAATTTTTCGGGTATGTTTTATAATGTGGTTACCTATGGCGTAGATAAAAAGACCGAGGTTTTAGATTACGCTAAAATTTTAGATTTGGCCAAGAGACACAAGCCCAAGCTTATTTTAGCCGGCGCCTCGGCCTACTCCAGAAAAATAGATTTTAAACAGTTTCGCAAAATTGCCGATTTAGTAGGCGCATATCTGTTTGTGGATATGGCGCATATTGCTGGCCTGGTAGCAGCAGGTATTCATCCCACACCTGTTCCTTATGCAGAATTCGTTACCTCTACTACCCACAAGACCTTACGGGGCCCACGGGGAGGTTTTGTGATTTGCAAAAAAGAATTTGCCAAAAAAATCGATGCCTTGATTTTTCCGGGCATCCAGGGTGGCCCTCTGATGCATGTTATTGCTGCCAAAGCTATTGCCTTTAAAGAGGCAATGAGTGTAAAATTTAAAAATTATCAAAGGCAGGTAGTAAGGAATGCAAGAGAGCTTGCCCGCGCCCTTAACCAAAAGGGCTTTCGGATTGTTTCCGGCGGCACAGATACACACTTAATCCTTGTCGACTTAACGGAACAAGGTATTACCGGTAGAGATGCATCAGGCGTATTAGAGCAGGCAGGCATTACTGTAAATAAGAACCTCATCCCTTTTGACAAAAAAAGTCCGGCTACAACTAGTGGCATACGTTTAGGAACTGCGGCTGTAACCACGCGGGGAATGAAAGAGTTTCATATGCGTCAAATTGCGCGGTTTATCCATGAGGCAATAGAGGCAAGCGATGATGTTAAAAAGTTAAAGGAGACCAGAGAAAGAGTTTTAGATTTAACCCGAAGATTTGCTTTATATCCTGAACTCTTAAAAGAAAAATGAGAAAAGAATCTAAAAAACACAAGCGTCCGAGTTGGGATGAATATTTTTTGGAGGTTGCCGGCCTTGTTTGTAAAAGGGCTACTTGTATTCGACGTAGCGTAGGCGCGGTTTTAGTGAAAGATAAAAAGATTTTAGCTACAGGTTATAATGGCGCGCCTTCAGGCCTCAAGCATTGTTTAGATATTGGTTGTCTGCGAGAGAAACTAAAGATTCCTTCGGGAGAACGCCAGGAATTATGTCGCGGGTTGCATGCTGAGCAAAATGTATTAGTCCAGGCAGCTTTATATGGAATAAGCACTGAGGGCAGCATTCTTTATGTGACAAATCAGCCCTGCGTAATCTGTGCGAAGATGTTAATTAATGCCGGGATTGAAGAAATTGTGATTTCTGCCGGCTATCCGGATAAAATGGCCAGGAAATTTTTAAAGGAAGCAAAGATCAAAGTAAGAAGAATAAAAAAATGAGATGCCCTTATTGTGGTTATAAAGAAGATAAGGTGGTAGATTCGCGGGCCACGCAGGAAGAATCAGCGGTCCGGCGCAGACGCGAATGCTTAAAATGCGGTAAACGTTTTACTACCTATGAATATATTGAGGAAGTCTCTTTAATGGTGGTAAAGAAAGATATCCGGCGCGAGCCTTTTGACCGAAAGAAGATTCTCGCCGGGATTATGAAGGCCTGCGAGAAAAGGCCGATCAGCATGGAGAAGATGGAGGAGATTGTTACCGGGGTTGAACGGGCAATTCAAAAGAAATCCGACCGCGAAGTCTCCTCTTCAAGAATTGGTGAGTTGGTGATGGAGAAATTAAAACAATTGGATGATGTGGCCTATGTAAGATTTGCCTCGGTCTACCGGCAGTTTAAGGATGTCGGGCAATTTATGGTGGAATTAAAGGATATTCTAAACCAAGAAAAGCGAAAGAGCCCGAGATAAGAAAGGAAGAGCTTCTATGGTAGAGATGGAATTGAATAAGATTGTTATTGATGAAAAAAGGCATGACCAGCTCATTGTCTTAAAAGAAAAAGGCGGTAGCCGGATTTTACCTATTGTCATTGGCCTGAATGAGGCCTCGGCCATAAAATTAAAGATTAGCGGATTTAATCCACCCCGGCCTTTAACCCATGATTTATTGCATAATACAATTGAAAATTTAGAGGCCAGTGTTGATAAGGTGGTGATTGATAAATTAGAAGAGAATACCTTCCACGCCAAGCTCGTCTTAAAAACCAACAACGGAAAACTTAAGATTATTGATGCCCGACCGTCAGACAGTATTGCCTTGGCAGTCAGGGCCCATGTGTCTATATTTGTCGAAGACGAAGTCATCAAGCAGTCAGAGATATTTAATAAAGAGAAGTAACAAAAAGGGGTCAGGCGCTTTTTTCGCTCATTGATTCCGGATTCCGTATCATTTTTTGCGGGTCCTGCCTCGGGCATTTTCTTGCGCTCACGCGCTTCGAAAACGCCCGCGTCACCCGCAAAAAAACACGAAACCTATTCCAATGCGGGTTTGAATTTGGTTTGCAAATGGGAGGAAAGATGAAAAAATTGCTGAATCTCGCCATTAAATTAGTTTCTCACCCTTCGGAAGGCCTAAGCGAAATAATAGAGGAGAAGCCCATAATTCCTGCCGTTATCCTTTTTGTTATTTCAAATCTTATTGTTGCTTTTCTGTTTTGGTCATTAATATTAATCAAAGATTATCGGCTTCAATCTACCATTCTAAATGTAGGATTTATTTTGAAGATTTTAGCTCCTAAACTATTATTGCCTTTTTTGTCTATCTTTTTAATTCATTTTTTAAGCAAATATATATATAAAAGCGAAGGTAATCTTTTAACATTTTTAACTTGTTATCTCTTTATTATTGGGGTTATAGTAATAATTATTAGCTGCATAACCCTTTTATTCTATGCAATATTTTTGTTTTCAGGTAACCCAAGCCTTACATCCCCATATAACTTTATTGCAAAAGTTGTTCAAGGCGGCTGGAGTTTAATTTTAACAATCGCTGCCATTATGGGTGTTTATGGTTTGAGTGGCAGGCAAGCACTTACTGTTTGGTTTATACAATTTTTACCTATGGTAATACTTTATTATTTTAAATTAATTTAAAAAAAACAGCAACAAACCTATTCCAATGCGGGTTTGAATTTGGTTTTATAAATTAGGGGACAGTTCTATTTATTATTAGTATTTTAGCGGGTGGCTTGGTTATGAAAATAGGCATAATTTCTGATAGTCACGATAATTTGCCCAAGATAGAAAAGGCGGTTAAGCTTTTTAATAAGCAGAAAGTGGGTTTTGTGTTGCATGCCGGAGACTTTGTGGCGCCGTTTACTATCCTGAAATTAAAGACTCTGCGCTGTGATTGGCGGGGCATATTTGGTAACAATGACGGAGAAAGAACTGGGCTTGCGCGCATCTCAGAGGGCAAAATCCAGGAAGGCCCTTTAAGAATTACACTTAACAATCAAAAAGTTACTCTGGTCCACGATATAAATACTATTAATCCTGATGCAGAAGATGCTGCTTTAGTTGTTTTTGGCCATACGCATAAGTTACAAATTTTAAAGAAGGATTCCAAACTCCTCATTAATCCCGGTGAAGCTGGCGGCTGGTTAACCGGTGAATCTACTGTAGCCATTGTGGATTTAACTACCTTATCCAGCAAGATTTTTAATCTCTAGGCCCATCAAGATGACTTTCCTGCTCAGACCAGAAGAAAAAAATCTCCTTAAGACAATCTGGCTATTTGCTAAAAAGAAAAAGGTAAAACTCTATCTTGTCGGCGGAATGTTGCGGGATATTTTTTTAAACCGAGATAAAGAAAACCCCGATATCGATTTTTGTTTAAAAAATGGGGCAATAAATTTTGCCAGGAGATTGACGAAAGAGCTTAAGTCTGGTTTTGTGGTTTTAGATAAAGAGCACGGTGCAGCGCGTCTGGTAAATAAAATAAGAGATAAAACCTATACTTTAGACTTTACGGATTTTCGCGGCAAGACTTTAGACGAAGACTTGCTGCATCGCGACTTTACCATAAATGCCATTGCCTTAGAATTAGAGAAAGTATTTACCCCGCCCTGCGCGAGGGGGGCTGGATTTCGCCGCCCTAATTTGGATGATTCACTTATTGATCCTTACCGAGGTAGGGAAGACTTAAAACATAAGCTCATAAAAATAGTGAACAAAAAGGCCTTTGATGAAGACCCTTTAAGGATATTACGCGCTTTTAGTTTTGCCTGCGTGTTTGATTTTAAGATAGATAAAGAAACCTTACGGTTAGTAAAATTAAAGAAAAATAAACTATCCCATGTTTCCTTTGAGCGCATCCGCGATGAAATATTTAAGATTTTGGATAGCCCCCGCGCTTTTGATTACTTCCTCCTGCTGGATAAACTAAAAATCTTAAAGATAATTTTTCCTGAGATTGAGATGATGCGCAATGTAAATCAGGGGCCGTATCATCATCTGGATGTCTGGGAACATACTCTGGAGACGATTAAACAGCTGGAAGGTTTAATTGGAGAGCTTAAGAATAATCAAGAGATTCAAGATTATCTAAAGGAAATAATTTCGCCAGAAAGAAGGCGGCGAGCCTTAATCAAATTAGGTGCGCTTTTACATGATATTGGAAAACCTAAGGCGCGACGCCGCAAGAAGGGAAAAATCATTTTCCACGGCCATGAAAGAGTTGCCTTAGAAATTATTGAAGATGTCACCCAGCGCCTCAGGCTTTCTAACGATGAGCTGAACTCTTTAAAGAAGATAGTTTTCTGCCATCTGCGCCCAGGGTATTTGGCAGATAATGAAGTCATTAGTAATCGGGCAAAATTCCGCTTTTTCCGCGATACGGCAAATGAAGCGATAAGTATACTTTTAATCTCCATTGCTGACCAACGCTCAACCAAGGGGCGATTGACTACCAAAGAGTCGCGGATAAGGCACGAAAAGGCGGTTTCGGGTTTAATCAAGGAATATTTTAGAAGAAAAAAAGAAAAGAAACCCAGCCGTCTTATCAATGGTAATGATTTAATCAGGAAATTCAAATTAGAACCTTCGCCCTTAATTGGTAAGATTTTGCGTGAGGTAGAAGAATTGCAAGCCATAGGTAGGATAAAGACCAAATCCGAGGCCCTTAAGATAGCAGCAAGATTCATCGGATAAGAAGGGGACAGTTATGTTAGAGATTGAGTTTAAAAAGGTTGACTCAGTTGCTATTTTGGATTTGACCGGGAGCATTGATATTGATGCGGCTAATTTTGTGGAGATGGTGGGCTGGTGTCTGACCAATGGATATAAAGATATACTCTGTAACTTTGAAAATGTAAATTTAGTGGATTATGCCGGACTTTCGGTCTTAGCTATAGCCTATAAAGACGTGCTCAATCATAATGGCAGGATAAAATTCGTTAATGTTGCAGCGCATATTGAGAAGATTTTTTGCCTGGTTTATTTGGACCGGGTTTTTGAGATTTACGCCGATGAGGAATTAGCCATAAGGAGCTTTGAAGAAGACAGGGTCATTTCGAAAATTCAAAAGAAGCCGCTGCGCAGAAGATTTAAGCGCTTGCCTCTGGATATAGATATCGAGTTTAAATTAAAGACAAAAGATGAGCAATTTAACTTAGGTAAAGTCTTAAATATTAGCGCTGTGGGGTTATTGGTTTTTTCAGAAAAAACTTATCCTTTAGGCGAGATATTGAAGATAAGGCTCTCTCTTTTGCCTAAGCCAGGGTTTATTGAACTTGAGGCCAAGGTAGTCTGGTTGGTGCAAAAGGAAATTCAGCCACAGATTTATCCGGGTATGGGCTTAGAGTTCTATAATATGGATAGCGAAACGCAGAAGAAGATTATCGAATTTGTGGATAGGAATCTACCTTTAAGTTACACCACAGAGTAATGATGAAGAAAAAGATTTTCTTTATTTTTATTGCCTTATTTATTATTGTCAGCATTATTATAATTTATTTAAACCAGGGTTACCTGCCCACAAAAATCAAATCCCTAATCGTCTCCAGTCTTCAAGAAGCAACGCAGAAAAAAGTAAACCTTGAATCGCTACAATTCCATATATTTAAAGGCCTGGTATTAAAAAACCTGACTATATACGATGACCAAACAACAATTGTTAGTATTAAAGAAAGCGCATTAACATTTCTTATTCTGCCTATTTTTAAAAAAAAGCTCATTATTCCCACTTTAAGACTTAAGTCTCCAGTAGTATTTCTAGAACGCAAGATAGATTCCACATTTAATATTCAAGATTTATTCCCCAAGAAAGCCCCGCGGATACCAAAGGTAAAGTTTAGTATATTTATTTACAAAGTCAGCGTAACCGATGCGAGCATTCACTTTCAGGATGATACCTTGTCTCCTGTGTTCACTAAGAATATCGAGAAATTGGATTTAGTTCTAAATTTAGCCTTGCCTGCCAGCGTGAAGTTTAGGCTTAAATCCGAAATACCTGCCGCTACAGCCATAAATATTACTGCTACAGGTGAGTATAAAATACCTGATAAACAGCTTGTCAGTCAAATTAGTATAAAAAATTTCTCTCCCCAGGATTTCCAAGGCTACTACCGCGATTTTGGTGTTTCTATCACCGAGGGTACAATTGAAGCAGTGATAGACCTTAATCTAAAAAATAATCTTATTGATGCTAAAATATCCAGCCAAAATAAAAACCTGGCTATATCTAAGGATAAGATTTCACTTAAGTTAAATGCACAAATAAATGCAGACCTAAAATACAACCTGATAAATAAACAATTAGAATATTCTGGGATAGCAACAATTGCCAAATCGGATATTGCGGGATTAGATTTCCTCGAGCGGCTAACGGATATTAATGGCCAAGTAGAATTCAATAATTCGGGCGTCTTTTCAGATAAACTGAGTGCTAATATCTGGGCAATACCCATAGAGGCGAAGTTAAGGCTCGCTGATTTCAAGAAACCTTTGTTAAATATTGATATTACTTCGAGTCTAGACCTTAATTCTATCCAGGGATTATTAAAGGATAAATTTAAATTTAGCTTTCCGGCTGATATTCAGGGAAGAGGTAATCTGTTGCTTAAAATAGAGGCCAGATTGCCCTTGGTCCGCTTACCCCAAATAAATGGTTCCCTCGATATTCTAAATGCAAGATTAAATCTGGAAAAGCTCAAATCTTCTATTGAGGATATTAGCGGTCGGATTGAATTCGATCTAAGCCGACTTAGCTGGTCAGAGATAAATTTTAAATATTCAGGGTTACCCTATAAAACAACCGGCGCATTGACAAATTTCAAATCACCCAGCGTGCAATTAGAGCTATCCTCAAGGGACCTTTCTCTGGAGTCTACCTTTGCAATTAATCAAAAGTTGATTAAGTTATCTAAATTGCAAGGTCAATATCTTAATTCAAAATTTTCAGTTAGGGGCGATATCGATACCACAGAGCCATCCAGTTTAGTAGCGGATTTAAGTGGCCAGTTAAATATAAATTTGGCAGATATTAAAGAGCCTTTTAAAAAATTTAAAGACCAGTTAGAACGGATTAAACCAGAAGGGACAATGGATGCACAATTCAGGCTAAGGGGTAATATAAATGACCTGAAATCCTGCACGGTTGAAGCCGGATTTTCCAGTTCTTCTCTATCCGCTTATGGTCTAAAAGCCCAAAAATTCTTTTTAAATTATAGTCAAGCAGATGGTCTGGTGGCTATTTCGCCGCTGCATTTATCTCTCTATGACGGCACAATTGAAGCAAACGCAAAGATGAATTTGAATTCAGAGAACCTTCCTTTTTGGATAAGTGCCGATATACAGGGCGTAAAACTGGAAAAGTTAAAGTTGGATACCGCGGCAGGAGAAAAAGATATTGCCGGCGCCATTACCGCCCAAGTTAAACTAAACGGCTTTTCTAACGATCTCTCTAAGTTAAGCGGAGCAGGTCAGATTAATATCACGGAAGGAAAACTCTGGCAGTTGGATCTCTTTAAGGGCTTAGGGGCATTACTCTTTGCCAAGGATTTCAGTCAGATTATTTTTCGCGAAGGCTTATGTGGATTCTCTATCCAGGATAAATATATCTTTACCGATAATCTAAAGCTGAAAAGTAACATTACAGACCTAACCGGCTCAGTAAAGATAGGTTTTGATAGTTCTATCGACGCCTCGCTTAATGTCCAAATCTTGAATGAGATGGTTCCTTTAAGTGGTACCTTCAAAGATATTACCACTGCAATTCTTGGCCAAACAGGGAGATTCGGGGTAATAAAAATTAGCGGAACACTCAAGGAGCCAAAGTATAAATTTCAACCCGCAGTAAAAGATATCATTAAAGGTATAAAAAATATCTTATTTGGTAACCCTAAGGAGTAAATAAATAATTGTGATATATGGCAAACTTGAACTATTTACGCTATAGATTTTTAAAACCGTTTAAATCCTGGAAAAATAAATATTTAAAATATATTACCCAAAGACAAGCTCAAGAATCTGATTCCTACGATGAGATTGCGCGAGAGATCAGTGAATATCGTAATGAGCCCATAGAGGTAGTTAAGCAAAAGCATAAATTAGGGCCAGAATCAGAAGATAAGTTTTATATCTTTAAAGACCAGGAAAATTTGAGCAAAATAGAGGTCCAAGATTTTTATCGAGAATGTTCTTATTACCTATATGAATTGCCTCTTTGGAATGCGAGAGCGTGCCGACCAAGATATTTATGCCTCGCAAGCTCACCTTATCTTAGGCGCAATCATTATAAGAAAGTTATGGACTTTGGCGCCGGCACAGGAGATTTATGTATCGAGCTAGTCAAGAATAAATTAGAGGTTACTTATTGTGACATAGGAGAACAATTATATGATTTTGCCAAGTGGCGATTCCAAAAGAGAAACTTGCCCATAAAAATGGTCAAAGGAATAGAGACCTTAAAAGACCAAGACTATGATTGCATTTTTAGTTTTGATGCCTTTGAGCATATTCCGGACCTTCCGAAGATATTTCAGGAATTAGTCGGGCATATAAAGCCCAATGGCTCTTTAATTTTTAGCGGAGCTTTTAGCGGCGGGACATTACATTTAGAAGAAAATGAAAAATACAATGATTTTAAAAATTTGGATAACCTAATGCAAAATAACGGTTTAATCTTTCAAGATAAATTTGCGCAATTTTATTTCTATAAACGCGTTAGATGATGTTATAATAACGCCAAGAGAGAGGAAGTGATGTTTATACGTTCGCGGCCTGAAAACCTTGCCCTTCAGGGCAGGGATAATCAGAGGCCGCTTGAGTATCATTTCAGACAGGCTCCGGTCTTTGGACCGGAGAAATTGATTAGATATGCGCAGAGAATTAACTTATGGCCGTTAGTTATAACTTCTATTTTAATATTCCTTTGTTTCATATCAAATTTAGCCGCCCAGGAAAGGCAAGAAGATTGTCAACAGCGAATTGATGCTACCTTAAGGTACATACCTTCTCGCTCAGCAAAGGCGATGTCAGGTAAGATAGAGATTATCGAGTCTGAATCTGAATATAGCTATGAATTCAAAGTATTTGATAAATTTCCGGTAAAATTTTCTGTAGCTCCTCAGTATATTGGCATAGAAAATACAACTGAGGTAGAACTACCCGCACATCTAACCGGCTTGACCACTGATATCGAGACTACCTTGCCCTTTTTTAACTTTGATAAGACATATCTGCGTTTGGGAATTAGCCCTTCTTTTTATGGCGAAGATTGGGATTTCCAAACCTCTAATTTTCGCATCCCCATGCGTTATTTTCTTATTCATCAGCCGAATGATCAATGGACCTTTATCGGGGGCGTGGCGGTATATCCCGATTTTGAGAACGAAATTTTACCGATATTGGGCTTTATCTATAGGCCCAACGATAGACTGGTATTTAATATTATACCCAAAAAACCGAATATCTCTTACATAGTTAATAATAGAGTTACTTTATTTGCCGAAGGAGGCAGTTCTTCAAACAGTGAATTCGAAGTAACCAAAGATAATTTAAAAAATGTAGTGTTGCGTTATAAGCAGATGCGTTTGGGTAGTGGCATAAAATTTAAACTTAATAAATTTATTCAAAGCTCTATATCAGCGGGAGCGGTATTTAACCGAACGCTCAAATATCGCGATAGCCTCGGCAAGGTTAATCTCAAAGACGGTTTTTATACTGAATTTAGGATAGAGATGGGATTATGATGTGGGAAAGAATAGGCAGAAGTAAACGGGCAGGAATTTTAGCTCCTTTGTTTTCCATTTATTCTAAGGATAGCATAGGAATCGGTGATTTTGGGGATTTAAAGTTACTTATAGACTGGACGAATAAAACCGGTAATTCTATAATTCAACTTTTACCCTTGAATGAAGTGGGTTCTCTTTTTTGCCCTTATGATGCCTTAAGTTCCTTGGCCTTGGAGCCGATGTATATATCTCTAGGGACATTATCGCTGGCTAAAGATAAATCCCTTCAGGATAAGATAGATAATCTTAAAAAAACATTTCCTGCGGGTAAACCCTATGTAGATTATGGGATAAAAAAAGCAAAAATTGGCTTGCTCTGGGAAATTTATCTTAAAGAGAAGAACTTGAATTCGTTAGCGTTTAAGAAATTCCAAGAAGAAAATAAATATTGGTTAAATGATTTTGCACTCTTTAAGGTACTAAAGGGTTATCACCAAGGACTGCCTTGGTATAAATGGGAAGATAAATATAAAAATCGCCAGACCGCAACACTAGAAATTTTTCAGAAAGAGCATGAAAAAGAAATTGGATTTCAGATCTGGATCCAGTGGCAATTGTGTAAGCAATTCAAAGAAGTAAAGGCCTATGCGCAAGAGAAAAAAGTCTGGTTAAAAGGTGACCTTCCGATTCTGGTGTCTCGGGATAGCGCTGAGGTTTGGGCGCATCCAGAATTCTTTAACTTAGAGTTTGCTAGTGGCGCGCCTGCAGATATGTACGCTGCCTTAGGACAGCGCTGGGGAATGCCTACTTATAATTGGGAGAGGATAGCCGCTGATGGATATAAATATTTAAAGGAAAAATTACGCTATGCGCAAAATTTTTACGATATCTTAAGGATAGACCATGTGGTGGGAATATTCCGCATCTGGAGCATTCCTTATAATGAGCCTTTAGAGAATCAAGGTCTGAATGGCTTTTTTGATCCCAAGGATGAAAAAAAATGGGAAGCGCAGGGCAAAAAAATATTATCCGTGATAGTTAACAATACTAATATGTTTATCTGTGCCGAGGATTTGGGGGTAATACCCAAGGCTTGTCCAAAAGTAATGGAGGAATTGGGAATTCCGGGAAATGATGTGCAGCGCTGGGCAAAAGATTGGAAAGTAAAACACGATTTTCTTAAACCCCAAGATTACCGCTTTCTTTCGGTAGCCATGTTATCCACTCATGATACCACCAACTGGCCAGCCTGGTGGGATTATGAAGCAGGAACAATAGACGAAGGACTTTTTAAAAGAATTTGCAGCGACCATCGCCAGATAGGTTTTAGCCAGGTAAAAGCTCAACTCTTTGATTCCGGACGTTCTAGTCACGGCAGGTTGCGTTGGTTAGGCCGTATTGATTCAGTTAAAAAATTGGTAGCTATTTTAGGTAAAAGGAAAGAAGAGCTAAAGGATTTTATCGATTTATATGAAAATAGTTATCAGGAAAAAGAGAAGCTGTGGCTGCAGCTAAAACTTAAAGGCCCGATGCGAGAAAAATGTGATTCAGAGATTATTAAAGCGGCATTGCAGATAACCTTAGAATCCCGGGCAATATTTTGTATACAATCTTTAATAGATTGGTTATATTTAACCGACATATTTAAAGGCGCCCCTTATCAATACCGGATAAATACCCCCGGAACCATAAGTGATAAAAACTGGTCATTAGTAATTCCCATTTCATTGGATGCGCTTTTAAAACATAAGGTTTGTCAGGAGATCAAGGTGTTGATTGTTTCTTCGGGAAGGGGCAAGACCGGGTCTTGAAACTCATTGGCAATGAATAAGTTAGAAGACCCGGTCTTGAATTCGCTTTAAAATGATGCTTAACCGAAAAGAAATCCAGCAATATATAAAAGAACAAAACTTAATTACTGATTATCCTGACTTAGAGATTCAGCTTACGCCGAATGGTTTTGATTTAACCGTGGCAAAGGTATTTATGTTTGATACTGAGGGAGCATTAGACTTTTCCAATAAAGAGAGAAAACTTCCTGAAGGTAAAGAAATTTTACCCAAAAAACAAAATCCGAAAGATAAATTCGGCTGGTGGAATCTCAAGAAAGGTGCCTATAAGATAAGAACCAATGAGGTGGTTAATCTACCCAATGATTTAATTGCCTTAGCTTTTTCCCGCACTTCGTTACTCAGAATGGGCGCATTCACCCAGCACGGCGTCTGGGACGCAGGCTTTAGGGGAAGAAGTGAATTTATTTTAGTAGTGGAAAACCCTAAAGGGATAAAACTTAAACAGAATGCCCGCATCGCGCAAATAATTTTTATGCGGATAAACCAGACAGATAAAGGCTATAGAGGAATTTATCAGAATAAGGTATAGTTAATTTAAATGAAATCTTACACGCAATATCTTTGGTTTAATACCAAAAATCGGCAGGAGTTTATCAATATTACACCACAGGTTGAAGAGGCAGTGGAGAAAAGTCAAGTGAAAGAAGGTTTGTGTTTGGCGAATGCTATGCATATTACCGCAAGCGTATTTATTAATGATGATGAAGAGGGATTGCATAAAGACTTTACCCAGTGGTTAGAGAAATTAGCGCCCTACGGCAAAGATAAATATCAACATAATCTCAGCGGCGAAGATAACGGTGATAGCCACTTAAAGCGAACGATTATGGGTAGAGAAGTGGTAGTGGCGATTACCAAGGGAAAATTAGACTTTGGGCCATGGGAGCAGATATTTTACGGCGAATTCGATGGCCAGCGCAGAAAAAGAGTTTTGATTAAAATTATTGGTGAATAAAAAATAGGGACGTCTTTAGATTCAATCGAGGGACGTCTTTTGAGCCAATCGGAAGGGTATCCCCTAAGGAGTTAAAATGAACATAAAAGGTTGTGAAATCAAAATAGTTCAAGGTGACATTACGGAGTTAAAGGTTGATGCTATAGTTAATGCTGCCAATAATAAGTTAGTGATGGGCGGTGGCGTGGCAGGGGCGATAAAGAGAAAAGGCGGGAAAATTATTGAAGATGAGGCGGTTAAGAAGGGACCGATAAAGATAGGTGAGGCAGTGGTAACTTCTGCCGGCAATCTACCTGCTAAGTATGTTATTCATGCAGCCACGATGGGAATGGATTTTGCAACCGATGAGGTAAAAATTAGAGACTCTTGTAGGAATGCCCTGAAGATTGCCGAAGATTTAAAGATAAATTCCGTGGCTTTTCCTGCCTTAGGTTGTGGTGTAGGCGGATTCCCACATCTGGCCGCAGCCAAAATAATGGCACAGGAGGTATTTAGGCATTTAAGGGAAAATGAGTCTTTTACCTTGAAAGAAATAATCTTCTGTTTATATGATAAAGAGGCATTTGATATTTTTAATAAAGGAATGATAAGTTATCTGGAATATATTACGCACAAACTGCAAAACGGGCCTTTTACTACGGTAGATGTAATAATTGAAATTCCTGCCTCGCCGGCAGGCAGGAATGATGGAATTGTGGTAATTGAGCGCAGCAATCCTCCTTTTGGCTGGGCACTTCCTGGCGGGTTTGTGGATTATGGCGAGAGTTTAGAGGCGGCGATAATAAGAGAAGCAAAAGAAGAAACCGATCTGGATTTAGCTGATTTGAAGCAGTTTCATACTTATTCAGCGCCTGGGCGCGACCCGCGCTTTCATACTATAGGAACGGTTTTTATTGCCCAAGCCAGAGGTAAACCCAAAGCAGGAGATGATGCTGCGGGCTTGAAGATAGTCAAACTAAGTGAGCTCAAAGATTTGGATTTTGCCTTTGACCACAAAAAGATTATTCAGGATTACCTAAACTATAAACAAGGAAAGAATCCTTTTTAGTTAGCCCTATCAAAAATCAAGACCGGGTCTTGAAACTTATTGGCAATAAATAAGTTAGAAGACCCGGTCTTGAATCAACCTTCCCGCAGTTGTTTTTTGCCTACCAAGAAACCGCTTTCTTAAACTCAAGTTTTAGCCTTGAAAACGACTGATAATGAGATTATACTTTAAGTAAATTAACTAAGGGTCAGGGTTATGAGATGGAAGGATTTATCTATAATAATTTTGGAGGAGGTAGAATAAACTAACTCCGTATGGGTTGGCCATACGGAGTTTTATTTTGTCTAGATTTTAAGGAATTTAAAAAAGATTTAAAAAACAAAATGAGTAGAGGATAAAAATGAAGACAATAATTATGAAAAGAAGTTTAGTGCTGGTCAGTTTTATCGTATTTTCTATTTGTTCATTGTGGATTTTTGTTAAAGCAGAAGCCGCCAATATAGAAAAAATAGATACCGTCAGCATTGAAGATAAGGATAGGGCGGCGGAAGCGGTTTCTCAATTACCAAATTCCGAGCCACTGCCTGAATTGGAAGCAGAGCATTCAGATACGATAGCAGTTAAGTTTACCCAAGGAGCAAACCCCGAGGATGTTCTTCGGAGAGCAGGGATAAATCCAGTTAAAATTGAAGAGATTAATTTTAGGTTACCATCGGAAAAGTTAGCCGCCTTGAGCCAAAAAGAAGAAAAAGGAGAATCATTAGGAAAAGGTTCAGAGAATTGGTATTGGTATATAGGAAAAAATTATAAAGAAATTCCAAGTGAACAAGTAGAAGATGAATTTAATCTGGGGTTTAGGATTACGCTTGCGCAAGGTATAACTATAGCGGAGGCCATCAATAAATTAAAGGGCAATCCCAGTATAGAATATGCAATGCCCAATGATTTTGCACTTGAATAAAAAATATTTAAAGAGAAAGGAGGTGAAAGATAAAAGGTATTAAAAAATTAGGGTCAGTTTGTGAGATAAATAAGGAGGTAAGAAATGAAACTAACTTTAAAAATTTTATTAGCAGCAGTAGTTTTGTTATTGGGATTTTCAAGCTTATATGCGCAACAAATGATAGCGCTAGATCCAGTTTTTTCCTATGAATCTAGGGGAGAACCCTTTAGTATACCCATAGGTGCAACATTTTTAGAACCTTCGGAAGCAGCCACGCATTATGACCTTTTTGTAACAGGCCTTCCCTCTGGGATAGTAAAGGTTATCAGCAAAGTTTCACCTTTTAAAATTACAGGATACTTACGCCAAGTCGCCGCGGTGCCGCAAGGAGTATACTATATAACTATAACCGCAATGCACTACCCTACATCCACAACATCTTCTGCTACTATGAAATTGAAGATAGGTTCAGAATTAAATGCTCCCATAATCTTTGATCCTCTTGAGCAGATAAAAGTATTGCGCATAAACACATGGTATAGCCTTGCTTTAGGAGTTACAGATAATGACCCAGAGTCGTTACTTTTGAGTGTTACTGGTGCAGTTAATAATGGCTTGGGTTATGTGAAATTTGTCAAAACAGAAGACGAGCTTGGAAGAACGGGTGGAGTACTTTTGATGTATCTGTCAAGACCTGGTGAGCTAAAACTCAATTTAATTGCAAGAGATAGAAGAGGAGAAATGGGTCCTTATAACTCCAATTCTTCATTAGCACAACTACATTTTCTAGTCAGGTAAGCATCTGACTAAGGAAGGATAAATAGCTACGAATTAAACTTACAAAATAGGCCCCTAATCAAGAATATGCAGTCTAAGTAATTTTTGTATTTATCCTTCCCGCAGTTGTTTTTTGTCTACCAAGAAACCGCTTTCTAAAAATGGCGAAATAGGCTTGAAAAGTATAAATTTATCTTTTATATTTATAATAGAGAAGCTCTTTGGAAAATAGGTGCTTAGAATTTGTGCGAAAGGCAAATCCGCCGAAAGGCGGAGACGCAAAGCCACAGCCCCGCCTTTGGCGGGGAGCTGGGTTGCCACAAAGTGCGCGTTTAGACCCAAGGTGATTTGCCTTGGGTTTTTTTGTTTAGGGTCAAGAAACAGAGAGAGTAGGATGAGAAAACAGAAATCAGTAACCAGTAACCAGCGACTAAAGATACTTATCATCCCTGTCTTAAGTCTTTTGTGGCTTTTTATGTCTTTACCATCTGTTTTTTCTTACGACAATTACGTAGTTAGCCCGGATGAAGTTCTGATTATTGTCAATGATAATTATTACGACAGAGACGGCAATGGTAAGAGTGATTCCGTAGATGTGGGTGAATATTATGCTCTCCAGCGAGGAATTCCTCCAGAAAATATCTGCCACGTAAGTTATACAAATTCAGAGATTGAACAAGGGGTAGAACATCCGTTAGTACCAAGCTACCGCACCATACCGAATATTCTTAAGCCAATCAAGGATTATTTAGAAACCACCACAGCCGGCAGCACTCTGCTGAAAGATAAGATTTATTATATGGTGACCACTTTAGGCATCCCGGTAAAATACTGGAATGGCTCTGCTCTGTTTGGGTATGGTTCGGTTCCCTATGACCCGGTTGATAGGCAAATAGAAGATATGTATATAAGAAGGGAGCCTTCTTACGATGGAAAAATGTACCATATTCCCGGTTCAGAGATGAACAAAATTTATGATGATTTGTATCGTTTCCAGGATGTACCTGCGCGTTTTAAAGATGTGGAAAAGGCAAGACGCGCTGCCGCAGAGAAGCCGACATATCTAGTGACCAGGCTGGATGGACCCACTTTAGAGATTGCTAAAGGGCTGGTGGACAAGGCGATTTATGCAGAGAATTATGTAAATCCGCTTAGCGGAAATACCTATATTGATAAATACGGACTCTATGACCCTTACGGCGCGTTGCGCATACCATATTTTGATAATCTCACTTCAGCGTTTAAAGATGCTGGCATCCCTGTTACCCAAATAGAAGACATTTATCCCGATGCTCCTTCTTGGCCCGGTCCTTATCCCCGCCACACGAATCGCGACTACCAACCCGGAGATTGTCCGGATGCCATGTATTACTTTGGATGGTACCAACATTGGAGCAAGCCAAGATTTGAATGGAGAGTCGGCGGAATAGGAGCTGAACTTCAGTCTTATACAGCCGCAAGCATTCGTTCCAGGAGGCAAGCAGTTCCCATAATGCTCCATGAAGGGGTTACGGCAACCATAGGTTTTGTGGATGAGCCAGGTCTGAATGATACCTTAAGCCGAGTATTAAGATATGCGGTGATAAAAGGTTTAGATTTTGCCGAAAGCGCTCAGCTTGGCAATGGTTCTGGTTACAGAGCCTGTCGCATCGGAGATCCGCTCTACAATTTACAGAGAAATGCTGCAACAAGAAGAGAAGATACATTCCCGCCTATTATCTACAATGTCAATGTAAAGACTGATAAATCAGGTGTCCAATTTACATGGAATACGCATGAGCTTAGCTGGGGATATGTTGAATACGGAGAGACAGCTACTTACGGCAATATTTTGCAGGATAAGTTCTATATCATGAATAGTGATCCCACGAGAGGATATTACCCAAAACATTATACCAAAAGACACGGCATTGACCCGTTTCATACCTTTATTCTTTCTCAAGGGCTTTCGCCGAATACTGAATACCACTTCCGGATAAAAGCGGTAGACCCTGCGGGAAATGCAAGATACAGCCGAGACTATTCTTTTATAACCTCCTCAGATACAAACTTTTTTACTCAGACCTGGAGTCCAGAGATTGCGGTCTGGGGGTATGAGCCGGTTACAGATTATAATACTGGGCTAGCTGGTAAGACTGTGCGCAACTATTTTAATATAAAAAAATTCTCACATGGTGGAGATTGCTTAAGATTTCATCTTCAGGCGTCATCAACAAAGCCTCTGCGCATTCAAGATGCGACCATTGCCGAAGCCCAGCAGACTTCTTTTAATCTTTACGTATGGAACAGTAGTACCTCAATCTACGAGAAAAATACATACAGCGGTAGTTACATCTCTCTTAATTTAAAAGAGGATACTAAAAAGTCCCTTACTTTTAACAATGGTCAGAATGAACTCTACCTTAATCCAGGCGAATCAGCGTGGAGCGACTGGGTCCAGATACCCATTGATGTAAATAAACCCTATGCGCTCAGTTTCTATGTTGACCCAATCGATTCCGGGTTGACTTACGCCTGTTACGGCCAGACTAAGACCGGTGGTCGGACAATGGATGCAGTAGCCTGGACTTTTAAAGGTAACGTCTCAGCAGAAAGCGACTGGGCAGCGTTGATTAATCAGGAAACAGTTGATTACGAAAAACTGGGAAATTTTACACAGAGCCCTAATTATAGTTTAGGTGGGACATATGGTGACTATAGCATTTATGGAATCGATAGCATTGAGGTTAGTCTAAATAGGCCACCGCTTTTAGCGCCCATTAACAACAAAACTGTGGATGAAGGTAAGCTGCTACAATTTACTATCTCTGCCAGTGACCCAGATGGAGATAGTTTAACTTATTCAGCCACAAATCTAGCTCAAGGAGCAAGCTTTGATAGCACGACTAAGACCTTTAGCTGGACGCCTAATTTTACCCAGGCTGGACTATATTCAGCAACCTTTACTGTCTCTGATGGCGCGTTAGAAGATTCTGAGACGCTTACCATTACAGTAAATAATGTAAATCGAGCCCCTGTAGCATTGGTTCTTTCTCCCAATTCTGGAACTTTCCCAGTTGATAAGCCCTATCTTTTCCACACAGTATTCTCAGACCCTGATGGCTGCAATGACTTAAGCAGGGTAATGCTAATATTTCGGAGCAATCAGCTTCCCTCGCAATGGCTCATCGCTTATTACCTTAAAACCACGAACAAGCTTTATCTTTATAATGGTTCAACCTACATTGGTGGTTTTACTCCTGGCTCAAACAATGTGATTGATACCCCTTATGGCAAATTGTACTGTGCTCAAACTACAGTCTCAAGCTTAGGGAATTACCTTATCGTGAGCTGGAGCCTAAGCTTTAAATCACCGCTTATAGGTCCAAATTATGTCTATTTATTAGCTGTTGATAATAAAGGCGCTAATACGGGTTGGATATTTAAAGGATATATAAATATTGTGATTAGATAGCGTTTCTACTGCCTTTATCTTGAAAAAGTCCTTAAGATATGTTATACTTTATATGTAATTTGACACTTTGACAATTTAGCAATTTGGAAACATTGAAAAAGGCAAACTAAGGGTAACCTTAGGGCGCAAAACTACCTGCCCTCAAAGAGAGATTTGAGGGTAGAGGAGCTGCCAATGTAGGAGAACCTCAAAAATGCCTTTTTGAGGTTTTTTGTTTTCCTATTAGCCCTTAAGGTTATTCTTAGTAGCCCTTAAGGGCTTTTTATTTTTGGAGGTGATGGAGATGAAAGATAAACTTACTACGCATCGAGTAGTTACTTTTTTAACTCGAGAGGAGCTTGAATTTTTAGATAAGCTTGAGAAGGATATGATGTTTTCAACCGGCACTTACATCTCCCGCGCCAAGATTATCGAGGATATAGTTGAGCTTTTGAGCAGGACACAGATGAATGCCGCCGGCATAAAAGACAGTGGACAGCTTGAGCAGAAGATGATAGAAGCTATAGCCAAAATAAGTCTAAGATAAAGAAAAGTAATGACGAGGCTGAATCGTCAAAGATTAAGATCAATTTGTAAATATTGATTAACACCCGACCCTATCGAATGGGTCGGTGTTCCGCCCACTGCGGAAGGAGGTGTAAGATGAAACGTGTTCTGCGCAAAACCAATAGAAAAACCAAAAGACACCATAAAAGACACCTAGGATTTTTAGGGGCATTAAGGCGCTATCTTGATATTCTGGCAGGTTAAAGGGGGGCGCAAAATGAAGCGAATTCACAGAAAAATACATAAAAGACTCAAGAGGCATCATAAGAAATTCTTAAGCTTCATTGAGGCATTAAGGCTTTATGGCAGTATGACAGTAGGGGCGTAGGAGAGAACAGGAGACTTGAGTTGAAAAATCAGACTTTTAAAAAAATAAGTTTGTTAGGTTTAATTTCTCTATTTGTTTTTCTGTGTGTCATTCCCGTTAATATTAATGCCCAATTAAAAGAAAATGTAATTTCACTTAATAAAGTAGGAATCTCTACTGTTGGACAACAGCAAGAGCAGAAGGTCCAATATATTCCGGGAGAAGTCATCGTAAAACTTAAAGAAGAAAGTGAACCCAATGTACTTTTTAATCAGCGCTATTCTATAAGACAGGCAAAGCATAGAGATATCTTTTCTAGATTAAAAACAAAATATCGACTAAGAAAAGAGCAACCAATATTTAAGGCTCTACATAATCAATTAAAAGCTCGTAATCTCACCCAAAATGAAATCAAAGAAAAAATTAAGTCTAAACTATATAGACGAGAAACAATTACTGGAGGCCAAGAAGCAAGACAGATTGATCTTCTCCCCATCTACATACTTAAAACAGACCAAGATGTATTGACGATTTGTAAACAACTCAATAAAGACCCAAATATAGATTATGCACAGCCAAATTATATAGTTAGTACTTCTTATATTCCTAATGATCCTTATTATCATTCTTCGGCAAGCTGGGGACAAAATTACGATGATTTATGGGGACTAAAACCCGATAAGTTAGATTGCGAACGTGCTTGGGATGTTTCTAATGGTGAGGGTATTGTGGTGGCTGTCGTTGATACCGGTGTAGACTATACCCATCCAGATATAAGGCAAAATATTTGGGTTAATCCAAAAGAAGATATAAATCATAACGGAATCGTTGAGGGAGAAAATTTCTCCGATACAGGACCGGATAGGCTCTTTAGTTATCAAGAGCCAGGATATGATATGGACAAAAACCCCGATCCCAATGGTGACGATTACGGTCCTATTACCAATCCTAATGGCAAAGAAGGAAACTTTCGTTATGATATAGGAGAGCCTTTTGAAGATTGCGGCCTTGATGGGATATGTCCAGAAAGTCAATTCTATACAAATCCTGATCCAGATGGAAGTGAAGGTAATGGTATCTATGACCCTGGAGATAAAGATGGACTAGATAATGATGGTAATGGGAAGATCGACGATATTTCTGGTTGGAACTTTAATACTTATGTATATGATAGAGTTGGAACACTGATTGGTCGCAAACCAGAAGGCCATAACTCTAAGGACGATAATTTTCATGGTACGCATGTTGCAGGTACTATATCAGCAGTAGCCAATAACATTGGAATAATTGGCGTAGCCTATAAGTCTAAAATTATGCCCATAAAAGGGTTGGGAGATTCTGGCATGGGTTCTGATGATGATTTAGCCAGGGCTCTTTATTATGCAGCGGATAATGGAGCAAGGGTAATTAATAATAGCTGGGGTGGCTTTGGTAAATCTCCTTTAGATAAAGATGCTATAGATTATGCTTATTCCTTAGGATGTGTTTTAGTAGCTGCTGCTGGAAACAGCACCCATAACACCAGAGGGATAACAGAGGATATTCCTGAGTTTTTCCCTGCCAACTATGAAAACGTGATTACAGTAAGTGCCTTTGAACACGATGATAAAGTAGCTGACTTTTCGAACTGGGGAAGTAAGATCGATGTGGCTGCTCCGGGTGGTGATAGGTGGTTCGATTCGCCAACGGATGAATTCTGCAATATTCTTTCACTAAAAGCCGATTGTATTAAACAAACTTCTCTAAATGTTGGTGATTATTATATAAGGTTAAGAGGGACAAGTATGGCAGCGCCACATGTTTCTGGGTTGGCTGCGCTCATACTTTCTCATCATCCAGAATTCAGTAGCGAAGAGGTAAAAAAAGTTATTAGAGTTGGTTCAGACGATGTTGCTTTTTTAGGGGGGGATGTCTTATCCGGACACGGAAGGATAAACTGTTACCGCTCTCTCCTCATCGATAACCCTGATATTTTACCACATGCAAAAATTAATTATCCCCATGACTTTGAAATAGTTAAAGGAACAAGCATAGAAATTTCTGGTACAGTTAAAGGAGACCTTTTTCAAGAAGCCAAAATAGAATATCGAGAAGGTATTTGGCCAACAGCTGATGAGAAATGGCAGACCATAGCTGTTTTAAATTACCCCGTAATAAATGGACCTTTGGCTACCTGGATAATCAGTGGTTTAAACGACGGTTATTATACACTAAGAATCACAGCCAGAAATTCTTTCTCGCAATGGGATACTGATATGATTACTGTGCATATTGGAAATAAGATTAAAGAAGGTTGGCCAGTGAATATACCGGGATCTGCTTTAAGTAGTCCTCTGGTAGCTGATTTAGACAGAGATGGACGGAAAGAAATAGTCATTGTTGCTTTAGATATACTAAGCGGACAACACAAGATTTTTGTGTATGATGAAAATGGTGTTCTCCTGGAAGGCTGGCCACAGATTTTGAATAATAACGGGGAATTGTCTGTGGGCGATATTGATGGAGACGGTGATTTAGAGATTGTCATAGACGAAGCAAGGGTAAAGGATATAGCTATAAATGGAAGAAGCATCCGTATTTACGAAGGTATTATTTATGTTTGGCATCATAATGGAGTTCCAGCTGATAATTGGCCCAAAAGTATTATTCCATCTAATCCTTCTGAGCAGAATAACAGATCGGTACTTTCTTCGCCAATTGTTTTAGCCGATCTTGACAAAAATGGCGCTCTAGAGATCATAGCTGCATCTTATGATAGAAATATTTATGTATTCTATGGCAATGGCAATATAGTAGCAGGTTGGCCTCAAGCAATGCAATATAGTTGTGCCCACGGAGTTGCTCCAGCAGTGGGTGATATAAATAACGATGGAATCTTAGAAATTGTGGCGGTTGACTATACAGGAATCGTATATGCTTGGGATGCTAATGGCGCCTTGCTTAATGGTTGGCCAAAATTTGCTGATAGCCAAATTCCAGGACCGGGAGATCCTTACATCTCTCTGCACGCCTCGCCAGTGCTTGGCGATTTAGATGGAGATGGAACTCTGGAGGTGATTGCAATTAGAGAAGCGCAGTATAGCCCGGAGGGAAGAAGGGTAATGCTCTATGTGTGGAACGGACAAAGCGGAAATCTCTTGTGGTCACATTTATTACCTGATTATCACTGGTGGGGAAGAGAAAGTCCTCCTGTTGAACCAGCCCTTGGTGATATAGATAGTGATGGAACATTAGAAATTGTTATAATTACCATGGGAGCCAGTATATATGAAGAACAAAGTCAGGTGTATATTTTTAAAGCAGACGGTAGTCTTACCGAGCATTGGGTGATTCCTCGTGGTTCTCATGCTGGGCCACTTTTAGTTGATTTAGATCAAGATGGCAAAAGCGAAATAATTGCAACTGAAATAGGTGGTGGCGGTGCAGTATCCGAAGAAGCAAAACCTATATATGCCCGTACTCTTTGTGTTTGGGATTCAAAAGGCAATATGAAAAATGGTTGGCCGGTTAATTTAGGCAATTTACTGCAAAAATTCCCTATAATTAGCGACCTTGATAATGACAATAAATTTGAGATTGTAGCTGGAACAAGCAATGGTGTCTCTACGACGCCAGTTATTCAATTTGAATTAATAAATGATATTGATTTTTATCAAGTTTATGCATTAGATACAGAAGGTAAATGTTCTAAATACAGTAGCCAGTGGCCGATGTCTCGTCATGATCCACAACGCACCGGTTGTTATTGGCCGCGTGACTACAAGCCTGTTTTAGATATACCTGTTGATTCAGTAGATGGTTTTAGAATTACAACCGATTCAGCTGAACAGCAATCCCCAGCCATATACGGTAAAAACATTGTTTGGTTTGATTCTAGAAATAGTAGCTATGATCTGTATCGATATGATTTAGCGTCAAATAAGGAGAGTCTATTGGTACATTCAGCGCAAGGGACAAATTTGTGGTGGGACGGTGGTATTTATGGCAATAAAATTGTTTGGGCAGAAAGAGAGTCACCAGAAAAGAAACCAGAGGTATTTGTATTAGATATAACTACAGGCGAGAAAACCAGGATTACTAATGACTCCTTTGGTCAATATTTTACAGGTATTTATAAAGATAAGGTTGTCTGGTGCGATAACAGAAATAGCAAGGTGAATTATTACTTTGATATTTATATGTACGATCTTACGACAGGTCAGGAACGAAGAATTACTACAAACCCGGCCTTTCGCCTATTGCCAAAAATTTATGGTAATATCATTGTTTGGCAAGAGGGTATTAATAATCGAGATATCTATATGTATGATATGGTAAGCCAACAAGAAACACGACTTACTACCGATTCTTCTAATCAAGTTGGACCATTAATTTATGGAAATAAAATAGTATGGACTGACTATAGAAATGGTAATGCCGATATTTATATGTATAATCTTGAAGCCCATGAAGAGTCGGTTGTAATTAATGAGCCTCATAATCAGATAGTAACAGGAATTTACGATAATGAGATTGTATATACTGATGATAGTAATGGAAATGAGGAAGTTTATGTTTTTGACTTGGTGAAAAAAGAGGCGAAACAAGTTACCTTTAATGAGTTTAACCAAATAACTCCGGTTATTTATGGGGATACAATCGTCTGGGTTGATGAAAGAGATGGCAATAAAGATATTTATGCAACTCGCTGGCCAAGGCTTATTGGCGGAAAGACAACTTGGGAAGGAGAAAGATTAGAATTTCAAGTATTTGCTAGCGATAGAGGTAATGATCCGCTAACTCTTTCTGCTCATTTAACAGATGGCAGGCCTCTCGGGGCAATTGGTGCTTCCTTTATTGACCACGGAAATGCTACTGCCACTTTCAGTTGGGCCCCTGGATTTGATCAAGCGGGTAGTTATCTTGTTGTCTTTGAAGTATCGGATGGATTTTGGGTTGATTCAAAAGAAGTTACTATTCTGGTGAATGAGGCTGGTAATATTCCATTCCCTCCCTCAAATCTCTTGGCAACTTCTATATCAACAAACACAATCCGTTTAAGCTGGCGAGATAATTCAGATAATGAGGATGGATTTAAAATTGAGCGGAGTCTCGATGGCTCGTCATTTATTCAAATTGCTACTGTAGCCGCCAATACTGTTAGCTTTGATGATACAGGACTTAATCCAGGTAGAAAATACTATTATAGAGTTTGTGCTTATAATGGTATTGGTAATTCTAAATATTCAAATATTGCCTTTGCTAAGACAAATTCACCTCCAGCTGTGGTTTATATTTATCCAAACTCTGGCACTTTCCAGGTTAATAAGCCTTATCTTTTCCGCACAGTATTCTCAGACCCTGATGGCTGTAATGACTTAAGCAGGGTAATGCTAATGTTTCAGGGCAATCGGCTTCCCTCGCAAAGACTTATCGCTTATTACCTTAAGGCCACGAACAAACTTTATCTTTATAATGGCTCAATCTATATTGGTGGTTTTACCCCCGGCTCAAACAATGTGATTGATACCCCTTATGGCAAATTGTACTGTAGCCAGACTAAGGTTTCAGGCTTAGGGAATTACCTTATCGTGAGCTGGAGTCTAAGCTTTAAATCACCGCTTATAGGTCCAAATTATGTCTATTTATTAGCTGTTGATAATAAAGGCGCTAATACGGGTTGGATATTTAAAGGATATATAAATATTGTGATTAGATAGATAAAAAACAAGGGAAAAACCTGTAAATTTAAGCAGAGGTTTTCTAGGTCTAATTGATCTGGCTATGGAGATGGGAGTTTGGGGTTTGATAATTAATAATTGCGGGTAAGATGCGGTTCTTTTTCTAAAATTTCTAGGAAACAATCAGTTAAATTGGGATCGAGTTCTACGCCTTTATTTTTAATTAATTCATTTTTCGCTTCCTCTAAACTGAATGCCTTTCTATATGGCCTATCTGTAGTAATAGCATCAAAAAAATCCGCGATTTTTAATATCCGTGCACTCAACTCAATATCTTTGCCTTTAATGCCATCGGGATACCCTTTGCCATCAAACCTTTCGTGATGGTGCCTCATAATCCTGCCGATTCCTTTTAAAAAAGGTAAGGACTTAATAATTTCTTCTCCTTTTATGGGATGGTTCTTTATCTGCAGAAATTCTTCATCCGTCAATTTTCCGGGTTTCATCAGAACATCGTCTCTTATTCCAATCTTCCCTACGTCATGTAAGAGGCTAGCATATTTAATATCTTCAATCATCTTACTAGGCAATTTCATTTCTTTTGCTATGCGCACCGCATATTTGGTAACATTGTTAGAATGTTGGTATGTATAGGGGTCTCTAGCATCGATAGCACTGGCTAAGGCAATAATTGTGTTAATATAATCTTGGTGTTGTTCCTTGATGAGTTTGAAGTTTTGCAGAGCAACTGCACTTTCTAAGGCGATTATCTTTAAAATTTCTACATCGACAGGAGAAAAAGGCTTACCGGTTTTTCGGTTACTTACATTAAGTACCCCGATAACCTTATTTTTTATAGAAAGGGGAATACTCACTAGGGTATGCTTGTAGCAGGTTTCATATTTTAATTGGTAGGAAGAGGCCTGTATGGCTAAATTGTTAATTACTTTTATCTCATTAAATTTTGCTACCAGGCCAGAGATTTCTTTTCCATTTTTAATGCGTATGCTATTGATAGATTCATCTGCTATTCCAGTGCTGGCAATAATGCTCAATATATCCGTGTTTTCATCTAATAAAAGTAAGGCACAGATTTCAACGTTTAAAACTGTCGAGGTATGTTTTACGATTTCACCAGCTAACTCATTCATGCCTAAAGAAGATGAGATAGTTTCACTCAAATTCTCAATTATGTTGATCGCCTCATTCATCATTAATCTTTCTTCTAATAAGTTTCCTGTCTCCGCAACTGGCTCTTGGAGCTCAGCTATAGCTGTAGCTTTCATTTTCTTTGTAGTTATTCTAGAGAGGCGATAACCAATAAATAAACTTAAAATACCAACAATTAACAAAAGCAATATAGTCATCTTATCTAAATGTAATCTAAGTCCTCAGTTGTTTCTCGGCATCCACAATATCGCGGTTAATCACGCGGATAGTTTCTCTGATTTTTTCTCTTAAAATATGCGAGGAAACCTTGGCATCGTTTATCTCGCGCAAAATCTGCATCGCCATCCTAAAATAACGCACTACTTCGCCTTCGTCGGTATCGGTGAATTGTAAAGTCTTGGCAAAATTTGTCCCACGCAGCCACGCCTCCATGCTGGAACTTAAATGAAAATAAGGCGGTTTGCTAAAAGGATAAATTCTATAGCGTTGTTCTTTATGCTTTATTTCTGCGCAGAGCTCTTCGCAAATTCTTTTTATTTTTCGGCTGGCCTTAGAGAGACTGGCTAGATGTTGATTTTTTCTCGGTTCAAAGACCACCGCCGCGGCAACTATTCCTAAACCAAACTCATCAAGTTGTTCCAGTATGTTCTGGTCATAGAGTTCAGATAAGATTAATTCATAGCCATAGACGCTTTTGGCGAATTGGCCTTTTTGGGTTAGGCTGGCATTATCTATATAACCAAATTCTTTCAGGAGTTTTAATTTCGCCTCAATAAGTCTTAAGGCTTCTTTTCGCTCATGCTCACGGGACTGGAAATAGTGTAGCGATAAAGGATATATTTTAAAGAGCCCATCTTTATATTTTTCATAGAGATTAAGAATAGTGGCATAAGAGGTGTTTAATTGGCTGTTTACTTCTTCGGGCTTACCATAAATAATACGTTTTACATCCTCCACATTTATGCGATGGGGATTGACACGGCAGTAGACAAAACCCTCTTTATCTATTCCGCGCCTTCCCGCACGGCCAGCCATCTGATAAAAATCCCGCGTTTTTAGATTTCTTACATAACGGCCATAGAATTTTCTTAATTCATCAAATATCACTGAGCGGCTGGGCATATTAATCCCTAAGGCAAAGGTCTCGGTAGTAAAAATTACTTTTAAGAGCTTGCTCGTAAATAATCTTTCTACCACTTCTTTTAGCGTCGGCAACATCCCGGCATGATGATAGGCAATACCTCTTTGAATCAACGGATATAAAGTTTGCGCTGATTTCTCATGCTTTAAATCAAAGCGTTTGCAGAGAGAATCGTAGAGCTCTAAAATCTCTGCCCTTTCTTTATTATTTAAAAAATTATAACTGTACAATTCAAAAGCTAAATCTTCCGCCCTTCTTCTGCCGAAAACAAAATAGATGCAGGCAAGGCCATCAATTTGGCGCAGGTAATTTATCAGGGTAGTTAATTTATTCGGCCGGCCATGCCTTATTCTTTTTATATTATTTAGGTTATCCATAATTTCATTTTGAGCTTGGAAGAAGAAGTGCAGGGGAACCGGCCTTTTATCCTCGATAACTGTCTTAATGGGTTTCTGATGTATGGACTCAATCCATGCGGCGAGTTGCTTTATATTAGGAATAGTCGCAGAAAGCGCTAATATCTTCATATGCGCGGGTAAGAATATCAAAGATTCCTCCCAAACTGTGCCGCGTTCAGGATTATCTATATAATGGACCTCATCAAAAATAATCCAGGAGTATGGCTTTAAGCTGTTTGGCTCATCTAAGATTTTATTGCGGAATATTTCCGTGGTCATAATCAACACCGGAGCATCCGGATTAATAGAGACATCCCCGGTTAATATGCCGATATTTTCCGCGAATTGACTTTGAAAATCGCGGAATTTCTGGTTGGACAAAGCCTTGATAGGCGCAGTATAGATTACGCCAAGTTTTCTCTGGAGGGAATCATTGATGATGTATTCTGCAATCGCGGTCTTGCCTGCTCCAGTAGGCGCTGAGATAATTACCGAATAGCCCTGATTGATATAATCAATCGCCTCTTGTTGGAAACGGTCGTAAATCATAGGCTTATTATAATCTAAAAATGTTGATTTATCTAATAAAAAGAGTAAAATAAAGGTCGTGGCTTATGATATGGCCCTAAATAAGGCCTGGGAGGATTTAGCTAAATTAAGTCCGGATAAAGCTCTTTCCCTGAAATTTTTAGCGGATACATATACGCTAAATCCGCAAGATAAAAAGGTAATTTCGTTATCTTGTAATGCGGCGGCAAAGGATTTTACTGCAATTTTAATTCTACACTATCTCATTTGTAAATTAAGAGGCCTCCCTAAATTAACTAACGAATGGGTAACCTTTAAAGAATTGTCCGCGGTAGAAGGTTATTATCCGGCATTTAGAAATCGGGCGATTGAGCCGATAATCAGAAAATACGGACACAATCCCGAAGGGTTATTGTCGAGCCTAGATAGATTACCTGCCAAAAGGGTAAATCAGGGCGATATCGGGATTGTTTTCGAGGCTTTTGCCGGAGTTCCTGCACTGGTTACACTTTGGCGCGGCGATGAAGAATTCGGGGCCGAAGCAAATATGCTTTTTGATAAAAGTATCGCCCAAATATTCTGCACAGAAGATATTGTGGTATTGGCAGGTATTATTGCCAGTCAATTATAAGAACCAAGAACCATGAATCAAATAGAATGACAAACTCTATTAAGAGGTTTTTCTTAATTATTTTACTATCTTTACCTTTACTGATTACTTGTTATCTGTACGCTAATGAGCCAGCAGCGGTTTATTATTCCGAAGAAGGTAAATTTACTATTCCTTTTGGTAAGACATGTAATTATACTAATATTCTTGTAAGAAGGGTTATTGATGGTGATACTCTACAGCTTGAAACCGGAGAAAGACTGCGGCTTATCGGCATAGATACGCCCGAGATGCACGAATCAGATAAACTATACAGAGATGCTCATCGGACAAAGCAGGATACTAGCACAATTAAGGAATTGGGCAGGCGCGCCTACGAGTTTACTAAAAACTTAGTAGAAGGTAAACGGGTAAGCCTTGAGTTTGATATAGAAAAGCGCGATAAATACGGACGGTTACTTGCTTATGTTTATTTAAAAGATGGCACATTTGTGAATGCGGAAGCTGTAAGAGGAGGTTACGCCTCCTTGATGACCATACCCCCAAATGTGAAATACGCAGACTTATTCTTAAAATTATTTCAGGAAGCCCGCGTAAACAAAAGGGGACTTTGGAAGGAGAATTAGGCAGATGAGCCCGCGCAGAATTACAAGAAAAAAAATCGGCGAGTTATTGATTGAGCGCCATATAATAACTCCGGAGCAATTAAACATATCTTTACAAGAACAAGAGTTAAAAGGCGGTTATATCAGTCAGCACCTTATCTCTTTGGGATTTGCTACGGAGTTTGATATTGCGAATTGTCTTGCCAGTCAATACGATTTTGCCTATTTGCCCTTAGATAATTATACCGTTCCTGCTTATGTATTAGAAATTATACCTTTAAAATTGATAAAGATATTTTCTATTTTGCCAGTTGATAAGATGGGCCGAGTTATAACCGTGGCTATGGTGGATCCTTTAAATGAGGGAGTTATCGAAATGTTGAGACAAATTACCAACTGTGATATTGAAGTATTTATTAGTACATATAGCGAGTTAAGCAAGGCGATAAATAAATATTTTGGTCAGAGACTTAAAGAGCTAAGTAAACATGCGATTACTGAAGAAGATCTAAAGAAAGAAGATATTGTTCAGCCATTTATTCAGACAGTCAGCTATAAGGGCCAAGAGCGCAGAAGATATAAAAGGGTGGCCGTAGAATTGGATATGGAGTATTTTTTACAAGGTAAAATTTTTAAGGCAAAAACTGAGAATCTCAGTTATATTGGCATACTTTTTATCTGCGACTCATTCATACCCGTTGATACAAATATCCTAACCAAGATTTATATAAAAAAAGATATGTTTATAGATGTTGTTATTCAGATTGTGAGAGTTGAAAAAATAACGGAAATTAAACAAATAGACGCACCCGAAGCCAGCAAAGGTAGCTATGGTATTGCAGGATTTTTTAATTTTATCAGTGACGAGGATAAAAATAAATTAATTTTATTCTTGAAACCAAAGCAGGGATTATAATCAGTGGACCATAAAAAAGGAGTGAAGATATGTTACGTTATTTAACTGCAGGGGAATCGCACGGAAAGGCGCTTGTGGCGGTCTTGGAGGGTCTGCCCGCAGGGCTTAAGGTAGATATAGCCAATATCAACCAGGAATTAAAACGCCGGCAGTCCGGATTCGGTCGCGGCAAGCGCATGCAGATGGAAAAAGATAAAGTCCAGATACTCTCAGGGTTAAGAAAGGCTGTGACCTTAGGCAGTCCCCTTGCCTTATTAATTGAAAATAAGGATTTTAGTATTGAGAAATTAGCCAAGGTTACCTGTCCGCGTCCGGGTCATGCGGATTTAGCTGGCCTTTTAAAATATGGATTCACAGATGTAAGGAATGTTCTTGAGCGCGCCTCAGCCAGAGAGACTGCCAGTCGCGTAGGAATAGGCGCAATATGTAAGATATTCTTAAAGGAATTCAATATCAGGATAATCAGCAAAGTTTTATCTATCGGCGGAGAATTTAGCTCTGGTGCAATGAGAAATAAAATCTTAAAAGCCCAAAGACAAAAAGATACGCTGGGCGGCATATTTGAGGTGATAGCCAAAGGTGCGCCTTGCGGATTGGGTAGCTATGTTCAGCCAGATAGACGCCTGGATGCAAGGCTTGCCCAAGCCCTAATGTCTATTCCGGGAATTAAGGCAGTAGAGATTGGTTTGGGTTTTGGCTATGCCGATAAATTTGGTTCGCAAGTTCATGACGCAATTTACTATGCCAAGAACAAAAGCCTCACCTGCTCAGGCAGGCAGGGTTATTTTCGTAAAACCAATAATGCCGGTGGTGTTGAAGGTGGCATCTCTAATGGCGAGGATATCATTATCCGCGCCTGTATGAAGCCTATCTCAACCTTATTGCATCCCCTGGATTCAGTAAATATTATTAGCCGAAAAGCGGCAAAGGCAGCGGTTGAGCGTTCGGATATTTGTGTGGTAGAAGCCGCCGGTGTCATTGCCGAATCTAGCGTTGCCTTGGTATTGGCGGATGCCTTCTTAGAAAAATTCGGCAGCGATAACCTTTCGGATATCAAAAAAGCCCACCAGAATTATCAAAAGAGGATTAGGTAAAATATTTATGTTAGAAAATCACCTTCTCTACGTCTATTGATAGTAGAGGAGGTGATTAAGATGGAAGATAACGCAATTCAGGTCAGCCGGATTTACAAGGTTGATGGTGATTCAAAGCTGAAGGCTTTTGTAGATGTCTCCTTAGGTGGTGTCATCGTAAAAGGTTTACGCATTGTTGACGGCAGCAAGGGATTGTTTGTGGGTATGCCGCGGCATCAGGGTAAAGACGGAAAGTGGTATAATACCGTTTATCCTGTGAACAAGGATATACAAAAGCAATTAAGCGATTTGGTTTTGGCTGCTTATCAAGAGTAGTTTTGGTGGGGAAAGCCCGTCATTGAGGCTTAGAATGGCGGGCTTTTATAATTTGACAGGGTTTTAACTCTATGATAGAATTGCGGATATGAAGAATATTTATCTAGTGGGGTTCATGGGTACCGGCAAAACTGCAGTAGGCAAGGAGCTGGCCAAAAAGAAAAAGTGGCAGTTTCTGGACCTGGATGATTTAATTGAACTGCGGGAAAAAAGAACTATTGCTGAAATCTTTGCTAAGAGCGGTGAGCCCTATTTTCGCCGCCTTGAGAAACGGGTTTTACAAGAAGTATCCAAAGAAAAGAAATTTGTGGTTGCCTGCGGTGGCGGCATTGTCGTAGATAAAGAGAATATTAAAGTAATGAGGGACACTGGAATGATTATTTGTCTGGTTGCTCAGCCAGAGGTAATTTTAAAGCGAACTTATGGGTATGCGCACCGTCCGCTCTTAAATGTCAGCGACCCCAAAAAGCAAATCGAACTTTTGCTTAAATTGCGCGCCCCCTATTATGCCCGGGCAGATAAAACCATTGATACTTCGAAGTTGACCGTGGAGCAGGTGGCGGAGAAAATCATCGTGGCCACCAGAACTAAGGTAAAAAGGAAAAATAACTAAGTTTATGAATAATCTTAAAAGTAACAATGAGCCTTCTAAGGGCGAAATCATCATTTATAAGGCAAAAGATAAGAATATTAAGCTTGAGGTAAAGCTTATAGAGGAGACGGTTTGGCTGACACAGGCACAGATAGCAAAACTTTTTCAGTCCGATAGGAGCGTTATAACCAAGCACTTAAGTAATATTTTTGATTCCAAGGAGTTAGATGAAAAAAGCAATGTGCAAAAAATGCACATTCCTTTTTCTGACAAACTTGTCAAGCTATATAACCTCGATGTTATTATTTCTGTTGGTTACCGTGTTAATTCTGTCCACGCTACGCAGTTTCGTATTTGGGCAACAAGAGTATTGCGTGAGCATATCCTGCGCGGCTACACCATAAACCAAAAGCGCCTCTTGGAACAAACAGAAAAATTTCAAGAATTACAGCGGACAATTGCCTTTATAGAGTCAAAATCTCATGTGTCTCAGCTGGAGAATCAAGCCCAGGAGCTTTTAAGGGTTATTAATGAATATGCTAAATCCTTAACCATTCTCCAGCAGTATGACGGAAAAAAGTTGGTGCTTCAGAAGGCAAAGCGCCCCAAGTTTAGGCTTACCTATCATGAATGCAATGATATTATCTTTGGATTAAAAGATGAATTGGCTAAAAAGAAAGAAGCATCAGGTCTTTTTGGAGAAGAGTTTGACAAAAAATTTGAGAGTATCATTGCTAATCTCTATCAAACCTTTGGCGGGAAAGAACTTTATCGCAGCATAGAGGAGAAATCAGCGCACCTCTTATATTTTGTTATCAAGGACCATCCTTTTGCAGACGGCAATAAGCGCATTGCTTCTGTGCTTTTTATTTATTTTCTCAAGCGCAACCACTACCTATTGAAACAGAACGGCGAACCTAAGATAAACGATAATGCATTGGTTGCGTTAGCTTTACTTATTGCCACCAGCGAGCCACGAGAAAAAGAAGTAATGATTAAACTCATTACAAATTTATTGAAATAGAAATGAAGTGCGAGCTAATCCTTAAACGAAAATGAATAAAAAACAATTAGCCGTAGCTTGGGTGATGGGGATAGCAATTTGTTTGGTTTGGACTTTGTGGTGGTATAGCCCTTTAATAACTACTCTTAGATGTTTGTTGACCTCACATATAATTACTTTTGTTATCGGCGGTCTCCTGATTTATACTTTAAGTGATAAAGATAAATGAATAAAAAACAATTAACAGTTGCTTGGTAATAAGAGGTATAGAATGAAGAAATGCCCTTTTTGTGCAGAAGAGATTCAAGATGAGGCGGTTAAGTGTAGGTTTTGCGGGAGTATGTTAGAAGAAAAACACCAAGAGACTAAGTGGTATTTTAAGACTTATTGGATAGTCATCGTTTTCCTAAGCGTAGGCCCATTGGTTTTGCCATTGGTTTGGATAAACCCCCGTTTTAGCCGGGGAAAGAAGGTAATCGTAACTATAGTAATTCTTATTTTAAGTTATTATTTAGGTTCTTTACTTATTAATTCCTTGAGGTCTCTAAAACAATATTACGGGATAATCTTTCAGGAGAATTTCTAATTGCTTGAGTAGATGAATAAAAAACAATTAATAGTTGCTTTAATGTTAGGTGCGTATGTAGTTGGAGGATTGATTGCGGTAATTTTTAATTTAGAAACATTTATCAAAATTCTCCAAACACAAATTAATCTTTTTATTCCTATCTTAAAGGTATACATTCCCGTTTTCATCTTCGGTATTTTTATAATCTATCTTTTAAGAGATAAGAAGAAATGAAAGCAAGGTAGGCGACGTTTAAACGGTAGCTACGGTTGTGGATAAGTGAAATTTTTCGGCATCTTTGAGGTAGCGGGTCCTGCCTCGGGCATTTTCTTGCGCTCACGCGCTTCGAAAACGCCCGAGTCACCCGCTACCGAGAAATCTTGCCGAAAAATTTCTTCACCGAAACACGCAACAGTGATGGATAGCTCGTTAATTTAGTTTAGGGATTAGAAGAGGAGTAAATTTAAGGCAAAAGGAAAAATTAAAAGGATATTAAGAAATTGAAGAAGATAACTGGTAGATAAGGAAATGAAGAAAATAATTATTATCATAGTTTTAACAATATTTCTTTCTAGTTGTGCTACTATAAATTTTTCATCTAAATATTACACCCTACCCACTGATTACAAAAAAGACATTGATGAAGTCTGGAATGATATAATTTTAAAAGTTCCATTAAAATATAAAAATTCATATTCTTACAAAATCACTAAAGACCACGAAACTTCAATTGCTGGCGTTCCGCAAATTTATCAGGGAGCTATATCCCTTCCCGAATATTTTATAAAATATATCTGGGAATTTTATTATCCTGATTATCATAAAGCAATCCTTGTTTGCACAATTGCTCACGAAATGGCACATACCGAATCAGGCATATCCGATAAACCACCATACGAACATCATCGTTGCGATATTTATGCACTAAATAACATCATCGCCCCTTATTTTCCTTATGGTCTTAATCATTTTTATAGTTCTTTAGTCGTAATAGGGCAATATTGGTCTGCTCGTAAAGGTGTCGGTGGTCATTTATTTAATATCGGTTGGAATACTTTAAATTTATATGCTATTGCAATGGGTGGAAGTGGAACGGTTGGAGATTTATTTGCAACAGATATATCCAACAGATTATCATTATATAAAACTGGCAATCCTTCTGCCAAATTCATCTTTAAGCATGGCAAAAACATTCCAGAAAACAAAAATAATCTTGCAGTTTATCCGCCACTTCCTCCGTCCCCAGAAGATATTCTGAATAATAAACCCAATTTACCTTCGCTTAGGACGTTAGGAGAAAATATAACTACTCTAAAAAATGAACATAAATAATTGCTTATTTTATGTTTAAAGAAGTCTAAGAAGATAGCGGGGAGGTAAGATGTCAGTGCCGAGACTTCCAAAAGATGAAGAAGATAGACTAAGGGCTATGTCAATAGTAGAAATAAAGAAAGGTCTATTGCTTGGAAAGTGGGGCAGTCCGGATTATAAAGAATATAGATTAGCTCAATGTATTTTAGAAGAAAAGATAGCAGAGGAAGAAAATATTAGATTTAATAAACAATTAGAGCTTTCAAGAAATTTAGTGAAAGCAACGCGGGGATTAGTGATTGTAACCGCTTTATTAGTTTTGGCGACTTTTATTAAGAAATGAATAAAAAACAATTAATAGTTGCTTGGAGGATGTGATATGGATAAGAAAAAGATTAAGCGGATAATAGCGAGAGAGGGGTTGTTGTTATTATTTATTACGTTTTTATCATTGCTACTTATCAGATTTTATTTTTATATTGGCTTCATTATTTCAACAGGAATTTGTAAACTAAGTTATGTGGAAGAGAATTTATTTATACGTGGTAATTTCAATGAAGCACGGGAAGCAATTATGAGGACAAATATTAGCGTCGATAGAGCAAGGTTATATGGTTTTATATTGCCGTTCGGAATTTATCTCTTTATTCGCTTTATAATCTGGGCGGTAAGGATATTGAGGAGTAGATAGAAAGGAGAGATTATGTTTACCGCTTTGGCTGTTTTCTTGGCTCAATTACGGGATTCATCTCTTGTGTTCAAAATCTTTGTAGGTATTATAGGGTTTATCCAAGATTGTGTTCTTATTGCTTGTCTTGGAGGCAATTCACACCTATAAGGGATGCATTTTATTATTACGATTTCACAGACGATTCTTCATTATCTTGGCATTATCGGTATTGGTTTGGGAATTATTGCTTATTTATTCGGCAATAAGACCAGAGGCTGGGAATTATTAATTAGTGGTATTTCTTTTATTGCGTTGAAGTATATCATAGGGATTATTTACTTATCGGCTAAAATGATAATAGCAAAGGTTTTTCATAGGGAACGATTAGGATCTTAAGGGAGAAATGAGATGGGGTTGAAGACATTATACAAAAAATTTTGTTATAGAGTTGAAGAAGGATCGCTAATTACTATATTTCTTACGATAGGTTTTGGTATTGTTATCGGTATAGCATTACATAGATTTGCAGGGTATCCTAAAGAAATTGGCGATTGGATTAGCTGGTTGATTGTATGGGCTTCGGCAGGAGGTTGGTTAAAAATACACTATCAGTTAAGACCTAATATGGATATTAGCTTTGATATTAATTGTGAAGATTTACCTCCTAAGACCCAGGTGTGGTATAATTTAGACGAAAAAGGCACTCTTTATATTTATGCAGTAATAAATTTTTGTAATCGTAGTGGTATTACAAACTCAATTATTAGTGAAACCTATTTAATTAGTAACGATAATCAAGAATTCATTCCCTTAAAGAGAGTAAAGCCGCCTTATGGTCTTTTAAGTAAGTATCAGGAAGTTGTTTGTCCCGACGTATACCAACCATATACTGCAAAAAGATATGCAATAACCTTGTCTCTTAATAAAGAGTCTGTACTTGAAATGCTTAAAGATACCGATAAATATTGGATTAAATTTATTTTTTCTCCAATAAAAGGGGAAGATATTACTTTAACTACCGAAATGGAAATAGGGGAATATTATAAAAATATAATTTCTGGTCTTATAAAATAACCTACGCAATCTATAAGAATATCTAGATGATTGTTTAATGGGTGGCTTGGGTGTTTTCGCAGCCGCGTAATGCGGCGAGAAAATACCCAAGACAGGACCCATTAACGAGGAATTAGTAAATAATATGACACAGCTTGAAGCGCTAATAAGTTTAAATATGGTTGGTGAGATTGGCGGTATTCGTCTCGGTAAACTGCTCAAATATTTTGGCAAGCCGGAGAATATCTTAAAGGCTTCGTCGGAGAAGTTAATGGCGGTTTCGGGGATTGGCGATAAAATTGCGCAGCAGATAACTTCTTTTAAAAAGGAAGATTTAGATAAAGAGTTGGCGTTAGCCAAAAAGCTGGGCATAAGAATCATTACTCAAGATGACGCAGATTATCCTCAAAATCTCAAAAATATCTATGACCCGCCAATTGTGCTTTATGTAAAAGGAGAATTAAAAGCAGAGGATAAATTTAGCCTAGGCATTGTGGGCAGTCGGCGCGCTTCTTATTATGGTTTAAATTCTGCGGAAAAATTTGCTTATGAACTTTCTGAAAGAGGTTTTACGATTGTTTCCGGTATGGCGCGCGGAATAGATACTTCTGCGCATAAAGGAGCCTTAAGGGCAGGCGGTCGGACCATTGCGGTAATGGGAAGCGGCTTTAATCATCTTTATCCTGCGGAGAATAAAAAATTAGCTGAGGAGATTGCCAAGAACGGAGCGGTGATTTCCGAATTTCCCTGCGATACAAAACCTTTGCCACAGAATTTCCCTCAGCGCAATCGCGTGATTAGTGGTTTATCTTTAGGAATATTGGTGGTTGAGGCAGCGAGAAATAGCGGCGCCCTGATTACCGCTGATTTTGCCTTAGAGCAAGGAAGGGAAGTATTTGCTTTGCCGGGAAAGGTGGATTCAAATACTTCTTTTGGTACAAATGGATTGATCAAACAAGGTGCAAAGTTAGTCTCTTGCGTAGAGGATATTGTTGAGGAATTTGACAGTATTGCCTCCTGCGTATTGCCTCGTGTGTCAAAAGAAGATAGCGCAATACGCAATACGCCATACGCAATACCAGACTTATTGGATACAGAGGCAATACTTTATAATTCGATATCTGAACAACCCATTTCTTTAGATGAGCTTATAGAAAAAACTAATCTGAGTGTTTCCAGTGTATCGGATATGCTGTTAAAGTTAGAGATGAGAAAATTAATCCGACAGTTGCCTGGTAAACAATTCATAAGGAGCGAGAGTCTAATATGGCAAAGAAGAATTCTTTAGTAATCGTAGAATCGCCTACTAAGGCCAAGACCATCAGTAAAATCTTAGGGAATAATTTTTCGGTTGTCTCTTCGATGGGCCATCTTATTGATTTACCCAAGAAGGAACTGGGAGTGGATATTGAAAATGATTTTGCACCTGAATATGTGACGATTGCAGGAAGGCAGAAGATACTGGATGTCTTAAAAAAGGAATCCAAAGGTAAAAAGACCATCTTTGTGGCCACTGACCCGGATAGAGAAGGCGAGGCCATTGGTTGGCATATCAAAGAGAACCTTTTTAAGGGTAAAAAGGTTCTACGGGTCATCTTCCATGAAATTACCTCTGCGGCAGTCTCCGAGGCTTTTAAAAATCCGCGCGATTTTGACCTGAAAATGATTGAAGCTCAAGCAGGACGTAGAATATTGGATAGAATCGTGGGCTATTTTTTGAGTCCGTTACTCTGGAAGAAGATTGTCCGCGGCTTAAGTGCGGGCAGAGTGCAGTCTGTAGCTCTGCGTTTGCTTGTGGAGCGCGAAAAACAGATTAAGAATTTCCTGCCTCGAGAATATTGGGAGATTGAGGCGGAGCTACAAAAGGTGTCAGGTGTCAAGTGTCAGGTGTCAGGTGCATTTTTAGCAAAGTTGGAAAAAATAGAAGATAAGAAGGTAGAAATAAAAAATAAAGAGCAAGCAGATAGATTAGTTGAGGATATAAAAAATAAAACGTTTAAGGTTCTAGAAATAAAAAAGACGGAGAAGAGACGCTATGCTGAGCCGCCTTTTATTACCAGCACCCTGCAGCAGGAGGCATTTAATAAATTAAGATTTAATGCCACCAAGACCATGATTGTGGCCCAGCAGCTTTATGAAGGTATTGATATTGGCCAGGCAAATCCCGTGGGTCTTATTACCTATATGCGTACAGATTCTCCGCGCGTGGCGCCAGAGGCGATAAAAGAAGTAAGGCGCCTGATTTTGAAAGAATTCGGGAAAATTTATTTGCCTGATGAACCAAATGTCTATAAGGTTAGGAAGCTGGCGCAGGAAGCGCATGAGGCAGTGCGGCCAACTTTAATTTCCCGCTCAGCGGAAAGTCTAAAGGAATGTTTAAGTCCCGAACAATATAAATTATATGAACTCATTTATAACCGTTTTCTTGCCAGTCAGATGACACCGGCGCGCTATCTAGTAACCACTGTGAATATTCAGGCGGAGAAATATTTATTTGTCGCCTCAGGCTCAACCCTTATTTTTGATGGTTTTACGACTCTTTATAATAAGAATAATGAAGATAAGCAAAAGAATATCATCCCACCCTTAGAAAAGGACGAGGTTTTAGATCTAATCAGAATTATGCCCTCGCAGCACTTTACCAAACCGCCAGCCAGATTTTCCGATAGTTCTTTAGTCAAGGCATTAGAAGAGAATGGTATTGGCCGGCCTTCTACCTATGCACCCATAATCTATACCCTTATCCTGCGTGACTATGCGCGTAGGCTTAAAGGTTATTTCTATCCTACAGAATTAGGGTTTAAGGTTTGCGATATGTTAGTTGAATATTTTCCTAAAATTATGGATGTGAAATTTACCGCTCTGATGGAAGAACAACTTGATGAAATTGAGGAAGGAAGATTAGATAAAATTAAGGTGTTAAAAGATTTTTATGCGCCTTTTAAGACTAGCCTTGATTTTGCGCAAAGCCATATCAAAAAAGAAGTGGTAACCACAGAAGAAATTTGCCAGCAATGCGGTAAGCCGATGATAATTAAGTGGGGCAGAAAAGGAAAATTCCTGAGTTGTTCGGATTATCCCAAATGCAAGAATTCTAAATCGATTACCTCAGGGGTGAAATGTCTGGAGCCGGATTGTGGTGGAGAACTAATTGAGCGTCGCTCTCGCCGCGGCTTCTTCTTTGGCTGCTCTAATTTTCCGAAATGTACATTTACCTCCAGGACTCTGCCGCAAGAAAAAGAAGGATAGAAGGATAGGGACGTTTCTGGAACCAATCGGAAAGGTGTCCCCATAGGCTATGATTTTTTTGCGGGTCCTGCCGCGGGCATTTTCTTGCGCTCACGCGCTTCGAAAACGCCCGCGTCACCCGCAAAAGACCTAAATCCAAATTCAGATTGGAATAGGTTATAGACATGGAGAATAAGAAGATGAACATTAAGAAAATCATAGGAAAACAGAATAAGAAACAATTAATAGTTGCTGGGGTGGTATGGATATTGATAGTTGTTATCTTCCTTTGGTTCTTTATTTATTCTGCAATTTATTCTACATATCCAATCCCAATAAATTTATTTGGCAGCGTGGTGTGTCTTATTGGAATAATCGGCATCGCTCTAAGCATTATTTTGAGGGAGAAGTGAATAGAATTAATGGCTGGCTTCGTTTGATTTCTCGACGCATCTAGAAAATTTGAGCGGGCACGGTGTCCCGACGTTCCGTCGGGACGAGCGATAATTTTCACGAAGCGCAGCTCGCCACGCTGGGGCGAGCAAGCGGTGCGGAGAGAAACAAACGAAGACAGCCTACCGGCAGGCAGGAGCCCGCTAAAAAAGGAAGGCAATGGAAAGATATATTGAGAAATTTATGCGGTATTTGGAAATTGAAAAGAATTATTCCGCGCATACGATATTAAATTATAAGTTAGACTTAGGGGATTTTAGGAAATTCTTGGGCGAGACTGGAATAGAGAAGGTTGATTACCTTACTTTAAGAAAGTATCTGGCGGTTTTAAAAGAGAAGAATCTTACTAACCGCACAGTTAACCGCCATTTATCGAGCTTAAGGTCATTTTTCAAATTTTTGACTCGCGAAGGACTCTTAAAGACTAATCCTATACTGAGTCTTTCTAGTCCCAAGCAGGAAAAGCATCTGCCGCAGTTTCTAACCGAGGATGAAGTTACGAAATTAATTGAGGCCGCGCTTCCTAAGGATGAACGGGGTTTACGGGATAGAGCAATCTTAGAGACATTTTATAGCACAGGAATAAGAATTTCTGAATTGGTAGGATTAAATAATGAGGATGTAGATTTTATTGGTGGTATAGCCAAGGTGATGGGCAAGGGTAAAAAAGAGCGTATTGTGCCGATTGGTGAGCGGGCAATTGCCGCGATAAGAGATTATTTAGGAAAGAGAAAGAAACAACAAGATGCACTCTTTTTAAATAAAAGCGGAAAGCGCATCACTACCAGAGGCGTAAGAAATATTGTAGAGAAATATATCCGTATTGCCGGTATAAAACAGGGTGTATCACCACATACATTGCGGCATTCTTTTGCCACGCACCTTTTAAACCGCGGAGCAGACCTAAGGAGCGTGCAGGAGCTCTTAGGTCACGCAAATCTCTCTACCACGCAAATATACACTCATCTTACTACCGACAGATTAAAGGCCGTCTATGACAAAGCGCATCCCCGGGCTTGATTTAGTTATTAGTTGTTAGATATGTTTATTATTTATGATTTAATATTTTTAATAATTGCAGTCATTTATCTGCCGATTTATTTATTTCGCAGAAAATTTCACCGCGGATTCTTTTTGCGTTTCGGGATATTGCCCAAGGATTTAAAATTAGAGCAGCCTATTTGGGTACACGCAGTAAGTGTCGGTGAGGCTATGGCTGTACGCGGCCTAGTCGGTGAATTAAAAAAGGCCTATCCAGAGAAAAAATTCTTCATTTCTACGGTAACTTCTACGGGAAATAAAATAGCAGAGAGTATGGCTAGGGGTAGTGATTTTGTCACCTATCTTCCTCTGGATTTTAGTTTTATTGTTAAGGGTGTTATAAATAAAATTAAACCCTCCTTGCTTATTCTTGCGGAAACCGAGATCTGGCCGAATTTAATCTCTTATCTTGCCAGACTTAATATACCTATAGTCATAGTAAATGGGAGAATTTCAGATAGTTCTTTCCGGGGTTATTTAAGCATAAAATTTTTACTAAAACCAATTTTAAATAAGATTAATTCGTTCTGTGTGCAGACACAGCGCGATGCGCAAAGATTGATTCGTCTGGGTGTTTCGCAGGATAAGATAGAGATAACCGGAAATATGAAGTTTGATTTTAAGGATTGCACAGATTTAAAAAAGGATTACACAGATTATAAGAGAAAATTAAGTTTAGGAGCCGATGAAAAACTTTTAGTAGCAGGCAGTACTCATTCAGGCGAAGAAGGGATCATCTTAAATATTTATAAAAAATTATTAGATGAATTTTCTTATTTAAAACTTTTGCTTGCGCCCCGCCATCCTGAACGGGCTAAAGAGGTGGAGAAGATGGTGCTAAAGAATGGATTTAGGCCTTTGAGGATTAGCCAATTAAGCGGGCAGAAGGGCATTCGGGCATTCGGGCATTCGGTGTTTATTCTCGACACCATAGGTCAGTTAATGCACTATTACGCCATTGCCGATATAGTCTTCGTAGGTGGTAGCTTAGTTAAAAAAGGCGGCCACAATATTTTAGAGCCGGCGTCTTTGGGAAAACCGATTTTATTCGGTCCTCATATGTTTAATTTTCGCGATATTGCAGAGCTATTTTTGAAAAATCAAGCGGCAATATTAGTTCATAATCCCGAAGAACTAAAAGAAAAGATAAAAGATTTATTAATAAATGCGGAGAAAACAAGAAAATTTTCCCAGCGTGCCTTGGAGCTTATTCTAGAGAATCGAGGCGCTACCCAAAGAGACCTCAAGTTAATAAGAAATCTATATGCAAGAATATCTTTATAAGTTAGCTACGGATGAAAATAGAGGATTCATTGCCGGCATAATTAAAGCCTTTCTATTTATATTATCTTTTATTTATGGTTCGGTAGTCAGGATTTTGATTTTATTTTCTCGCCTTAAGCCTCACCGCCTGAATTGTAAAGTTATCAGCGTAGGTAATATTACTTTAGGAGGCACAGGTAAGACCTCCTTAGTGGAATATATTGCCAGATACTTGAAACAGCAGGGTCATAAAGTTGCAATTTTAAGCCGCGGATATAAAAGGAGAATTACGCAATACGCAATACGCAATACGCAATACGCAACAATGGGCGATGAACCTTATATGTTGTCTAAAAAATTAGGTGATATTCCGGTCATCGTTGATGCAAACCGGATTAGAGGAGCAAAGCAGGCAATAAAAGAATACCGCGTAGATACAGTTATATTAGATGACGGTTTTCAGCAATGGAAGATAAAGAAAGACTTAGAGATCACCACTATTGATGTTACTGACCCCTTTGGTAACCAGCATTTACTGCCGCGGGGTATCTTGCGCGAACCCCTAACTTCTCTTAAGCGCTCAGATGTATTTATTTTAACCAAGACCAATCTTAATCCTGACATACAAGACCCGAAAGATTTTTTAAGCCAGATTAATCCAGCGGCATTAATTCTTGAATCTATACATAAGCCTTTAGGGTTTTGCAAAATTGATCAACCAGGCGAATTATTAAATACCGAGATCTTTAAAGGCAAAACCGTAACTTTATTCTGCGGTATTGCTGACCCAGATTCATTTGAAGATTTAATTATGAGTCTGGGTATCAAAGTTGGTTTATCTTTTAGCTTTCCCGACCATTATAATTATTCACAAAAGGATTTAGATAAGATAACTCAGGCATCGAAAGAGAAAAATATCGATACAATAGTTACCACCGAAAAAGATGCCGCCAGACTTTACGCAATACGCAATACCTCACCTGCTCAGGCAGGCAAGGCGCAATACGCAATACGAATTTTAATCCTACGCATCGAACTTGAGATTAAAGATGAACAAGAATTCCATAATCGATTACTGCAGTTGTATTCTGGTTAGAGTATTTGGTCCGCTCGTCAGAAGTCTACCTTTGGGCTTTAGCCTGTTTTTAGGCAGAAGAATAGGCGATTTACTTTATTCTTTTGACCTTAAACATAAAACAATCGCTTATGCAAATATAAAGACCGCGCTGGGCGATAGATTATCGCCCCGCCAGTTATCGTGTCTTACCAAAAAGTCATATCGTGCCTTTGGCCAGAATCTTATTGAGATGTTTTTTATTCCCTTAATAAATAAGGAATATCTAAATAAATATCTCACCATTGAGGGCTCAGATTATATACAAGAAGGTTTTAAAAAGGGCAAAGGTGTAATCTTCTTGGCTATTCATGAAGGTAGCTGGGAACTTTCTAATATCATCTGCGCTAATTTAGGCTTTCCTTTTCTTTTATTCGTGCGCCAGCAGCGTTATCCGCGTTTAGATAGACTGCTTAATTCATATCGTTTCCAGAAAGGTTGCAGAATAATTCCGCGGCAAAATGGGCCACGGCAGCTAATCCAGGCACTTAAAGATAATCAGGCCATAGGAATGATAGCGGATCAGGGAGGCAAGACAGGCATTCAGGTTAAATTCTTAGGGCGCGATGCCTCAATGCCTTGGGGTGCGGTGAGACTGGCTTTAAAATACGGCGCTACCATTATTCCCGGTTTTTATGCCCGGATAAAAGGACCTTACATTAAGCTTTTTCTTGAATCACCGTTTGAGATTAAAAGAAGCGGAGATTTAGAAAAAGATATATCTGATAATTTGCAGGCGATAGTCCGTATATTTGAAAAATACATCTTAAGGTATCCGCAGGAATATCTCTGGACTTATAAGATATGGAAGTATGGAAAAGAGAAAAATATCCTTATCTTAAGTGACGCAAAAACTGGGCACTTAAGACAGGCACAAGCAGTAGCTAATATAGCCAGTAACTATCTTAAAGAGAAAGGCATAAAGACAAAGGTTGATATTGTAGAAGTAAAATTCAAGAGTAAATTCGCTAAAACCGCATTGACATTGAGTAGTTGTCTGGCTGGCAAATACCATTGTCAGGGTTGCCTCTGGTGCCTGAAGACATTTTTAAAGGAAGAGGTTTATAAAACCTTAATTGGCCTTAAGCCGGATATTGTAATATCTTGCGGCTCTGCCATCGCGCCGATTAATTATGTAGTCTCGCGGGAAAATCTGGCTAAGTCTGTAGTAATTATGCGGCCATCTCTTTTAGGCGCAAGGAGATTCGACTCGGTGATTATGCCCAGGCACGATAATCCACCTGAAAGAAAAAATGTGGTGATAACTGAAGGGGCGCTGAATTTGATAGATGAGCAATATTTGAGAGAACAATTGCAAAAATTGATTCAAGTGTCAAGTGTCAAGTGTCAGGTGTCAGGTCTTTATATTGGGTTACTCATTGGAGGCGATACAAAAAGTTTCCGTTTAGAAAAAGAAGCAATATCAGAGGTGATTAGGCAGATAAAATCTGCAGCGGAAAAATTGAATGCTTATATTCTAGTTACTACCTCGCGCCGCACTGCGCAAGAAATTGAAAAATTGGTGAAAGAAGAATTTCAAGATTATACGCGCTGTAAGCTCCTTATTATTGCCAATGAAAAAAACGTTCCCGAAGCGATAGGTGGGATATTGGGCTTAAGCCAGATTATCATCACTTCACCCGAGAGCGTATCGATGATTTCTGAAGCAGCCAGTAGTAAAAAATATGTATTAGTTTTTAAATCAGCAGGAGTAAGCAGAAAGCACCAGCGATTCCTGGGGTATTTTTTTAAAAATAAATATATATATCTAACCGAAAGACGCCAATTGAGTAAGTCCATTGAGGACATTTGGTTAAATAGGCCGCCAATTCATAGCCTAAGAGACAATCTGTTAGTGAGCGAGGCGATAAAGAGAATATTATGAACATCTTACAAATTCTACCTGAATTAAATGTGGGAGGGGTTGAGACTGGAACTTTGGATTTGGCTAAGCATCTAGTCAGGCTTGGGCATAAGGCGGTGGTGGTCTCAAATGGCGGAGAATTAGTTAAAGAATTAGAGTCATACGGTGCTATTCATTACCAATTACCCGTGCATAAAAAATCTATATTTGTAATAATCAGAATGATTCCGGTTTTAGCCGAGATTATTAAAAAAGAAGAAATAGATATTGTCCATGCGCGTTCTCGGGTTCCTGCCTGGGTTGCCTATTTTGCCACGCGCAAAACCAAAACAGTATTCATTACTACCTGCCACGGCTATTACAGGAAACACCTTTTTAGTTACGTCATGGGTTGGGCAAAACGAGTGATTGTTTTAAGTAATGTTATCGGCCGGCATATGGTCGATGATTTTGGGGTTCCCCATGAGTACATCAGGTTAATCCCGCGTAGCGTTGATTTAGATAAATTTAAATATATAAGCCCGGATAAAAAGGAAAGACAAGAATTTAATGTGGGCATAATCGGAAGGATTACTCCCATAAAAGGCCATTTATATTTTATCAAGGCAATGGCCAAGGTAGCTAGACAACTGCCTCGTCTTAAAATATGGATAGTGGGAGACGCGCCTGCTTCTCGTCAGGCATATAAAGACGCGGTGCAGGTTTTAATAAAAAGATTGGGACTCTGGCAAGCTACTCAATTTTTGGGCACCCAGAGAGATATACCGGCGATTCTGTCGCATTTAGACCTCTTGGTGCTTGCGACTACAACTCACGAGGCATTTGGCCGGGTGATTATAGAAGCACAGGCAAGTGGTGTTCCAGTGGTGGCTACTCGAGTAGGCGGCGTAATTGATATTATCGAAGATGAAAAGACAGGGTTACTAGTTCCACCAGCTGAGCCCAATAGTATGGCTGAGGCAATAATAAGGGTATTTAAGGACAAAGCACTGGCAAGCTGTTTAGCAGAAAATGCTTATAAGAAAGTAAAGGAAAAATATAAAGTAGAACTTATGGTAAAGAATACCCTGGATGTTTATCGGGAAGCAGTTAATAATTTTAAATTATTGATTATCAAACTCAGTTCTTTGGGTGATATTATACTTTCTACAGCGGCGATAAGAGCAATAAGAGAAAAATTCGGGGATAATTATAAGATTAGCTTTCTTGTAGGCGAAGAATCAAAAGACGTACTTTTGAATTGTCCTTATATAGATGAATTGTTGGTCTGCGATTTTAAAAACAAGGATAAAGGTCTAAGCGGATTTTTAAGACTGGCTAATATTTTAAGAAAGAAAAACTTTGATCTAGTAATTGACCTGCAGAATAACCGCAGGAGCCATCTCTTGTCTCTTTTAACCTTAAGTTTAAATCGCTATGGCTATGACAATGGAAAGTTTGCATTTTTACTTAATCACCGCATAAAAGATGAAAAGCCGGCTATTGACCCGGTAACTCACCAATTCCGGGTTCTTGCGCTATTAGGCATAGAGCTAAATAATTCTCGACTCCAGCTCTGGCCGAGCGTTGAAGACCAGCGCTATATAGATGAGTTCTTAAATTCTCAATGGTTAAGCACCCATCAGAAAATTATTGGGATAAATATAAGCGCAAGTCTTAGATGGAAGACTAAAAATTGGCCCTTGCGTCATATCATAAGACTATGCGAAGAGTTAGGCCGTCGTGATATACGCGTGGTAATTACGGGCACAGAAAAAGATTTAGGCTCGGCAAACAGATTAATGGACAATGTTAAAAATACAAAACTCATAAATGCCTGTGCAAAGACTAGCGTCAATCAACTTGCTTGTTTAATTAAAAGATGCAGTTTATATATCTCGCCAGATTCTGCGTCTTTACATATTGCTGCTAGCCAAGATATACCTTTTATTGCTCTTTTTGGTCCGACTGATCCCCGGCGTCATCTTACTCCTGTTAAAGATTGTACAGTGATTAAAAAGGATTTAGCTTGTAGTCCATGCTATAAGTCAAAGTGTAAGAGCAAAAAATGTATGGAGTTGATAAAGCCAGAAGAGGTATTGGAGGCAATAAATAAATTATAGGAATGAATATCTTATACCTAACCAATCATCTCAACATAGGTGGAATTACTAGTTACGTCTTAACTTTATCCACTGGCCTTAAAAAAAGGGGCCATAATATATATGTGGCTTCAAGCCACGGCCAGCTCTTTTCAAGATTTACACAAGAAGGTATTAACTATGTTTCCATACCGATCAAAACAAAAAAGGAAGTTAGTCCGAAAATTTTAGCTAGTATGTTTAAATTATTATACGCAGTAAAACAATATAATATTGATATTGTACATTCAAACAGTCGCACTACAGGGGTTTTGGGATGTTTATTGAGCAGAAGGACTGGCATCCCGCATGTTTCTACTTGTCATGGGTTTTTCAAGAAGAGGCTTTTGCGAAAACTTTTTCCTTGCTGGGGACAAAAAACAATTGCCATAAGCGAACAGGTTAAAGAGCATCTGATTAAGGATTTTAGCATTGATGAAGAAAGAATAAAGGTAATCCATAACGGCATAGATGTCGAAAAATACGCAATACGCAATACGCAATACGCAATACGAAAGAGAAAAGAATTAGGCTTAGGCGATGGCCCGGTAGTCGGCATTGTGGCGCGGCTTTCGGATGTAAAGGGCCATACCTATCTTATTCAGGCGATGAAAAATGTTTTAGAGAGTATGCCCCAGGCACAATTGCTCATTGTAGGCGAAGGAAAAAAGAAACAAGAATTAGTAAAATTAGTTAATGCGTTGGAGATACAAAAAAATATTTTTTTTATTCCCTCGGTTACAGAAACAACCGAGGTCTTATCAATTATGGACATATTTGTTCTGCCCTCTTTAAAAGAGGGCCTGGGATTAAGTCTGATGGAGGCAATGGCGTCTGGTTTAGCGGTTATCGGTTCAGATGTCGGGGGGATAAAGAGCTTAATTCAAGATGGCAACAATGGTCTATTAGTAAAGCCCGCAGATAGCGTTTCTTTATCTGGAGGCATATTGGAACTGCTTGGCAATGCAAAAAAGAGAGAATACTTCGGTAATAACGCTAGAGATTTTATCAGTAAGAATTTTTCTCAGGAAGAAATGGTTACTCAGACGGAAAGGGTATATTTAGAATGCGCAAGCTTAAAACAATAGTCATTGTTTTTGGTGTAATATTTTTATCCGGATTTTTGCTGGTAAATTTTATCCAGCAAAAGTATGTCGCGCCTATACTTATGTATCATTCGGTTAACCCGGATGCCGCCCCAGAAAATAGAGTTGCCGTATCTGTAAAAGCCTTCCAGCGGCAAATGCATTTTTTAAAAAGCCAGCGTTACAATGTTTTAACTTTAGAGAACCTGGCTAGTTTAATTAAAGATAAAAAGCAAATTCCTCCGCGCACTTGCGCCATAACCTTTGATGATGGCTATAAAGATAACTATAAATATGTCTTCCCGATATTAAAGAAATACCATCTCCCGGCAACAATGTTCGTTATCATTAATGAAGTAGGCCGGAAACAAAATGATAGATTAAGTTGGGATGAGATTAAAACGATGCAGGATTCAGGGATAATTACCTTTGGTAGCCACAGCTTAGGACCAGAGCCGTTGGTAAATATTAAATCAAGGGATGAGTTAAAAAGAGAGATATTTAATTCAAAGAGAATATTGGAAGAAAAGTTAGGAAAAGAGGTAGGCGCATTTAGTTACCCAGAAGGAAGATTTAATGACCAGATAAGACAATTAGTTATAGATGCCGGCTATAAACTGGCAGTGGCTACATCTTCGGGAAAGAAATTTCCGGGCGACGATATATTTGCCTTAAAAAGATTACGCATTTCTTCAACTTGTAATAATCTGTTTGTCTTCTGGATTGAAGCCTCAGGGTTCTATACATTTATAAAAGAGCATCGCGATGCAGATTAAACGCATACTTATTTTTAATGTAAATTGGTTGGGAGATGTGTTATTTTCCACCGCCACCATTAGGAATATCCGGCGTAATTTTTCCGATAGTTTTATTGCCTGTATCATACCGAGTAGATGCTACCCTATTTTAAAAGGCAACCCCTATTTAGATGAGCTCATTATTTTTGATGAGAAAGACCGTCATAAAAGTTTCTTAGCTAAGTTGAAATTTGTGCAATTTCTTAAGAGTAAAAAATTTGATACGGTATTTTTATTGCACCGCTCATTCAGCCGCGCGCTCATCTGTCGCCTGGCAGATATCCCAGAGAGGATTGGTTATTATGCGAAAAAGCGGAGTTTTCTTTTAACCAAAAAGATTACCCCTCCTGGAAAAGATACCCTACACCGTATAGATTATTACCTAAATATTATTGAGAAGGCGGGTTTGAGAGTTGAAGATAGATATTTGGAGTTTTTTATTAGTGACGAAGAGCAAAAATTTGTCGAAGAATTTTTGAATAAGAACGCGATAGATAGGAAGGATTTTTTGGTCGGGATAAATCCTGGCGGCAACTGGTTTCCTAAACGTTGGCCAAAAGAGTATTGGGCGATATTAGCGGATAAACTGATAAACAACCACCACGCCAAAGTTATTATTACGGGAAGCCTTAATGACGCATTAGTCGCCAATGATATTAAAGGTTTAATGAAGGGCAAACCCATTATAACTTGTGGCCTATTTAATCTAAAACAATTAGGCGCTTTATGTAAGAGGTTAGATTTATTTATTAGCGCTGATACAGGACCAATGCACATTGCTAATGCAGTTGGCACAAAAAGAATAATTGCTTTATTTGGTCCAACGAGTCCTTTGATTACCGGTCCCTATCCTTTGCGCGATGTAGTCGCCTTGCAAAAAAAAGTAGGCTGTAAGATTCCTTGTTATGTAAAAAATTGTAAAGATAACCACTGTATGAAGTCCATTACTCCCGACGATGTTTTAAATGAGACTGGGAAAATTATAACATAATAAATGCAATTAATACAATGGATGCAGTAAACAAGATTCTCTTTATTACTTTAAGCAACATCGGTGATGCCATCTTGACTTTACCTGTTTTGGACTCTTTAAAAGAAAATTTCCCAGAGAGTAAAATCACAGCGATAGTAGGTCTGCGCCCGAAAGAGATATTCGAAAATAACCCTCTTATAAATAGGCTTATCGTTTATGACAAACATGCAAGGTTGAAGGAGAAGATAAAATTATTCTATGAACTTAAGAAAGAAAAATTCGATATAGTGGTAGATTTACGTAACAGTTTTTTTGGGGCATTTCTTCCTGCTAAATATAAGACTTCTCCATTTCATCTCATCCCAAAAAATATAAGGCACATGAAAGACAGGCACCTTTATAGAGTTCAGAGTTCAGACTTCCTGCCTGTCCCTGCCCGTCCGGCAGGCGGGCGGCAGGCAGGCAAAGTTCAAAGTTCAAAGAGAAACTCTTTATATATAAAACCAGAAGATGAAGAATATATTAAAAAAATATTAAAAGAAAACAATATAACTGAGCAGGATAGAATTGTGGTGATATCTGCGGGCGCCAGGAGTCATATCAAGAGATGGGCAAAAGAGAAATTTGTAGAATTAATCTCAGCGCTGATAAATGAATTTGGGGCGAAGGTAGTTTTAGCGGGAGATAAAGACGATATTTCTATTAACAAATATATCACTGAACATCTGCAATATCCAGTGATAGACTTAAGCGCAAAAACAAATATTACACAACTGGCCTATCTATTAAAAAAAGCAAAAGTTCTCATTACTAATGATAGCGCGGTTTTGCATTTGGGTAGTTACTTAAATATTCCCATGGTGGCAATATTCGGACCGACCAATGAAGCAGGCTACGGTCCTTGGTCAGAAACTTGCGCAGTAGTAAAAAAAGAAATATTTTGCCGTCCTTGCGAAAGAGCACAATGCAGGTTTGGAACTTTAGAGTGTATGGGTCTGATAAGGGTAGGAGATGTGTTAAGGCAAGTGAGGAATATATTAGTTCATAGTTCAAAGTTCATAGTTCATAGTTTAAAAGAAGAATATAAACGTATCCTTATTGTGCGCACTGATAGAATTGGAGATGTGTTGTTATCCACGCCGGTAATTAAGGCATTAAGGGATAATTATCCTGATGCTTATATTGCGATGATGGTTTCGCCTTATGCGAAAGATATAGTGGATGGCAATCCTTATTTAGACGAAGTAATTATTTATGATAAAGACAATAAACATAGAACTTGGGGTATGTCCATTAAATTTGCGCTTAATTTAAAGAAAAAGAAATTTGATTTGGCCATAGTTTTACATCCCACCAACCGCGTGCATCTGGTAACTTTTCTTGCCGGCATACGCCGAAGAGTTGGTTATGACCGAAAATTAGGATTTTTGCTGACCGATAGAATAAAACATATTAAACAATTAGGCGAGAAACACGAATTAGAATATAGTCTGGATTTGTTAAGATATCTGGGTATTGAGCCGAAAGAGAAAAGTTTATTTATGCCGATAAGGCCTGAATCAGAAAAATGGAGAGAAGAGTTATTTAGCCAAGAAGGAATAAAAGCAACTGATAAATTATTAGCTATTCATCCCGGCGCCAGTTGCCCCTCGAAGATTTGGCCAAGCGAGAGGTTTGGGGAAGCAGCCGATAGATTAGCGAAAAAATATGGCTTTAAAATTCTACTGATTGCCGGGCCAAAGGATATCAGATTAGCGCAAAATGTGGTAAAAAATATGCACCATCCAGTAATTAATCTGGCAGGTAAAATCTCATTGAGTCAATTAGCCGGCGCACTGAAAAGATGCCAATTATTTATCTCCAATGATTCTGGTCCAGTGCATATTGCCTCAGCCGTAGGTATACCGGTAATCTCCATATTCGGCAGGAATCAAAAGGGCTTGAGCCCGACGCGCTGGGGGCCAGTGGGTAAAAAAGACAAAGTTTTGCATAAAGAAGTCGGCTGCATCGAATGCCTGGCGCATAATTGCACCAAAGAATTCGCCTGCTTGAAGGCGATTGCGGTAGATGATGTGGTGGTTGCAGCAGATGAGATTTTAGCATAAAAAGGGGTCAGGCGCTTTTTTGAGGCGCTTTTTTGCGGGTCCCTGCCTGCCGGCAGGCAGGCTGCCGCGGGCATTTTCTCGCCGCATCACGCGGCTTTAAAAACGCCCGCGTCACCCGCAAAAATCAACATTCGCTCGAAAACCGCCAAGGTCATTGGGTTCGTAAATATCCAGTTGATTTAATCAAAATTTATGCTACAATTATAGGCTTGTATGCTAAATATAAATAAGGTAAAGACATATTCGGTGAAGAAAAGGTTCAGCAAGGTGAAAATGAGCGATTTTGCCCGAGCACCACTGCGCCGCAGGAGTTTCTCTGACTTTTATCAGTCCCTGCCAGATATATTAAAAGCCAAGGATATGCGCGCGGTAGTGGATGCCGTGGTTTCTGCGCGTAAAAAGAAAAAAGCGGTTATTTTTATGGCCGGTGCCCATGTGATTAAATGCGGACTTAATCCCGTCGCCATTGAACTCATCAAGAAGAAAATAATCAGCTGTATCGTCTTAAATGGCGCAGGTATAATTCATGATTTTGAGATTGCCTTCCAAGGTAGGACTTCTGAAGATGTGGGTAAAGAATTAAAAAATGGCAGATTTGGGATGGGCAGAGAAACTGCAGATTTTTTAAATAACGCCATTAAAGAAGGCGTGGGTGAGGGTTTAGGTTTAGGTTATGCTGTAGCCAAAAAGATTTACGATTCAAAATTAGGCTATAAGAATTTAAGTCTTCTTTATCAAGCCTATAAACATAAAATTCCGGTTTGCGTCTTTGTGGCTATCGGCACGGATATTATCCATCAACACCCCTCTTTTGATGCGGCCTTAACCGGCGAAGGGTCTTTAAGAGATTTTTATTTGCTAGTCGAGAAAATTCCCCAGCTTAATAACGGTGGGGTAGTATTAAATTTTGGCTCGGCGGTGATATTGCCTGAGGTATTTTTGAAGGCATTAAACTTAGGCCGTAATTTAGGTAATAAAATTAAGGATTTTACCACGGCGAATTTTGATATGATTTATCACTACCGGCCCATGCAGAATGTTGTCTGCCGTCCGGTGGAAATAGGAGGCAGGGGCTATTATATTATTGGCCATCACGAGATAATGCTTCCTCTGTTGGCCCAGGCGATAATAGAGAAGATATGAAAGACTTAAAGAAAATAATCCAGAGATTTCCGAAAGCGAATATTTTAGTAGTCGGCGATTTAATTTTGGATGAATATATCTGGGGTAGCGTAGAGAGAATCTCGCCTGAGGCGCCGGTTCCTATAGTCTGGGCAGATAAAAAAAGTTATACCCCAGGAGGAGCGGCGAATGTAGCCAATAATATTTCTGCCTTTAACGCAGGAGTCTGCGTGGTGGGAGTGATAGGTGAAGATAGAAATAAAGATATCTTATTGTCAGAATTAAAAAAAAGAAAGATTTCTCTTGGGGGTATCTTTGTGGAGCCTAAGAGATATACTACCGTTAAGACGCGGATTCTTGCCGGGCATCAACAGGTAGTCAGGGTAGACTGGGAGCATACGCATTCATTATCGCAAAAATTAAACCAAAAAATCCTTAACTTCATTCAGAAAAATATTAATCGCTTTGATGCCATTATTATTGAAGATTACGGCAAGGGCGTGGTCAATGAGCGATTATTAGAAGAACTGATAATGCTCGCGCATTCTCATAAAAAGATTATCACGGTTGACCCTAAAGAAGAACATTTTCAATATTATCACGGCGTTACTTCTATTACTCCTAATCGTCGTGAATTAGAGAATGCCATAAGGAACTTAAAAATTAAAGATACCACTAATAGATTTAAGCTAAACTCCGATACATTATTTACAGATAAAGATATAAATTTAGCTGCGAGCGAAATTATTAAATATCTGGATTTAGAGTCGCTTCTGGTTACCTTAGGCGAACAGGGGATGCAGCTGTTTGACAAAAGTGGCCGCATTACACATATACCTACGGTTGCCCAGGAAGTATTCGATGTCTCAGGTGCCGGAGATACAGTGGTAGCTACTTTTACCTTGGGCCTGGCTTCTGGCGCAAGTAAACTCCAAGCAGCGCATATCGCAAACTTTGCGGCGGGGATAGTAGTAGGTAAAGTAGGCACCGCGGTAACCACGAGAAAAGAATTATTAGAAAGGATAGGTTAACGTTGGATGTTATCGGTGTAATTCCAGTCAGATATTCTTCTACGAGATTTGAAGGTAAGGCATTAGCGGATATATTGGGTAAACCCATGATCCAACGAGTCTGGGAGAGGGCAAGGCAGGCGCTTCTTTTAGATGATTTAATTATTGCCTGTGATGATGAACGTATTGCTAGTGTAGCCAAGGAATTTGGCGCAAAAGTAGCTTTGACTGCCAAGGCCCATCCTTGCGGCACCGATAGAATTTGTGAAGTGGTAAACCCAATAGATGTAAAGATAGTAATAAATATTCAAGGCGATGAACCATTGATTCAACCCACAATGATAGATGGTGTTGCCAGGGCCCTACTGGACGATAGCTCTATTTCTATGGCTACAGTAATGAAGGCAATAGAAGAGCCGGAAGTTATAAATGACCCCAATGTAGTTAAGGTGGTTATAGACAAGAATAATTTTGCGGTCTATTTTTCCCGCGCGCCCATACCTTTTCATGCTAAAAATTCGCAGATAAAATTACCGGTTTATTTTAAACATATCGGGTTATATAGTTATACTAAAGACTTTTTGTTCATCTATAAAAATTTACCGGTTTCCTATTTAGAAAGAGTAGAGAGCCTGGAGCAGCTGCGGATTCTGGAGGAAGGCTATAAAATAAAGGTTATTGAGACCAAATACGATACTATTGGCGTAGATACGCCGCAGGACCTTAGTAAGGTAATAGAATATTTAAAAAAGGAAAAGCTATAAATGCCGCAAGTCAGTGTGGGTAATATAAAGATAGGCAGGGGTAACCCTTTAGTCTTAATTGCCGGTCCTTGCGTGATTGAATCGGAGAATAATTGCTTAGAGACAGCCAAAAGGATAAAGGAGATTACCGCAAAATTAAATATACCATTTATCTTCAAATCCAGTTTTGATAAGGCTAATAGGTTATCCATAGATTCCTATCGCGGCCCCGGCTTAAGAAAAGGTTTGGAAGTATTAAATAAAGTAAAACAAAAACTAAAGGTTCCGCTATTAAGTGATATACATTGTCAGAGAGAAGTCCTCGAGGCCTCTAAAGTTTTAGATATCATTCAGATACCGGCATTTTTATGCCGCCAGACCGATATTGTCGTGGCAGTAGCTAAGACGGGTAAAGTGATAAATATTAAAAAAGGGCAATTCTTAGCGCCTTGGGATATTTTACCGATAATCAAAAAAATTGAATCTACAGGGAATAAAAAAATCTTAATTACAGAGCGGGGGGTTTGTTTTGGCTACAATAACTTAGTTTCAGATTTTAGGAGTTTGGGGATAATACGTGAGTTTGGTTATCCGGTTATCTTTGATGCGACCCATAGCGTGCAGCTTCCCGGCGGTAAAGGCGCCTCTTCAGGAGGGCAACGGGAATTTGTCGCGGGCCTCTCACGCGCTGCAGTGGCCTTTGGTTGCGATGGCTTATTTTTAGAAGTCCATCCTAATCCAGATAAGGCACCCTGCGACGCAGCAAATATGATTGATTTAAAAGAATTAGAAAGACTTTTGAAACAGATTAAGAAGATAGAGGCAGCATTGTAAATTAGTATCACGTATCACGTATCAGGTATCAGGTATGAAGATTAATGTGATTAAGCGGGCAAAAGAGGTTTTAGATATTGAGTCTTCTGCCATTAAGGCATTGAGGTCACGTATCAATAAGGAATTTACACGGGCAGTAGATTTAATGTTTAAGACTAAAGGCAGGATAGTGGTCAGCGGGATGGGTAAGACCGGAATTATTGCCCAGAAGTTTTCGGCAACCTTAGCCTCGACAGGAACTCCGAGTTTATTTTTGCATTCTGCTGAAGCAATACACGGAGATTTAGGTAAGGTTACCCGAGATGATACCGTAATCATACTTTCTAACAGCGGCCAGAGCGAGGAGATTAGACAACTCTTGCCTTTATTGAAAAAGATTGGTTCCAAAATTATTGCCTTGACCGGAAATAAAAATTCAATTCTGGCTAAATATAGCGATGTAATTTTAGATGTATCCGTAAAAAAAGAGGCCTGTCCTTTAGGATTAGCGCCCACCGCTTCTACCACTGCTACCCTGGCCATGGCTGATGCCTTAGCCATATGTCTTTTAGAACTAAAAGGTTTTAAAGAAGAAGATTTTGCTTTTTTTCATCCCGGCGGATTATTAGGTAAAAGGCTGCTTTTAAAAGTAGAAGATATTATGCGCAAAGGCAGAGCCAATCCCGTAGTCGGTGAGAATAAAAAAATCTCCGAAGTCTTATTTAAGATTACCCAAGGACGCGCAGGCAGTGCAACGGTTGTGAATAAAAAAGGTAAGTTATCCGGCATCTTTACTGACGGCGATCTTCGTCGGCATCTTGAAGTAGACCCTAATTTATCTAAGCGGCAAGTAAAAGATGTCATGACCAAAAATCCTATCGCGGTAAGTCCCCAGATGCTGGCAGCAGAGGCAATGCGGATATTAAAGGATAAAAAGATTGACGAAGTTCCGGTAGTAGATAAGAATAGGCGCCCTATTGGTCTTTTGGATGTCCAGGATTTATTAAACGCAGGTTTAGTTTAGCCTTAAGCAAAAGATTTGTTGGCGTGCTGAAATTTTTCGCTGTCTTGTGAAGTAGCGGGTCCCTGCCTGCCGGCAGGCAGGCTGTCCCGGGCATTTTCTCGGCCGCATATCACGCGGCTTCGAAAACACCCAATAGAATAGTAATATCAGGTCTTTCGTATGAAAATGCAGCAGATATTAGAGATGTTGTAATGCAGCTAATAAAGATGAATCCCATCGATGATGCGCAATCTGGATTGTAGCTAAGAATAAAAGGTCATTCCAAATATTATATCTTCGCGGTATCAACATTTTTTAGATTACTTAAGATAAATCATGAGAAAACTTAAAAGCAGTAAAGGATTATTGGATAACCAGAGGTTTGAAAAATTCCAGAAGGAAGAAAAATTAGCCTTAAGGAAGATGTCCATTAAAAAAGGCATAAAGATTATGGAGGGATTACTTGATTCAGGATTAATTAATGAGCTAAAGAAGGTTCAAGAAGAATTAAATTTGGCAGAATGCAAGAAGAAATAAATTTTTCAGATTATTTCAGGATTTCTATAGATTTAATTGAAGCATCCAAGGTTGACTATTTGATCATTGGTGGCGTTGCGGTTGGTGTCTGGGGCAACATTAGAGTTACGGAAGATTTAGATTTAATGATTTTTATTCCTAGAGCCAAGGTCAGGAACCTTCTTAAAAATGCAAAATCTTTAGGTTTTGAATTCAATGAGAAGGATGTCGTGGCACAGGCAAAACTCGTAGGCGTATTTAAAATCTTTTATAAAAATTATCACCTTGATTTTTTAATTGCATCGATTGACTTTGAAAGAAGCGCGTTAGAGAGAAAAAAGAAGGTAAGAATATTCAATAAAGACGTTTTTATCCCATCAAAAGAAGACCTGTTGCTTCTAAAAATAATTCCTGGCCGGTCAAAAGATATAGTTGATGCCGAGAGTATTGTTAATAGGCAGAAAGGCAACTTGGATATAAAATATCTTGAGACTTGGACGCAGAAGTTATCCGATGAAGCCCAAGGTATGCGCATCTGGAATGAATTACAAAGATTACTTGCTTTAAAATAAGCAATGGAAGAGATTTTATTAGAGAAAGCTAAAAAAATTAAATTATTATTATTGGATGTGGACGGTGTTTTAACCGATGGCAGGATAATTTATGATTCGCGCGGAGGAGATTCTAAGTTTTTTGATGTCCATGATGGTTTAGGGGTTTATTTGCTGAAAAAAGCAGGTATACCGGCGATACTGATTACTGCCAAAGGTTCACGCGCAATCAGACCACGCGCCCGCGATATGCGCGTGGAGGCAGTTTTTGAAAATATTTCTCCCAAGACTGCGGTATTAGATAAAATCTTAAAGAAATATAAAGTTAACGCCGATGAAATATGTTTTGTGGGAGATGATTTAGTGGACTTGTGTCTGATGAAAAAGGTGGGTTTTCCTGCGGCGGTATTTAATGCCTGCCCAGAGATTAAACAGCAAGCAGCCTACGTTACTCTAAGAGAAGGTGGTCGTGGTGCAGTGCGCGAGATTGCCGAATTAATCCTTAAAGCACAAGGTAAATGGCAAGAACTTGTGGGCCTTTATGATGTCTAAATACTTGACCTTATTCTTAATCTTGGCCCTTTTAACCTTTAATGCCTTTGCTCAAGATAGCCAGACGCAAGAATCAGACCAACAGATTAGCGACTTTTCTTTGACAGGTTATGCGGAAAAAGGTAAGAAAAGCTGGGATATTTCGGGTAAATCCGCAGATATATTTGATAATATAATAAAGCTGAAAGATGTGATCGGTAATCTCTACGGTGAAAAAGAAGATATTAAACTTACGGCGGATAAAGGTGATTTTGATAAAGTAGAAGGTAAAGTACACTTAGAGCAAAACGTAGTAATTACAACTTCGGGTGGCGCCAAATTAACTACGGACTCTTTAGATTGGGATAGGAAAAATCAGCTAGTTGCTACCCAAGATATGGTGAATATAACCAAAGAGAATATGGTTACAGTGGCTAAGGGCGCAATAGGAGAACCAGATTTAAATAAAATTACTCTTCAGAAAGAGGTCAAGGTAGATATTCTTTCCGCGAATAAAGAAAATCAAGCAGAGACAGAAAAAAACAAAATTATTATTACCTGTGATGGCCCATTAGAGATAGATTATGCAAAAAATATCGCTATCTTTAAAAACAATGTTTTGGTAGATACTAAGGATAATCTTATCTATAGCGATATCATGGATGTTTATTTTGTTCCTTCAGATAAAGATACTAGTCAGGCACTCAAAGAAGCTCCGGCGATGATGGGTGCCAAGATACAGAAGATTGTGGCGCGGGGTAATGTTAAGATTACGCGGGGTGAGAATATTTCCTACAGCGAAGAAGCAGTTTATACTGCTTACGACAGAAAGATTGTGCTTACCGGAAAGCCGAAATTAGTCATCTATTCTACGGAGGACCTCAGTGCATCTTTTGGAAACTAAAGAGTTATCTAAATCCTACGATGGTCGGGAAGTGGTTAAGGGTATAGATATCGTGGTCAAACGCGGTGAAATCGTCGGTCTGTTGGGTCCAAATGGCGCGGGAAAGACCACCACCTTTTATATGATTGTAGGAATTATACCTCCCAACCGCGGCAAGATTATCTTTGATAATAATGAGATAACAAATTTTCCTATCCATCAACGTAGCCGCTTTGGTATAGGCTATCTTTCACAGGAACCCTCTATATTCAGGAAGCTTAGTGTAGAAGAAAATATTATGGCTATTTTAGAGACCTTGCCGATCAATAAGGCAGAAAGGAAGCACCGCCTGGAAAATTTGCTCGAGGAATTGAATATTGCGCATTTGGCTAAAAATAAGGCCTATACCCTCTCCGGCGGAGAAAGAAGACGCTTAGAGATTACCCGGGCATTAGTGACTAATCCTTCGTTTATACTTTTAGATGAGCCGTTTTCCGGCATAGACCCCATTGTGGTTAATGAGGCGCAGGAGATTATCAAAGAATTAAAGGAGAGGGGATTAGGGATTTTGCTTACTGACCATAATGTTCGAGAGACCCTTTCCATAACCGATAGAGCCTATTTAATTGCCGATGGCAGAATCCTTATTTCTGGCACGGCCAATGATTTAATTAATAATCCGCAGGCAAGAGAAATTTATTTAGGCGAGAAGTTTAGGATGTGATTCGCAGACGCCCTACGGGCTACAACTTACGTCGCCAAACGTAAGAGTATGCTCCGTAAGTTGTCTGCTCATTTAATGAAGACTGAAGTCAAAAAAATAGATAGTACCAAAAGAGAAATCAGCATCGAGGTAAGTGGCGATATCGTAAAGAATAAGTTTGAGGATGTCTTCAAACAAATTGGGCAAGAAGCAAAGGTTCCGGGTTTTCGACCTGGCCATGCGCCCCGCGATATTTTAGAAAAACACTATTCTTCTTATGCGCATGAACAAGTTTTAAAAGAGTTAATCCCGGATGTTTATCATCAGGCGGTAGAAAAGGAAGGCCTAGATGTTATAGAATTGCCAAATATTTCTGATGTTAAGCTAGAGAGGAGTTCTCTTTCCTTTAAGGCGCAAGTAGAAATTAGTCCGGAGATCGCGGTTGGAAATTACAAGGGTATCAAGGTTAATTATCAAAAAATCAGTGTTTCCAGCGAAGAAATAAAACGTAATCTCGATGGCCTAAAAGAATCAAGAAAGGCAGAGGTTATAGACGATAGTTTTGCCAAGAGTTTGAGTTATCCAAATTTAGCAGAATTAGAGAAAGCGGTAGAAAGGCAGATTTATCTCCAGAAAGAAAATCAGAGCCGACAGAAAATAGAAAATGAAATTGTGGAGAGCATAACTAAAGATATAGATTTTAAACTACCGCAGGTCTTAGTTAATCGGCAACTTCAGGATTTAATCAGGCAGGCAAAGGTTGATTTAGCTTTGAGGGGGTTACCACGTGAAAAGATTGATGAGGAAGAAAAAAGATTATCTTCGGAATTAGAGCCAGAGGCAAAAAAACAGGTTAAGATTTATCTGGTTTTGTCCGCCATCGCCAAAAAAGAAAATATTCCCTTAGATGACCATATGCCGGCTCGGGCGATGGAATTTTTATTGAAAGAAGCCAATTGGCAATTAACGGATTAATAAAATGGAGGTGGGTATGGGTATAGAAAATCAGACGTTGATACCGATGGTAATTGAGCAGACCACGCGGGGTTATGAACGGGCTTACGATATTTATTCTCGCCTATTGAAGGACCGGATTCTATTTATTGGTACACCCATTGATGATAATGTCGCAAATTTGATTATTGCCCAGCTGTTATTTCTACAGATGGAGGATGTCAATAAAGACATAAATATTTATATCAATTCGCCCGGTGGGGGAGTAACCTCAGGCCTGGCAATATATGATACGATACAGTTTGTAAAATGTGATGTCGCCACCTATTGTGTGGGTCAAGCCACCAGTATGGGAGCGCTACTTTTGTCTGCCGGGACAAAGGGTAAGCGTTTTGCCTTACCCAATTCGCGGGTGATGATTCATCAGCCCTGGGGAGGAATTCAGGGCGCAGCCGAAGATATCTCCCGGCATGCCAAAGAAATTTTAAATTTACGCGATAAAATCAATGAACTATTAGCTGCTCACACCGGACAGCCTTTAGATAAAATTCAAAAGGATACTGACCGGGATTATTTTATGTCTGCTAATGAAGCTAAAGAATACGGTTTGATTGACGAAGTAATTATGCCTGGTAAGAAAAAATAAAATTTCATTAAGGAGAAGTAATCTATGAGAAAAAATTACTTACTGACACCCGGCCCTACGCCTTTGCCGCCACAGGTCTGCGAGGCAATGGCCCGGCCAATCATTCATCATCGCACCCCACAGTTTCAGGCTATGTTAAAAGAAGCAACCGAGGGACTGAAATATGTATTTCAAACCACAGGGGATGTTTTTATACTGGCTTCTTCAGGTACGGGCGCAATGGAGGCGGCAGTAGTAAATTTATTATCACCGGCTGATACAGCGTTAACTATCCAAGGCGGCAAATTCGGGGAGAGATGGACAGAGATTTGTCAAAGTTACGCTATAAATACGCAAGTTTTGGATGTAGAATGGGGCAAGCAAGTTGAGCCGAAAGAAATAGAAAAGAGATTAAAAGCCAACCCTAAGATAAAAGCCGTATTTGCTACTTTATGCGAGACCTCAACTGGTGTAGTTTGTGATATTGAGGCAATTGGCCGGGTGGTAAAGAATACGGATGCAGCGTTGGTAGTAGATGCCATTAGCGGATTAGGCGCGATTCCTTTGGCGACTGATGCCTGGTCTTGCGATGTGGTAGTTTCGGGTTCCCAAAAGGGCCTGATGCTTCCTCCGGGATTAGGTTTTATTTCTCTAAGTCCAAAGGCATGGAAGTTAGTAGAGAGTTCAAAATGTCCGAAATACTATTTTGATTTAAAGGAAGCTAAAATTGCCCTGGATAAAACCGATACTCCTTTTACCCCGGCAATAACTTTAATTATTGCTTTGAGTGAATCCTTAAAGATGATAAAACAAGATGGTTTGGAGAATATTTTCTTGCGTCATAAAAAAATGGCAGAGGCGACTCAAGCTGCGGTGAAAGCACTGGGATTAGAATTATTTGCACCGACGGCAGCCTCCGATGTAGTAACTGCAGTGAAAGTTCCCCAAGGCATAGATGGAGAGAAATTAGTGAAAACCATGCGCGATACTTACAGCGTAACTATTGCCGGAGGCCAGAGCGAATTAAAAGGCAAGGTTTTCAGAATTGCCCATATGGGTTTTATTGAGGAATTTGATATTATCGTCGGCATTGCTTGCTTAGAAAAAGTTTTAGCCCAGATGGGTTATAAGTTTCAATTAGGCTCAGGGCTAAAAGCAGCGGAAGAGGTATTTTTAAAATAATCGGAGGTTTAGATGATTAAGATTTTAGTCAGCGACCCATTATCCGAAGAGGGTCTTAAGATCCTTAAAGAGACGAAAGAATTTCAGGTGGATGTCAAAACTGAACTTAAACCCGACGTTTTGAAAGAGATAATTAAAGATTACGATGCGCTGATTGTCAGGAGTGCCACTAAAGTAACTAAAGATATAATCAACGCTGCAGAAAAATTAAGGGTTATCGGTCGTGCAGGCGTAGGCTTAGATAATGTAGATTTAGAGGCAGCTACACAAAAAGGCATAATTGTCATGAATACACCGGCAGGAAATACTATTTCTACTGCCGAGCATACGCTGAGTATGATTTTAGCCCTTTCCCGCAATATTGCTCAGGCCAATGCTTCAGCCAAAAAAGGCGAATGGAAGCGTTCTAAATTTATGGGAGTGGAAGTTTATAATAAGGTGCTGGGCATAGTAGGATTGGGAAGGATTGGAAGCGAGGTAGCTAAGCGGGCAATGTCTTTTGGGATGAAGGTTTTGGCATGCGATCCCTTTTTATCGCGCGAAGTTGCCGAGACATTAGGCGTGGAAGTAGTGGAGCTGAAAGAGTTACTCCAGAGGTCCGATTATATTACGGTGCATACTCCTCTAACCGAAGAAACAAAACATATGCTCTCTAGCGAAGAATTTGCTGTAATGAAGAAAGGCGTGCGCATAATCAATTGTGCCCGCGGCGGTATCATTGATGAATTAGCGCTGGCAAATGCGATTAAAGAAGGTAAAGTCGCCGGTGCCGCCATAGATGTTTTCGAGCAAGAACCCCTGTCGCCAGACAGCGAACTTCTAAAGTTAGATAACCTGATCGCTACTCCGCATTTAGGCGCATCTACCGAAGAGGCACAGGTTAACGTAGCCATTGAGGTATCGGAAATTGTGCGCGATGCGCTTTTAGGCAAAGGTATACGCAATGCCGCAAACTACCCTTCTGTAGAACAAGAGGTTTACAAGATTTTAGAGCCCTATATCAATTTATGCGAAAAATTAGGGACATTCTCCGCGCAATTAGCAGAAGGAAGATACGAAGCAGTAAATATAAATTATAGCGGTGAAATTACACAACATGATTTAAGTCCTTTAACTATGGCCTTAGTTAAGGGGATACTTTCTCCGATATTAAAAGAAAGCGTAAACTTTATTAATGCCATGAACCTGGCTAAAGAAAGAGGGATAAAGATTAAGGAGACAAAATCTTCCAAAGAGGAAGAGTTTGTGAATTTAATACAATTAGAGATAAAGACTGATAAAGAGACTAAAAGAATTGGCGGCACGCTTTCTCCTAATAAACAGCCGCGCATTGTAAAGATTGATGGGTATTATGTTGAGGTTGCGCCCGCAGGTAATATGATTATGATACAAAACTGGGATAAGCCGGGTATCATTGGTAATTTGGGCACACTTTTAGGCAAACACAATATCAATATTGCCGCTATGACCTTTGGCCGCGAAAAACCCGGTGGAAAAGCGATCAGTGTATTAAATGTAGATAGCGCGGTCTCTTCAGAAATCTTGGATAAAATCAAAAAAATAGAGAATATCTTGTCGGTAAAAGTGATAAATATATGAGCCCTGCAAAATTAGAGGTGAAGAGATGACTACCAATAAGCCTAAGATATACATTATTGATGTCACTAACCGCGACGGGGTCCAGACGTCGCGCATCTGTCTTTCTAAATTGCAAAAAACAATGCTCAACCTGTATCTAAATGAAATGGGGATTTTTCAGTCAGAGTTTGGTTTTCCAGTTACGCATCACGAGACAAATTATCTTAATGCCAATTTAGAATTAGTTAAAATTGGCGCGCTTTCTTCTCTCAGGTTAGGTGGTTGGTTAAGGGCAACCAGAGACGATGTTAAAACCGCATTTAAACTTGTGCCCCAGATAAAACATCTGAATCTATCAATTTCGACTTCCGATCAGATGATTATTCATAAATTTAAAGGCAAGCTTGACCACCAATCAATAATAAAAGAAATGGCTGAGGCAGTAAAAGAAGCGAAAAAGGCCGGCGCTGAATCTGTCGGCGTAAATGCCGAGGATGCCTCGCGCACCCGCATGGATTATTTGATAGAATTTGCGCAAGCAGCAAAACAAGCAGGTGCGGATAGGATTCGTTACTGCGATACTTTAGGATGCGATATGCCTTTTACGATTTACGAAAGAATAAAACTACTTACCGAAAAAGTGTTGATGCCTATTGAGATTCACGGCCATAATGACCTGGGCCTCGTGATTGCTAATTCTCTTGCCGGTGCCAAGGCTGCCGTTGATTCAGGCGTGGATACCTATATTAATACCTGTATTAATGGAATGGGTGAGCGTGCAGGTAATGCGGATTTGGTTTCAGTAATCTTAAGCCTTAAATACGGAAGTGGCATGCAAGATTATCGTCTCGATGAGAAGATAAATCTTAAGCTGGCCTGGAAGATTTGTAAATACGCATCATACGCCTTTGGTGTACCAATACCGATAAATCAGCCGGGCGTGGGTGCAAATGCCTTTGCCCATGAATCAGGAATTCACGCGGATGGTGCATTGAAAGATAGGCGTAACTATGAGCTTTACAATTTTGAGGAATTGGGTCGCGGAGAGCCCGAGGTCATTGAGACCGGACGTAAAATTACTGCCGGTGAATATTCCGGAATTAAGGGCTTTAGAAATGTCTATGAAAAATTAGAAATCGAGTTTCGTGATGACCAAGAGGCCACGCAAATTCTAGAGCTGGTGCGTTATGCCAATGTGCATAATCAAAAGCCCTTGGTGGATGATGAATTGAAGTTTATTGCCAAATATCCGGATATCGCACGTAAGATTTTTACCATGAGTCCGTAGTTGGTTAAATGGTGATTGGTGAATGGTTAAATTGTCAAGCCCATTTAACCACTTAACCACTTAACCACTTAACCACTTAACCATTATGGCAAATATAGTCGTAGTAGGGACACAATGGGGTGACGAAGGTAAGGGTAAGGTAATTGATATCTTATCAACTCAAGTTGACTATATTGTGCGTTATCAAGGCGGTAGCAATGCCGGACATACGGTTGTCGTCAATAACCAGGAATACATCTTTCACCTTATCCCCTCAGGTATTTTACATAAAGGAAAAATCTGCTGTATCGGCAATGGAGTGGTGGTTGATCCGGTAGTGCTCTTTAAAGAGATTAAAGGTTTATCAGCATCTGGAATCTATATTGATAATCGTCTAAAAGTTTCCTCACTCGCTCATGTAATCTTGCCCTATCATAAAATTTTGGACCAGTTACGCGAGGCAAAGAGGGCGCATAAGATAGGTACTACCGGCAGAGGTATCGGTCCCTGCTATGCGGATAAAATCAGCCGCTGCGGGATAAGGATGATTGACCTAATAAATCCACGTGTTTTTAGCGATAAATTAAAGGATAATTTAAGGGAAAAGAATGAAATCTTCAAGAAAGTTTATCGACATCCGGGATTTAATTTTAATCAGATTTACCAAGAATATTTAACTTATGGCAAAATTCTTTCTAAATATATCTGCAATACTCAAGCATTGTTAAATAAGGCAATTAAGGATAAAAAAGATATTCTTTTCGAAGGTGCACAGGGTACATTTTTGGATATCGATTTTGGGACTTATCCCTTTGTCACTTCTTCCTCTGCCACTAGCGGCGGTGCCTGTATTGGCAGCGGCGTCTCTCCTCTAAAGATAAATAAAATTGTCGGGGTAGCTAAGGCCTATACGACAAGGGTGGGTGAAGGACCTTTTCCCACAGAATTTCCACCCCGTTTTAATAAATTCATCCGCGATAAAGGCAATGAATTTGGTGCCACTACCGGCAGGCCACGTAGATGTGGCTGGTTTGACAGCGTAATGGTAAAAGAAGCGGTTTTGCTAAATGGTATATCCGAATTAGCCATAATGAAATTAGATGTTTTAGACGGGCTAAAATCAATAAAGATATGCACTGCCTATAAATACAAGGGTAAAAGATTTCGCGAATTCCCTTATGATCTAGAGGTATTAATGAATGCCATGCCGGTATATAAAGAAATGCCTGGCTGGGCCGAAACTAAAGATAACCCGAGACACTATCAAGATTTACCTCTACAGGCAAAGGCTTATCTTGTATGCCTGCAAGATATTCTGAATAATAAAATCTCTATGGTTTCTGTGGGCTCATCTAGAGAAGAAACTATCCGTATATAATTAAGGTCCTAATGGCCTATCGGCCTTCAAGTTAAACTTTCATCAATGAAAGTTTAACTTGACTAAACTTATTGATTGTGTTATAGTTAACTTCCACTTTGAAAAACTCTCAAAATCAAAAATAGGAGGCCTAATCAATGAAATCTAAATTATTTAAAGGTACGTTAATAATATTTTTAACCTTAAATTTAGCGGGATGTACGTTTATCTTTCAGAAAGGAAGGCGTTCGGATATCCGAAAGATTGAAGAGTTATCCCGACAATTGGATGAATTAAATCAAACTAAGGGGCTTCTTGAAGATAGGCTATCACAGGAAATCCAAGATAAGCAAGTAAGGTTGCAGATGATGGAGAAAGGATTGGTGATTACCTTTGTGGCCGATGTTTTATTCGATTCGGGCAAGAGCAAGATAAGACAGGAGGCATACCCTATACTAGATAAGGTCGCCCGGGTGCTAAAGGAGAATGTTCCCAAGCTTTATGTCGGGATAGAGGGCCATACAGATAATCAACCGATTAGATTCTCGGGTTGGAAATCAAACTGGGAGTTGTCCAGTGCGCGTGCCTTAAGTATTTTGCATTATCTCATCGATGAAAAAGGTATTTTACCTAATCGCCTATCTGCAGTTGGTTATGGTGAATATCGACCGGTCGCCTCTAATGATACAAAAGAAGGTTGTCAGTTAAACCGACGAGTGGAAATTGTAATATTACCTCAAGTGATAAAGGCAAAAGAAACAAAAGGAGCCCAAGTTTTAGAGACAGAAGAGAATCTCAAATAAATTGTATTGATATATATATTATAGGTAGGTGATATTATGGAAGAGAGTATAAAAAATAGAATTATGTTAGTATTAGCCATATTGACCTTAATATTTTTTATAGGAACAATTGGTTCCTGTGGTAATGCTCGTCAATGGAGATCCAACCGCGATAAAGAAATGGCTACGAGATTGGAATTGGAAGAAAAGCTGAGTAAATTTACACAGGAGAAACTCGGCACGGAAGAGAAATTAAAAAGTCTCACTCAGGAATTAGAAGAAGAAAAGGCAGCGCATCAGGCAACCAAAAAGGCATTGCTGCAGGAGGGGTTAGTAAACCAGAGTTTAAAAGAAGAAATACAAAAGGTAACTAAACTTAAAGAAGCCTTAGAAGAAGATCTTAAAGAGGCATTAGTAGCAGGTAAGTCTACAAAACCTAAGCAAATGAAATAAGAATAAAAGGGGGAGAGGCAAAAAGAACGACTTTTGTTCGGGGGATATCTATCCCCTTTTTTATTAGTGAGGGCATAACTTACGGAGCTTGCTATTAAATATACAAGCGACATAAGCTATATGCCCGAACTAACCCCCCACCACTTTAAATATAGCACAGGTTAAATATGAAAGTGGTGCGGGGTAAATTCGCAGACGCTTCGCTATAACTTACGTCTTCGCCTTCGGCGGATTCCGTAAGTTATCTGCTCATTTAAGGAGGTGGGTTTGTATGGCAATATTACGTAGGATAAAAGAGAAGTTAAAAAAGGTGATGCAAAGAGAAAAGAAAACCGGTAACGTTAAGAGACCTTTTTTTAGCAAGGCAAAGGAGAAAGAGGCAACCAAGAGAATAGAAAAAGAAGTTCTCGGAGCTCAAGAGATGGCCGTAGAAAGGACAAAATTTTCTACTCCTGTGGCGGTGAGAGTAGCTCCCCTGATGCGGGAAGAGTTACCTTACGGTTACGGTGTGGATAAGATAGTTCTTCAGGTGCGAGATTCCTGTTGGATACATGCATATTGGGAGGTTACTGCGCAGAGCTTAAACCGCCTAGGAGAACAGTTGAAAGATGCATTCTTCAATGCAAAAAGAATCCTTAGGGTCTACGATGTTAGCCATATTATTTTTGACGGAACGAATGCACATCGATTTTTTGATATTGAGATTAATCCTGAAGCAAATAATTGGTATATCGATACTGGCGGTCCAGGTAGGTCTTGGTGTGTAGATATAGGTTTGAGACTTCCCACAGGAGAATTTATCAAGATAGCCCGCTCAAATACCATATACACTCCCTTAGAAGGTCCTTCTTGGATTACGGATGAGGAATGGATGGTGCCTGAGGAGATGTTTGCCCGGCTCTATGGTATGGGTTTTGGATTAGGCAGGAGTTCGCCGGTAGGAAAGGCCTGGCAGGAAAGGATAAAGAGAGCACTTTTTTCTGGGATTCTTGCCTCGCCCGGAATTACCTCTGTGGCCAGTCCCGTAAAAATACCTAAGGTAAGAAAATTCTGGCTCAACGTAAATACAGAGTTGATTGTCTATGGCGCCACAGAACCGGATGCCAAAGTAACTGTTCAAGGTAGAGAGATAAGATTAAGGCCAGATGGGACATTTAGTTTACGTTTTGCCCTTCCTGATGGGAAGCAGGTCATACCTGTTCAAGGGACTTCTTCAGACGGGATTGATACCATAACCATTACCCCAATAGTAACCAAAGAAACCAAGGATTAGTTAAATGGTAATTGGTGAATGGTTAAATTGTATCATCTATTTAACCATTTAGCCCTTTAACCATTTAACCCTTTAACTAAAATGAATAAGGGATATCTTTGCATAGTTTTGCACAGTCATCTTCCTTTTGTGCGACATCCCGAACATGAGTATTTTTTAGAGGAGGATTGGCTTTATGAAGCAATCACTGAGACGTATATTCCCTTAATTTGGGTCTTTGAGGGATTGCTAAACGACAAGGTGGATTTCCGGATAACTATGCCCCTGACACCCACCTTGATATCTATGCTTACTGACCCGCTTTTGCAAGAAAGGTATTTAAAACATATAAACAGACTCATCGAACTTGCGCATAAGGAGGTAGAGAGGACTCGCTGGCAGCCGGAGTTTCAGACCCTGGCTATAATGTATTTAAATAATTTCTGCAGAGCACGCGATACCTTTGAGCGATTTAAACGTAACTTGGTCAGCGCCTTTAAAAACTTTCAGGATTTAGGCAAGATAGAAATTATTACCTGTGGCGCAACTCACGGTTATTTTCCGCTGATGGATATCTGTAAGGAGTCAGTGAAGGCTCAGGTAAAAGTGGCAGTAAGCCACTATGAAAGTATATTTGGCAGGAAACCGCAAGGGATATGGCTTCCTGAATGTGGGTTTCAGCCCGGCCATGATGAGATTTTAAAAGAGGCGGGGATTCGTTATTTCTTTACCGATGCCCACGGTGTTTTACACGGAACACCGAGACCAAAATACGGCGTCTTTGTTCCGGTATACTGTCGGGGCACCGGTGTGGCTTGCTTTAGTAGAGATTTAGAGTCATCAAAGCAGGTCTGGTCTTCTATTGAAGGTTATCCCGGCGATTATCGTTATCGTGAATTTTATCGGGATATCGGATACGATTTAGATTATGAATATATTAAGCCTTATATACATCCTGATGGGATACGTATAAATACGGGCATAAAATACTATCGTATAACCGGAAGTGAAGATAAACAGCCTTATATTCCACATTTAGCCAGGGAGAAAGCCGCCGAACACGCAGCTAACTTTATGTTTAATCGCGAAAAACAGGTTGAATATCTCTACGATTTCATGCAGAAGAAGCCCATCATTGTTTCTCCTTATGATGCGGAACTATTTGGTCATTGGTGGTATGAGGGTCCGATGTGGCTAGATTTTCTCTTGCGTAAGATATATTTTGACCAGGAGACTATCCGTACGATTACCCCTTCCGAATATCTTTTTGAGAATCCACGCAATCAGGTAGTTACCCCTTCTATGTCTAGTTGGGGCTGGAAAGGCTATTCTGAGATGTGGTTACAGGGGCCGAATGATTGGGTTTATCGACATCTGCATGCTGCTTCAGAGAGAATGACCGAGTTAACCAAGAGTTTTCCCCAGACAAATGGCCTCTTAAAAAGGGCATTAAATCAGGCGCTACGCGAATTACTCCTTGCGCAGAGTTCAGATTGGGCATTTATTATGGGCGCAGGCACACATAGCGCTTATGCCGTCCGGCGCACCAAGGAACACCTTTTGAGATTTACCAATTTATACGAGCAGATAAAATCCGGCTGTATTGATGAAAAATGGCTTTCAGATATTGAATATAAGGATAATCTATTCCCCAATATAGACTACCGGGTGCATCAATAAATTTAAAATCATGACACCTGATATATGATACCTGACACTAAACGATATGTTTGTATCAAGTATCATGTGTCAGGTATCAAGTTTTTTATCAGAATATGTTAGACAAAAATAATATCCCTAAACACGTAGCCATAATTATTGATGGCAATGGTCGCTGGGCTAAAGAAAGGGGGCTACCGCGCAGTGCCGGTCACCGCATAGGTATTAATAGGATAAAGGAAATTGTAAATGCCGCAAATGAGTTGGGTATTAAGGTAATCACCTTCTTTGCTTTTTCTACAGAGAATTGGGCAAGGCCTAAACAAGAAGTAAACATGCTGATGCGCTCTTTAAATAATTTTTTAGGCCGCCAAATTAAGGAACTAGATAAAAATAATATCCGGTTTAAGGTTATCGGCAGGAGTGAACCTATACCTAAATATCTCCAAGCAAAAATTAAAGAAGGCGAAAATAAAACCAAAGATAATACCGGCCTGCTTGTAATTTTAGCTTTAAATTACGGAGCAAGACAGGAGATAATAGATGCGGCAAAGAAATTTACCCATGCGGTAATTAAAGGTGAAATTGATATCGAGGATTTAGATATTGATGTATTTAGCCGTTTTTTTTATACTGTCGGTCTACCTGACCCCGATCTTTTAATCCGCACCAGTGGCGAGATGCGCATCAGTAATTTTTTACTCTGGCAGCTTTCTTATGCCGAGCTATATTTTCCCAAAATTTATTGGCCTGATTTTAGGAAGCAAGATTTAGAAGAGGCAATAGAGGTCTATCAGAAGAGGGAACGTAGATTTGGAGGGATAAGAGGCATAGATGTTAATCAAAAGGATAATTAGTTCAATTATAGTTATCTCTATTGTTATAGCAACTATATTTAAAGACTGGTTATGTGGCTTATTGGTAACTTTCTTTATTATCATTGGACTTTATGAATTTTTTACTATGCTTGAGAAAAAAGGGATAAGTATATATAAATATTTTGGCATTGGTATGGGTATCGTAATCCCACTTTCGATAGTATTTGGTTTCAAGCTTACTAAGAGCTGGGAGCTGCTTTTTATTGTTTTGACTTTATTGTTTTTAATTATTATGCAGTTTAGGCGCCGAGAGAATTCCGGTGTCGTGGTGGGAATTTCTACAACTATATTTGGCATACTCTATGTTTCCTGGTTTTTCAGTTTCTTAATTAAGATAAGATATCTTGCTAATGGAACTGGACTTTTAGCCAGCGTATTGATGATTACAAAGCTAGGGGATATTGGCGCATATTTAGTAGGTAGTCGCCTTGGTAGAACTCCTTTGATACCCCGCATCAGTCCCAAGAAGTCCGTAGAAGGTGCAATAGGAGGACTAATTTTTAGTATATCAGGTGCATTAGCAAGCAAGGCGTTTCTTCCCCTTTCCTATTTACATCTTATATTTATGGGTATGTTTCTGGGCATTTTAGGTCAATTAGGAGATTTATCTGAATCCTTGATAAAGCGTGACTGTCAGGTAAAAGATTCAGGCAATATTATTCCTGGTATGGGCGGGGTTTTAGATTTAATTGACAGTTTGCTTTTTACTGCTCCGGCATTTTATTTTTATATGAGCATCGTCTTAAAATGAAGCGCATCGCTATATTAGGTTCAACAGGCTCGATAGGCCAGAACACATTAGAAGTAATCAGGCAATTTCCGGATGAGTTTAAGGTAGCAGGTTTAAGTACGAATGCTAATGTTGAAATTCTCATTAAGCAGATTAAGGAATTTGGACCACAATTTGTTTGTGTAAGCGACAGAAATGCAGCCGCAAAACTAAAAAATAGACTGGGCTTTAAGGTTAAACTTTTTACCGGCAAAGACGGTCTTGGATCCTTGGTCGAAGCAAACAACATAGATAAGATAGTATTAGCCATCAGCGGTTCTGCGGCATTATCACCCTTGCTTAAAGCTATAGAAGTTAATAAAGAGATTGCCTTGGCGAATAAAGAGGCATTGGTGATGGCCGGGCCGATTATTATGCAGAAAGTAAGAAAAAAAAGAGCAAAGCTGGTACCCGTAGATAGTGAGCAGTCAGCAATTTGGCAATGCCTGAATGGTCAGGATGCAAAGAAAATAAAAAATATTTATCTGACTGCTTCGGGAGGGCCCTTTAGAAAAACTCCCAAATTAGACTTTAAGGATATCTCCGTAAGGCAAGTATTGAGACATCCGCGCTGGAAGATGGGCAAGAAAATCACGGTCGATTCCGCGACCTTAATGAATAAAGGCCTGGAGATTTTAGAAACCATGTTTTTATTTAATACCGGAGTAGATAAAATAAAGGTTCTCATACATCCTGAAGCAGTAATTCATTCGATGGTGGAATTTATAGACGGGGTAATCCTAGCGCAATTATCCGTTACGGATATGCGTATTCCTATACAATATGCCCTTTCCTATCCCCAGAGATTACCTAACAGGCTTGACAGTATAGATTTCTGTAAAATAAGGGAGTTTCATTTTGAAAAGCCGGATTTTAAAAGATTCCCCTGTTTGGAATTAGCCTACCGCGTGGCTTCACAGTTAGGAACGATGCCTGCGGTTTTTAATGCGGCTAATGAAGCAAGCGTAGAGGAGTTCTTGAAAAGAAGATTAGACTTTGTTTCTATCCCTAGAGTTATTGAGAGGGTTTTAGATAGACACAAGAATATAAGACAGCCAAACTTAGATGATATTTTAGGGGCGGATACTTGGGCGAGGGATGAGGCTTATAGAGTTATCGATAGACTAAACTAAGGCAAGACAGATGATTTCCTTTATTATCTTTTTATTTATTTTAGGCATATTAGTCATCGTCCATGAATTCGGACATTTTATTATTGCTAAAAGAATAGGCGTTAAAGTTGAGAAATTTTCTTTAGGTTTTGGCCCGCAAATACTGACTAAGAAAAAGAAAGATACAGAGTATAGCTTAAGCGCGATACCCCTTGGTGGTTACGTGAAATTGGCGGGAGATAGCTTGGAAGAATATAAGGGTAATAATTTCGAATATTTTGCCCAGCCACCCCATAAGCGTTTTTGGATACTAATCTTTGGGTCTTTAATGAACTATATATTGGGATTTTTGTTTTTCTGGTTTATCTTTTTTATAGGTTATCCCACGCTTACTACTAAGGTAGGTGGCCTAAAGGATGGTTTTGGCGCAAAAGAGGCGGGGATACAGGTTGGAGATAAGATTACTGCGGTTGATGGTAAGAAGGTAACTTATTGGGAAGAGTTACAGAAGATTATTCAGGCCAAAAAAGAAGCAACAAACGTTAGGCTATCTATTTTGCGAGGCAATCAAGGATATACGATAGATGTTAATATCAAAGAGGAAAAGATGGATGATCTGTTAGGTAAAAAACACAGTGTAGGCTTACTTGGCATAGCCGCCTCTGAGGAAATTGTAAAACTAAGGCACGGCTTCTTTGCTTCTTTTCTTTTGGGCCTAAATGAAACCTGGGACCTGACTACGTTGACCTATAAGGCCATCTGGAGAATGATTACCGGTCAACTCTCTATGCGCGAGTCAGTGACTGGGATTGTAGGTATGTATGTTATAACTTCCAAAGTAGTAAGTATCGGGATAATTCCGCTTTTGCATCTGGTGGCAGTATTGAGTGTGAGTTTAGCCATATTTAATCTCCTGCCACTGCCAGTATTAGACGGCGGCCATATTTTACTTTTGGGTTTAGAGAAAATAAGAGGTAAAACTTTGAGTCTTAAAACCGAGCGCATCATTACCCAGATAGGCCTTACTATGATTGTGTCTTTGGCAATACTGGTAACTTATAATGATATTGTGAGATTTTTTGGAGATAGAATTTCCAAAATATTTAAATAACAAAAGCAATGCGTATAATAAGACGTAAGACCAAAATTATAAAGATTGGTAATATTCATATTGGTGGCAATAATCCAGTTACTATACAATCAATGACCAAGACCAAGACTGCTGATATTGAGAATACAATTCAACAGATAAGAGAATTAGAGAATACAGGCTGCGAGATTGTGCGTTTAGCCGTAAAAGATAATGTTGATGCAAGGGCAATAAAAAAGATTAAGCCAAGGATAAATATTCCAATAGTCGCAGATATACACTTTAACTGGCAGCTAGCTTTAGAGGCTATAGATAACGGTGCAGATAAGATAAGGCTAAATCCCGGTAATATCTATAAGAAAGAACAAATCCGGGAAATAGTCAGGGCAGCAAAACTTAACCGGATTGCGGTAAGAGTGGGAGTGAATTCGGGTTCAGTAAAACGCAATACGCAATACCTTACCTGCTCAGGCAGGCAGGGCGCAATACGCAATACGACTGTAGATATAATGGTTAAGAGTGCGTTAGATTATATAAAGATTTTAGAAGGCTTTAAGTTTTATGACATTGTGGTTTCTCTAAAGGCCTCTAATATTTTTGATACTATAGAAGCGTACCGAAAAATTGCCAGAATTTGTGATTATCCTTTGCATTTAGGAGTTACGGCAACCGGTGCCTCTTATATGGGCAGGATAAAATCCAGTATTGCCATCGGAGCTTTGCTATTAGAAGGAATCGGTGATACAATAAGAGTATCGCTTACTGATAAGCCACCAGAAGAGGTTAAAGTAGCCAAATCTATCTTAGAGTCTGTAGGGCTACGTCGCTTTGGTCCAGAAATTATTAGTTGTCCCACTTGTGGCCGCTGCGAAGTGGATTTAGTAAAATTAGTTAAAGAATTTGAGAATAAATTAGACGCAATACGCAATACGCAATACGCAATACACAGGGAATCTCTAAAAATCGCGATAATGGGCTGTATCGTCAATGGCCCCGGGGAGGCATCCGAGGCAGACATAGGGGTTGCCTTTGGCAAGAAAGAAGGATTATTATTTAGAAAGCACAAGGCAATAAGAAAAATATCTTTCGCTAATTGTATAGCTACTCTATTAAAAGAAATAAGGAGAGCAGATGTCTAAGATATTGAAAGATAAAATAAGAAAGAGAATTATTTCTGAATATAGCAGTTTATTATCTAAGGATTCAATTGATATAGAAGCATTAAAAGAACTAATTATACGCGTGGTAGAGGAGTCTATGCGCCGCGAACATACGAGCTTATCAGAACAGGATAAAGAAAAAATAATTAACGATATGCTTGATGAAATCGCCGGCCTTGGGCCGATAGAGAGCCTCATCAAAGACCCTTATGTAACCGAGATTATGATTAACGGCCCCAAAAAAGTTTATGTAGAGCGGCGCGATAAGACTGAAGTTACAAATATTACCTTTGATGATGAACGACAGCTCATGTATCTAATATATAAAATACTTGCGCCTACGCGCCGCCGGGTGGATGAATCTTATCCCTATACAGAGGTTTCCCTGAAAGATGGTTCACGGGTGAATATTGTTCTACCGCCCCTGGCTTTAAATGGGCCTATAATAACCATAAGAAAATTTTTGAAAGAGATAAGAACCGTTGATGACTTGATCAGATTAGGCACTCTGGATAAACGGATGAGTGATTTCTTAGTTACGGCAATAAAGGCCAAAATTAACATAATATTTTCTGGGGCAACGGGTGCAGGAAAGACCACGAGCTTAAATGTGTTATCTTCTTATATATCTAACGAGGAACGCATTGTTACTATTGAAGATACTGCAGAATTAAACTTGAATCAGGACCATGTGGTCAGGCTTGAGGCAAGGCAACCGAGTATCGAAGGCAAAGGAGAGATAAGCATAAGAGAGCTTTTTAAAAATTCTTTACGCATGCGGCCGGATAGAATTATTCTGGGCGAGATAAGAGGCGCAGAGGCATTAGATATGCTGCAGGCAATTTGCTCAGGCCATAGCGGTTCTTTAGCGGTAATCCATGGTAGCTCGCCTAAGGATGTTATATCTCGGCTGGAGACGATGATTTTGACTTCCGGGGTTCCGATTAGCTTGGAAGTAATTCACCGACAAATTGCCCAAACACTCAATCTTATTGTTCAACAAGAACAGTTATTAGATGGTTCAAGAAAGATTACCCACATTACTCAGATAAATGGCTTAGAGAATAATCAGGTTAAGCTGGACGATATCTTTATCTATGAGCTGGAGGGTATCGATTCAGAAGGCAAGGTTAAAGGTAAATGGAAGGCCAGCGGGATTACGCCGATATTTTATGAAAGATTTAAAAAAGCAGGCATAGATTTACCCAAAGAGATATTTAACAGAGATTAAACGATGCTGTGGTCAAAAACTTTTATCCCCACTTTAAAGGAAGCGCCCCAAGAAGCAGAATCAGTTAGCCATCAATTGATGTTACGGGCCGGACTTGTGCGTATGCTTATGGCAGGTGTATATTCATATCTGCCTTTAGGATTAAGGATGTTAAATAATATCGAGAAGATAATCCGCCAGGAAATGGATTCTTGTCAGGCAGCGGAAGTTTTGCTTCCCGCGTTACAGCCTTTGGAATTGTGGCAAAGGTCAAGTCGTGATAAAGATATGGGCCAGGTTTTGATTAAATTTGTGGACCGTAGAGGCCGGAATATTTGTTTAGGCCCTACACATGAAGAGGTGATCACGGATTTAGTGAAAAGTCAGGTATCTTCTTACAAACAGCTACCTTTAGTCTTATATCAGATTCAGACAAAATTCCGCGATGAAATTCGTCCGCGTTTTGGCCTGGTGAGGGCATGCGAGTTTATCATGAAGGATGCCTATAGTTTTGATAAAGACGAAGCTGGATTAGATAAGAGTTATCAGGCGATGCACGCGGCTTATAAACGGATATTTAAAAGATGCGGTTTGAAATTTCTTACTACCGAGGCAGACCCCGGCGTGATGGGCGGAAATGTCTCGCATGAATTTATGGTTCCCGCCAAAGACGGAGAGGATATCATTTTATTTTGTCCTAAATGTAAATCTGCCAAGACAGCTTCCCGCCCTGCGATACAAGAAACGGCGGGATCCCGCATAGCGGGAAAAGAAGGAGAAAAAGAGAATTGCACAAATTGTGGTCTAGGGCTTGAGAAGATAAATTGTATTGAAGTCGGCCACATTTTTAAACTAGGCACAAAATATAGCGCGAGCCTAGGAGCAAATTTTCTGGATGCCCAGGGAAAACTAAAAACCATGATTATGGGCTGTTATGGTATTGGTGTATCCAGATTAATCTCAGCCATAATTGAGCAGAACTGCGACGCCGAAGGAATTGTCTGGCCAGACGAGATAAGCCCCTATAAAGCCATTATCTTGCCTTTAGATGTAACAGATAGAAAGATTATGAAAGAAGCCTTAGATGTTTACAAAGAATTAGAGCAAGGCGGTATCGAGACGCTATTGGATGACCGCGATGAACGTGCAGGTGTAAAGTTTAAAGATGCCGACCTCATCGGCGTCAGTTTGCAGGTGATTATTGGCCAAGAGTCTTTAAAGAAAAATAACATAGAATTAAAGATACGGCGCAATCATAAAAAGTTTATTAAGACAAAAAAAGTAATTTTAAGCAAGATAAAGAAGCGCCTTAATGGATAGACAGACAGTTATAACTGAATTGACAGGCATTATCGGTGATTATCTAAAAAGCCAGGGACTAAATTTGGTAGACTTTATTTATCGTTACCAAGGAAGAAGTCTGTTTTTAAGGATTCTGGTAGATAAGCCCGAGAGTGGCATAAGCTTGGATGAGTGCGCCGAGCTTAATACCCGGGTTAGTAGAATCTTAGATGAGAAAGACATCTTAAGGCAAAGGTATATTTTAGAAGTATCTTCTCCGGGCTTAGATAGGTCATTAAAAACAAAGAACGATTTCTCGCGCTGTATAAACAGAAAGGCAAAATTTTTTCTTTTAGAATCAATAAAAGGTAAAATTGAACTAGATGGAATAATAAATAAAGTAGAAGGTGATTCAGTGTATATTGACATAGATGGCGAGATTATTGAAATACCTTTAGTAAAAATTAATAAGGCAAAACAAATATTAGATAATAGTTAACATCGGAGAAAAATATGAGTCAAGAATTATTAGCGATAATAGAGCAGATAGAGAGAGAAAGAGGCATAAAGAAAGAAGTTTTAATTGAGGCGGTAGAGAGTGCGCTTTTAAGTGCGGCTAAGAAAGCAGTCGATCTTAAGCCTGATGAAGAGATGAAAGTCGAGATTGACCGTGATACCGGCAAAATCAAGGCCTTCAGGAATAAAGAAGAAATTACCTCTATAGATTTTGGTCGCATCGCTGCTTCTACTGCGCGACAGGTAATTATACAGAAGATACGCGAAGCAGAAAAGGAAGTCGTGTTTACTGAATTCCAAGATAAAATCGGTGAGATTGTTAGTGGCACAGTATATCGGTTTGAAAAAGGTAATATTGTAGTTGACCTTTTAGGTAAGGCAGAGGGTATTATCCTAAAACGCGAACAGTCCCCCAAAGAAGAATTTAAGCAAGGTCAACGCATCCGCGCATATGTGGTTGAGGTAAGAAGGGATACTAAAGGGCCCCAGATTGTTCTCTCCCGTACCCATCCTTACTTGGTAAAGAAACTATTTGAATTAGAGGTCCCGGAGATTTATGAGGGCATTGTGGAAATAAAATCAATTTCGCGCCAACCAGGCGAACGCACCAAAATTGCGGTTTTGTCTAAGAACGAAAAAGTTGATTCTGTGGGTGCCTGCGTAGGGATGCGGGGTAACCGTGTAAGAAATATTGTTAACGAAGTACAGGGAGAAAAGATTGATATTGTGCGTTACAACGATGATATCAGGGAGTATATCAAAGCTGCGCTTTCACCGGCAGAAGTCTCCGAAATAAAATTAGATAAAGAGAACCTCAAAGCTGAAGTAATTGTAGATGTTGACCAATTATCCTTAGCGATTGGTAAACACGGTCAGAATGTTCGGCTTGCCAGTCGGCTTATTGGCTGGGAATTGGATATACGCACCAAGGTCACCGCAGGTATAGAGGCTCCTAAAGCAAAGGAGGCTGCGAAGGAAAAGGAAGCACCTTTAGAAAAACCAGAAAAAAAGCAGAAAGAGAGAGTTTCCTTAGACCAGTTGCCCGGCGTGGGAGAAAAAACCTTAGCCGCACTTTCGGCTGCGGGTTTCAGTAAGTTAGAGGATATTTTAAAAGCGGATATTCAGGACTTAACTAAAGTGAAAGGTATTGGCAATAAGAAGGCAGAGAAGTTAATTGAAGAAGCTAAGAAGTTGGCTCGTAAATAAAGAGATATCATGGTAAAAAAATTAAAAAAAGAAAAAACTGTGCCTAAAAAAGAAACAAGGGTAAAGGCGAAAAAAACAGTACCCAAGCCAGCCAAACCTAAACCAGCTAGACCCAGGGCGGTTAAAAAAATAATCACAAAGAGGCCTACCCGGGCTCAAGCCGTTATCAAGGAAGAAGTAAAGAAAATAGCAAAAAGCACGCTTATTGAAGAAGTAAGAGAAGTTAAGATAGAGGCTGTGCCGGTTAAAAGAGAGATCCCGCCATTTAAGAAAGAAATTCCCGCCCCAAAGAAAGAAGCAGTTGAAATTAAAAAAGAAATTCCTCAAGTTAAAGCGGATGTTGGTGTTGCGGTAAAAGAATTAGAATTAAAACTTCCCATTACCCTGAAAGATTTAGCCATAAAATTACAAGAGAAGCCATCTGTCTTGATTAAGATTTTGCTGGATGTGAATTTGATGGTAGGTATAAATCAGATTTTAGAGGAAAAGACAGTAACAACGATATGCGATAAGTTTGGTTTCAAGATAAAAAAGGCGCCTGATGAGGAGGAATTAGCTTTAGCTATACACCAAAGAATAGATGAGCCTGGAGATCTACAGCCCAAATCGCCCATAGTTACGTTTATGGGACATGTCGATCATGGCAAAACCTCACTTTTGGATGCCATAAGAAAAAGTAAAGTTGTAGAATCCGAACATGGTGGAATTACCCAACATATCGGTGCTTATAGAGTAGTTTTACCCACAGGCGAGATTACTTTTTTGGATACACCGGGTCATGAGGCTTTTACGGCGATGCGTGCACGGGGAGCCAAGATTACGGATATTGTGGTTTTAGTGGTAGCTGCTGATGATGGAGTTATGCCTCAGACACAAGAGGCCATAGATCATGCCCGCGCTGCAGGGGTGTCTATGGTGGTGGCAATAAATAAAATTGATAAACCCCAAGCAGATATAGATCGGGTGAAAAAACAACTTTCTGAACTTAATCTTACGCCAGAGGATTGGAGTGGCAAGACAATTACTGTGTCTGTATCGGCAAAAACCGGACAGGGAATCGATGAATTATTAGAAATGATACTTTTGGAAGCCCAGATGCTGGAATTAAAAGCAAATCCTAAGCGCTTGGCGCGCGGTGTAGTCATCGAAGCCAAAATTAGTAAGGATAGAGGGCCGGTATCAACCTTACTTATTCAAAATGGAACTCTTCGTCTAAATGATAATATAATCGTAGGCTCATATTACGGTAAGATAAGGGCGATGTTTGACGACCACGCTAGATCTATAGCTGCGGCAGGCGTATCTTTCCCGGTTGAGGTTTTAGGTATATCAGGAGTTCCCCAAGCAGGAGAGTTATTCTTTGCGCTCGAAGATGAGAAGGTTGCCCGGGAATTAGCACTGAGACGACAGGAGAAAGAAAGACAGGAACAAATAAAGACAGTAAAAAGAATAAGCCTGGAAGATTTGTATGCTCAAATCCAGGAAGGAAAAATCAAAGATTTAAAGCTGATCATTAAGGCAGATGTACAAGGGTCATTGGGAGCGATAAAAGAGACATTAAATAAGCTAAATGTTTCAGAGATAAAATTAGATGTAATCCATGGGGCAGTAGGCAATATAAACTCCTCAGATGTAATCTTAGCTGTCGCGTCAAACGCGTTGATATTAGGGTTTAATGTCATCGCCGATGAACGCGCTAAAGAGTTAACCAGCAAAGAAGGTATTGATGTAAGGACTTACAATATTATTTATGAATTAGCCAATGATATTAAAGCGGCAATAGAGGGAATGCTTGAGCCAAAATTAAAAAAGATATTTTTAGGCAGGGCAGAGGTAAGAAAAGTTTTTAAGTTATCTCGTGCCGGCGCTGTAGCAGGTTGTTTCGTATCTAAAGGTAAGATTAATCGCACCTGCGTGGTTAATTTATTAAGAAATGGCGAGCTAATATTTGAGGGAAAGATTTCTTCTTTAAAACGTTTTAAAGATGATGTCAGGGAGGTCGTGGAGGGCTTTGAATGCGGTATAGCCTTAAGCGGCTTTGAAGATACAAGAGAAGGCGATATTATTGAGGCGTATGATATTGAGAAAATAGCGAGGAAATTATGAGCAAACGCATACTAAGCGGGATGCGGCCAACCGGCAAATTACATTTAGGCCATCTGGTGGGAGCGTTGGATAACTGGGTAAAATTACAAGATGAATATGAGTGTTTCTTTATGGTCGCAGACTGGCATGCGCTGATGAGCGAGTATGAGAATACGGCTAATTTATCAGAATTTATCATTGATAATGTCATAGATTGGTTAAGTGCTGGTATCGACCCGGATAAATCCACATTATTTGTGCAATCCGAAGTCGCTGGGCATCTGGATTTATCTATGATATTCTCCTGTTTTACTCCTTTGGGGAGGCTTGAGAGGTGCCCTACCTATAAAGAACAACTCAGAGAAATTAAAACCCGTAATTTAAATACCTATGGTTTCTTAGGCTATCCGGTATTACAGGCAGCGGATATCTTAATTTATAAGGCAGATAAAGTCCCGGTAGGCGAAGACCAATTACCCCACTTAGAACTTACGCGTGAAATTGCCCGTCGCTTTAACAGTCTTTATAAAAAAGAAGTATTCCCCGCGCCTAGCGCAATATTAACTCAAGCCTCCCGACTCTTAGGTCTGGACGGTAGAAAAATGAGCAAGAGTTATGATAATACCATTAACCTTTCTGATTCCGAAGAGACAATAAGCAAAAAAATTTCTAACATGTTTACCGACCCCAAGCGGATTAAGTTAACTGATAAAGGGCATCCCCAAGTTTGTAATGTTTTTTCCTATTATTCCATATTTATTCCACAGGCTAAAGATGAAGTTTATGACTGGTGTACAAATGCAAAATTAGGCTGCACGGAATGTAAGAGGAGGTTTGCGCTGGGCTTGATTGATAAACTAAGGCCTTTGCATAAAAAACGCCAAGAGTTACTTAAAGATAAAACAAAGATTAAAAAAATATTAGAAAAAGGCAAAGTTAAGGCAATTACCATTGCTGCAAAAACACTCAAGGAAGCTAAAGAGGCAATGCACATATGAGTCAAATGAAGCCCGAACTTACGGAACGCCTGCCTGCCGGCAGGCAGGTTAGTGAACGTAAGTTCGGAGCTGAATTTGCCCCCACCGCTTCGCTTATGCGTTGCAAAGCGGTGGGGGTTAATTCGCAGACGCTGGTGACATTAAAAGTATAAGCAGCTACAATTTATGTCGCCCTTTGGGCTCCATAAATTGCCTGCTCATTGAATATGAGTTATAAGGTAAGAGTAGAATTATTTGAAGGCCCCTTAGATTTGCTTCTGTATCTGGTAAAAAAAGACCACCTTAATATTTATGATATACCTATAGCGCAGGTAACCGAACAATATCTTCAGTATCTTAATGTCATGCAACTTCTGGATTTAAATCTTGCCGGTGAATTTTTAGTCATGGCTGCAACCCTAATGCAGATTAAATCGAGGATGCTATTACCTATTCAGGAAGCTCAAGGGACAGAAGAAGAAGAGGAGGATCCGAGAGCCGAGTTGGTGAGGCGATTATTAGAATATGAAAAGTTTAAAGAGATAGCTGAATCTCTTCGCCAGAAAGAATCTGATCAAAGAGAAGTATTTAAGCGGCCTAAGGCAGAAATAGATAAAGAACTTAGCTTAGATACGCAGGTGTATTTTGAGGCGAGCATATTCGATCTCATTACTGCCTTCTCCAAAGCATTAGAAGAAATTCCCAGGGAGTTATTTTACGAGGTTATTAAAGACGAATTCACTGTTGAAGAGAAAATTCATGAGATTCTGCATCTTTTACTGGTCGTGCCATCTATGCGCATCTCTGAATTATTTGGCAAGGCAAAAAATAAGATAGAAATAATTGTAGTTTTCTTAGGGATATTAGAGTTAATTCGCTTGAAAGAGATTGTTGCCCGACAGAAAGATGCATTTGCTGAAATAGAGGTCAGCAGAAATAAAGGAAACATTATACCTTATGATGAGCGAAGGAATAAGACAGAAATTAATTAAAGGTAATTCCATTTCTGAAATTCAGGAATTCGAAGAAGATGTTGTTTTAAATATCTCTTTAAGACCCCACAGGCTTTTAGAGTTTATCGGTCAAAAAGACGCAGTTGATAATTTAAAAATATGCCTTACCGCTACCAAGCAGAGAAAGGAACCTTTAGAGCATATACTTCTTTCTGGTCCGCCGGGTTTAGGTAAGACCTCTTTAGCCCATATCATTGCCCATGAAATGAATACCAAAATCACCGCTACTTCTGGTCCAGCCATAGAAAGAGCAGGCGATCTTATCGGGATATTAACCAATTTAGAAAAAGGGGATATACTTTTTATTGATGAGATACATCGGCTTTCCAAGGTGGTAGAGGAGTTTCTTTATCCGGCAATGGAGAGTTTTCAGATTGACTTTGTAATTGATAAAGGCCCTTATGCCAAAACCATAAAATTTAATCTCAAACCTTTTACCCTTGTGGGCGCTACTACGCGCACCGGACTATTGGCTGCACCTTTAAGAGGTAGATTCGGTATATTCTATAATTTAGATTTTTATCAGGTTGAGGATTTAGCAAGAATTATCAAGCATTCCGCTAAAATTTTAGGTATGCATATAGATGAAGAGGCAGCAGAGGAAATTGGCAGGCGTGCACGCGGCACGCCGCGGATAGCAAATCGGCTGTTACGCCGGATAAGAGATTATGCGCAGGTTGCAAAGATAGACCAGGTCGATGCTAAAATCGCTAGCCAGACTTTGGATGATTTAGGTATTGATAAGGCGGGTCTGGATGACTTAGACCGTAAGGTCTTAAGGTTAGTTTTAGGGACTTACAATGGCGGACCAGTGGGCGTAGAGTCTTTAGCTGCCAGTCTTAATGAGGAAGTCGATACCATTGCCGATACTGTAGAGCCGTATTTATTGAAAGCCGGATACCTGAAACGAACTTCGCGAGGAAGAGTTGCCACCAAACTTTCCTTTGAGCACTTCGGCATAAAATACGAAAAGCAAACCGAACTCTTTTAATAATATTTTTGCGGATCCTGCCTCGTCACCCGAAAATTAGGAAAGATTATGAAACTACTGTTACATACCTGCTGTGCGCCGTGTGCGATATATCCGGCAAAAAAATTAAAAAAAGATGGTTATGAAGTAACCGGATTCTTTTATAATCCCAATATTTATCCGTTACCTGAGTATCAAAAGAGAAGAATGGCCGTAGTGGATCTTAGCCGTATATATAATATTGAAATTATTTTTACCGAGTATATTCAATCAGAGTTTTTAAGTGCCGTGAAAGAAAAGCAAGAAAAACCAGAAAGATGTTCTCTCTGTTGGTCTCTGAGGCTTAAGAGAACTGCCCAATTTGCCAAGCTGAATGGATTCTATGCTTTTTCTACTACTTTACTGGTTAGTCCCTACCAAGACCAAGAATTACTTAAAAAAATAGGCGAGGAGATTTCAGCGGAAGAAGGTGTATTTTTTTATTACCAAGATTTTCGGCCGGGCTTTAAAAAAGCCCATGATGAAGCAAAAGCAAAAGGAATATATTGTCAGAATTATTGTGGATGTATTTATTCAGATATGGAGAGATGCAGGAAATCGGCAGAACAATAATTATCTTTGGGGTTATTTTGATCGGCTTAGGTTTGTTGTTAACCTTTGTGAATAAGGTGCCATTTATTGGAAGATTACCCGGAGATATATATATTCAGAGGAAGAATTTCACTTTTTATTTTCCTTTAGCAACTTCTATATTAGTCAGTATCATCCTTTCTGTAATATTTTGGCTATGGTCTCGCCGTTAAGTCGCAGAATACGTAGATTAAAATTATTAATTATATTAATGACTATTTCGCTATGCGCTACGCGCTATGCGCTATGCACCTGTTATGCGCAGTCATCTAACTATGTTCGCGTGGCTATTATACAGGATGTTGCTTCTTTAAGGCTAAAGATAAAGGGATTTTATGAAGTTATTGATGCGGTAAGCAATAAATCTTTATACCGCGGGAAACATCTCAATACTACGGTTACTACCTATAAATATGGTATTTTAATCGGCGACATCAAGGCCAATATAGATAAGTTGCTGATTAAGTCAGACGACCCCGATGCTATTATTATCAATGGGAGAGCATTTCGGGGCAATATTCAATTCATCAAAAAAGATAATCTGCATCTTTTAGTGGTAAACCATATTGAGTTAGAGGATTATATTAAGGGTATTTTATACCACGAAGCATCGCATTATTGGCCTATGGAGGCATTGAAGGCGCAAGCAACAGTCTGCCGCGCTTACGCCGTTTACGAGATGCAAGAAAATAAACTTAAGGACTACGATGTAACTAGCGATATATATTCTCAAGTATATGGTGGCAGGACTTCTGAGCGATATCGTACCAACAGGGCAGTTAATGAAACTAAAGGCCAAATACTTACCTATCGAGATAAGGTATTCCCTAGCTATTTCCATGCTACCTGCGGCGGTCGTACCGAGGATGCCTCTATGCTTTGGGATATAAATATAGCACCTCTTAAAGGGGTTTTTTGTGATTTTTGTAAGATTTCTCCGCATTTTAGATGGCACTGTGTATTAAACTTAAAAGAAATCGAAGAGAAATTGGCAAAAGCCGGCCACAAGATAAATAATATAAAAGACATAATTATACTAGATAAAGATAATTCTGGACGGATTAGAGATTTAAAGATAACTTCTCTTGGAAAAGACTTAAAAGTTCGCGCCAAAGATTTTAGGAATGTAATCGGCCCTAACATCATAAGAAGCACTAATTTCCAGGTAAAGGTTATGGATGAGGATGCAGTGTTTGAAGGTTTTGGTTGGGGCCATGGCGTGGGCTTGTGTCAATGGGGCGCCTATTTTATGGCCAAGACAGGCTATAATGCTGAACAGATTCTTAAATATTATTATCCACAGAGCGATGTTAAAACTATCAGATTTTGATTATACTTTGCCAAAAGAACTAATTGCCCAGTATCCTCTAAAAGAGCGGGATGCTGCTCGCCTTTTGGTTTTAAATCGCAAGGACAATACAATTAAGCATTATATCTTTAAAAATATCATTGATTATCTAGGTAAAGATGATCTTTTAGTATTGAATGATACCAAAGTTTTGCCTAGTCGTCTTAAAGGTTTTCGATTAACTGGAGGCAAGGTTGAAGTTTTGCTCCTCAATCGTAAAAGCGGATTAACTTTTAATTCCTTAATTAAACCCAGCCGCATAAAAGTTGGCGAAGAGATAATATTTAATGGAGATAATGTCTTAGGGACAGTTACGGCTCGTGATGAGATTACATTTTCTTGCCCAGATATAGATACAGTCTATGATTTAGGGATGATGCCACTTCCACCCTACATAAAAAGAGAACCTAAAAGATTAGATAACATCTATTATCAGACCGTATATGCACAGAAAGAAGGCGCGGTTGCATCTCCCACCGCAGGATTACATTTCACCCGCAAGCTAATGAATAAGATTGCATCTTGCGGAACAAATCTTGCTTATATTACTTTACATATTAGTTATTCAACCTTTAGGCCGGTAAAGGTGGATGATATTACAAAACATAAAATGGATGAGGAATACTTCAATATTTATGATGATACAAGAAGGTTGATACACCAAACACGCCAAAGTAAAGGACGTATCTTTGCCGTAGGAACAACGAGCTTACGGGCATTAGAGACTTATGCCTCTTTAAAAAAAGAGGGATATACGGATTTATTTATCTATCCGGGATATAAATTTAAGCTCGTGGATTGTCTGCTGACAAATTTTCATCTTCCGCGCACAACTCTCTTTATGCTGGTTTGCGCCTTTGCCGGTAGCGACTTAATCAAAAAGGCATACGAGCAAGCTATTGAGAGAAAATACAGATTTTATAGTTATGGTGATGCGATGCTGATAATCTAAAGGGAGGAGAAAAATGAAAAAGTTTTTACCTCTATGGCTCTTACTCGTTATTGTGATATGCGTTAATATATTTTTTAGAATGAGTGTGGCATTCTTATCTTTTACAGAAGGCGCGGCTAGGGATTCTGTAATGGCAGACCTTACCAAGGATGCCCAGAAACAAATAGACGAAAGATTCAAAGATTTGCCGCCACAGGCTAAATTCAGGGCAAGGCAGCAATTAGTGAATATTTGGAAACAAGAAAGAAAAAAAGCTATAAATGATGCTATTAGAAATAAACAAAAAGATTTAAAGTCAAATTGGCAAGATGAATCAGGGCATACATTTTTATTGGAGATAGATCCCTATCACTGGTTCAGGCTGGTGCATAATCTTGTAACCAATGGCAAGATAGGCGATAAGGTTATAGACAGCGCCCAATATGACAGTTTTATGTTAGCGCCGCTGGGTATGAAGATTGAACCAAGCCTGCATAAGAATCTTCATGTATATTTAACTTATTATCTCTTTAGAGCAGCAAAGATATTCAAGAAAAATATTTCCCTCATCCATTTTGTCTTCTATATGCCGATATTTATATCTAGCCTTATGTTAGCATCGGTATTCTTAATGTGTTTGACCTTAAGCCGAAATAGAGTTAATGTTGCTGGTTTTTTTGCGGCAATGAGTTTAGGATTAGCGCCCATATTTCTTCTAAGGAGTTTTGGGGGATGGTTCGATACCGATCCTTATGTAATTTTGTTCTCAGTATTGTCTGCATGGACATTTTATTTAAGTTTAAACTATGACATATCGCTTAGAAGGAGGTTTTTATTTGCCACTCTTAGCGGTTTAAGTATAGGATTGTTTTCATTTACTTGGGATGGTTGGTGGTACATATTTGATTTCATGATAGTCTCTACCTTAATGTATACCCTCAATTTGTATTTAATAAAGAAGGACTCCGAAGAAGAAGTAAGATTAAATATACCTTTGATATCGTTAGCGTTATTTGTTTTATCTTCTGTTGTCTTTGTGGGGATATTTTCCGGGTTAGCGGTACTGAAACATATTTTCTCCGGACCGATCAATATTGTCTTTGCCAAGGGTTATTTACAGAGTCAATTCTGGCCGAATACGTTCCTGACGGTTCAAGAATTAAAAGGGACAAGTTTGCTCGAAGTTATTAATAGTGCCGGAGGAGGGATTGTGCTCATTTTAGGCCTGCTTTATTTAATTATTACCTTGAGTGACAAGAAATCCAAGGATTATAAATACAGACAGTTTATAATCTTCTACTTTGCCCTTTGGATTATAGTTATGTTATACGTTTCTACGAAGGCATCAAGGTTTAGTTTGTTACTCATTTTACCCTCATCTATCTCTTTCGGCCTATTTTTGGAATGGGCTATTGATTCCTTAAATAATATCATCGCTCGCCTAATAAAAATTCGCAAGATTAACATAAAGGGAATACTGTTTGTCATACTTTGTCTTGTTTTTCTTCCCATTTTTTTTAGCCGGGCCTTTGCATTAAGAAGGGCTGTACCGCTAATGGATAAGAGCTGGTGGAATGTATTAAATAAGATAAAGACACAGACCCCTAAGGATAGCATTATAAATTCTTGGTGGGATTTTGGCCATTGGTTCAAGGCCATAGCAGAAAGGCGGGTAATCTTTGATGGCGCTACTCAGAATACACCCATGGCTTATTGGATGGGCAGGGTTTTCTTGACTGATAATGAGGCAGAAGCAATAGGTATTTTAAGAATGTTAAACTCTGGTTCTAATAAGGCATTTGAGGAGTTAGAAAAATTAGGGATAGACAAATATAAGTGTTTAGACATATTAAATGAAATCATAATGCTTAGCAATAAAGATGCTAATACAGCTTTGGCTAAATTTGTCTCTAAGCAAGAAGACAGGGAAAAGATTTTGAGTTATACGCATCATCCTCAAGCCGCATACTTTATCGTTGAGCCCAGTCTTATATATAAGATTCATCCGATATCCTTTCTGGGAAACTGGGATTTTAAGAAGGCAGATATATACCAGAAATTCAGACAATTTAAAAAAGAAGGGTTTATCGAATATTTAATCAAAGAATATAAATATAATAAAGCTGATGCCCTTCGGTTATATGATTCTTTAGTATTTATAAACACTAAAGATGCGCTTACCTGGATATCTTCTGCTTATAGGTTTTTTAATGAATCTAGATTTTTTCGTAAGGAAGGAAATCTTTTATTGTTTGATAATGATTTTATCGTAGACCTTAGCAATCATAATGTATATTTCAGCGATATCAGAGATGGTAATTGGAAGGTTCCCAAGAGCCTATTCTACCTTGAAGGAGATGTGCTTAAAGAGATTGACTTTAAAACAAACGATTTAGACTTTTCTGTATTGCTCGTGGAAGAAAAAGATAATTATAAGATAGTCGTTCTCGATAGTAAGTTAGCCAAATCTATGCTTACGCGATTATATTACTTAAGGGGGCTAAAACTTCAGTACTTCAAACCTTTTATTTCCGAAGAATTGAAGGACAATGCCGGCCGCATCATCGTTTATAAAATTGATTGGGATAAAGGTGAGTAAATTTTGCGTTCTACACATACAAAAAGATAGCAGCTGTCGTTTAGCAAGATTAGAGACTGCACGCGGTTGCGTAGATACTCCTTGTTTTATGGCCGTAGGCACCCAGGGCACAGTTAAGACTTTGTCTCCTCGTGAATTAGAAGATAGTGGCGCCCAGATTGTTTTATCCAATGCCTATCATCTTTTTTTGCGGCCAGGTACGGAGGTGATTAAAAAGGCAGGCGGGTTGCATAATTTTATGGGTTGGCAAAAGCCCATACTTACTGACAGCGGCGGATATCAGATATTCAGTTTAGCGCTTTTAAGAAAATTAAATGATCAGGGTGTTGAGTTTCAATCTCACATTGATGGTATGAAACATTTTTTAACACCCGAGGATGTGATTCGGATTCAGAAAGATTTAGATTCCGACATGATGATGCCCCTGGATGAATGCGTGCATTATCCCTGCAGCAAAGACCAGGCAGAAGTTGCTATGAAAAGAACAATTGATTGGGCAAGGCGTTCGAAAATGGCTCATGGCTCATGGCTCATGGCTCATGGTAGATTATTATTTGGCATTGTGCAGGGCGCGACATATCAGGATTTACGTAAGACTTGTGCTCAAGGCTTGACAGATATGGATTTTGACGGTTATGCCCTGGGTGGAATTTCTGTTGGCGAGCCCAAGAACTTACGCTATAATATTGTGCAATTTAGCGTAGAACACTTACCAAAAGATAAGCCGCGCTACCTTATGGGCGTGGGTTTACCCGAAGATATTATTCAAGCGGTGGAATGTGGCATTGATATGTTTGATTGCGTGGTTCCCACCCGTTACGGAAGAAATGGTACAGCCTTTACCAGCACGGGAAAATTAACCATCAGGAACGCTGCCTTTATAGAAGATTTTAAGGCCTTGGACGAGGAGTGCAATTGTTATACCTGCAAGAATTTCAGCCGGGCGTATCTGCGCCATTTATTTAATACGGATGAGATATTGGGTTTACGATTAGTTTCGCTGCATAATATTCATTTCTATTTAGAATTGATGCGCCAGATGAGAGAAGCGATTAGGCAAGATAAATTCTTGGAGTTTAAGAAAGAATTTTTCAGAGATTACAATCAGGATAGCGCTAAGGGATAAATAAGATTATTTAAATGTAATGTTGGATAGGATTAAGAATATAGTTAAAGAAACGAAAATAATTCCTAGAGTAAAGCTAGGAAGACAATTATTTTCTGTAAGTGGTTTAAATTTTCAAGAATTTTCTTTGATCCGTAAAGTAAGAAAATATTCTCAGATTTCTCTTAAGTGCCTAGCCAATGTTTATGAATTAGCAAAAAAAATTGAAAGAAAGAAAATTAAAGGTAGTTTTGTTGAGTACGGTGTTTGCAGAGGCGGTTCTTCTCTCGTTATGGCTTTTGTCGCCAGTAAAGCAAGGTCTCATAGGAAGATATGGTTATTTGATTCTTTCCAGGGTAACCCCGAACCCATAGAGATTGATGGGGCATTAGCTAAGCAATGCGCAAATGGTAAGGCATATGGAAGATTATTGCCTATAGGCATGAACCTTGCTTCTTTAAACGAAGTAAATGAGCTGTTTTTTAAAAAATTTAGCTTATCTAAAGACGAGATAATAATCAAAAAAGGCTGGTTTCAGGACACATTACCAGTCTATAATAGGCAAATAGGAGAAATCGCTATCCTAAGAATAGATGCAGATTGGTATGAGTCGACAAAATGCTGTTTAGAAAATTTATATGATCATGTAATTCAGGGAGGGTACATAATATTTGACGATTATAATTATTTCCCCGGTTGTAAAATTGCGGTAGATGAATTTATAGATAAGAGAAATTTAAAGGTAAACTTGATAGAGATTGATTTCGCAGCGGTTTATTTTAATAAAGCATAAAAAGATTAGAGGATTATAATTTAGATGCGCGTTGATATTATTACTATATTTCCCAAAATGTTTGAGCCGGTATTGAATGAATCTATAATCAAGCGGGCGCAAAATAAAGGTAAGGTTAAAATTTATATCCATAACTTAAGAGGCTATTCTTTAGATAAGCATAAAAAAGTTGATGACCGACCTTTTGGCGGCGGTTCGGGTATGGTGATGCGTCCAGAGCCTATTTTTAGGGCCGTAGAAGTATTAAAGCGCAATACGCAATACCCAATACGCAATACAAAAATAATTTTATTGTCTCCTCAGGGAAAAAGATTGGACCAAAAGATTGCCAAAAGATTAGCTAAATATAAACACCTGATTTTAATTTGCGGGCATTATGAAGGTATAGATGAAAGGGTCAGGCAAGGCCTTGTGGATGAAGAGATTTCTATCGGTGATTATGTTTTAACCGGAGGAGAACTAGCGGCGATGGTTTTAGTTGATTGCCTGGTGCGGCTTATACCGGGTGTCTTGGGTGATAAAAATTCCTTGAATTTTGAGTCATTTGAAGATAATCTATTAGAATATCCTCAATATACAAGACCTTCCAAGTTTAGAGATATGTGTGTTCCCGGGATTCTTTTATCCGGAGACCATAAAAAAATAGAAACCTGGAGAAAGAAAGAGGCGATAAAAAGAACAAAGCAAAAAAGGCCAGATCTTCTCCAGCGTAAAGTAAATAGAAAGGAAAAATAAAATATGGATAAGATAAAACTTATTGAGTCAGAATTTACCAAGAAAGAAGTTCCCAAGTTTAATGTCGGTGATACCGTAAAAGTTTTAGTCAAGATTTCCGAAGGACCGGATAAAGTGCGCCTGCATCCATTTGAGGGCGTAGTTATCGCCAAGCAGGGTAGTGGCATAAGAGAAGCTTTTGTTGTCAGGAGAGTTTCTTACGGCGAAGGTATTGAGCGTGTTTTTCCGCTACATTCACCCAGCATTGAACGCATTGAGGTGTTACGTTCGGGTAAGGTAAAAAGAGCAAAACTTTATTATTTAAGAGGCAAGGTCGGAAAACGCGCCACCAAAATAGAGAGCCAAGAAAAGACAGCATAAGAAGTGCTTTATTACGAACGCAAACTCAAAAAAAAGGGCTATAATTTAATTATCGGCGTAGATGAGGCAGGCCGAGGGCCATTAGCCGGACCAGTGGTTGCCGCAGCCGTGGCTTTGCATACCCACCGTTTTAAAAATCGGATAGATGATTCTAAAAAATTGACTGCTCGGTTAAGAGAAATGGCTTTCTCGGAAATTATCCAAAAGAGCGTATTTGGCATTGGCATAGTAAATGAGAAGATAATTGACCAGGTAAATATCTTAGAAGCAACGCGCCTGGCGATGAAGCAAGCGATTAGTGCCCTCATCAGAAAATTAGAATCTCCCAAATATAGCCGTATACAGCCCGCTCTTTCTAGAACAAAGAGAAACAGTAAATTTAGAAAGGGCGGGGTGTATATCATTGTAGATGGGAATATGACTCTCAATATAAATTTGCCCTACACCAGTATTATAAAGGGCGATTCCAAATCTAAAAGCATTGCCTCTGCCTCAATTTTGGCGAAAGTGACTAGAGACCGCATTATGCAGTTATACGATAAGATTTATCCGCAATACGGATTTAGCAGGCATAAAGGTTATCCCACAAAGGCGCATCGCGATATAGTAAAGAGGTTAGGCCCGTCTTCGATTCATAGAAAGAGTTTTTCTTGTGTCTAGAGAGAATTTAGATTTAAGTAGGACAGGCGAGGATGCCGCGGTTGATTTTTTAAAAGCTAATGGTTATAAGATTATTGCTAGAAATTATAAGACAAAATTAGGCGAAGTAGATATTATTGCTCGCGATAAAGATACTTACTGTTTTATTGAAGTAAAGACAAGACATTCAGATAGGTTTGGCTTACCTGGCGAGGCAGTAGCAAAATTTAAACAGAGGCAAATTTCCAAAACCGCGCTGGTGTTTCTTAAAGAAAATCGTCTTTTAGATAAAAAAGCAAGGTTTGATGTGGTTTCGCTAATATATTCAAAAGATAAGCCCCGGATAGAGTTAATTAAAGACGCTTTTGAATTAGATGAAAGTTTTGTTTATTAGGAGGAAGAATCTATGCTCTCTGATATCGAAATCGCCCAAAAAGCCCAAAAAGAACCCATAGAAAAAATAGCCAAGAAATTAAAGATAGACCAGAAATATCTTATTCCTTACGGTAATTATATTGCCAAGATAGATTTGAGTATTCTGGATGAGATAAAAAATAAATCTCAAGGCAAATATATTCTGGTGACCGCTATTACACCTACGCCTTTAGGTGAAGGTAAAACCGTAACTACTATTGGGCTTTCGATGAGCCTAAATAAATTAGGCAAATTTACTTCCACCTGTATTCGGCAGCCTTCCTTAGGCCCGGTTTTTGGCATAAAGGGCGGCGCTGCAGGGGGCGGATATTCTCAAGTACTCCCCATGGAAGATTTTAACCTGCATTTTACCGGCGATGTGCATGCCGTTGGTCTTGCCCATAATCTGGCCGCAGCTTTTTTGGATAATTCTGTCTTTAAAGGCAATAAGCTTAAGATTAATCCGGATAAAATCTATTGGCGTCGGGTAGTGGATGTAAGCGATAGATTCTTAAGAAATGTAAGAATCGGCTTAGGTTCTAAGGAGGATGGGATTCCCCGTGACGCAGGTTTTGATATCACGGTTTCTTCTGAGATAATGGCAATATTAGCTTTAAGCAATAGCTTAAATGATCTGCGGCAGCGTCTGGGTAGAGTGGTTTTAGCCGATACAATGGACAGTAAACCTGTAACTACAGAGGATTTGAAGGTTGCCGGCAGTATGGCAGTGCTTTTAAAGGAGGCAATAAAGCCAAACCTAATTCAGACTATAGAAAATACACCTTGTTTTGTCCACGCCGGACCATTTGCCAATATTGCCCATGGCAATAGTTCTATATTAGCCGACAGAATTGCCTTGGCTTTTTCTGACTATGTAGTTACCGAGGCAGGTTTTGGCGCTGATTGCGGTGCGGAAAAATTCTTTGATATCAAATGCCGCGTAAGCGGCCTTAAGCCAGATGTAGCGGTGATTGTCTGTTCCATACGTGCCTTAAAAGCACACAGCGGTAGATTCAAAGTAGTTGCGGGTAAACCTTTAGATGAAAACTTAGTCAAAGAGAATATACCGGCGATAGAAGAAGGATTATGTAACTTAGCCAAGCATATAGAGAATGTGAAGAGTTTTGGCGTGCCAGTGGTGGTGGCAATAAATAAATTTAGTTCCGACACGGATAAGGAGATAGATTTTGTCAAGAAGAAGGCTATTGAATTGGGAGCAGATGATTGCCAGATTAGCGAGGTTTGGCTTGCGGGCTCAAAAGGAGGTTTGGATTTAGCCAGGAGCGTGATTAAATTAGCTAATGCGCCCAAAGAATTTAAGTTTTTGTACCCATTGGATATTCCGATAAAAGAAAAAATTAGAACCATTGCCAGCAAAATTTACGGCGCAAAAGATGTTGAATATGCGGAACTAACAGAAAGCAAAATCCAACTTTATACTGAACGCGGCTGGGATAAATTACCTATATGTATGGCCAAGACGCATTTATCTTTGTCGCACGACGCAAATCTTAAGGGAAGACCCAGAGATTTTATTTTGCCGATTAGGGATATCCGCGCCTCAATTGGTGCAGGATTTTTGTATCCTTTATGCGGCACCATGCAGACTATGCCGGGTCTGCCCAGCCATCCGGTAGGCGAGAACATTGATCTTGACGAGAAAGGTAATATTATCGGATTATTCTAGAACCATGAACTATGAACCATGAACTATAAAGAATCCACTCTACAAAAATATTTAGATGATTTAGCCGCAAAGCTGCCTGCTCCGGGCGGTGGTTCAGCCGCAGCCCTTACCGCGGCAATGGGCGCATCTTTAATCAGTATGGTGGTGAATTTTACTTTGGGAAAGCCCAAATATGCGCAATACGCAAACGCGTTAAAGAAAATGCTGGATGAGTCCGAGAAATTAAGAGCTGAATTTTTAAACTTAGTGGATTTAGACGTGCAGGCGTATAAAAGCAGAAACTTAAGAGATGCCCTGAATGTACCTTTTATGCTTTGCCGTTTATGTTTTGAAGCAATAAAATTATGCCCCCCCTTGATCAAAAAAGGTAATCTAAATTTAATCAGCGATGTGGCAGTGGCAGCGATATTTCTGGAGTCAGCTTTTGCCAGTGCGTATTGTAACGTAGAGATTAACCTAAAAATGTTAGGCGATAAGAAACTAGCCGTGACGATCAGAAAAGAATTGGACCAAAAAGAAAAAAGAATTATAAAAATTAGAAAACTTACGGAGGAGAAAGTTGGCAAAATTATTAGAGGGTAAACCCATTGCCGAGAAAATAAAGGAAGAGATAAAACAACAAGTCCTGGCTTTAAAAAGCAAACCGGTTTTGGCAAGCATTATGGTTGGCGAAAATCCCGGCGCAGCCAGTTATGTGAAATCACAAACCAAAGTTGCAGAGAGTTTAGGCATTGAGTATAAATTGCATAATTTAATTCAAGATACAACCGAGAGCGCACTTATTGAGTTTATCCAAAAATTAAATTCCGATAAATCCGTCAATGGCATTATTATTCAGATGCCGCTGCCGCCACAGGTAGATTATAAAAAACTCAGCCAGTTTATCTTGCCAGAAAAAGATGTGGAAGGTATGCACCCAGCTAATATAGGTAAGATAGTGTTCGGCAAAGCAAAGATTTTACCCTGTACACCTCAAGCAGTAATGGAATTACTGAATAGCACCGGGGTCGATTTATATGGCAAAGAAGTGGTGGTGGTCGGTCATAGTGAAATTGTAGGAAAACCTTTAGCCCTTTTATTATTGGATAAATTTGCCACGGTTACAGTTTGTCATATTGGGACCTCAAAGGCAGGTAAATTAGAAGAGCATGTAAGAACCGCAGAAATTTTAATTGTGGCAGTAGGAAAAGCTGGTCTTATCAAAGGCGATTGGGTTAAAGAAGGCGCAATTGTTATCGATGTAGGTATAAATAGAGTGGGTGATAAAATCGTCGGGGATGTGGAGTTTGAGACAGCAGAAAAGCGCGCTGCATATATTACGCCTGTTCCCGGCGGCGTCGGCCCCTTGACCGTCACCATGCTAATGCGCAATCTGGTTGAGGCAGCGAAATTGCAGGGACGTTTCTAAACCTAATCGAGGGACGTTTCTGGAATCAATCGGAGATGTGTCCCTTTTGTAAAATAGCGATGCTCTTTTAAATTAATGAACCTGGCAATTTTCTCGCTCAGGTCGGTTTTTTAACGCCAAAGGTCTTTCGCATTTTCGGCGGCTACGGAACTCGCCCGTCGGCGCTCTCGCGCCAGGACGGGCTCAAACATCCTCGCCGTCCGAATGCTTCCGCGTTCGGATTCCCGAAAATGCTCAAGCTGCTTTGGCTAAAACCTCCATTCGCTCGAAAACTGCCAGATTCATTCTTGTCACTGCAAAGGATTTTTGTTTGCATAAAATAAAAATATGCTAAGGATATTACCAGAAGACCATGTCAGCTTAACGAGTTGGGGGATTTCATTTGTTTGTGGTTTATGGCAATTGCTAAGCATTATTTTTATTCTGAAATATCACATTTATGCTTTTCGGCCAGGCTTTTCACCAGAATTCCATCTTATTATTTTTCCTTTTTTGCCTTTATTCGTTGGAGTTTTGAGTATTATTCTAAGCCCATCAGTTTTGGGGGTCTTAGCAGTAATTTTAAATATTATTGCGGTTTTAATGGGCAAAAGCACTTTATTAATTGCTCTGCAACTTATTTCTAAGTAAAGGAGTTAGAATAGCCAATTTTTATAAATTAGCATATAAAGATAAATTTAAAAGAGTATGTCTATTATTCCCTATCGGTTTGGTGTGTGCAGTATTTCTGTATTTTGTATTTAGAGTTTCTCCGTGGATAATATTAGTGTATGTTGTAATTGGTATACTCCAGATAATTTATTATTTATTTAAATGGAAAAGCGAATAATCAATCATTCCAAAGTAAAGAATAGTTTAGGTAATCGTTGATTTAGCGGGTGGCGGGGATTGAGTTTAGAAATAAGACACGGCAGCCGCTAAAATAACAAGGAGCATAAATTGAACTTTAAAGAAAAATTACAGGCAGGAAAATTTTTGGTGACCTCGGAGATTGGGCCGCCGAAGGGGATTGAGACCAAGGTTCTATTAGAAGATGCTGAGCTGGTGCGTGGCCGGGTGGATGCGATTAATGTTACGGATTTGCAGAGTTCAGTGATGCGTTTGGGCTCTTTAGCAGTTTGTAGTCTCTTAAAACAAAAAGGCTTTGAGCCGATATTTCAAGTGACTTGTCGCGATAGGAATCGTCTGGCTTTGCAGTCAGATATTTTATCTGCCGCGGCTTTAGGCATTGAGAATCTTTTGATTTTAACCGGAGACCACACCACCTTAGGCGACCACCCCGATGCAAAACCGGTTTTTGATTTAGATTCAGTGCAACTTTTACAGGTCGTGCGTCAACTTCAGCAAGGCGCGGATATGAAAGGCAATAAATTAGAGGGCGCGAGCCCTAAATTTTGCGTGGGTGCCGTCGTTAATCCTGGCGCAGACCCCATAGAGCCGCAAATTTTGAAGATGGAGAAAAAAATTGCTACCGGTGCGGAATTTTTCCAGACCCAGGCCATTTACGATATAAAGATTTTTGAGAATTTTTTAAGTAAGATTAAACACTTAAAGACTACGATACTGGGCGGCATTGTTTTATTAAAATCAGCCGGGATGGCCAAATATATGAATAAAAATGTTGCCGGTGTCTTTGTGCCGGATAATTTAATCAAAGAAATGGAAGAGACCAAAGATAAAACCGCTAAGTCCGTGGAGATTGCGGCAAGACTTATTAAAGAATTAAAGCCGATGTGCCAAGGCATACATATTATGCCGATAGGTTGGGATAAGAAAGTTCCTTTGGTTTTGGATGCAGCAGGATTATAAAATAGGTGTTAGGTTATAGGTGATAGGTTTTAGGAAAAATAAGGAGAACTAAGATGGGAGATATTGCACAGAAATCAATAGATTTAGCGACGCAAGAGGTTTTGAAGAAAGCGCAAGCGGAAAATATCAAGACCGCTTGGGATAGGCTGGAATTACAAGAGCCGCAGTGCGGTTTCGGGCAGTTGGGTGTATGCTGCACGGTCTGCGCCATGGGTCCTTGCAGAATTGACCCTTTTGGCGAGGGCGCGCAGGTTGGCGTCTGTGGCGCTAATGCCGATACCATTGCTGCCAGGAATTTAGCACGCAAAATTGCCGTAGGCGCTTCTGCGCACTCTGACCATGGCCGGGATGTTGCGCATACCTTGGCTTTATTAGCCGAAGGCCAGGCGCACGATTACGAAATTTTGGATATTGAAAAATTCAAAAAGTTAGCCCAGGAATTTGGCATAGATTCTAATAAAAGTAAAGAGCAAATCGCCAAAGAGCTTTCTAAAAAATTATTGGAAGAATTTGGCAAGCAGGAGGGAGAATTATTATTTACCAAACGCGCGCCGAAAAAACGGCAACAGATTTGGAAAAAATTAGGGATTACGCCCCGCGGCATAGACAGAGAAGTAGTAGAATTATTGCATACTACTACTATGGGCGTGGATAATGACTATAAAAATATTATTAGTACCGGTATGCGTTGCGCGCTTTCTGATGGCTGGGGCGGCTCAATGATTGCCACGGATGTGCAGGATATTATTTTAGGCAGTCCTGTGCCGGTAAGAGGTAAAGTTAATTTAGGCGTATTAAAAGAAAATTGTGTAAATATCGTTGTGCATGGTCATGAGCCGATTTTATCGGAAATGGCAGTAAAGGCAAGCCAGGATCCCGAGTTGATAAAATTAGCTAAAAGTAAGGGTGCGGAAGGCATAAATTTAGCCGGGATTTGCTGTACGGCCAATGAAGTCCTCATGCGCCATGGTATTCCTGTGGCAGGAAATTTCTTACAGCAGGAATTAGCGATTATTACCGGAGCAGTGGAAGTAATGATGGTTGATGTGCAGTGTATTATGCCCGCCTTACAGGAAGTAGCCAGTTGTTTCCACACTAAACTGATTACCACTAATCCCAAGGCGCGTTTTCCCGGCGTGGCGCACGTGGAATTTGAAACTAAGCGTGCCTATGAAGTTGCCAAGCAGATTATTAAATTGGCCATTGAAAATTTTGCCAACCGTAATAAAGAAAGAGTAAATATCCCAAAACAGGAAATGGATTTAGTGGCGGGCTTTACCAAAGATATTGTTTTTCAGATTTTAGGCGGCAAATATCGCGCTACCTATAAACCTTTAAATGAGGCAATTATTTCGGGTAGATTACGCGGTTTAGCCGGTGTAGTCGGTTGTAATAATCCCAAACAAACGCACGATTATTTTCACACCGCTTTAGTCAAAGAACTGATTAAAAACGATGTTTTAGTTTTACAGACCGGCTGTTCAGCAATTGCCTGCGCCAAGCAGGGGTTACTCATACCCGAAGCAGCCAAAACTTATGCCGGAAAAGGCCTACAAGAGATATGCGAGGCAGTGGGCATTCCGCCGGTTTTACATTTGGGTTCTTGCGTGGATAATTCGCGCATTCTTACTGCTGCTTCCTATGTAATTGAAGAAGGCGGATTAGGCGAAGATTTATCCGATATTCCGGCTGCGGGCTGTGCTCCGGAATGGATGTCGGAAAAAGCCATTACCATTGGATTTTATTTTGTGGCTTCGGGGGTTTATACCGTATTTGGCGCCAGCCCATTTTCTGTTTTGGGCAGCAATAACTTATCTAATTATTTGACCAAAGAATTAGAAGCAATTGTCGGCGGCAGGTTTGAATTCTGCGACGACCCGCTAAAAATGGCGCAGCTGATGATTGGGCATATTGATAAGAAACGTAAAGCGCTGAATTTAAAGCCAGCGATGTATTAGCATGAAACAGCTCTATTACGAAGTCAAAAAATGTTTAGGTTGTAAATCCTGCGAGGTTGCTTGTAGCGTAGCGCATTCTCTAAGCGGCGAGTTATTTAAGGCGCTGCGCGAAGAGATGCTATCCTTACCGCGAAAAAAAGTTTTTTCAGCCAAAGGCAATAATTATCCGGTTTCCTGCCGGCATTGTAAAGACCCTAAATGCGTGGATGCCTGTATGGCTGCGGCGCTTGTCTTTGATAAAGAAAAAGGTATGGTTTTGCATGACGAGACGCGTTGTGTCGGTTGTTGGATGTGCGTGATGGTCTGTCCTTACGCTGCGATTAGGCCGAATCTAAAAGCTAAGATTCCTGTGCGTTGCGATAAATGTAAAGATAAAGACGAACCTGCCTGCGTCAAGGCCTGTCCAACTGGGGCGATTCTCTGGCAGGAAGAAGTGCTCATTGATACTAAGAAATAACTCTATCGATTTTTTGCGGGTCCCTGCCTCGGGCATTTTCTTGCCGCATCACGCGGCTTTAAAAACACCCAAGCCACCCGCAAAAGAGCAGATTTATCCGAGTTCGCTGTGAAAATCGCCAGAGGTATTTTATATGGTTATTCGGAAGAGTTATAATAAAAGAAAGAGGAGGACAGCATGAGACAATTAGAAAACGAGAATATCATTCATGAATTGAGACCACACCGAAATATAATTATTTACTGGTCTCTAAGATATCTTCTTTTTGTTGCTATATTCTTTCTAGTGTTTGGTCTACCGTTCCTGAATATCATGAAGATTGCGCTAAGCATATTTGTAATGCTTATTTTTCTTTTAATTTATTTTGCTCTCATACTGCTAGCTTTTTTTCTTCGTAAGACCTACGTTTATTATATTACTGACAAAAGATGTGTTTTTGAGGGAGGCATATTACGTAGGATAAGCCATTCAGTAACTTATAATAAAATCACCGATGTAGAAGTTAGCCAAAATATCCTTGAGAGAATCATGGGTATCGCAACCTTGAAGATTCAAACTGCTGGCTTAGGCGGAAAAGATAAATCAGAATTGGAGTTTGTTGGATTAACCGATGCTGAAACTCCTGCAGCAGAAGTATCAAAGCTGAAACAGGCTCAAGAAACAGGGAAATAGGGACGAAATAGGGGACGGTTCTATTAAAATGCACCTGGCGAGGTGCGAGCGAAAGAAGCTTTTAGGCGATTTTTAGCGGGTGGCGTGGCTTGATTTCGAGCAGCATCTCGAAGATGCGAGCGGCCAGGGTTCCCCCGCTAATGCGAAGTCAGGGAGAGCGAGCAGCTTCACGAAGAGAGGTTTTCCTCGGTGGGGAAAACCGAACGGTGCTGCGAGAAACAAGACACGACAGGGCCCGCTAAAAATGTAGTATAGGCAAGACATATGAAACAATTCGTAATTATCGGCAATTCAGCAGCGGGGATTGCCGCGGTTGAGGCAATCAGGCAGAGAGATAAAGACTCTAAGCTTGTCGTTATCTCAGATGAGGATTATTCAGCCTATTGCCGCTGTCTGATTTCTTATTATCTGGCCGGTGAGGTAAAAGAAGAGAAGATTTTATATCGACCGGAAAGTTTTTACAAAGAGAATAATATTGAACTTTTATTAAATAAAAAAGTCAGCCGCGTTGACCCGAAAAAGAACCGCATCATTTGCGAAGATAAAACCAGCCTGACTTATGACGCCTTGTTAATCGCTACCGGTGCATCCCCTAAATTTCCCGAGATGCCCGGCATAAAGAAAAGAGGGGTATTTGGTTTTCGTACGATAAAAGATGCCAAGGAGATAGAAGGGCAAGTTCCGGTGACCAAGGCTGCTTGCGTTTTAGGCGGCGGACTTATCGGGCTTAAGGCAGCCTACGCTTTAAAAAAGAGAAACATTGAGGTAAAAGTGATTATTAAATCCAAGCAGGTCTTGTCGCAGATGTTGGATTTTAATTCAGCCGGTTTAGTGGCCAGGAGATTAGAAGAAAATGGAATTGAGTTAGTTTTTGGCCAGGATGTCACTGAGGTTATCGGTAACGGAGATATAAAAGCTGTAAAATTAGATTCGGGTAAAGCTATTGGTTGTTCTTTAATCATTGTGGGTAAGGGCGTGGAACCCAATATAAATTTAGTTAAGGAGACAGAAATAAAAGTTAACGAAGGTATTATCGCCAATAATCTTTTACAGACTAATATACCCAATATTTATACTGCCGGCGATGTCTGTGAAAGTTTTGATTTAACCCTTGATAAACATTCCATAAATGCCCTCTGGCCAGTTGCCGTGGAACAAGGAAAAATTGCCGGCGCAAATATGGCGGGTGATAATCTAAATTATGCCGGGTCTTTAGGTATTAACTCCATAGATTTTTTTGGCCTGCCGGTAATTTCGCTGGGTATATTCAAAGTAAAAGAAGGAGATGTTTCTTTTGAAGAATTAAAAATCTCTGACCCCAAAAATAATCTTTATAAAAAGTTAATCTTAAAAAATAATATCCTTGTGGGTGCAATATTAGTCGGAGATATCAAAAATAGCGGCGTTTTATTAAGATTGATTAGAGAAAGGATTAATGTATCAAGTTTGAAGGATAAATTACTCCAAGAAAATTTTGGTTACCCCCAGATTTTGGATTTGGTAAAAGAAAAGGAGCAGGTGTATGTCTAAGATTGTGGCAGAAGCAGCGATAAGGGGCGCAGGCGACGTTTTTAAACAGGCATCAGATTTTTTAGATAAGGCAATAAAAGAAAAAGGCCCAAACCAAAAAATTGGTTTTCCGGAAACGGCATTTTATCTACCGATGGCCAATGCCATGCTTGGGGCAAAAGTAGAGACTTTAAAGGATGCATTGCCTATTTTAGAGCACGCTAAGTCTTTATTGCCTCAATTTCCGTCGGAGAAAGTCTGGCTTCCTTATTTAGGCGATGCTTTAAATGCGGGGATGTCCACATTATTTTGCGAAGAAATAATTATGGCCTTACGTTACCTCTATGGACAAGAACCGCAAAAAGATTGCAATGGCTTTTTTACCGATACGATTATGCGTTCATTAGGGATACAGCTGGTAGATGGCCGGATGCCGGGATTTGCGGCAATATTAGGGGCTGCGCCTGATAATAAAACTGCGGTAGAAATAGTTAGAGAATTACAGGAGAGAAATATCTTGACTTTTGTCGGCTCATCGGCAGGCGGTCGTTCTATTATCGACCAGCTATTAGAGGAAAATGTCCAGATGGGTTGGGATAATTATATTGTTCCTTATGGCCGCGATACTATCTCTGGTATATATCCTTTAAATTGGGCGATACGCTCGGCATTGACCTTTGGCGGCATTAAACCAGGGCAGGCAAAGAAGTGTCTGCTATATACCAAAGAACGCGTGTTCGCCTTTGGTTTAGTTTTGGGTGCACTCGACGATATAAAATATGCTACTGGCGCAGGCGCAATAAATATGGGTTTTCCCATCATTGCCGATACAGATATACCAGAAATAAGACCCTCAGGCATTACTACTTATGAAGCATTGGTTAAAGAATTTGATTATAAAAAGATTGTGCCGCGCTGTATTGAGGTAAGGGGAGTAAAAGTAAAAGTTGCGCATATCCCAATTCCGGTTTCTTATGCCGCAGCATTTGAAGGCGAGCGCGTGAGAAAAGAACAATTATATGTGGAATTTGGCGGTAAAGTGAGTACTTCCTTAGAGTATTTAACTTCCAAAAATTCAGAAGAGGTCCAGGATGGCAAAGTAGAATTATTTGGTCCAGATATTGACCAGTTAGGGGAAGGTAAAAAGTTTTTACCTTTAGCAATTATTGTAGAAGTCTCTGGCCGTAAGATGCAGAAAGATTTTGAGCCAATCTTAGAACGCCAGATACACCGTTTTATAAATTATGCTATGGGCCTGATGCATATCGGTCAGCGGGATATGAATTGGATAAGAATATCTAATGATGCCTTTAATAAGGGCTTTCGGCTTAAACATATTGGCGTGATTTTGCATGCTATGTTACACCAGGAGTATAGTGCCATCGTAGATAAGGTTGGGGTTAAGCTTTATACCCAGGAATCTGATGTAGAAAAACTCCTGCCTCAGGCAAAATTGGTATTCGACGAACGCGATGAGCGCATCAGCGGAATGACCGATGAGAGCGTAGATACATTTTACAGTTGTACGCTCTGTCAAAGTTTTGCTCCTAACCACGTCTGCATAATTACGCCCGAACGTCTGGGTTTGTGCGGAGCGTATTCTTGGCTGGACGGTAAGGCATCCTATGAGATTACCCCCACCGGCCCAAATCAACCGGTATTAAAAGGAGAGATGACGGATAAAAAATTAGGGCAATGGAAGAATATCAATGACTTTGTTTATAATAAATCCAATAAGAGCATTGAAAAGGTAAGTATGTATTCACTGATGGATTCGCCGCAAAGTTCTTGCGGTTGTTTTGAGTGTATTGTAGCCATAATCCCTGAGGCAAATGGATTTATGATTGTCCACCGGGATTATTCGGGCATGACTCCCTGCGGAATGACCTTTACCACATTAGCGGGCTCAGTAGGCGGAGGTGTCCAGACGCCGGGTTTTTTAGGAGTAGGCAAATTATATATCGTGAGTAAAAAATTTATTTCCGCTGAGGGTAGCCTAAAACGCGTAGTCTGGATGCCTAAGGAATTGAAGGAGCTTTTAGGCGATAAATTAAAAAAACGCTGCCAGGAATTAGGGCCAGCGGATCTCGTCGATAAAATTGCAGATGAGACTCAGGCTACAACCTCAGAGGAGCTCATCAACTTCTTAAATAAAGTGCGTCACCCTGCGTTAAACTTGGAGCCTTTGATATAATTTTTTCCTTGACGAGCTGTATTTAAAATGTATAATATTATATAAAAGATGAATATTCCTGCCTCCCAAAGTATTATAAGAAAAATAGTCACAATACTGCTTGCTTTAGGTGGCGCTTCCTTTCTTTTTGCTCAAGAACCAAGCGATTCAACTGCTAATCGTGGCTATATTAGCTCTCATGGGGTTCCTGAAGAGAAAAAAGGAACTGTAATTTTTAGAGAAGACTTATCGACACCAGGTCTTCCATTAGAAAAAGAAGATAATTTATCCTCGCTGCAGAAACAGGCAAGAAGCTATCGTACGCACGGATTAGAATTTCAGCGTATCGGTAATATTGACGCGGCAATGAGTTTATATCAAAAGGCTATACAATTAGATCCTGCATATGCCGTTGTCTATAATGACCTGGGTATAATCTATGAGATAAAGGGTTTTCTTGACCGGGCGCAAGAGTGTTATTTAAAATCTATAAAAATAGATCCTCAATATCCCAGTGTTTATTCAAATTTAGCTTTACTTTATGAGAATAAACGTGATCTTGATAAAGCCGCTTTCTATTGGAACAAAAGGGCAGAATTAGGCTCCCCTGATGACCCTTGGGCAGAGAAGGCAAAACAGCGCTTGGACGATATACGTTTGGTTCTGCAGGGAGGATTTAGCGAATCTAACGAGCAAGAAATTATTAGGTTAATGCGAGAGGTAGCAAATCAAAAAACCATACTAAATCAAAAAATTACACAAAAACAAGATAATCAGATACTAGCCGATAAATATTTTGAGAAAGCCAAGCAGAGTTACCATAAACTTAACTATGCCGCAGCCATAAAAGAGGCATTAGATGCGCAGCAATTGGATCCCGCTAATAAAGAGATTGAAGAATTTATTGAAAAAGCCCAATTAAGAGCATTATCAAAGTAGAAAGCCACAAATTTTAATCCCTACCATAAATTGAATCCCGGCTGTTATTAATGAGTGAGAAGCGCTTATATCTAATTGATGCTACTGCTTTTTGTTATCGGGCATTTTATGCGCTGCCTCAACTTTCTACATCTTTTGGCCAACCGACCGGAGCCGTATACGGTTTTATCAATATGTTAAATAAAATCTTAAAAGTTAATAAGCCAGATTACTTGGCTGTTTGTTTTGACGTTTCCCGGGATACCTTCAGGCTTAAAAAATTCGCAGAATATAAAATACAGCGTCCGCCTATGCCTGATGCTTTATCCAGCCAGATACCATTGATTAAAGAAACAGTCTCTGCTTATGGGCTTGCCATATTAGAAAGAGCCGGTTATGAGGCAGATGATATTATTGCTACCCTGGCGAAAAAAGCCAAAGGTAAAGGCCTATTAACAACTATTGTCAGTTCGGATAAGGATATATTACAGTTAGTGGATGACAATACGGCTGTATTTAGTCCTTATAAAGATGAAGGCGTAGTCTATGATGATAAGAAAGTAGCCGAACGTTTTGGGGTCAGCCCCAGACACGTAGTTGATATTATCGCGCTGATGGGTGATGACGTAGATAACATCCCCGGGGTAGCGGGCATCGGCGAAAAGACCGCCTTAGGGTTGATTAAAAAATTCGGCTCTTTAGATAATTTGTTAAATAACCTGGATAAAATAGATAAAGAGAAATTAAGAAGCGCTATAAAGGATAATATAGAGAAGATAAAGTTAAGCAAAGAATTGGCGGTTTTAGAAGAGCAGGTAGATATAGACTTAGATTTAGATAAATTAAAAATAAATAAACCCAATTTGCAAGAATTATTTAGATTATTCAAATACTTTGAGTTTAAAAAGTTCTTAAAGGATTTGCCGCTTCAGGAAGATGAGCGCCCAGAGACAAAGGTTCAGGCATGCCAAGATGGCGAATTGAAAAAACTGATAGATACGGCTAGCGAATTATTCTTATACGGGCAAAGCTTAGATACGATGGTTTTCTATGCACAGGATAAATTCTTTCGTTTAGATAAAACAAGCGCCGGTAACCTGAAAAATATATTAGCAAATCCCAAAGTAAAAAAAATAAGCCATGACCTTAAGGAAATAAAGATAGCCTTAGCCAAGGATAATATTACTTTGGCAGGTTTATATTTTGATGCCAAAGTCTGCGCCTATCTTTTAAATCCTGCTAAATCCGAATATAGTTTAACGGATATAGCCTGGGATTATTTAGGTAGTTCAGCAGGTAAAATCCTGGATAATGAAATGGCCGTAAATTTAATCTTAGGGCTAAAGCCAAAATTAGAAAAAGAACTACAGGATAAATCCCTATCCGCTCTTTTTGCAGATATCGAGATGCCTCTTATTGAAGTATTGCTGGATATGCAGCTTAATGGCATCAAGCTGGATCTTAAGCTGTTAGGAGAGCTTTCGCAAGATATAGAGAAGCGGCTAATAAAATTAATTGAGGATATTTATGATACAAGCGGCACACAGTTTAATATAAATTCACCCAAACAATTAAGGGATGTCCTCTTTGAGAGGTTAAAATTACCGGTGGTGAAAAAAAGTAAAACCGGGCCATCTACCGATGAAGAGGTGTTAAGGAAATTAGTTTCAAAACATAAGTTGCCGGCCCTGTTACTTGAGTATCGCCAGTTAATGAAACTAAAAACCACTTATGTAGATACTTTGCCGGAATTGGTAGATTCTCGCACAGGTAGAGTGCATGCTTCTTTTAATCAGACTGCAACTGAGACAGGTAGGCTCTCATCCAGTAATCCTAATCTGCAGAATATACCTATAAAGACCGATATCGGCAGGAAAATCAGGCAGGCCATCATTGCTTCTGGCCAAGATTACTATCTTTTATCTTGCGATTATTCACAGATAGAATTAAGGATTCTTGCGCACCTTTCCAAAGATGAAAATTTAATTCCTGCCTTTAGGAAAGATAGGGATATACATAAAACTACCGCTTCTTTAATCTATGGTTTAAATGAATTTGAGATTACGGATTCCATGCGCGACGTTGCCAAGAGAGTGAATTTTGGGATTATCTATGGTCTTAGCGCGTATGGCTTGAGCCGAGATTTAGGTATATCGGCGGATGAAGCCCAAAGTTTTATCGATGCTTATTTCTTAAGATACCCTCGAGTAAAAGAATATATCCAGGAACAGATAAAAAACGCCCAAAAAAACGGTTTTGTGACTACTATATTAGGAAGACGCAGGTACATCCCTGAGATTAATAACAAGAATCAAAATATACGCCAATTTGCTGAGCGCCAGGCAGTAAATACGCCTATACAGGGCTCTGCTGCAGACCTGATAAAGTTAGCGATGATTGAAATACACAAAGAAATAAAGACAAGAAATTTAGAGGCCAAGATGACCATGCAAATTCACGATGAATTAGTATTTGATCTACCAAAACAAGAATTAGAAGAATTAGTAGGAATAGTAAAAGATAGGATGGAAAATGGGTTAAAGTTAGATCTGCCGATAAAAGTTGAGATAAAGAAAGGAGAAAATTGGCTGGAAATGGAAGACGTCAAATGAGAATTGTAATCTGTGCATCCGAGGTTGTGCCATATGCTAAGACCGGTGGCCTTGCCGATGTAGCCGGAGCGTTGCCTTTGGCCTTGGAAGAATTAGGTCAAGAAATTGTTGTGGTTCTGCCGCGCTATAAAGTAATTCAAAATTCAAAATTCAAAATTCAAAAATTAGAAGAAGATATTTATTATTCAACTATAGGCAGGAATATAAAAGTATATTTTATTGAAAATGATAAATTCTTTAACCGCGATGGCCTTTACGGAGATAAAAACGGAGACTATAAAGACAATCTGGATAGGTTTTCTTATTATTGTAAAAGAACCTTAGGGTTATTAAAGGAGATAAATTTTAGCCCAGATATTATTCATATACATGATTGGCAGGCAGCATTAATTCCCATATATTTAAAGACCTTATACGCCAATGATGCATTTTATAAAGACACAAAGGTAATATTGACTATCCATAATATAGGTTATCAGGGGTTATTTCCTAAGGAAGAATTTCCCAAATTGGGCTTAGACTGGAGCCTTTTTAATATGGAGATGCTGGAATTTTATGACAAGGTAAACGTTCTAAAAGGCGGTATAGCATTTTCCAATATTATCAATACGGTTAGTCCGACATATAGCAAAGAGATACAGACTAAAGAATTCGGCTTTGGCTTAGAAGGAATTTTAAATAAGCGCCGTGACTGTGTATTTGGTATATTAAATGGCTTAGACTATTCTATCTGGAATCCTGAAAGCGATAAGTTTATTGTTTGTAATTATTCAGCTAAAGATTTAGAAAAAAAATATAAGAATAAAGAAGATTTGCAAAGAGCCTGTAAGCTCCCGGTAAAGAAAGATGTTCCACTTTTTGGTATTGTATCCCGACTTGCCCAACAGAAAGGATTTGACATTTTAGCAGAGGCCATAGACAGCATTTGCAAAATGAATTTACAGCTAGTGATTTTAGGAACAGGTGATTTAAAATACCACTTGCTTTTAGAAAAAATGGTGAAAATTTACCCTAAGGTTATATCTCTGGCTTTGAGATTCGATGATACTTTAGCCCATAAGATTTATGCCGGTTCAGATATATTCTTGATGCCTTCTAAATATGAACCCTGCGGATTGGGCCAGATGATCAGCTTAAGGTATGGCACTATCCCCTTGGTATTTAAAACCGGAGGTTTAGCGGATACAGTTACAGAAAGCAATGGATTTGTATTTGATAGTTATAATAAAGAGACTTTGATTAAAACCATAAAAAAGGCGATTATGACATTCAAGGTTAAATTTAAATGGCAGGCATTGATGCAGCGGGCGATGGAGTGTAACTTTTCTTGGAAGGAATCTGCTAAAAAGTATCTTCGGTTGTATGAAAAGGCAAGGCACGAGTAAAAGACTAATCTTAGGGCTTACGGGAAGTTTTGGTAGCGGAAAGAGCACGGTCGCCAGAATTTTTAAGTCTCTTGGTGCAACGGTAATAGATGCAGATAGAATTGCACACCAGATTATTAGACCCGGAAGCCAAATTTATAAAAAAATAATTAATATCTTTGGTAAGGATATTCTTAAAAAAAACAAGGCTATAGATAGAGATAAATTAGCCCAGATTGTATTCAATAATAAAAATTTATTAAAAAAACTAAATCAGATTATGCACCCTCAGATAATCAGGATTATAAAAGATGAGATAAAAACTTCAAAATCAAAACTTATTATTTTAGACGCACCTTTACTTATTGAGGCAGGCTTAAATAATTTAGTGGATAAATTAATTGTGGTCAGGCTAGATACAAGACAACAGATAAAGAGGTTACTTGGTAAGTTATCTCTTAAGAAATCTGAAATTTTAAAGAGGCTAAACGTGCAAATACCCTTAGAGGATAAAGTCCGTTTAGCGGATTTTGTAATAGATAATAGCGGGACAATGGGAGAGACAGAACAGCAGGTAAAAGAAGTTTGGGAAAAAATGAGTTTATCCCTCGCCGCCGAAAAGAAAAAGTAGGCGGACTCGGGATAAATTGCTGACCCGCTATAGCGGGCAATTTAAGGAGGGTAGCGTGGAAAAATTAGATATTGGGAATTTAAAAGATATGAAGATTGCAGAGTTAAACAAATTAGCCAGGGAATTGAATATTAATGGTGTCAGCGGACTCAAGAAACAGGACCTAATCTTTAAAATACTTCAAGCCCAGGCTGAGAAAGAAGGTCTTATGTTTGGGGAGGGCATTTTAGAGATACTGCCCGAAGGGTTTGGATTTTTAAGGTCTCCGAATTATAATTATCTACCTTGTCCGGATGACATCTATATATCTCCTTCTCAGATAAGAAAGTTCGATTTAAGAACTGGCGATACAGTTAGCGGTCAAATTCGTCCACCCAAAGAAGGAGAGAAATATTTTGCACTTTTAAAGGTTGAGGCAGTCAACTTCGAAAATCCTGAGGAAGCAAAGGAAAAGGTGCTTTTTGATAATCTCACACCCGTTTATCCTCGCGAACCGTTTATTTTAGAGACCAAACCAGAAGAGATATCTATGCGAGTTATGGGATTACTGACACCTATAGGGACAGGACAGCGTGGTCTGATTGTTGCGCAGCCCTATAGCGGTAAAACAGTCCTCTTGCAGAAGATCGCCAATGCCATCACGACTAACAATCCTGATGTGATATTAATTGTGCTTTTAATAGACGAGCGTCCAGAAGAAGTTACGGATATGCAAAGGCACGTTAAGGGTGAAGTGATATCGTCTACTTTTGATGAACCACCTGAAAGGCATATACAGGTTGCAGAAATTGTTCTAGAAAAAGCCAAAAGATTAGTAGAGCACAAAAGGGACGTAGTAATTCTTTTGGATAGTATCACGCGTTTGGCACGCGCCTACAATGCAGTTATCCCACACAGCGGTAAAGTTCTATCTGGCGGCATAGATTCTAATGCTCTTCAGAAACCCAAGAGATTCTTTGGCGCTGCACGGGCAGTTGAGGAGGGCGGTAGCCTAACCATAATTGCCACGGCATTAGTTGAGACGGGTAGCCGTATGGATGATGTGATTTTTGAGGAATTCAAAGGCACAGGTAATATGGAATTACAACTTGATAGGAACTTATTCCAACGCAGGATTTACCCGGCTATCGATATCAAGCGCTCTAATACTAGACATGAGGAATTGCTGGTGAAACAAGAACAATTACAGAAGATATGGATACTAAGAAAAGTTTTAAATGAATTGAACAATGTGGAGGCAATGGAGCTTCTAATTGAGAAGTTATCTAAGACCAAGAATAATGAGGAGTTTCTGAATAGCATGAATCAGTGAGTGACTTAAAAGTCAAAAGTCAAAAGGCAAAACCAAAAGTTAAAAGTAAAAAGTTTTGAATTTTGCATTGTGGTTTTACCTTTTACGTTTTTACTTTTGAGTTTAAAGGAGACCAAGACAATGAAAGACAAGATACACCCTAATTACAAAGAAAGCACAATTATCTGTGCCTGCGGCGAGACTATTCATACCCGTTCAACTAAACCGAACATCAGGGTAGAGATATGCTCGAAGTGCCATCCATTTTTCACGGGTAAACAGAAGTTTGTCGACTCCGCAGGTAGAGTAGATAAGTTTATGAAAAAATATGGCAAGAAATAAGTAAGGACATAAGTTATGGAGCGTAAGCGAACATAACTTATTTGTCCGAACTTATCCAGCACTAATTTGAACTATGCGCTTATTCAAACAAATTAGTGCTGGGTTAAATTCGCCCGGACAACTTACGTTCTACTTGCGTTGCCGTAAGTTGTGGGCTCATTAAATGTTTGAACAATTAGAGAAAATAGAAGCCCGTTATCAAGAATTAGAACAACTTTTAGCCTCATACGAAGTTATCTTGGATAAGGAGCAATACAATAAGTATGCTAAAGAATTGTCAAATTTAAAGGAATCAATATTTTTGTTTCGTGAATATAAAAGAGTATCTAAGGAAATAGAAGAACTAGGGAGTGTGTTTGGTGAAAAACATGAACACCAATTTTTAGAATTAGCCGAAAAGGAACTGCGGGATTTAAGGGATAAAAGGATAGGTTTAGAACAAAAACTTAAAAATGTTTTAGCCGGTGAAGATAAAGAATTGGGTAGAGACATAATTGTAGAGATACGTCAAGGTACGGGTGGCCTTGAGGCAGGTTTATTTGCGGCAGATCTTTATCGTATGTACACTAAATATGCTGTCAGAAAAGAGTGGACCATAGAGTCAATGTCAGCGCATCCCAACGAATTAGGAGGGTTTAAAGAAATAATCTTTAGCGCAAAAGGCAAAGATGCCTATAAAAGGCTTCAATTTGAGAGTGGCGTGCATCGTGTGCAGCGCGTTCCTGCCACAGAGGCAGGAGGTCGTATTCATACCTCAACTGCTACGGTAGCTGTTTTAATAGAACCCGAAGATATAGATTTGGTTATCCAGCCAAAAGATTTAAGAATAGATACATATAGGTCATCAGGCCCTGGAGGCCAACACATGCAGAAGACTGATTCTGCGGTAAGGATTACACATTTACCTACAGGTATTGTGGTTGCTTGTCAGGATGAGCGCTCACAGTTAAAGAATAAAAATAAAGCCATGAGGATTTTGGGGGCTCGGCTTTTAGATACCAAACAACAAGAAGAACGCAAAAGGATTTCTGAAGCGAGGAAATCACAGATTGGTTCAGGAGACCGCAGCGAAAAAATACGCACCTATAATTTTCCTGACCGACGCATAACTGATCACCGTATAAATTTAACTCTGCATAAATTAGAGGCAGTACTTGAGGGTGACTTGGATGAACTATCAGATGCCCTGATAAAAGCAGCGCGAGAGAAAAAAAATGAATGAAGCAGAAATGTTGTTTGCGGGAATACTCAATTGTAGTAGATTAGACTTATACCTAAATAAAGATTTGTATTTAGATAAAGATAAATTAGCTTTTATATCTTCTGCATTGAAAAGAAGAATTTCTGGCGAATCTATAGAGTATATATTAGGTAAGACTGAATTTATGGGATTAGAGTTTAAAGTAAACAAAGATGTGTTTATTCCTCGGCCGGAGACGGAGATTCTTGTAGAGACGGTTATGAAATATTCGTACGGCGTACAGTGTATAGCGTACAGCGCTGAGATTTTGGATTTGGGAACTGGCTCAGGATGTATTGCAGTGTCCCTCGCCAAATTTTTGCCTAATAGCAAAATAAGCGCCCTAGATATCTCTATGGAGGCTTTGAAATTAGCACAATATAATGCTTCATTGAATAATGTAAGCGATAAGATTAGTTTTATGCATAGCGATCTTTTTGCGCAATACGCAATGCGCAATACGCAATACGATATAATCGTAAGCAATCCTCCTTACATCCCTACTTCAGAAATCGATACTCTTCAGCCGGAAATAAAATATGAGCCACGTATTGCCTTAGATGGTGGTAAAGACGGGTTAGATTTTTATCGCAAGATAATTAGTCAGGCGCCAGTTTACTTAAGAGAAGGCAGTTTTTTAATTATGGAGATAGGATTTAATCAAGCCGCAGGTGTAAAAAATATTTTTCAAAATTCGGGTAATTTTGAGATAATAGAGGTGGTTAGGGATTATAATAATATAGATAGAGTGATAGTAGCTAAAAATATAAACTCTAAACACTAAACTCTAAATCCTAAATAAACTCAAAACTCTAAACTCAAAATCCAAAAATGACTGTTTTGGGTTTGAGATTTGGGATTTTGGGTTTGTTTAGAGTTTAGGGTTTCGGATTTAGGGTTTTAAGTGGTATAAACTTAAGTGGTAAAATATGGATAAACTAATTATTGAAGGTGGAGTAAAGCTTAGGGGCGAGGTGGTGATTTCTGGCGCGAAGAACGCAGTATTACCTATACTTGCCGCAACCTTGCTTACAGATGATGCCTGTATCATTGAAGGCGTACCTTGCCTGCATGACGTCAACACGATGCTAAAGATTTTACGTTCTTTGGGTAAAAATGTTGCGTTGGATAAAGGCATGGTAACAGTTACTGCAACCAGACATACAAACTTTGTGGCTGACTATAAACTGGTCTCGACGATGCGCGCATCTTTCTGTGTCTTAGGGCCGCTTCTCGGTAAACTTAAAAAGGCAAAGGTTTCCTTGCCGGGTGGATGTGTTATCGGCATAAGGCCGGTGGATTTACATCTTAAAGGGATAAAGGCATTAGGTGCCCAGATTAGTATTGAGTCGGGTTATGTTGTAGCCAAGAGCCGCCAACTCAAAGGAAGCCATATATATTTAGGCGGTGTTTATGGTTCATCGGTTTTAGCTACCGATAATGTGATGATGGCTGCGGTTTTAGCAGAAGGTAAGACGATAATTGAGTCTGCTGCCTGTGAGCCAGAGGTGGTAGATTTAGCCGAGTTTTTGCTTAAGATGGGCGCGAAGATAAAAGGCCATGGCACACCGATAATAGAAATAGAAGGGGTAAGGCATTTACACGGTGCAACTCATACCATAATACCTGATAGGATAGAGGCAGGCACATTTATGGTTGCATCCTTAATTACTAAAGGAGATATTATCATCAAGAATGTTTTTTATCAGCATCTCGGGGCAGTGATTGACAAGTTAGGAGAGTCAGGTGCTTATATAACTAAAACCGATAGTTCTGTATGCGTGCATGTTAGAAGAAAACTAAGGCCGATAAATGTTACTACCCTACCGTATCCGGGTTTTCCAACGGATATGCAAGCACAGATTATGAGTCTGATGGCCATAACGCCGGGCATAAGCGTAATTACGGAAAAAATTTATCCGGATAGATTTATGCATGTGGCTGAACTTAATCGTATGGGTGCACATATTCAAAGAGAGGGTCCCCATGCTATAGTAGAAGGTGTAAAGTATTTATCAGGCGCGCCGGTTATGGCATCAGACCTGCGTGCCTCTGCCTGTCTTGTATTGGCGGGTTTAGTAGCTCGTGGCAAGACTTCGGTCTCAAGGATTTATCATTTAGAACGTGGATATGAAAATTTAGAAGTAAAGCTGCAGAGATTGGGCGCGAGAATTTGGAGAGAAAAAGAATGATATTAATGATCGATAACTACGATTCTTTTACCTATAACCTGGTGCAATATTTAGGCGCATTGGGCCAGGACATCAAGGTATTTAGAAATGATAAGATAACTATAGATAAAATCAAGAAGTTATGCCCTAAGAGAATTGTTATCTCCCCCGGGCCCGGTAGGCCAGAAGATGCCGGCATTTCCTGTGATGTAATTAGAGAGTTTGCCAGGAATATTCCTATATTAGGGGTCTGTCTTGGCCATCAATGTCTGGGTTATGTTTACGGAGGCCGTATTATCGGTGCAAAAAAACTTATGCACGGTAAGACTTCCCTTATATATCATAATCAACAAACCATTTTTAAGGGGATAGCTAATCCCTTTATAGGCACGCGTTATCATTCTTTGATTGTAGAAAGAAAGAGCTTGCCTGATGATTTAGAAATAATTGCTTGGACAAAGGAAAAAGAGATTATGGGTTTAAAACACAAAGATTATCCTTTATGGGGAGTGCAATTTCATCCGGAATCAATTCTAACTAAAGTGGGTAAAGATATTCTTAAGAATTTTTTAAATTTATGATAGAAGAAGCAATCGAAATTATATCTAAACATAACGATTTAACCGCCGACGAGATGCGGCAAGTGATGGAAGAGATTATGAGCGGTAAGGTAGAAACGCTACCGATTGTTTCTTTCTTAACCGTCTTAAGCAATAAAGGAGAAACCATAGAGGAACTGACTGCCGCAGTATCAGTTATGCGTCGGTATGTAACAAAAATAAATACCCGGCATGAACTTATTTTGGATACCTGTGGTACAGGCGGAGATAAATTAGGCACTTTTAATGTTTCCACTATTGTTGCCTTTGTCGCTTCTGGATGCGGAATTACCGTGGCCAAACACGGTAATCGTTCAGTGTCGAGTTCCTGTGGGAGTGCGGATATATTAGAGGTGTTAGGCGTAAATATTAATATGCCGCCGATAAATATAGAACGTTGTCTAAATGAAGTCGGGATAGCTTTTTTATTTGCGCCCAATCTCCATCCGGCAATGAAGTATGCTATGCCAGCAAGAAAACAAATCGGTAAACGCACGATGTTTAATATTTTAGGCCCTTTGAGTAATCCGGCAGCAGCTAACCATCAATTGGTTGGTGTATATGACCAGCATTGGGTAGAGATTTTAGCGCAGGTGTTAAATAAATTGGGCACTGTGCATGCCTTGGTTGTCCACGGAGAAGATGGCTTGGATGAAATAACCACTACTGCTCGGACGTATGTTTGCGAAACCCATAAAGGTAAAATCAAAAATTTCCAGTTAAGCCCTGAAGATTTTGGGTTTAAAAGAGCTAAATTAGAGGATTTAAGAGGGGCAGATGCTTCTTACAACGCCCAGATTTTGCGGGATATCTTGAAGGGAAAATCAGGGCCTAAGCGTGACATCGTTTTATTAAATGCCGCAGCTGCCATATATGTTGCTGACCGCGTAGAATCCATAAAAGAAGGCATTAAATTGGCAGAGGAATCCATAAATTCCGGCAAGGCATTAAAGAAATTAGAGCTGCTCAAAGAATATTCGCTACAGAACGCATGAAAAAAGCCGATATTTTAAAAGAGATTGTCCAAAAAAAGAAAGAAAAAATCCTCTTGGCTAAGCAACAATTTCCTGAAGAGGATTTGAAAACCAAGGTTGGTAATCTTGCCGCCACGCGGCCTTTTATAGAAGCCATACATAAGCCCCGCACTATTTCCTTAATTGCGGAAATAAAGAAGGCGTCGCCATCTCGGGGCCTGCTGCGCGAGAATTTTAATCTTGCGGAAATAGTTTCCGTTTACAAAGAAACAGGCGTACAGGCAATTTCGGTTTTAACTGAAGAGGATTATTTTTCCGGAAATATCTCTTATCTAAATGAAGTTAAGAATCTCGCTGATCTGCCGATATTAAGAAAGGATTTTATCTTAGAGCCGTATCAGGTCTATGAGTCGCGCTATTTTGGCGCCGATGCCATTCTTTTGATTGCGGATTTATTAACGCAGGAAAAATTATTGGAATTAATGCAGATAGCTTCGCAATTGGGCTTAAGTTATTTAGTGGAAGTGCACACCGAGAAAGAATTAAAGAAAGTTTTGAAATTAAAATCCGTAAATCTGATTGGGATAAATAACCGTGATTTACACACATTAGAAGTAGATTTTAAAACTACAGAGAAATTATTTCCTTTAATCCCTAAAGACAAAGTGGTAGTAGTAGAAAGCGGCATCAAGACTTATCAAGACGTATTATTCTTAAAAATTTTAGGCGTAAGCGCAATTTTAGTGGGCGAGGCCTTTATGCAGGCGCAGGATATAAAAAAGAAGGTTGAAGAGATAATGGGGTGGTAAATTAGTTGTCAGTTGTTAGTTTTTAGTTGTCAGAAAAGTATCTTATAAAATGGTGAAGGTAAAGATATGTGGGATTACCAATTTAGAGGATGCCAAGGTAGCAGCAGAGGCGGGTGCGGATGCGCTGGGATTTGTATTTTATAAAAAAAGTCCGCGTTATATTAAGCCAGAGAAAGCTGGAGCGATAATCAAGCAACTTCCAGAACGGTTGAGAAAAGTTGGCGTATTTGTTAATGCCCAAGAAAAAACCATCAAAGATATTGCTAAATGGTCTAGGCTTGATATATTGCAATTTCATGGAGACGAATCCCCAGAATTTTGCCATAAATTTAAGGGCTACAAAGTAATTAAAGCCTTCAGAATAAAAGATAAGACAGATTTAGCCAAGATACTGAAATACAAAACCTTTGCCTATCTTTTTGATACCTTTGTAAAATCTAAGGTAGGCGGCACAGGCAAGATATTTGACTGGAAGATAATAAAGCGTATAATGGATAAGATAAACCGCCCAGTATTTTTATCCGGTGGACTGACTAAAGATAATGTGAAAGAGGCGATAAAGACTCTTCGGCCAGCATGGGTGGATGTTTCCAGTTCCGTGGAAATTAAACCGGGTAAAAAAGACCATAAGAAAGTTAAAGAGTTTATCAAAGAAATAAAAAACAAGGCCGGGCCTTGAAACACATTGTAATTAAAAGAGTTACAGTATGAAAAAGTGTCCCTATTGTGCGGAAGAGATACAGGATGATGCCATAAAATGCCGGTTTTGCGGCGAGTTCTTGAAGAAAAAGAAAAAATGGCTCAACTGTCTTTTGGGCTGCTTCATCGCAACTATTGCGTTTATTCTGGCGATAATTTTATTTATCTGCCTAAGTTTTTTCCTGCTTAAATTAATAGTCAGCAAGATATTTTTCGCCGGGCCAACTTTACCCTATCATTCCCCTCCTTTTGCTGGTCAGGGCATAGAAGGAATGTTAAGAGAATTTGGCGAGATATTTAGGGCGCTATGGGAAAGATTGGGGGATTTTTTACATCTTGGTCCGCAGAATTATAAGATTACCTTTTAAGAGAGGTTAACCCCGCACCTTCTAAAAATTCAATATTTTTAAGGTACGGGGTAATAAGAACAAAAAAGAAGGTGCGGGGTAAATATGTTACCGGACAAAAGAGGGCATTTTAATGGTTTTGGCGGCAGGTTTGTCTCTGAGACGCTGATTTATGCTTTGGATGAGTTAGAAAGGGAATATAAAAAAGCAAAACAAAATAAAAAATTTATCCAACAGCTCGATTATTATCTCAAGGAATATGCGGGTCGTCCCACGCCATTATATCTTGCGCAGAACTTAAGTAGATATTTAGGTATAAATAAAATATATCTAAAGAGAGAAGACCTGCTGCATACTGGTGCGCATAAGATAAATAATACCTTGGGTCAGGTATTGCTTGCGCTGAGGATGAAAAAGACACGCATTATTGCCGAGACTGGCGCAGGCCAACATGGAGTGGCTACGGCTACCGTAGCCGCGATGTTTGGGCTTAAATGTGATATTTATATGGGTGAAGAGGATATTGGCCGGCAAAGATTAAATGTCTTTCGGATGAAACTATTAGGTGCGCGGGTAATCCCGGTAAAAAGCGGCTCTAAAACATTAAAGGATGCTACTACCGAGGCATTAAGGGATTGGGTAACTAATGTGCGCAATACATATTATATTATTGGTTCTGTTGTTGGGCCGCATCCCTATCCGATGATGGTCAGGGATTTTCAATCGGTGATTGGCTGTGAGGCAAAACAGCAGATTCTTAAAAAAGAAAAAAGATTGCCGGATTATTTAGTGGCCTGCGTCGGTGGCGGTAGTAATGCCATGGGGCTATTTCATTCTTTCTTTAAGGATAAAAAGGTGAAATTTATTGGTGTAGAAGCAGCCGGCCTGGGTTTGACTTCAGGCAGACACGCCGCTACTTTGGTGGCAGGCTCACCCGGTGTTTTGCACGGTTCAAAATCCGACCTTTTAGAAGATAAATTTGGCCAGGTTCAAGTAGCTCACTCTATTGCTGCGGGTTTAGACTATCCGGGCGTAGGTCCAGAGCATGCCTATTATAAGAAGATAGGTAGAGCCAGTTATGTGGCAGTTAGTGATAAAGAGGCATTAGAGGGTTTTAAGTTATTATCGGAAAAAGAAGGGATAATTCCGGCTTTGGAGCCAGCGCATGCGATTTTTTATTTAAAGAAAATGAGTAGAAAAGTAAGGAAAGATTCTATAGTTATTCTTTGTCTTTCGGGAAGAGGCGATAAAGATACAGATATAGTGGCGCAAAAACTAAAGTTAGGATAAGACGATGAATCCCGCACCTTTTTGCTATAAAGCGTCGCTTACATAGCAGAAAGGTGTGGGATAAATATCTAAAAGGTGCGGGATGAATAGAATTGAGCGTAAATTTAAGGAATTAAAAGAACATAAGCAAAAGGCTTTCCTTACTTTTATTACTGCCGGATATCCAAATCTTAGTATTACCAAAAAACTAATTTTTGAGTTTACCAAGATCGGCGTGGATATCATCGAGTTGGGTGTTCCTTTTTCTGATCCCATGGCCGATGGTCCGATAATCCAAGAGGCCTCGCAAAAGGCCTTAGAGAATAAGATTAATCTAAATAAGATATTGGATTTAGTCAAGAAAGTTCGCAAGAGGACAGATATACCTATTTGTCTGATGACCTATTACAATCCGATATTCTGCTTTGGCGAAGAAAGATTCGCGAAACTTGCCGCTTGCTGCGGGGTAGACGGCGTAATTATTCCCGATCTCCCCCCTGAAGAAGGTAAGTCATTTATTAAGTTAGCCAATAAATATAAGTTAGATTTAATCTGTTTTATTTCTCCCACTACTTCCCGAGAACGCATAAAGTATGTATCCAGTATCTCAAAAGGATTTATCTATTATGTAACTTTCACCGGTGTTACCGGACCGCGTCAGACACTGCCTTCGGACCTTGCGCATCATTTGGAGATAATTAAGAAAATTACTAAAAAACCGGTTTGTGTAGGATTTGGCGTATCTGGTCATCAGCAGGTAAAACAGATTTATAAAATTGCTGATGGTGTAATTGTGGGCAGTGCCATTATCAAGAAGATTAAAGATAATATAGGTAAGCCCGATTTAATTAAAAAGGTAAGTAACTTTATTTTATCCTTAAAAAGCTAGAGACGGTTGTAACGATGTATAAAAAGACAATATTAAATAATGGTTTAAGAATCATTACCCAGCGCATGCCTAAGATGCAGTCAGTGGCTTTGGGTATCTGGATAAAGGCAGGGGGCAGGTACGAGTTATCTAAAAACAAAGGTATTAGTCATTATTTAGAGCATCTTGCCTTTAAAGGCAGCAAAAGTTATTCCTGCCGCAAGATTAAGGAATCGATTGAGGGCGTGGGTGGCTCTCTTAATGGTTTTACTTCTGAAGAGCTAACTTGTTATTTTGTAAAATTACCCAGCCGCTATTTAGCTCTGGCATTAGATATTCTATCGAGCATGGTAATAAACCCGATATTATCGCCAGGTGATATTGAAAAGGAAAGGACGGTGATTTTAGAAGAGATAAAGATGCAGAAGGACTCGCCCCAGAGTTATGTTTATGAGCTACTAGATAATCTTTTATGGCCGAATCAGCCTTTAGGCATGGGTATTACAGGTACGTTTGAATCTGTCAGCCAGATAAAGAGAGAAGACTTGTCTTTATTCAAAGGGCAATATTATGTCCCTTCAAATATTGTAGTTAGCGCTGCCGGTTTATTGGAGCATGATAAGTTTACCAGTAAAACCCAGAAGGCCTTTTCAAATCTTAAACAAAAAAACAGCGATAAATTTTGCACGGTTAAAGAAACACAGTTTAAACCACAATTAAAGCTGTTTCATAAGGATACTGAGCAAACTCACCTTGCCTTAGGATTCCATAGCTTTAAAAGAGACCACCCTTTAAAACATGCCCTAGGATTATTACATGTGATATTGGGAGCAAATATGTCTAGCCGCCTATTTAATGAATTAAGAGAAAAAAGAGGACTGGCTTATGAGATTGGCACACAGGTTAAACGTTTTCAGGATACCGGTGCATTTATGGTGCATGCGGGTATCGATAATCGCAAAGTAAATGATGCCATAAAATTAATTTTAGAAGAATTGGGAAAGGTTAAGGATAAGTTGGTAAATAGCGATGAATTTAGGCGCGCCAAAGAATTTTATTTAGGCCAACTTATGCTCGCCTTAGAAGATACCTTGGACCATATGTTTTGGATTGGCGAGTCCACTACCAGCTTAGATAAGACTTATACCTTAGACGAGATTATTAAAGAAGTAAATAAAGTTAGGCGAGAAGATATCCGTAAGGTTGCCAGGTATATATTTAAAGAGAAAAGTTTAAATCTAGCGCTTATCGGTCCGCTTAAGGCCAGCCAAGAAAAAATATATAGGCAACTTCGTCTACCTTAATTATCAAAGCCAAAAATGAACTTAATATTTTCCCTGCCCACAACAATAATAACATTACTGATTTTGGCGCTTATGTCCTTTTTCTTTTCTATCTCCGAAACTTCCATTATTGGCCTGAGTAAAATCAAATTGCGTCATATGGTAGCTAAAGGAGTAAGGGGCGCAATGCAAATTCAACGCTTAGTTACCAAGTTGGATAAGTTTATCGTCGCTATTTTAGTGGGAAACAATTTTGTCAATATAGCTATTTCTGCTATTGTAACTGGTATATGTGTGGGTATATTTGGTTTTCATTGGGGCGTAGTGATAGCCACATTTGCCACGGCCATGTTTGTGCTCATTTTTTGTGAAATTACGCCTAAAATATTAGCGATAAAACATACCGAAAGAGTCGCTTTATTCACTGCGCCCTTAATGGGTATATTTATTAAGTTATTTTATGGCACTATTGTTATTTTTGAAGGAATAAGCAATTTTATTATTAGGCTATTGCGCATAAAACCAGCCAAGAGGTCTCCTTTAATTACCGAAGAAGAGCTGCGTTTGATGATCGAGTTGGGCAAAGAAGAGGGGTTTTTAAGTGATGAAGAAAAGAAAATGCTACATCGCATCTTTGAATTTGGTGATACTGCGGTTGGTGATGTGATGATGCCGAAAGAAAGAATAGTCGCGGTCAATATTAAATCTAGCTCAGAAGAACTACTGAATATTTTTGTCGAAGAAGGCCATGCCCGTCTTCCGGTTTATGCTGGCTCTATCGATAATATTATTGGCATAATTTATGCCCACGATTTACTTTATATATTGAGAGATAAAGGGTTATTTTTATTGCAGGACTTGATCCATAAGGCATATTATGCACCGAGTGAAATGCGAGTGAATGAACTCTTAAGGGAATTTCAGGCGCATAAAATTCAGATTGCCATTGTGGTTGATGAGCATAAAAAGACATTGGGCCTGGTGACTCTCGAAGATTTAATTGAGGAGATCGTAGGTGAAATTGAGGAGGTGCATTTTAATCATCCTGCAAATAAAAATTGACATATAAATTAACTTATGATAAGATGATAAAAATTTATGAGAAATCTGGCCACAAAATAGCTAAAAAGGAGGAAGGAAAATGGCGGAAAAGGGATACTGTGTGAAATGCAAGAAGACGAAGGAAATGAAGGATGAACAAAAAGTTACGATGAAAAATGGCCGCTTAGCAGCCAAGGGAAAATGTCCCGATTGCGGCACAGGAATGTATAGGATTTTAGGAAAAAAATAGTGCTTTCATTAGCGCTACGCATCGCAGCAGTCGCAAAATCTAAAAAGGCTCAAGGCGTAGTTATTTTGGATATGCGCGATGTTTCTACGTTCTGCGATTATTTTGTGATCTTAAGCGGGACATCGCTGCGGCAGGTAAATGCGCTTGCCAAAGCCATACAGGAAGATTTAGATAAAGACAGAATAAAATCTCTCTCAAAGGTTCCCTCCAACGACGAATCAGGGTGGGTAGTTTTAGATTATGTATCGGTGGTGATACATATCTTTTATAAACCAATGAGAGAGTTTTATTCTTTAGAGCGCTTGTGGTCTGATGCCAAGAAGATAAGGATTCCCCGACGTGTATAATGAAGAAAAACATTCAGGATTTGTTAAGTGCGTTAATAGACGCTACCTTAAAAGACCTCGTTTTAGCTAAAGCCTCACCTAAAGAATCCTATCTTGATTTTCCCTCTGATAAACGTTTTGGTGATTTATCCACTAATATCGCTTTGCAATTAGCCAAATCCACAAAAAAGCCTCCCTATAAAATTGCCCATAATATTGTCACCTGCCTAAAGACGCATTTAGAGAAGAGCAACTTAAGGGATTATATAAAGGAAATAAAAGTCGAAGGCGCCGGATTTATAAATTTTTATTTAAATGATAACTATTTTTATGAACAACTCAAAAATATAGTCACAAAAGGTAAGCGTGCTCTAAAGATAGATATAGGTAAAAAAAAGCGCCTGCTCATTGAGTTTGTTAGTGCTAATCCCACTGGTCCTTTATCCGTTGCCCATGCCAGGCAAGCGGTAGTGGGTGATGTTTTAGCAAATATATTAGAATTTTTAGGGTTTAGCGTTAAAAGAGAATACTATCTTAACGACGAAGGCAATCAGATTGATATCTTGGGTAAATCTGTAGAGTTAAGACTTAAAGAACTAAACGGCGAAAAGATAGACTTCCTCCAAAATTATTATCAGGGGGATTATATTCGCGATATCGCGAAGAAGGCGCAATACGCAATACGCAATACGCAATACCTTAGCGAATTTGCTGTAAAATATATTTTAGATATAATTAAAAAAGAGCTCAAGGATTTTGGGATAAAGTTTGATTATTGGCATAGTCAGAAAGAATTAAGAAAGAGCGGCAAGATAGAGAAGGCCTTGGATTTATTAAAGGAAAGAGGTTTCTTGTATGAACAGGATAATGCTTTCTGGCTTAAGTCTACTCGGTTTGGAGATGATAAGGATAGGGTGGTAATAAAAAGCGATAAGTCTTATACGTACCTCGCCCCCGACATTGCCTATCATCAGGAAAAATATAAACGCGGGTTTAATTGGTTGATTAATCTCTGGGGACCCGACCACCACGGTTATATCAATAGGCTAAAGGCAGCGATTCAGGCACTGGGGTATAAGCCAGAATCTTTATCCATTATCATTGTGCAATTGGCTTCTATATTTAGAGAGGGAAAATCCCTAGAAATGTCTACGCGCAAAGGTCAATATATCACCTCAAGAGAAGTCCTGGATGAAGTAGGACCCGATGCCTCCAGATTTTTCTTTCTCATGCGGCGAACTTCCAGTCATTTAGATTTCGATTTGGATATTGCTAAAAAACATACACCCGAAAATCCAGTTTATTATGTACAGTATGCCCATGCGCGGATTTGTAGCATTTTAGGTAATACTAAGATATCAGCAAAGAAAGATGCCGATTTAACCTTACTGAAAGAAAAGGAAGTAATAGAACTGATAAAGAAGTTGTTACAGTTTTCTTATATCCTTAGCATCTGTTATAACACTATAGATCCCTATATGTTGACAGTTTATTTACAGGAATTATCCGAGGCTTTTCATAAATTTTATGACCTGCATCGTGTATTAACAGATAATCAGAATTTAACTAAAGCTAGGCTTACTCTTATTGATGCCACTAGGGTGGTTATTGCTTGCGGCTTAGAGTTGTTAGGTGTCTCTCGGCCAGAGAAGATGTAATTCGCAGACGGCCTTATGGCCTACGACTTACGTCACTGTCATTCCGTAAGTCGTCTGCTCATTGAACATGCATACCCATAAGATATTAAATATTGCTCGCCCACAACCCCATCTTCAGAATATTTTAAGCCAGGAACTAGGGCTATCTAAAATTCTCGCCCAAATATTAGTCAATCGCGGCATTAAAACCAAGGATGAGGCAGAAAAATTCCTCAATGTTAAAATAGACCATCTTCTCGATCCCTATTCGTTTTCGGATATGCCTGAGGCAGTTAGCCGGATTAAGAAAGCAGCCAAGAATAAAGAAAAGGTGATGATTTTTGGTGATTACGATGTTGATGGCATAACCAGCACCACGTTACTGGAAATTACCCTTTCTAAAATAGGATTAGATGTAATGCATTATATTCCGCATAGGGTTAAAGAAGGTTATGGTTTAAATAAAAATATCTTACATTTCACTAGAGACAATAAGATAAAACTTTTAATTACTGCGGATTGCGGGATTAATAATCATCAAGAGATAAAGGAATTAAGACATAATAATGTAGATGTAATCATCACTGATCATCATGAGCCGCTAAATTCTGACTTGCCGCAAGCCAACAGTATTATCAATCCCAAGGTAAAAAATTCTCGTTACAAATATAGAGATTTAGCAGGCGTAGGTGTAGCCTATAAACTGTGTCAGGCGATTGCCAATGAAAGATTATCTGAGGATTTAGATTTAGTTTCTTTAGGTACAATTGCTGATGTGGTTCCCTTAACCGGCGAGAATCGCGTCATCGCCAAAGAAGGTTTAATCCGGCTTTCTCACACGAAAAGGACGGGTCTTAGGGCGCTGATAGAATCTAGCGGTATAAAAGATAAAAAGATCACTGCTGGTTTTGTTAGTTTTATACTCGGGCCCCGCCTGAATGCCAGTGGCCGTATTGATTCTGCGGAGATTGCCTTAAATTTACTGCTGAGTCAAAAGCAATCTGAGGCAGAGAACTTTGCCCAGCTCATTGAGACACATAATCGCCAGCGCCAAAAGATAGAAAGCAAAGTCTTAGAAGAAGCAGAGGCTTTAATCAACAGAGAAATTAATTTTAAGGACCATAAGATTATTGTCATCGCCAAAGAAGACTGGCATCCGGGAGTCTTAGGAATAGTAGCCTCTAAACTTGTAGATAGATTTTATCGGCCGGCTATTGTCATATCCTTAACCCACGATTTATGTAAAGGTTCTGCCCGCTCCATAAAAAACTTTCATTTATTCCAGGCGCTTTCAGAATGTAAAGATTTATTAGAAGACTTCGGCGGCCATGCCCATGCTGCAGGGCTGGTGATTGCCAAGGATAGTATAGAAGATTTTAAGCAGAGCATCAATCGTCTAGCAAAAGAGAAATTAGTCTTAGAGGATTTATTACCCAGTTTAGATATAGATATGGAATTAGCTCTCTCTGATTTAAATGAGGATGTGATAGTGGAATTAGAGGCGTTAGAGCCTTTTGGCACGGCTAATCCTGAGCCGTTGTTTTATACCCGAAATCTTAAACTAAAAGGCCAGCCTCAGGTTTTAAGTAAAAATACCTTAAAGTTCTGGGTTAGCGATGGCCATATTACCTATCAGGCGATTGGTTTTGGGTTAAGTAATTTCCAGAATAGCCTTATCAATGCAGATGATTTTGATTTGGTATATACCCCGCGCATGGATAATTGGCAAGGCGAGGAAGCTGTTCTTTTAGAAGTCAGGGATATCTTTTTTAGATAGACGCTAGGTTGCTTTTTGAAAGCTACCTTTTTTGATGCACTTGGTGCAGAGGTAGACTCTTTGCGGGTGGTTATTAATGAGGATACGCATCTTCTGCAAGTTAGGAAGGAACTCGCGCTTAGTAGTGCGGACTACCTTTTTGCCCGTACCGCCTTTTTTCTTAGCCAGACCCTTTCGGACTATATTTCTTCCGGCAAGTGGACCTTTTCCGCAGATAGCACAAATTTTCAGCATCCTTACTCACTCCTTCCACAGGAAGTGGAACACCAATCCATCCTTTAGGATTGGGTGTCATAGGAATTAGAGTATACTTGAAAATAGGGTATTGTCAAGGTAAAATACAAGGGACGTTTCTGGAACCTTTCCCCGCCCCTGTCTGCCGACAGGCAGGTGCTGGCATGCAGGCAGGGGAAAGGTGTCCCCATTAGATTTTTTCGCTCCTTGATGATTTTTTTTGCGGGTCCCTGCCTGCCCCAGCCTGCCTGCCCCAGCCTGCCGGCTGGCAGGGGCAGGCAGGCTGCCTTGGTTTGTTTCTCGGCCGCATATCACTGCGGCTCGAAATCAAACTAAGTCACTCGCTAAAAAGAATAATATGAATAGCATTTTAGAAGGACTAAATAAAGAACAACTCGAGGCAGTTACGCATCGAGAAGGGCCGCTGTTGATTATTGCCGGTGCAGGCACGGGCAAAACTACGGTGATTACCCGCAGGATTGCCTGGCTTTTATCTGAGGGCCTGGCTAAGACTGATGAAATCTTAGCGCTCACCTTTACGGATAAGGCAGCGGGAGAAATGCAAGAGCGCGTAGATATCCTGGTGCCTTATGGCTATACCGATATCTGGATTTCTACTTTTCATGCTTTTGGCGACAGGTTATTGCGCGAAAATGCCTTGGTTGCCGGAATAAATCCGGATTTTAAGGTTTTAACTCGGCCGGAAGCAGCGGTATTTTTCCGCGAGCATCTTTTTGAGTTTGTGCTTTCTTATTACCGGCCTTTATCCGACCCCACGCGTTTTATTGAGGCGCTCGTACAACTATTTAGTCGGGCAAAAGATGAAGATATCTCGCCTGCGGATTACCTTAAATTTGCGCAAGAATTCGCTTTAAAGTCAAAGCAGAACCCCGATGATAAGGCCATGGAAGAAGAGGCCTCGCAGCAGATGGAGGTAGCCAGTGCCTATGTCAAATATCAGGAATTACTGGCCAAAGAAGGCCTGCTGGATTTTGGCAATCAGTTTTACTTGAGCCTACAACTCTTAAGAGAGCACCCCTTAATTTTAAGAAATTACCAAAAACAGTTTAAGTATATATTGGTGGATGAATTTCAAGATACCAATTTCGCCCAGTTTCAAATTGTACAACTATTAGCAGGAGAGGTAAAAAATATTACGGTCGTTGCGGATGATGACCAATGCATCTATAGATTTCGGGGCGCAGCCTACTCAAATTTGCTGAATTTTATAAAAGATTTTCCTCAGACCAAAAAAGTAAGCATCATCCAGAATTACCGCTCTACTAAAGCCATCTTAGACAGCGCCTATCAGTTAATTCAATTCAATAATCCGGAGCGCTTTGAAATTAAAGCAAATATCAATAAGCGCCTCATCGGGTTAACTAAGGAAGGTTTGGCGCCGCAGCACCTACATTTTGATACCAATTCTACGGAAGCAGATAATGTTGCCAAGATTATTAAAGATAAGGTGTTTTTGGGCAATTTTAAGTTTCGCGATTTTGCCATTCTGGTGCGTTCAAATTCTGATGCTGACGCAATTTTGCAGGCACTGAATATGCAGGATATTCCCTGGCAATTTAGTGGAAACCAGGGGCTTTATTCGCGCGAAGAGGTAAAACTTTGCATTAATTTCTTGCGCGTAGTGGCTAATCCTTCAGATTCCCTAAGTTTGTACTATCTGGTTAGCTCAGGAATATACAGACTAAACCTTACTGACTTAAGTCTGATTAACCACTATGCCAAGCGCAGGAACAAGTCATTATATTTAGTGTTTAAAGATTTGGATAATATAGAGGAATTAAAAGAGGTAAGTGCGCAGTCTTGTGAAAAGATAAAAAACATCTTAGTGGACCTTGAGAAGTTTATGCAGATTAGCCGTCAGGAGACGACGGGAAGATTGCTCTATAGTTTTCTTACGCAAACCGGATATTTAAAGATGCTTACCCAAAATCAAAATTTAGAAAACGAAAGCAAAATCCAAAACCTAGCTAAATTCTTCAATCATGTGCGGGGCTTTGAATTGGTGGCCAAAGAAGACCGCGTGATCAATTTTGTGAATTACCTGAATCTTCTGATTGAAGCCCGTGATGACCCACCGACAGCAGAGGCAGACTTAGATACTGATGCGGTAAATGTGCTGACCATCCATAAGGCAAAGGGTTTGGAATTTCGCGTGGTTTTTCTGGTTAGTTTAGTCCAGGGCCGTTTTCCCTGGCCAAAACGCAGCCAGCCCATTGAACTTCCCGATGCCTTAATTAAAGAGATTTTACCTACGGGCGATTTCCATATTCAAGAGGAGCGCCGTCTTTTTTATGTGGGGATGACCCGCGCTAAAGAAGAGCTTTATTTGACCAGCGCCGAAGATTACGGCGGAAGGCGACTGAGGCGGGTGAGCCAATTTGTTTTTGAAGCAAAGGGTTTGGATTCTCTTGAGAAAGAGAAAAAGAAGGCCAGTGCGCTGGAGGCAATTGAGCGCTTTGCCCTGAAAAAAGAATCACCGGAAGTAAAACCCACCGTAATTCCAGAAGAAAAACTTATTAAGTTAAGTTACTATCATATCGATGATTACCTTACCTGTCCTTTAAAATATAAATACGTGCATATCCTGCGTGTTCCCATTATGGAGCATCATGCGGTTATTTATGGACGGGCAATGCATATGGCTGTAAGCAAATATTTTCAGTATAAATTAGCCGGCAAAAATATGACACTAGCGGATTTATTAGAGACATTCCGACAAAATTTTGACCCCCAAGGTTTTTTAAATGAATTGCATCAACAGGAACGCCTGCGCGTCGGACAAGAGGCATTAATCAAGTTCTTTAATGATGAAGAAAAACGCAATTCCAAGCCTTTATACATTGAAAAGGAATTCTCCTTTATGTTAGAGGCCAATAAAATCACCGGCCGTTTTGACCGCCTGGATATGGAAGAAGACGGCGCAGTAATTATGGATTTTAAGACTTCCCAGATAAGACTTCAGAAAGAGGCAGATAAGCGGGTAAAGGAGAGCATACAGCTTTCGCTTTATGCCCTGGCATATAAGAATATCTTTGGCAAAATACCTAAGAAAGTGGCCTTGTATTTTTTGGAGTCAGGGATTATTGGTTCAAAAGAAGTAGAAGAAGAGGATTTAGAAGCGGTAAAGGAAAAAATAAAAGCAGTTGCCACTAGGTTACGGCAGCAGAATTATGACGCCACCCCCACCTATATGGCCTGCACCTATTGCGCCTATAACCAAATCTGCTCCTTCGCAGTTATCAGATAATTTTATTGCCCAACGCCTTAATTAGAAGTAAAATAATAAATGTGCAAAGTAAAGGGGACATTTCTATTTTGGCTTGACATTTATATACGAATATATTGACTTATGATGTAAAGTAACGTATAATATTTCCTAAAGTTAAAGGAGGTGAGAAAGATTGGTTTTGGTTAAAGATAAAAAGCAACAGATTATCGAGGGTTTTAAAATTCATTCCCGAGATACCGGCTCGGCAGAGGTCCAAATCGCGCTTTTAACTGAAAGGATTAATATCTTAGGAGAGCACTTTAAGCAGCATAAAAAAGATTTCCATTCTCGGCGTGGGCTGCTTATGCTTGTAGGAAGACGCCGCAGGCTCTTAAGTTATCTCAAGAAAAAAGACGTCAAAAAATACGAAGAACTTTTAGAAAAACTCAACCTTCGTAAATAAATTTTATCCTTTTGGGGAAAGGGATTATGCAAGATATTATCCAAAAAGTAAAATTTGGTAGGAATGATTTAATTTTAGAGATAGGCAAGATTGCCAAGCAGGCAAACGGCTCGGTTACTGTTTGCTATGGCGGTACGGTAGTTTTGGTTACTGCCTGTATGTCGCGCGAACCCAAAGAAGGAGGAGATTTTTTTCCTTTAACCGTAGAATACCAAGAAAAGACCTATGCTGCCGGAAGAATCCCCGGCGGTTTCTTTAAAAGGGAAGGCCGGCCTTCTGAGAGTGAAGTTTTGACCGCGCGACTTATTGACAGGCCTACCCGGCCTTTATTTCCCAAAGGTTTATTGAATGAAGTTCAGATTATGGCGATTGTTTTATCCAGCGATGGAGAAAATGACCCTGATATTTTAGCGGTCAATGGCGCATCTGTGGCTTTATCTTTATCAGATATACCTTTTAATGGGCCACTGGCTTGCTGCCGTGTCGGCAGAGTAAATAACCAATTTATTCTTAATCCCACATATCAAGAATTAGAAAATTCGGATTTAGATGTAATAGTGGTAGCTAACGCTAAAGGTATTGTGATGCTGGAGGCCAAGGCCAAAGAAGTATCCGAAGAGGTTTATTTAGAGGCAGTGAAATTTGGCTTTGAAAATCTTAAAGAGATAATTCGTTTACAAGAAAAATTTAGCCAGCAATATGGTAAGCCAAAGGCAGATATTGAATTTAAAAAAATAGACCCGGCATTGAAGATAAAAGTTGAAGAGTTAGCTAAAGAGAGGTTGAAAGAGGTTTATAAATTAAACGAAAAAGAGGAACGCGAGGAAGAGGTAGATTTATTATCTAAGAAATTAGAAGCTAAACTTACCCCAGAAGGATATTTAGCCGCAGATATTAAAATGGTTTTGGTGGAGGTAGAAAAGGAACAGGTAAGAAAGAAAATATTAGATGAGTTTGTACGCATAGATGGTCGGGGGTTTAAGGATATCCGACCGATTAGCTGCGAGGTGGCGGTATTGCCGCGCACTCATGGCTCCAGTCTTTTTACCCGTGGCCAAACCCAGAGTCTGGCAGTTACTACCTTGGGCACAGGTGAAGATGAGCAACTCGTCGAAGCGCTGGAGGGAGAGAAGTATAAGTCATTTATGGTACATTACAGTTTTCCGCCTTTTAGCGTAGGCGAGACTGCGCCGGTACGCGGACCAGGCCGTCGAGAGATTGGCCACGGCGCCTTGGCGGAAAAGGCGCTTCTGGCGGTGATGCCTTCCAAAGAAAAATTTCCTTATACGATTAGGGTTGTTTCCGAGATTTTAGAGTCTAATGGTTCATCGAGCATGGCTACAGTCTGCGCCGCAACCCTATCATTAATGGATGCCGGCGTTCCCCTAAAAGATGCAGTAGCTGGTATTGCCTTAGGGTTAATTAAAGAGGATAGGAAATTAGCTATATTAACTGATATCGCCGGCCTCGAAGACCATTTTGGCGATATGGATTTTAAAGTTGCCGGAACAAAAACAGGCATTACTGCAGTGCAGTTAGATTTAAAAATCGATGGCATTGATTTAGATTTATTACAGAACTGCCTCGGCCAAGCAAAAGAGGCAAGATACATTGTTTTAGATAAGATGAATATGGCGCTTGAGCGTCCGCGTCAGGAGTTGTCCTCTTATGCTCCGCGCATAGAGATAATCAAAGTAAATACGGAAAAAATCGGCGAACTCATTGGTCCGGGAGGCAAGAACATAAAAAAGATTATTGCCCAAACTGGCGTAACTATTGATATTCAGGAGGATGGTAGTGTTTTAGTGGGCTCAACCGATGCCGCTAAAGCTGAAGAAGCCATTGGTCTTATTAAGGCAATCACCGAAGATATTGAGGTCGGCCGTATATATATAGGTAAGGTAAAGCGCATTATGCCCTTTGGCGCTTTTTGTGAAATTGCCCCTGGCAAAGAAGGGCTGGTGCATATTTCAGAACTGGCCGACCATTTTGTGAAAAATATTGATGAAGTGGTTAAAGTAGGAGATGAAATTAAAGTTAAGGTAATCGGCATCGATGAGTTAGGCAGGATTAATTTGAGCAAGAAACAGGCAGAAGAGAATAGCCAGAAGTGAAAGAGAGAAGATTAAATGAAATTAAAGGCGTGATTTTGGTGGCAGTAGCGCTGATTATTTTTGCCAGCCTGATTTCATTTAATTATCTGGATTTACCTTTCTATACATCCCACCCGAATATCCCAGCCAAGAATTTTATCCGCACATTTGGCGCATACCTGGCAGGAATACTGATATTTTTGTTTGGCCGAGTCACCAGTTTGATTATTCCTTTATTTATTTTCTGGCTGGGAATAAGGTTATTTCAGCAACGCTTACCCTATTTACGGCTGCCGCAAATGATCGGTTTTATCCTCTTGCTTATATCTTTAAGTTCGCTTATCGGAATGTCGATTAGAAATGAAACTACCCGCTTCTTGCATTCTGGCTTAAGCGGTTCTCTAATCTCCTCTTTTTTATTACCGCGCATTGGTTTTTTAGGCGGATATATCGGCTTTATTACCTTGGGCCTTTTAGCCTTTGTTTTAGCTACGGAGATGTTAATCTCCTCCTTTTTCTTAAAGACGATGGAGAGAGTAAGGTCTTTCTTAAAATCTATTTTTATCTTCGGAAGGAAAGCCAGGCCCCTAATAGTTAAGCCAATTTCTAATCAAAGAAGAGAACCCAAGGAATCTTTAGCGCAGGTACTGAAAACCAAAATTACTGAATCTGTACTTAAGCCTGCTTTGACTTCAGAACCTAAGATTAAAATAAAAGCAAAGCCGCCTGAATTTATAGAGCCCAAGAGGCCGCAAGAGCTAAATTTAGGCGATTATCGTTTACCATCTTTAGATTTATTAGATTCACCACCGCCCCTTGAGGCCAGACAAATTAAAGAAGACCTGGCAGCTAATGCCCGGATTTTAGAAGATACTTTAGAAGACTTTGCTATTTCGGCTAAAGTTACTGATGTTGAGCGTGGACCGGTGATTACCCGTTACGAACTTGAACCTGCGCCGGGTGTGAAGGTGAATCGTATCGTGGCCTTAAGCGATGATATTGCCCTTTCCATGAAGGCCCAGTCAGTCAGGATTATTGCTCCTATACCCGGCAAGGGCAGGGTAGGCGTAGAAGTACCTAATATACAAAGTAGCTTTGTTTATTTGAAAGAGGTATTAGTCTCTAATGAATTCCAGAAATCAGAGTCAAAATTAACCCTGGCCCTGGGCAAGGATATTGCCGGATTTCCTGTGGTTACGGATTTAGGAGATATGCCCCATCTTTTAATTGCCGGAACAACTGGTTCAGGCAAAACAGTATGCGTCAACTGCCTAATTTTATCCATGCTTTTTAGGTCTACTCCTTATGAATTGAAATTTTTAATGATTGACCCCAAGATGGTGGAACTAGCGCCTTTTAATGGACTGCCACATCTTTTGTGTCCCGTAGTTACTGATGCCAAAAAAGCCGCGGTTGGTCTTAATTGGGTAGTGAATGAAATGGAAGAGCGCTACCGGCTCTTAGCCAAAGCAGGCGCCCGAAATATTGATGCCTATAATGAGAAGCAGGAAAAACTTCCTTATATTGTGGTGATTGTAGATGAATTAGCGGATTTAATGATGGTTGCGCGCGAGCAGATTGAAAATGCCATTACCCGCCTGGCGCAACTTTCCCGCGCCGTGGGCATACATTTAATTTTGGCTACACAAAGGCCTTCGGTGGACGTGGTCACCGGAATAATCAAGGCAAATTTTCCCGCGCGCATATCTTTTAAAGTTGCCTCCAAGGTAGATTCGCGCACGGTTTTGGATATGAATGGCGCAGATAAGCTTTTAGGCAGGGGCGACCTCTTATTTTTACGGCCCGGAGAATCAAAGTTAACCCGCGCTCAAGGGTCGTTAGTAAGTGATAAAGAAATTGAGCGGGTAGTAGATTTTATTAAATCTCAAGCAGAACCAGCTTATGATGAAGAGATCTTAAAAGAACAACAGAAATCCTTTAAGGCTAATGGAGAGAAGGACGAACTTTATGATCAGGCAGCGAAGGTGATTATGGAGAGTAATCAGGCATCTGTTTCCATTCTGCAGAGGCGCCTACGTTTAGGTTATACCCGCGCTGCGCGGATTATTGATATGATGGAACAGGAGGGCCTTATTGGTTCTTTTGAAGGAAGTAAACCGCGCAAGATATTGGTGGATAGAGAGTCTTGGCTTGAAGATAGCATAATGCAAAAGGAAGAATAATGACAGAATCAGCTGGCGCGAAACTTAAAAAAATACGGCAAGAATTAGGACTAACGCTAGAAGAGGCACACAAAAAGACCAAGATTCATTTAAATATCTTAAGGGCAATAGAAGAAGATAATCTTATTGGTCTTAGCCCCGTATATATAAAAGGATTCTTAAAAATTTACTGTAAATTCTTAGGCGTAGAGCCCAAGGATTATATCACTGGCTATCAAGAACCTCAAAGTACGGTAAAGGAAAAATCAAAAGTCCCCCCAAAACCCATAACCTTTCTTAAAACCAGCTCGCTAAAATTAATTTCTTTTAGAGGTATAAATATAAAAGCTATTTTTATTGTTATATTCATTCTATTTTTATCCGTCAGTTTATTTAGTTTAGGTAAGTTTATCTCTTCTAAGAAAAGGAAAGTTCCGACTACTAAATTAGAGAAGACACAAAAAATCCAAACAATCTCCGCTAAAGCGCAACAGCCCGAAGCAACCACATCTAAAAATAAAGGAGTGTTAACAGCAATACGATTGGGCATACGCGCTAAAGAGGATTGCTGGGTGCATCTTGCGCTTGACGGCCGGGTTGTTTTTCACACGATATTAAAAAAGGGTAAGTTTGAGAGTTGGCAGGCAAAAGAGAGAATGGAACTTTCGTTAGGTAATGCCGGAGCTATAGAGCTAGAATTAAATGGGAGAATTATTCCACCCTTGGGCCGTCGAGGCCAGGCGATTAAGAATATATTGATTACCAGAGAGGAAGGTTTGGTTGTCAGACGATGAGATTTAAAAATCTGTATAAAATTGGGATATTAAGTTTGGGTTGTCCCAGAAACCTCGTAGATTCAGAGGGTATCTTAAGCAGACTTAAGCTTAAACGCTATCCTATCGTGGACATGCATAAGGCAGATGTGGCGATAATAAATACCTGCGCCTTTATAGAAGACGCTAAAAAAGAATCCATTGATGCGATATTAGATTTAATCGATTTAAAAAGAAAAGGTAAACTCAAAAAGATTATTGTCTATGGTTGTTTAACCCAACGTTATAGAGATACCTTAGTAAAAGAATTGGCCGAGATCGATGCCTTTGTGGGAAAGATTTCCCTGAATCATGAATTAAGGAGATTTCCTCTTACCCCTTTCCATTATGCCTATCTTAAAATCTGCGAAGGTTGTATTAATAATTGTAGTTACTGTATTATACCTAAGATAAAAGGAGGATTTACTAGCCTTGATCTAAACTCTATACTTAAAAAGGTAGAAAAGTTTAATCGAGAGAGAATCTCAGAACTCAATATTATTGGTCAAGATATCACCGGCTATGGCATGGATTTGTATAAAATGCCAAAATTAACCGAGCTTTTAAAAAAGATAGTAAAAATTGCAAGTAATATCCCCTGGATTAGACTTCTTTATCTGTATCCTAGTCGCATCACAGATGAGTTAATAGATTTAATGAGAAATGAACCTAAGATTTGTAAATATATTGACCTGCCCATTCAGCATATAAATGACCGCATATTAAAGTTAATGCAGAGAAATACCACAAAAAAAGATATCTTAAGACTCATTGCTAAAATCAGAAAAGACATACCTTCGGTTGCCATAAGAACTTCTTTAATTGTCGGATTTCCTTCTGAGTCTGACGAGGAATTTAAAGAACTACTCGAGTTTATTAGAGAGGCGAGGTTTGAGAGATTGGGTGCTTTTATCTATTCTTGTGAAGAAGGGACGAAGGCTTTTGACTTTAAAAAACAGGTGCCGGATAAATTAAAGATAGAGCGTTTTAATGCAGTTATGTCAGCTCAACAAGAGGTTTCCCAAGACATTAATAGAAAATTCTTAGGCCAGACCTTGGATGTCTTGATTGACGAAAAGGAGAATGGTATTTATCTTGGCCGTAGCCAATACGATGCCCCTGAAGTCGATGGCTTGGTATACGTAAATTCTAAAAATAAATTAAAACCGGGTGATAAGGTAAAGGTAGAGATAACTGATACCTTAGAGTATGATTTAGTGGGAGAGTTATTAGGATGAATATCGCTAACAAATTTACTATGTTAAGGATTATACTTACCTTTGTTTTTATGTTCTTCTTATTCTGCCATGGTCTTTGGGCAAAGGCGATAAGTTTAGCGATATTTGTATTTGCGGCTTTATCAGATTATTTCGATGGTTTGATTGCCAAGAAGAGGAATATAATTACTGACTTTGGAAAGCTTATGGACCCCATTGCCGATAAAATTTTGGTATTGGCAGCATTTGCAGCGTTTGTGCAAATGCAGTTAATCGACGCCTGGATGTTTGTGATTATCGTATCCCGTGAAATATTAATTACCTCATTGAGGCTATTTGCCCTGAATAAAGGAAAGGTTCTGTCAGCAGCCAGAATTGGAAAACATAAAACCCTATCTCAGATGTCGGCAATATTTTCTATATTAGGATTTATTGTTTTTAAAGAAGTAAGGTTAACTTTTTTTACCTGGAACCCTGCCTGGGAAAAACTCTTCCTCCAGGCTATATTTGTTCTTATGCTACTTACCGTCGGACTTACCCTTTATTCTGGTCTATCCTATCTTTGGGAAAATCGCAAGATAATCACAAAATTATAATTTTATGATGGGTATGCGTAAGTTTGCCCTCAAGACTTTAAGTACGTTTTTCTATATAGGTTATCTACCATTTATACCCGGGACATTTGCCAGTATAGTCGGTATATTTTTATTCTATTTAATCAAAGGCAATAACTTTACATATATATTATTTACTCTGGCTTTGATGATTTTGGGATTTTTAGTGGCCGGAAGAGCGGAAGAGATATTTAATAAAAAAGATGCCAGGTATATTGTCATAGATGAAATTGTAGGTATGCTTTTAAGTCTCATCTTTATACCTTACGACATAAAATTAGTCATTATCGCCTTTATCATATTTCGTATATTGGATGCATTAAAGCCATATCCGGCTGGTTCCTTAGAGAATTTAAAGGGAAGCTTAGGGGTGATGGGTGACGATATTATTGCCGGATTATATACTAATATTATTCTTCAGATTGTCTTAAGGCTAGCTTCTCTTAAGACTTCATAGATAGGGCCTTTGGAAGTGAGGATGCTTTCAAAGAGGGTAATCTTGGTCACCAGGAACCTTTTAGTCTGTTGCCCAAAGCTATGCGTTAAATTATCCAAATCTTTAACCAGTCTTTCCCGGTTTAATCCCGATCTCATCCTGCCGATGGTGATATGAGAAGAAAAGGGTCTGTCTTCGCCAGGGATACCTATTTTAGCGATTCTTTCTTCTAAGTCTTTAGCAATTTCCTTAATTTGTGTATCGCCTTTATCAACTCCTACCCAGATGACTCTCGGAGAATTTATCGTAGGGAATGCCCCAACAGAAGAAATGCTTATCTCAAAAAGGTTTTTATCTTTGGCCGTTTCTTCTAAAATCTGCATAATTTTTTCTATTTTTTTATCATCCCTTTCGCCTAAGAATTTTAAGGTTAAATGGATATTTTGCGGCTGGACCCACTTCACATCTGCACCGGATTTTTTTAATTGTTCCTGTAGGCTAGATAAAGAATTCTTAATTTCTGGCGGTAATTCAATAGCAATAAAGGTTCTCATAAAATTAATTTTAGCGGATCCTGTTCTTCGCCTGTTTCTCGCTGCATCACGCAGCTTTAAAATCAGCCAAGCCACCCGCTAAAAATTAGATAATTGCCCTTAATAATTCTAAACTTTTCAAGGCTGCTTTTTTGCGGATAGCAAAGCGGTTTCCTTTAAAATGATATCTTTTACAGATATTTTTGTTCCTGCTATTTATAGCGATAAATACTGTGCCTATGGGTTTCTTGGGGGTTGCGCCAGTTGGTCCGGCTATACCAGTGATGCCTATACCAAAATCGGTTTGGGCTAACTTTCTTATGGATTGCGCCATCTTTTGCGCTATTCCTTTTGAAACCGCGCCTTTTTTGGCAATAAGGTGGGCAGGGATGCGTAGAATATTTACCTTTGCCTTATTGCTATAGGCGACCACGCCTAAGATAAAGTATTGGGAACTACCAGAGATTTGAGTAAGGAGATTAGAGAGCAGGCCTCCTGTGCAGGATTCAGCCACAGCAACAGTTTTTTTATTTTTTATCAGGATTCCATGTATTTGATTTACAATGTATTCTCGCATAACTATATTATAGTTATTTTTAATTATATTGACAAGATAAGATTTTATGTTATATTGTATCTTTAGATTAATCTTCGGGGCAAGGCGAAAATCCTGACCGGCGGTTAAGCCCGCGAGTCCTGACGTATCGTCGGGGCAGATCTGGCGATATTCCAGAGCCGATGGTTGCGCTAGACAAGCGCACACCAACCCATCCGATAGGGTTGAGTGCAAAGTCCAGAGGGAAGAAGATTTCCGCCACAGAACATGGCGGACTCGCCAAGCAATATGGCGAGAATAACTTTTACCCGAAGATTATCTTCGGGTTTTTTAATGACGACACAACTTATGGAGCGAAGCGAACATAAGTTGTATGTCGGAATTAATCCCCCACCACTTTCAATGTAGCATGGGCTAAATACGAAAGTGGTGGGGGATAAGTTCGTGCATACAATTTACGTTCACTGGCGTTCCGTAAATTGTGCACTCACTTATGTTTAACACTATTCCAGAAATATTAGAAGATTTAAATAAAGGCAGAATAGTTATTGTCGTTGATGACGAGGACCGTGAGAACGAAGGCGACTTAGTAATAGCAGCGTCCTTTGTCAAACCAGAAGAGATAAATTTTATGGCCAAGTTTGGCCGCGGTCTCATCTGTGTGCCGATGGAAGAGGAAAGATTAAGATATTTAGGCCTACAACCCATGTTAGAGGATGTTGGAGATTTATCTAATAAGAAGGATCCCCTTTCTACTGCTTGGATGATTTCTGTAGATGCGGCTCGTGGCATAACCACCGGAATTTCTGCCTTTGACCGGGCGCGTACAATAGAAGTCCTTATCAATCCACAAAGTAGGCTCCAAAATTTGATTCGTCCAGGACACGTCTTTCCTTTAAAGGCACAGAAAGGCGGAGTTTTAATTAGGGCAGGACATACTGAGGCAACAATAGATTTAATGAGATTAGCTGGACTTTATCCTGCGGGTGCAATCTGCGAAATTATGAATGACGATGGCACAATGGCAAGACTTCCCCAATTATTGGAGTTCGCCAAGCAGCATAATTTAAAGATTTGTTCTATCGCTAGTCTTATTGAATATCGCCGGAAATCTGAAAAATTAATTGAAAGAATTGCTGAGACAATTCTTCCTACAGGATTTGGTAAATATAAGTTAATCTTATATCGAGACCTGATTAATAAGCAAATTCATCTGGCGCTTACAATGGGTGAGCTTAAAAATGAGGCAGTGCTGGTGCGCGTGCATTCGGAATGTCTTACCGGTGATGTATTCGAATCTTTACGTTGCGACTGCGGCAAACAGCTAAAGAAGGCAATGCAGATCATTGCTCAAGAAAAAAGAGGCGTTATTCTTTATATGAACCAGGAAGGCCGTGGCATTGGACTGATAGATAAAATCAAGGCCTACAGTCTTCAGGATCAAGGCCTTGATACGGTTGAGGCAAATGAGGCCTTAGGCCATAAGCCTGACCTTAGGGATTATGGGATTGGTGCACAAATTTTGGTGGATCTGGGTTTAAAAAATATCCGACTACTTACGAATAATCCCCGCAAGATTGTGGGTTTAGAGGGATATGGCTTGAGAGTAATTGAGCGTGTTCCCTTAGAGATCGAACCCAATCCTTTAAATTATCAATATCTTAAAACCAAAAAAGAAAAACTAGGACACCAACTTAAAATCTAGGGACGGTTCTCATCGCAAAGCGAAAAGTGTCCCCGCTGGGGACACTCTTACGATTAGATTGAGAACCATCCCCTTAAAACCTGAAAGGAGGAAGAATGACCAAAACAATGGAAGGTAATTTAATTGCCAAGGGCAAGAAATTTGGCATTATTGCCTCGCGCTTTAATGATTTTATTACCAAAGAATTAATTTCCGGTTGCATTGATACTTTGGTAAGACACGGTACGCAGGAGAAAGATTTAATGCTTGCTTGGGTTCCGGGTGCATTTGAGATTCCCTTGGTTGCGCAGCGACTGGCTAAATCCAAATCCTATGATGCCGTAATTTGCTTAGGCACAGTTATCCGTGGCTCGACCCCGCATTTCGATTATATCGCTTCCGAGGTAGCCAAGGGAATAGCCAAAGTTTCACAGGATACTGGCCTGCCGGTAATCTTTGGTATAATTACTGCGGATACCATTGAGCAGGCAGTGGAGCGCGCGGGCACAAAAGAGGGCAATAAAGGTCGAGATGCAGCTCTTTCTGCTATCGAAATGACCAATCTTTTATCGCAGATTAAATAAATTAGATTTATCCCTCGCAACTCGAATTAACATATAGTTGCTCGGGATCAATTCGCCTAACATCAATTCGAGGGCTCATTGATGCGTAAACGCACGTTGGCACGAGAATTTGCTTTACAAATTCTTTATCAGATAGATATTACCCAAGATAATTACGATGTCTCTCTGGCTAATTTTTGGCAGGCGCATAGCCAGGAGCATATTGAAGAGAGCATCAGGGATTTTACCGGCGAACTCGTTAGGGGCATAGTGCAAAATCTAGGTAAAATTGATAGCAAGATTGTTCAATATGCCACTAACTGGCAACTTCGACGTATGGCAGTTGTAGATAGGAATATCCTGCGCATGAGCTGTTTCGAACTTATGTTTCGCAATGATATCCCTCCTAAAGTCTCTATCAATGAGGCAGTAGAACTTGCCAAGAGGTATTCTGGTATCGAAGCGGGCAAATTTGTTAATGCTATCTTGGATAAGATAAAACAAGAGATGAACAAGTGAAACTTGCCGACTTACATTTGCATACCCTATTTTCCGATGGTACATACACCCCTCAAGTATTGATAGAAGCAGCAAAAAGAGTAGGTCTATCCTGCATCGCAGTTGTTGATCACGATACAGTTTCGGGGATTGCGCCTACTTTGGAGTTGGCAAAATCGAAAGACATAGAGGTATTACCCGGCATAGAACTTACTGCTGAATTCGAAGGTCTTGAAATACACATCTTAGGCTATTTAATTGATTACAAAAATAAATACCTGATAGAAAGATTAGACCTTTTAAAGAAAAACCGCATTGAACGCATCTATAAAATAGTGGATAAACTCAAAAAGATGGGCCTGAGATTAAAGGTAGAGACAGTTTTTGATCTTGCCCAGCTTGGTACCGTGGGCAGGTTACATATTGCCCGGGCAATGGTCAAGGAAGGTCTGGTGGATTCCGTCATTGAGGCATTTGCAAAATTTATCGGTGATAAATGCCCTGCTTATGTTTTAGGTTTTAGATTATCACCCAAAGAGGCAATAAAGTTAATTAAAGATACTGGTGGTATTGCGGTTTTAGCGCATCCCTATATAGTTAGTCGAGATGGCTTAATCTCTAAAATCATCGATTATGGTATTGGGGGTTTAGAGGTCTATTATCCAGAGCATTCGCCAAAGATGGTTAATTCTTATTTAACTTTAGCTAAGAAATATAATTTATTAGTTACTGGAGGTTCTGATTGTCACGGTAGCGCTAAGCCCGAAGTCAAGATAGGTTCAGTTAAGATACCTTATGAGTTAGTAGAGAAACTAAAGGAAGCCAAAGAAAAAATCGGATGAGAAAAAACCACCTTTATTTTATGAAGTTAGCGTTGAACTTAGCCTTAAAGGCAAAGGTGAGAACTTCACCTAATCCTATGGTAGGGGCACTGGTCGTAAAGAATGGTCGGATTGTAGGGGAGGGGTATCATGAAAAGGTAGGTTCCCCGCACGCAGAAATTATTGCTTTAGATGAAGCAGCAGCAAAAGCAAAAGGTGCCAGCCTCTATGTAACCCTGGAACCCTGTACGCATTTTGGCAGAACGCCGCCTTGCGTGGATAGGATAGTTAAAAGTGGAATAAAAGAAGTTATTGTCGGTATGATCGATCCCAATCCATTAAATAATGGTAGAGGTATCCACATACTTAAACAACATAAGATAAAGGTTGAAGTAGGGTTTTGGGAAGATAAATTAAGAAAACTAAATGAGGCCTTTATAAAATATATTTCTAAAAGAATGCCCTTTGTTACAGTTAAAGTAGCCCAGTCTTTAGACGGTAAGATTGCGACCTATAGCGGTGATTCTAAATGGATAACCTCTGATAAATCACGCGCTTATAGCCATCGCATACGACAGAACTATGATGCAATTATGGTGGGGGTTAATACCATATTAAGAGATAATCCAAAATTAGACGCTTGGTTTTCCAAGAGACAGCCGATAAAGATTGTGGTAGATAGTCAATTAAGCACCCCTGAAGGCGCAAACATATTTTATAAAAATAGTCAGGTAATAATTGTGACCTTACCGAGTTTTCCGGGCCAGGAAACAGAGAATCGAAAGATACTGGGTGAGAAAGCAAGGATTTTAGAGGTGAGGGAAAAGGCAGGTCAAATAAATCTTAAGGATACAATGAAAAAATTGGCCCAACTTGAAATAACCAACATTTTGGTTGAAGGGGGAGGAACGTTGATTGGCGCATTAGTCGACGAAAGACTTGTAGATAAAATATTATTTTTCATTAGCCCTAAGATTATCGGAGGGAAAGAGGCAATCAGTTCGGTGATGGGCAAAGGTGTTGTGCGTATAGATAAGGCCATTAAACTAAAAGAAGTTAAATTAAAACGCATAGGAGAGGATTTTTTAGTAGAAGGCTATGTTTAATGAGGACACAATTTACGGAATGAAATGACGTAAATTGTATGTCCGAATTAATCCCCCCTGCATTCTTGCAGAATGCAAGAAGGGGGGATAAATTCACGCATACAATTTATGTTCACTTGCCGCACAAGCGGCACACCGGCTGTTCCGATAAAGCCGGGTGCTCGTTCCATAAATTGTGCGTTCATTTATGTTTAGCGGTATCGTTGAAGAGTTAGGAGAAGTAATAAAGATATCTAAAAGGGCTGGAAATACTCTATTTGAAATTAAGGCAAATAGGCTACCAGAAGATATCAAGATAGGTGATAGCGTCTGTGTAAGCGGTGTTTGTCTGACGGTGATAAAAAGAGAAAGAGAAACTTTATGCTTTGAAGCTATCCCCCAGACCCTTAAGGTTACCAATTTAGGATTGTTAGGGCTTTCTGATAAAGTAAATCTTGAATGCAGTTTAAAGATAGGAGATAGGTTGTCCGGACATTTTGTTACCGGCCACATTGATTGCATAGGGGTTATCCGTAAAAAAAATTACATCAGTAATAATCTGTGTTTCCAGATAGCTGTCCCTATAGAATTTATTAAATATTGTGTTCCTTGTGGTTCCATTGCCGTAGATGGAATAAGCTTAACCTTGGTTAACACAAGGTCAAATACCTTTACGGTTTATATTATCCCCCATACCTTTAAAAATACTACCTTAAGGCTTAAGGGTCCTTCGGATAAAGTCAATATCGAATTCGATATCCTCGCCAAAAGAGCCAGTCCGAAGTAACTTATGTTAATTTCTCCTTTCCAGAAAATATTGCCTTCCAGAATAATTTCTGGTATACTTATTTGATAAGCAAATTAGGTACCAGGTGACTTGAAAATAATCAGGTGGTACCATTTTGCCGGCAAGGAATAGATTGAAAAACGGGGCGTGGCTCAGTTTGGCTAGAGCGCTTGGTTCGGGACCAAGAGGTCGACAGTTCAAGTCTGTCCGCCCCGACCAAATTTGACTTGGGGAATTTTCAGCAAGTAAAGAAGGATTTTTAAAATCTCTTTGCGCCAAAGAATTTTCATCATAACTTCTTTTATAATAAGGGATTAAATCAAAGGGCTTTTTGAAA
>Ga0315294_10000027_pt1 | contig 156656 bp, 134 predicted proteins | sample YL17G13_40_MG_FD_203626 | JGI IMG/M metagenome (GOLD analysis project Ga0315294, IMG submission 203626) | Sediment microbial communities from Yellowstone Lake, YNP, Wyoming, USA - YL17G13_40 | ecosystem: Environmental > Aquatic > Freshwater > Lake > Sediment | place: USA: Wyoming | collected...
GGACAGCCCAAACCACCTAAACCACCCGAAAAAGTCTGGATCAATCCACCCCAATTACCCGAGAAATCGGTTCAATTATACACTAATTGCAAACCCGGAGTGTCCTAAAATGCTTGACACATTCCGCAGGACTCCACATGCACGGAACCGCCCAGGCCAAGATCGTAAAGTTTCTTGAAAAGCTATCCCTGGATAACCAATTACTTTATACCACTCATTCGCCGTTCATGATTGATGTTGACCATCTGGAAAGAGCAAGGGCTGTATATGAAGGCCAAGATGGTAGCACAAAAATAACTGAAGATACATGGCCGAAGGACGCTGATACTCTTTTCCCTCTGCAGGCGGCCTTGGGATACAACATCGCCCAAGGGCTTTTCATATCCAAGCGGCAGCTAATCGTCGAGGGGATCACTGACCTTTGGATCGTCAAGGCGCTAAAAATCGCTCTCGCCAAACTTGGCAGAGAGACGATCCGGGATGACGTTGTTGTGATTCCTGCCGACGGTACAGGTAAGCTCCTTCCTTTAGCTTGTATGCTTGTTGGACATGACGTTGAGGTCGCCGCCCTTCTGGACGGTGATGAACCCGGACGCCGGGAAGGAAAAAAACTCACAGAAAAACTTTTACAGAGGGAAGCTCAACGCTGCATCTTTGTTGGCGACTTCACGGACAATCAAAAAGCTGAAACAGAGGACATCCTCACTGAGGGTTACTATCTGGAAGCACTTAAGGAAACGTTCCCGTCTGTCCAGGTGGACTTTATAGAAGAGGAAAACAAGATCGATGGCATCGTGAACAAAGTCGAAGCAATGTTCCAGAGGAAAGGACTCGGCAAGTTTGAAAAGTGGCTGGTAAGCCAGGCAGTGCGCGATAAAATGCTGGAGTCGCCTGACAAAATTCCGAAGCAAACGGTTGACATCGCTGAAAAGATCTTTCAGTCTATCAACAAAGCATTCACCAAATAGCGAATGACCCCTCTATGCCAACATGACTGGGACGCTCCCCCTGTGTTAAATTAATGATGCGTTGGGGTCAGATCGCTGATGCGTTGGGGTCAGATCGCTGCATAGAACATAACGAAGTTTTGATTGGGCATGGCGCGTTGTGTGCATTCAACTGCACCGGGGTCAGAACCCAAGGGCGCGGCGACCACGCCGAGGCGTGGCCCTACCATTGCGCGGGTGTCAGGGTGAAGGAATAGGAATACGAGCCCGCGGGCAGCATGAATTCGTCATGCGGCCATGCGCCCCAGGAGTCGTCCCCGCCCACGCCCATTTGCCTGTAGTCAATATTGACGGTGACGTCGTCCGACTTTTGGATCTCGTTTGGATGCTTTGCGCGCTCGAGTTCGCTCTGTTTGAACGGCCAGGCGCTGAAATAAACAAGCGGCATTCCTGAAACCCGAAGCCCCTGGCCCGCGGCGTCGGTGAAGCTCACCCGCCTTACGTCCGTGCGGTTGCCGCTCTCCTGCGGCTCAATGTAGGGGAAGAACAGGTCATCGACTTTCATGTTGTAAAGCCCGACCATTGCCGCGCTGTTCCGGTCCCAATAATTCTCCCAGGGCCCGCGTCCGAACCAGGTCACGTTTGAGAATTCGCCGGGGATGGACATTTGCATTCCGAACTTGGGCAAGGCCGGAAGCCTTGACCCGGCCTTGAACTCGGCCCGGATTTCGATCTCGCCGTTTCCGAATATGGTGCAGGTGTTTTTGTATGGAGAATTGCCAGCGGGGATTTTGGACTCGGAAATGATTTCCACCGCGGCCGGACCAAGCCGCCGGGACTGGACCAGACCAACCACGCGGCCCTCGCCTGCGCCCTTCCACACTCCCAGCTTTTTCGGCTCGCGGTTGCCGCGGTCATTGTCCGTGGGCGCTCGCCAGAAATTGGGGATCATCGGGGAAGAGATCATTTCCCTGCCGTCGTAAACCAGCGATTCCAGGGCCCCGCTCTTTTTTCCGATTTTCGCGCTGAAGCCTTTGCCAATGACAATGAAGGCCTCCGCTGATTCGGTCAGCTCCAATTCAGGCAGGGATGAAATGTCCAGTTTCGGTTTTGCCGGAGTTCGGTAGGGCATCGCAAGCTGGTCCCATGCGAGCAGGAATCCCTTATCCGCCCAGGGCGTGTCTTGAGCGAGCCGGAAGTAGCAGTTGAGAAAATACTCGGCGCCGGGTTTAAGCTCAAAGGTCTTGATCGGCAGCGTGAACTCGCGCGCCTCTTGCGCGGGAATATCCAATACCGGCATGGGTCCGGACTGAATGACAATTCCGTTTTCCATGAGCTCCCATTGTCCTTCCAGGAAAGACAGGTTGACGAAAACATATTTGTTTCCCACCCGGACCTTGCCCTCGGCCAGGTCCGCGGGCGCGACTCTGACGGCCTGCTGCACGTGCTTGACCTCGTAGATGGTGGGGTGGAGGGAGCGGTCCGGGAGCACCAGTCCGTTGGTGCAGAAATTCTGGTCATTGGGCTTGTCGCCGAAGTCCCCGCCATAGGCGAAAAATTCCCGGCCCGCGCTGTCTTTTTGACGGATGCCCTGGTCCACCCAGTCCCAGATGAACCCGCCCTGGATGCGGGGGTTGGCTTCGAACACGTCCCAGTACTGCTGGAAGTCTCCGTCGCTGTTTCCCATGGAGTGTGCGTATTCGACCAGGAACATGGGCTTGCCCCGGGCGAAAAGTTTGTAGTCCCGTTCCAGGTTCTGCGGCTTGGTGTACATGGGGCAGAAGAAGTCGCTGTGCGCTCCCAGCCCCTGCTCGTAGGAAATCAGGAATTGCGGATATTTTTGCTTGGACCATTCGCGGGCAGCTGCGAAGTTGGGTCCGATGCCGGCCTCGTTCCCGAGCGAGAAGGCGATGATGGACGCATGGTTTTTGTCCCGTTCGATCATCCTTGCCACCCGGCTGACAATGGTGTCCTTGTAGGACTTGTCGCGGGTGATTTTGTTCGGCACGTTGGACCCGTAACCGTGCGCCTCGTTATTGGCCTCGTCCAGCACGTATAGCCCGTACCGGTCGCAAAGCGCATACCACTCCTCAACGTTGGGATAGTGGCAGGTGCGCACGGCGTTGAAGTTATTCTGCTTCATGATCTTGATGTCCTGGACCATGCGCTCGTAGGTGACCACCTGTCCCAGGTCCGGGTCAAACTCGTGGCGGTTGACGCCCTTGATCAAAATGCGCCGGCCATTGATCAAAAGTTGACCGTCCTTGACTTCGCTTGACCGGAACCCGACCTGCCATGGAATTGACTCAACCGGCCTGCCCTGCCCGTCCCTAAGCGTGATCACCAAAATGTATAGGTTCGGCTCCTCGGCCGACCACTTCGCCGGATCCCTGACCGGCTGCTCAAACTCCACCCCGGTCTCGCCCCCGGCCGGAACCGAAGTCCTTGCGCCCTCGCGTTCAAAAATTTTGCCGCCCTTGCTGTCGTAGAGCACTGAATCAACCCGGAAATCCGCGGGCTCTGCTCCATGGTTGGCGACGCTGACTTTGAGCTTGAGAGATGCGTCGCGGTATTGGCCGTCGAGCAAGGTCTCCACGAAAAAGTCGCGGAGGAAAACCTTGGGCCTGGAGACCAGGGAGACGCTGCGGAAAATGCCGCTCATCCTCCAGAAGTCCTGATCCTCCAGGTAGCTCCCGTCGCAGAAGCGATACACTTCAACCGCGAGCAGGTTCTTGCCCGGCTGCAAAAGTTTCGTGACGTTGAATTCCGAGGGCAGGCGCGAGTCCTCGGCGTAGCCCGCGAGTTCGCCGTTGACCCATACATAGTAGGCCGAATTCACGCCGTCGAACTTGAGAAAGACCTGCCGGCCCTGCCAGGCCTCCGGGATTGCAAACTCCCTGAGGTAGGACCCGACCGGGTTCCGGTTTTCAAAAGTCGTCCATGACTTGTCCGGCGCGCCCATCACGCGCGGAGCGTCTTTCTTGAAGGGATAGGTGACGTTGCTGTAGATCGGAACGTCGTAGCCCTGCATCTGCCAGTTGGAGGGCGCCGGAATTTCCTTCCAGCCGCTCGCGTCGTAGTCAGGCTTGTAGAAATCAACCGGCCGCTCTTCCGGACGCTTCACCCAGTGGAACTTCCAGTTGCCGTTCAGGGAAATCACCAAGGGCGAGGCCTGGCTTGCGAGAGCCGAGTCCGGGCCGGGATACGGCACGAGCGTGGCGTGCATGGGCTCGCGGTTGATCTCATTTACCGCGGGGTTTTCCCAGTCCGGGGCATTTCCCGCCGGGAGCGCGGAAAAGGCGAGCAGGACCATCAAGGCCGCCAATTTTTTTTCCATCGTTTTACCCCTTAAAATTTTTCAATTAGCGGGGTCAGGCCGGTCAGCTGGGGTCAGGCCCGAGGGGTCTGGCCTTATCCTCGCAGTTCGTTCTCCTGCGAAAAGGCCTGACCCCATTTTGCCTGACCCCGAGAATTCTGACCGGCCAGACCCCTTCACCTCGCCAAAACTTTCTCAAAAGCCGTAGGCCCGGGCGAGCAAAGACAACGGGTGCATGACCTTATGCGATTTCAGTTCGGCCTGCAAATACGACCGGCACGCCGGGCACTGGGTGACCAGGACTGAACTCCGAGTACCGAGGACGTCCTCAACCTTCCGCGCCTTGATCTCCCGGGACAGTTGCGGGTAGTCCAGAAAAAAAGTCCCGCCCGCGCCGCAGCAGCGCTCGGGATATTCCATCTCCACCCGGACCGCGCCCGGGACCTGGGCGAGCAAAAGCCGCGGAGCGTCATTGAGCGTGGGAGTCCACTTGCGGTGGCAGGGGACGTGATAAGTGTATCGTTCATTGAATGCCCCCGGCTCGGAGGCGAGTCCCAGTTTGCTCAAATAATCCGTGGCCTCGAAAATTTTGGCGGAGAGCGCGTGCGCTTTCCAGAAAAGCGGGTCGGCTTCCGGGATCAGCTTCAGGGCTTTTGTCCGCAGGGCCATTCCGCAGGAAGTGCAGTCGGTGATGACGGCGTCAACCTCCAGGCCGCTCAGGATTGACACGTTGGCAACCGCCATTTCCACGGCGGTATCGACATCTCCTTCGGCCAGGGCCGGGAGCCCGCAGCACTTGACCCCCTCCGGGATGATCACCTCCACCCCGCTGCGGTTGAACACCCGGATCACGTCCAGCGCGGTCTCCGGGTAAAACGCATTGGTTGCGCACCCCACGAAATAAGCCACCCGGCCGCGCTTCTGCCCTTCCGCGGGATAGACCTTCCGGCTGATCGCGGAAAAGGCTTTGTCCGCGGGCCTGGGGAATTCCCCGGGCAAAATCCCGGTCCGGGAAACCAATGCGCCGAGCTTGCCGGTCAGCGCTCCGAAGCCGCGGTCCTCCATGAATTTCTTTTTCAGCTTGTAGCTCACCCGCTCGGGCTTGCCTTTCCTGAGCTGATGCCGCGCGGAGATGACGACCTCGTCAATCGGGATCGCGGCCGGGCAGCTCTGCACGCAGTTGGTGCAGAGCAGGCAGCGGTCCACGATCTCTTCGAACCTGCCCGAGACCGGATACTTGTTTTCCAGAAGCACCGCCTCGATCAGGTTTGCGCGCGCGCCTCCCGCGTCCGGCTCGAAAATCTCCTGCAGATAAATCGGGCAGGATACCTGGCAGAACTTGCAGTAGGCGCATTTTTGCAGCGGCTCTGCGTATTTCTTGAGTTCGCGCATGGCTATTCCGGCCAGAGCTTGCCCGGGTTCATGATCCCTTTGGGGTCAAAGGCTTTTTTCACCCGCTTGAAAAGCTCGACCTGGGCCTGGCCGACTTCCCAATCGAGAAACCCGGCCTTGTGCAACCCGATCCCGTGCTCGCCGGACACGGTTCCTCCCAGGCTCAGGCCCGCTTTCACGATCTGCTCCACCGCGGACGCGGCCTTCTTATCAAGGTCCTCGCTCAACTGGCTGAGCAGGATCACCGGGTGGATGTTGCCGTCCCCGCCGTGGCCGGACATGCCGATGGTGATCCCCAATGACTTGGAAATGATGTCCACCAGCCGGAACATCTCCGGGATCTTGTCCCGGGGAACCGTGACGTCCTCGTTGATCACCCGCTTGAAGATCGCCATGAGCATCGGGTTCAGGTTCTGCCGGGCCTTCCAGTAAGCCTCGGCGTCCTGGTCGCTCTCCACAACTTTCACTTCCACAACCTTCATCCGCTCGCACAAATCCTTCAAGCGACGGGCGTCCTCCTCAACCTGGGCCCGGCCGCCGTCGAGTTCCACGAACAGGAAAGCCTCTCCATTGAGCGGGATTTTGTTGGCGGCGAACATGTTCATCAGCCCGATGGCGCCTTTGTGGAGGAATTCGAGCCTTGCGGGCACGGTTCCGTCGGCGATGATTTCCGAGGTTACCTTGGCGGCGTGCTCAACGGTCTCGCAGACCACGATTGCGGTCTTGTGCGCGGCCGGCAGGGGCACGAGCCTGAGGTTGATTTTGGTGATTACTCCGAGCGTGCCTTCGGAGCCGGTGAGGAGGCGGGTGAGGTCGTACCCGACCGACTGCTTCACGCACATGCCTCCGGTGTTGATCACCTCCCCGTCCGGGAGCACGGTCTCCAGCCCGAGCACGTAGTTGCCGGTGGCGCCGTATTTCACCGCGCGTGGACCGCCGGCCCGGGTGGCTACGTTCCCGCCCAGGGTGCACACCTCCAGGCTTTGCGGATCGGGCGGGTAGAATAATTTCTGGCGCTCGACCGTCTTGTGGAAATTGGCGAGCACCACCCCGGCTTCAACCCTGGCGGTCATGTTGCCGCGGTTGACCTCGATAATCCTGTTCATGCGCTTCATGTCCAGGACGATCCCGCCTTTAATGGGTGTGCACCCGGCGGAAAGCCCGCTGCCGGCCCCGCGCGGGGTCACCGGGATGGCATGGTCAAAGGCGTATTTCAGGACTTTGGACACGTCGGAGGTTTCGGCCGGGAGCACGACCGCGTCCGGGTTGCGCGAGGCGAAATAATGGGTGGCGTCGCTGGAGTAGGCGTGCATATCCATCGGGTCGGTGAAGACTTTTTCGCTTCCGACCAGGGCGCTCAAATCTTTTTGCAGGCCGTTCATTTCTCTCTCCGCGGGCTGACCGGATTCTAGCATTTTATTTAGACTGCGACTAGCAGGCCCGTGCTTTGGTAAAGGTGGTTAAGCTGGTAAAAATGGTAAAGTTGGTAAAAACAATCACCAGTTTCACCAATTTTACCAGTTTTACCACTTTTACCAGTTTTACCAATTTCACCAGTTTTGCCAATTTCACCAGTTGAAATCATACTCCTGTCCGGGCTGAGTCATGAACTCGACCACTTTGCCATCACCTGCCCGCACCCGGCAAGGCCCGCCGATGCCCGACCTGATCTTGGCGCTGAGCAATTCCCCGTTTTTCCAGGCGAGGTCCACTTTGAACCCGCCCCTTGCAGCCAGGCCTTTGACCGAACCCTCGGGCCAGGCAGATGGCAGCGCCGGGAGCAGGTCCAGGGTCCCGGCGTGCGACTGAATGAGCATTTCGGCAATGCCCGCGGTGAATGCGAAATTGCCGTCGATCTGGAACGGCGGATGCGCGCAGAACAGGTTGGGGTAAACCCCTGCCCCGCCGCCGGTGTAAATGGGTCCGGTTGACCACGCGGGCCGGATGAAATTAGAGACCAGCTTGAAGGCATGATCTCCTTCCAGAAGCCGCGCCCAGAGGCTGATCTTCCAGCCCAGGGACCAGCCGGTGCCGGAGTCGCCGCGCGCCTCCAACGCCCGCCTGGCGGCTTCAAAAAGCTCCGGGCTGCCTTCGCTGGTGATCTGCCGGCCGGGGTGCAGGCCGAAGAGATGCGAGTTGTGGCGGTGATGGGCCTCGGCGCCGGGAAAATCAACGAACCATTCCTGGAGCGCCCCGGCTTGGTTGATTGGCGGCGGGAAAAGCCTGGCCCGGGCGGCCATGAGCTGCTTCCGGAATTCAGGGTCGGTGTTGAGGATTTCCGAGGCTTCAATGCAGTTGGAGAACAGGTCATGGATGATGGCCATGTCGCCGGTGGAGGCCATGCTGATCGCGGCCTGTTTTCCGTTTGGGGCGATGAATTTGTGCTCGGGCGAGGTCGAAGGGTTGGTGACCAGCCTGCCCTTGCCGTCGTCGATCAGCCAGTCGAGCATGAACAATGCCGCGCCTTTGATCACGGGATAGGCCTGGGCCAGGAATTTTTTATCGTTGCTGAAAGCATAATGCTCCCACAAGTGCCGGCAGAGCCAGGCCCCGGACATGGGCCACAAGGCCCAGACCGGATCGCCCTTGCCGAAATCCCCGACCGGCGCGCTCTGCCGCCAGAGGTCGCTGTTGTGGTGGCTGACCCAGCCCCTCGCGCCGTAATTTATTTGCGCGGTCTTTTCGCCGGTGACGGCAAGCTCCTTTATGAATTGGATGAGCGGTTCATGGCATTCGGCCAGGTTGGTTACTTCCGCGGGCCAGTAATTCATCTCGGTGTTGATGTTGATGGTGTAGTTGCTGCTCCAGGGCGGCCGGAGCAGGTCGTTCCAGATGCCCTGAAGGTTCGCGGGCTGGCCGCCCGGGCGCGAGCTCGAGATCAGGAGGTATCGGCCGTACTGGAAAAGGAGCGCGACCAGTCCGGGGTCTTGGGCGCCGAATAATTTTATGCGCTGGTCGGTCGGGAGGGCAAGCGCGTTTTCGGGTGAGGCTCCCAGGTCAATTTCAACCCGGTCAAACAAGGCGCGATAGTCCGCGACGTGGTCTCGCTTGAGTTCCGCATAGGGCTTGGCCGCCGCGGAATCGAGCATACGAGCGGAAGCCGCGGCGTCTTTCCCGAGAAGCCCGGGCGACTTGTCAAAGCCGTTGAAGCTGGTGGCCGCGCTGATCAAAAGCGTGACCGCGTCCGCGTTGCTCACGTGAATTCCGGACGCGTCCGCGGCCATGCTCCCGCGCTCGGCAACGGCCCTGGCCCGGCAGTCAAAATTCATGCCCTCGCCCGAGTCGGCCGCGGCATAGATGACCGGGTTCTTGCGCCTGTAATAGTTGGGGTCGGCATGGAGCGGCGCCTTGCCGGTGAGAACCAGGGCGTGCCCCTGGGTCGCCACTCGGAATTGGAGCAGGCTGTCCATGGTTGCGGAGAAGCTCAGCATTCCGGGCTTACTTGCGGTCATGCGAACCACCATGACCTGGTCCGGGTGCGAGATAAAAAATTCCCTCTCATATTCAACGCCGCCCGCGGTGAAGCGGGTTATGACGAGTGCATTTTGAAGGTCCAGTCCGCGGTAATAATCTTTGGCCCGGCCGGGATATTCGAAGCGGAGATGCAGTTCGGCCATGGGCAGGTATTCCTGGGTGTAGGGCCCCTGCATTCGTTTGGACGCCTTGTCCGCTCCGGCGTAATCGCCTTGCATCACCAGCCTGCGGACTTCAGGAAGAGCGGAAAGCGCATCCGGATTGTTCCAGTCCCTGGGCGCGCCCGACCAGAGAGTGGCTTCGTTAAGCTGGAGCCGCTCATCCTTGGCGTTGCCAAAAACCATGGCGGCCAGCCGGCCGTTCCCCACCGGCAGCGCCTCAACCCATCTCTTCGCCGGAGCTTGATACCAAAGATCAAGTCCGGCGCCTGCAACGCTATTGCCTGGATCTGCGCTTCTTGCGGGACTCCAGGCAAGGACCGCCACCAGGACAAACGCCGCCTTTCCCGCGGTTTTCATCATGGCTCTGATTATATCGCCGCAAGTCTTGGCGGACAAAGAGTGTGGGCGTGATTTTGGCGCAGTTGCAATAGGGCCCTGTTCTGGTAAAATAATTTTAAGCGCAAGATACTCGGGATCCGGTTGCGCGTCAAAAGGGAAGGTCCTTTTGAGGAATTCCGCTTGGAGTCGTTGGCAAGAGACATGGATATATTGCTCCTAACCCCAGTCAACCTTTTCAGTTACCAGATCATACCCGACCTTGGGTTGATGTATCTCGCGAGTTCTTTGCGCAAGGCCGGGCACAAGGTCGAGATCAAGGATTGCCGGAAGGACAAATGGGATTTCGCCCGCCTCTCCGAACATATCCAGCGGACCAAGCCCGCCATTGTCGGCATCAAGTGTTATTCCTACGAGGTGAACTCGGTAAAGAAAATGACGGAAACCGCGCGCGCGGCTCACCCCTCGGCGCTGATCCTGGTAGGCGGGCCGCACCCTTCCATGGACGGGGCGGACGCTCTGCGCCGGATGCCCGCGGCGGATTATGCTTTCATCGGCGAATCGGAAAAGAGCCTTGCGCTTTTCGTGAGCGCGGCCAAACAGGGGCGCCTGAACCCGCTGCCTGAAGAAATCCGGGGCATTGCCTTTCGCGAGGGCGCGGAGATAATGGTGCGCGAATGCGTGTGGGAGAAGGATCTGGATCAGATCCCTTTTCCGGCCTGGGAGCTCATGCCTCCCGGCTCATACCCGGACGAGGCTGCGGGGATTTTCGTCAAGGATTTTCCGGCCGCGCCCATGAGCCTGAGCCGGGGTTGTCCTTTCAGGTGCTCTCACTGCGGCAGCTTATACGTTTCCGGAGGCAGGCTCAGGTACCGTTCGCTGGAGAATGTTCTGGCCGAGATCGATCTTTTGGAGAACAAATTCGGCGTGCGCACCTTGACCTTTACCGATGACAATTTCACCTGGGACCGCGCTCGCGCCATGGCGTTATTCAAGGCCCTGGCCGCGAGGCCGAAAAAAATATCCTTCACCTTTCCCAACGGCGTGCGCGCGGACAGCCTGGACCAAGAACTCCTTTGCGCCATGGAAGACGCCGGCTGCTATCTTCTGGGCTTGGGCATTGAGTCCAGTTCGGATGCCACTTTGCGGAGAATGAATAAACAGCAGACCCGGGCCATGACCACCGAGGTGATCGATCTGATCCGAAGCACGACCAAGATGCGGTTGATCGGCTCGTTCATCCTGGGATACCCCGGCGAATCTCTGGCCGAGGTCAAGGATACGATCAGATTTGCCATTGAACTGCCCATCCATAACGCACATTTCTGTCTTTTCATCCCCATACCTGGGACCAAAACCTATCGGGAACTGGTCAAGAACAAACTCATCTCAGCTAACGGCTGCGACACCGACGCGCTGACCATGGACAAACATTCGCTTGCGCTCCCGGGACTCCCGCCCAAAAAGCTGCTGCGGCTGCACCAGTACGCTTACCTGAGGTTCTACCTTACCCCCTGGCGCACCCTGGACCTTTTGCGGCAGTTGAAAAGTCTTGAGCAGTTCAAGGTGATCTGCCGCAGGTTCCTCAAACTGTTCCGGTAACCAGGATGAATATTCCCGGCAAAGACTTGAGGGCGCTCTTGGCGGCATGGGCCGCGGTTCTTGCGGTATTCGTCCCTCCTTTGCTGTCCGGAAAAGTTTTTGTGGATGACCCCGCGCTGCTCGATGTAACCTTCAATTTCATGCCCTTCTTCTACTGGGTGGGCGACGCCTACCGCCACGGTCAATTCCCGCTCTGGAACCCGCACATATTGTTCGGGATGCCCCACCTGGGATACCCGCACAGCAGCAGCCTCTACCCCCCGGCGGTCGCGCTTTACACCCTGCTGCCTTACATTTACGCCTCAAGCTTCAATATCATCTTCCATTCGCTGATCGCCTCATGCCTGATCTATTTCATTATGAAGGACCACGAGGTCCCGCCTCTGCTTTCGGCCTGCGCCGGGATCATCTTTGTCCTTTCGGGATGGTATTTCGGGCTGCTTAATATTTTTTGGGCCCTGGGCTCGACCAACGGAGTGCTGCTGATGTGGCTGAGCATGCGGAAGCTTCTCCGCAAGCCCACACTGGGCTGGTGGCTTGCCGGGGCCGCGGGCACGGCCTGGACCGGGTTCTCCGGAGACCTGGAACTCCTGACTTTGGCAAGCATCGGCCTGGCGATCATGGCAATCATAAGCTTGGCCGGAGAGCCGCGGGTTATGTGGCAGCGCATGTTCATTCTGGCCGCCTCGCTCCTGCTCGGCGGATTGATCATGTCCGCGGTCGCGCTCCCCACCCTGGAGAGCCTTCATTTTTCAATCCGGGGTCCGGCCTTCCCTTATAAAATGAGGTTCATAACCGCGCAGAGCTTCAGTCCGGCAATCATGCCCACCTGGTTTTTCCCGCTGCTCAGCGCGAAAAAATCACTCGGGGCGTCGGCGTGGAATTCCGGCTTGAGTCCCCTTTACCAGGGCTTTCTGGTGCCCGCTCTATTAATCCTGGCGCTGATCTCCGAACGCAAAGACCGCGAATCGCGCGCCATGGCTGTAATGACGGCTTTTTTCCTGGCTCTGATCTTCATCAAGGAATTTACCTTCACCGGCCGACGGATCCTCGAGCTCATCCCGATCCTCAATTTTTCCCAGATGCCGGAAAAAGCAGCGTTCTTTTTTGACGGCTTGATCCTGGCCGTGATCTTCCGCTCGCTCTCCAAGCGGGCAAGGGATGCCACCGGAGAAGGCTCAAAAGCGGTCTTGGCTTTGGCCCTGATCGCCGGAGGACTCACCTTGATTTTGACCCAGCATCTATCTTTCGGTGGTCCGGAAAGATATTTCCTGGGCGGAGCCGCCTGCATTCTCGGCGCGCTCGCGATATTGCCGGGAAAAATCAAACCTTTGCTCACCGCCAGGAGGATGGCCCTTGCCGCGGGGATTCTCCTGGCCGCGGAGGTCTTCTCCCTGGCCGTGAGATATGTCCCTCATACTGATCCGGCGCGTTTTGGTCTGAATCCGGGCCTGGAAAAATTCGCCCGGTCTTTGAACCCTTATGACCGATACGCGATCTTCGAGGAATTGATCACCTCGGGAGTCAAGAATGACCCGCCCATTTTCGGGCTGTTTGAGGTGGAGTCGGGGGCGCTGAACATAGTGGCGCCGCAGCGTGTCCCGCCTGCTCGCTCCATTTTGTTCTCCAGCCTGATCTACCGGGACATGTTCTACACCAGCCCCTCCGGGGCGAAATTTTTCAACAACTGGTCCATGACCAACCCCGGCACCCTGGACCGGGGAGAGATGCACCTGTTCAACCTCGCCGGAACCAGGATCATAGTCAGCCGCGATAAATCCGTTCCTTACAGCTCGCCCTACTCGCTTGCGCGGCTGAACGCCCTGGCCTGGAAGCGCACCGGACCGGCTTTCGGACCGCCGGACGCGGAGGTCCTGATATTGGTCCACTGCCCCACCCGGCTCGATGCCCCGCTCGCAAGCGAGCCGGACGACGAACTCAAAATAAAATATAAGTCCGGGCCGTCTGCGGCGGGCGCATGGCTCGGGGTCTTGAAAAATTCAGACGCCGGACAAGACAAAATTCTTTACTGGCGTTTCAGCCGGCCGGGCGAGAATCAAAACGCTTCCCTGCCGCTTTCCGATTTTGCGAACTCGCCGGCAACGTTATCACTCGTGTTTCTTGACGACGCCGACCGCGCGGACATCAAGGTTGCGGGCCTGGAAATAGTCAACCCGCTGCGGCCCCTTCAGCGCATCGGCGCATGGGCGGATGTGGATGCCTTTGAGAACCGGGACGCGCTTCCGCGCTCTTTTGTTTCGCGCGAGATTGCCGTGGTCTCCGGCCTGCAAAATATCACGAATTGGGTCAGGGACCGCGGCCGGTTCTCGCCGCCGCGGCAGGTGGTCCTGGAAAAAGACTATCCCGAGGCCGGAAAAATTTCGGCCCTCCCGCCGCAGGATTCCGCGCTTGAGAAAATAGCGATCACAAGCTACGCCGCGAACGAGGTGAAAATGGAAGCGCGTCTGCTCGGCCCGGGAGTGCTGGTATTCACCGACACCTATTTCCCGGGCTGGAGGCTCTTTGACCGCCAGGCAGGGGAATTGAAAGAATTGCGGATCGTCCCCGCGGACCTCGCCTTCCGAGCGGCGTTTCTCAATAAGGGCGACCACAAGCTGCGCTGGGTCTATCAACCCCTCAGCTTCAAGATCGGTTTGTGGGCGAGCATCGCTTTTATCCTGAGCACCGTCCCGCTGCTTCTTCTCAGGCGCCTTTAGGCCCAGAGCTAAGTGGGGTCAGGCCTGAATGGCACTAAGTTAAGCTCAATAATAGCTTTGGCCCAGCGGTTTTATAATAGCCCCGAGCTTATGGTCATCAACTGATTAAATGGGCAATCCCGGTCTTGCGTTTCCTAGCCCGGCCATTTATGGCCGGGAACGGCGACCGCCTAAAACCCTTGCTGCGGCCCACGCCACGGCGTGGGCCGTAGCGGGAGGGGGCGCGGCCCGGTCCCCCGGCGCTGAAGCGCCGGGCTATCGAAACCCGAACTCCCGATCAAATTATTTGGTTGATGACCATAAGCGCTTGGCTATCAGGCTCAACCTTAAATTAGCGCCATTCGGGTCAGGCCTTAACTTCGCAGTTCGAGCTTCGGTGTCAAGGCCTGACTCCAGCGGGCGAAAAATACAGTTCAAAATTGGAGATGGTGGGGCAGATGCGGGAATGCTCGATGCGGAGCCGGAGCTTCTGCGCGGTGACTTCGGGGAACCGGAGCATGCGCTTGTACCCGATGGTGGTTGCGGATGCGATTTCCCTCCAGGTCGAGCCGTCCCAGACGTCCACGGCAAATGCCTCCACCCGCTGGCCCTGCCGGATTTCTTCCTGCAAAACAGCAAGGTTGAAGGTCGCCGGCTTGCCCAGGTCGTATTCAATGTTCGCTTTGGTAACGCCGTCGTCAGTCATCCAGTAGGTGTTCTTGTCGTTGTCAACGGTTTTGTCCGCGGCGAAGGTTTTGTCATTTCCGCGCACGGATGACGCTTTTGCGGCCGCGCCGAGGGCAAGGTTTTGCTTGAAGGTCTGGTCAAGGACTTTCTTGAGTTCGTTCAAACGCGCGACGTCGTTCTCGTTGATGAGCCCCCTGCGGTCGGGGGGCATATTGAGCAGGAGCACCGCGTTTCCGCCCACGGAGTTGAAATAGACGTCAAGCAGGTGCGGCAAAGATTTGACCATCTTGTCCTGGCTCTTGTGATAAAACCACCCCGGCCGGATGGAGGTGTCAACCTCCGCGGGGAGCCAGCGGATGCTCTGACCGGCCTTGGCCGCCTCCAGAATTTTTCCCCGGGAGCCCAAGTCAGGCGCGGTCGCGTCATATTCCTGCGGGATCACGCTCCATTCGCTTTCCCGTCCCCTGCCCGCCTCGTTGCCGCACCAGCGCACGTCGCCTTGCTCATTGAACACCACCGCCTCCGGCTGCAACTCGTGGACCAGATTGAAATATCCCTGCCAGTCGTAAAGCTCTTTCATGGCCTTCCATTTCCTGCCCATGCCCGCGCCGTCAAACCACACTTCCGAGACCTCGCCGTAATTCGTGAGCAGCTCGCGGAGCTGGTTCTTGTAATGATCGTTGTACGCGGGCGTGCCGTAACTCGGCTCGTGGCGGTCCCAGGGCGAGAGATAGATGCCGACTTTCAATCCGTATTCCCGGCAGGCGTCCGTGAATTCGCGGACCACGTCGCCCTGGCCGTCCTTCCACGGACTGCTCTTGACCGAATGTTCAGTGTATTTGCTGGGCCAGAGGCAGAAGCCGTCATGATGCTTGGCAGTGAGGATCACCTCTTTGAACCCGGCTTCTTTCAAGACTCTGGCCCACTGGCGCGCGTCAAGCGCGGTCGGGTTGAAACGCTCGGGGCTTTCCCGGCCGTTGCCCCATTCCTTACTGGTGAAGGTATTCATCCCGAAGTGGAGGAACGCGATGTATTCCATCTGCTGCCAGGCGAGCTGCTGCGGAGATGGGCGAACCTGGACGGATTTGAGCATGATCTGCTCCGGGCTGTCCGAGGGCTTAAGTTTGATGGCCCCGCTTTCCGCGGAGTAGGCGGTCCAGGCCAGAGCCAGCGCCGCAACCACGACCGCAATTTCTTTCTTCATAGTCCGTGCTCCTGAATCATGTCCAGCACCAGCGCGGGCCAGGTAAAAATCTTGGCGCCCATGCCCCCGCCGGTATCGGGGTCATAGTATTCCCGGAAACCGGACTTGCAGACCAGAGCCGCAGTGGCTTGGGTTATCTTCCGGGCAAGATCCGGCCGGCCGCAGACGCTTGCCGCGCGCGCGGCCATCCAGTTCATGTTGATCCAGATGCAGGGCCCGCGCCAGAGCAGTCCCCGCACGTAGAGCGTGAACTCGCGTCGCATCTCGGAAATGGAATTGAAAGGCGCCAGCCACGGTCCCCGGAACTGCTCGGGCGAGAGCAGGTAGTTGTCCAACACCCGGTCCGCCCTGGCTTTATCCACCAGGCCGCTGATCAGCGGAATGACGCCTGCGATGGATACGCGCGAGCTTTGCCTGGGCGACTGGAAGTCCCAGCGCGGGAAATAGTAGCCGCGGCCTTCGTCCCAGCAGACATTATTGATGCTTTGCATCAGCCTGGCCGCGGCCTCATTCCACTTCCGGGCCTTGTCCGGCCGGCCCGCGGCCTGGAAAAGGCGCGCGACTGAAACCACTCCGGCCAGGGTCAGGCCGTTCATGCACACGTCCTCGAAAACAAAAACGTTCCGCGCCGCGATCTTTTGAAGGTCCCAGCCCTGGGCCATGGCGTCCGAGATGATGCGGTTGTGCGTGGCGCCGATTTTCATGACATTGAACGGATTGGATATCTTCAGTCCCGTGGCCTGGTCGTAGGCCGGGGTGGCATCGGTGCCTGATTCCCAGGGATGGATGATCGCGACCAGCCCGTCCTTGAACAGGTCCCTCGGGCCGAGCAGGTACTCCAGGCATTTTTCCATGCGAGGCAGGAGCGCGAGCACCCTCTGGTCCCGGGTCTTGTTGTAAAGCACCTCGGCCGCAACCAGGAATGAAGGCGGGTCTATGATCCGGCAGCGGCCGTTGGCGTCAAAATAATTGTTGCCGAGCCGGGAGAAGGTCGGGTCCGCGGCCTTCACGAACTCCGGCACCAGCGCCTCATGCGCGACCATGCCGGTCTCCGGAATCTGCAGACCGTTAAAAATGGCTTCCAGCTCGTTGACCGCCGCGGGCAGGTCAAAGGCGGACTGGGCAATGACGTGCCAGCCCGCGTCCCACGCGTAAAACCGGGTGTAACTAAGCGAGGACGGAATATGGAACTCGCCCAGACGGGACTTGACCAGATTCCGGCCATAGACCTTATGGGCCTCGTCCAGGATTTTCTGCTTGACTGCTTCCGGGTTGGAAAGAGCGGACCGGGCATAGGCTTCCCACTCCCCTGAGCCGGCATTGGACCCGCTCAGGGCGATCCCCGCGGAAGCGGCCGCGCCCGTTTTTAAAAAGTCTCTCCTCTGCATCTTATCTCCCCCCTCTCCTGGTATCTTCGCTGAACTTGAAAGCCTGCTTGCCGGTGACGTCGGTGGAAAGGATGGTTGGCGCGAGATACCTGTTCGGGCTGCGTCGTTGGGGTCTGACCCCGGGAGGCCAGACCCCTCCTCGCAAGGCAACTCCTCCACGGTCAAGCATTCACCGCCTTGAACATGGCCTCAATATTTTCCGGCGGGACCTCGGACATGATGTTGTGCACCTGCTGGAAGACAAAACCTCCCCCCGGCTTCAAAACTTTCACCTGCGACTTGACGTGCCGGGCGACCTCTTCCGGGGTTCCATGGGGCAGGACGTTGCCGGTGTCGCACCCGCCGCCCCAGAGGCAAAGCTTGTCGCCGTATTTTTGCTTGAGCGATTGAGCGTCCATGCCCGAGGCGCTGATCTGCACCGGGTTGATCGAGTCCAGCCCGGCGTCGATCAGGTCGTCCAGCAGCGGCTCGATCCCTCCGCAGGAGTGCAGCTGAATTTTGACGTCCGCGAGCTCTTTGACCCGTTTCCACATCTTTGCGTGGAAGGGCTTGTAATAGTCTCGGTACATCTTGCGGGAGATCATGGGCCCTTTTTGCGAGCCGAGGTCGTCTCCGAAGAGCACAACGTCGATATAAGGCCCGACTGCGGGGAGCCATTTCTCCAGCTTGGCCATGTAGAGTTCAAAAAGTTTCTCCGAAAGCCGAAGCGCGGCCTCGGGATAAAGCGCCAGGCAGGACAGATATTTTTCCATCCCAAAAAGCATCTGCGGCACCTCAAACAAGTTGCCGCCGAAAAGACCGATGATCGCGCGGTCGGTGGAGGCGCGCAGGCTTTTGGCCCCTTGCGCCATCTGCTCCAAGCCCTTCTGGTCGAGCGGGAGATGACTTCCCGGGCAGGCGACCGCGGTCCAGGAGGTATGGTCAAGCGCCTGTTCCAGCCCCAAGAAATCGTCGTGTTCAAAGTCTGCGTCGGCCAGTGGCCAGTAAGTTTGCTCAAAGAACACGCAGCCTTTTTTCTGGACGCCGATTTCGGTCCCGTTGCGGTCGAGCAGGAACCAGTGCTCGCCGCGCTTTTCGAGATTGACGAACGCCGGGACTTTGCAGGCGGTGCCGTCCGGAAGTTGCCAGTCTTTCCACTCCCGGTCGTCGCGCATGAAGCCCCGGCCCAGTTCGATGCAGTCAACGCCGAACGCATCAAGCACGGGTTCTTCGATAATCGCCAGTTGCTGCACCACGTCATAGACGTAAACGCCGCCGGAATTGAGGCCCAGTAATTTTTTCAGCCGGGCATAGGCCATGGCGTTGATTCCCGAGGAGCGGTGTGCTCCGAAGTCAATGGGCACGCGGTCCGGCTCCTGGTGGTTGAGCGCGGCCATTACTCTTTCGCGGGAGTTCATGAGTATTGCTCCTGATGATTTTTCGGGCGGGGATTCCCGGTCACCTGCCCTTGAATTCCGGCTTGCGCTTCTGCATGAACGCGGCCAAGGCCTCCATCACGTCGCCGGACTTGAGGATCAGGCAGTTCCGGGCCGCGACGTAGTTCAGACCATCGCGCACGCTCTTGTCCTTGCAGAAGTTCAGGACCTCTTTGGCGCCCTGGACCGCAAGCGGGGCCGCGGATGCGATTTCCTCCGCCAGCGACCGCGCCGCGGCCAGGCAGGACTCGCGGTCGGGATAGACCTCGTTGACCAGCCCGATCCTGAGCGCGCGCTCGGCGTCAATGTCCTTGCCGGTAAAGGCCAGCTCGCGCGCGTGTCCCTGGCCGATGATGCCCGGAATCCGGTTCAGACTCCCCACGTCCGCGACCATGCCCACGCGCACCTCGCGCAGGGAAAAGCGCGCGTCCTTCGAACACAGCCGGAGGTCGCAGGCCGCGGCCAGGTCCAGGCCGCCCCCGATGCAGACCCCGTGGATGGCCGCGATCACCGGCTTCCGGCATTCCTCAATCGCGTTGAAAGACTCCTGCATATCCATCACCAGGTGGTACATGGAATCCATCTCGGCCGAGCCTTCCGCGCTTTTGAACATCGACGCCGACGCCGCCAGGTCCAGGCCGGCGCTGAAATGCTTTCCGTTCCCGGCGATGATGGCCGCGCGCACGCCCGGGTCCTTGTCTATTTTTTCAAATACGTCGCGGATTTGCGGCCAGAACTCCGGGTTCATGGCGTTGGACTTTTCCGGCCGGTTGAGAAAAACCTCGGCCACCATGCCCTTCTTCTCATAAGCTATCACCGTGTAATTTCCCGACATCCGAACCCTCCTTGTCCGTTAGATTCCGGCGCGCAAGCTCCCAACCATTGGCCCGCGATTGCGGCCCGGCTCATCCCTTGGCCAGCGATTTATAATCGCCGTACTTGCGCGCGGCCTTGACCATGGCGATGTAATTTTCGGGCTTGACCCCGGGATGAATCGAATTCGATGAACTGATGATATAGCCCCCTCCGGGCGCCGCGGCAGCGATGGTTTCCTTTACGTTCTGCTCAACTTCCTCGGGCGAGCCGAACACGAGCAGGAAGCTGCAATCGATATTTCCGAGGATGGCCGCGCGGTTTCCGAACTGCTTCTTGATCTCTCCGATGTCCATGCACTGGGGCTGGATGGGGTGGATGCCGTCAAAGCCGGCGTCGATGAGCATGGGCACGAGCGGGTTGAGCCTGCCGTCGCTGTGCTTGACTATTTTTATCCCGCGCTTTTGAGCGTGGGCGCAGAGTTCGCAATGATAGGGCATGATGAACTCGCAATAGTGTTCCGGGCTCATGAGCGGCCCGGGGTTATAGGCCAGGTCGCCCTCCAGGATGATGAAGTCGGCGCGGCGCTGAACCGCGTGGTCGATCACGGAAAAGCAGTAATCGGTGACCATCCTGGCCAGGGCATGCGCGAGTCCGGGATCGAGGATATAGTCCATCAGCAGTTGCTCCATTGACCCGCGCAAGGTCCAGCTCAGCTTGAAGGTGCCGGGCATGTGGAAGGCCACGGCCCGTCCCGGGAGCGCGGCCTGGAAAAGGTCGAGCATGGCGAAGTCCGAAGGCTCCGGCGGCCGCATCCGGAAGCCCTTGAGGTCCTCCGCGCTTTTAATTGGGCCGGCCACCGGATAGGGCTCGCCGAACTCGCTCAAATGATAAACAACCCCCAGGGCGTCGCTCATGTGCTCGCGGTCAATGCGCGTGCGCGGCGCGAGCGAGATCGCGGTGACCCCGTCCAGGTCCAGGCCTTTGACCAGAGCGATCAAACCACCGATCAGGCGAAAGCGCTCCTCACCAGTCATGTCCATCAGCAGCTTGGGCGCGGGGAGTTCCTTCCGGTCCATGAAATGCCCGGCGATGCCGATGATGCTCGGCTCGTTATAAGCCATTTCCCAGACCGGGACCACGTCCGGCTGCTTGCGCGCAAGCGCGGTTATGATTCTTTCTCTGCCGTTCATTTGAGCCCCACGGGGTCAGGCCTTGACTTCGCAGTCCGGGCTTCGTCGTTACCTGCCTCGTCTGATACCCTAACATGCACCGCCAAGCATAGTCAATTGCCGGGGCCTTATCCCTTTAAATTGCCCCTGACACGCCTTATATTTTGCGAGCAAGGCCCGGGGGCGATCTCACACGGCAACGCGCGGAAAAGGAGGTGTCAAATGGCCGGGAAATACCTTCTCGCATTCACAGGCGCGGTCTTGCTATGCTGCCGCCTGGTCGCGGCCGACCCGCCGCTCGAGATCACCGCGGAACTCCAGCCCTACCCCCCGGACTACCAAGGCCGCTGCCCGGCCCGGATTTTGTTCCGGGGCTACATTGCCGTGAACGCTCCGGCCCGGGTGCAATACCGGCTGGTGCGCAGCGACGGCGGGGCATCTGAGGTGGAAACGCTGAGTTTCTTTTCCGCCGGCCGGCGGGAGGTTTCCGGCTCGTGGGAGGTTGCGGCGAGCTTCCAGGGTTGGATGGCGATTGAGGTCGTTTATCCCCAGGAGATCGATTTCAAGCGCGCGGATTTCTCGGTTGACTGCCACGACAAGCCCGAGCCTCACAAGCCCATGCCGTTCGGCAACGTGGAGCCCGAGCCTTTGCCCATGGTGGTCGAGAACTGCGTATGGTTCGACCCGGACACCGCGCACCTCAAACTGGTGGGCCAGAGCTGGCGGATCGCCAATGACAGCCAATCGATCCTGGACTTCGGCTATCGCAAGGACCTGGCCGAAAGAGCGCTGGCAGTCATAAGATATTATTCCATGAACCAGGCCTGCTCGGTGGGCGAGCCCAAGCCCACTTTCCACTACATGCTTGCCAACGGCAACGCTCCGGCCGGATATCTCACGGGCGAGGACTGCGTGGCTTTCAGCCCGGATTCCGCAAAGCTGGTCAACGCGGAGGGCAACTGGAGGATCGAGGACCGCGGAATGACTTTGTATTCCTTCGGGGTTGACCAGGCGGACGGCCGGGTGGCTTTGGCGATCATCAAGAAATACGGTTTCAGCCGATCATGTTTTGTTGGCCGTCCCAGCCCGGTGTTCAGGTACCTGCGAAAATAGTGGCCTTGAAAAATTCCATGATTATATTGGGATGCGGCGAAATGGACGGGATAATTCAGGCAACAAAACCGGCAACCAAACCTCACAAAGGAGGGGCGAAAATGTTCAGGAAACTACTGATTGCGGCAGGGGTGCTGCTCTTTCTGGCCGCGTTCGCGGCGAATGCGGCTGAGAAAAGCTCGGGCATGACCACGTTGAAGGAGGATTGCGTATCGATCAATCTTGCTTCCAGCGAGGTCAAGCAGGTGGGCGGCAACTGGAAGATTGTAGAGGGCCAGAACGCTCTGATGGATTTCGGCCAGAGCAAAGAACAGGCTGAGAAGACCCTGTCCATCCTCAAGCACTACAAGGCTGACAGGGTCTGCTACGTGGGCCGGCCGAACCCGCCCGTGACCTACATCCTGACCGCCAAGGGCGCGCCCATGGGAAAAATGACGGGCGAGGACTGCATGATGTTCACGATCAAGAACCTGAAAATTTCGCAAATGGGCGGGATGTGGCACATCATGGACGGCAAGACTTCGCTCTTTGCTTTCCGGGATGAGGCCCAGGCCAAACAGGCGCACGAGATCATCAAGAAGCACAAATTCACGGAATCGTGCTTTGTAGGCAGGCCGAACCCGACCTTCTCCTACCTGCGCAAATAGCGCGGAGATCGCCCCGGGCTAAGGGGTTAAGGCCTCGTAGCCCGGGGTGTGTTCATGGTAGATTAGAATTTGGGGTCAGGTCTTTACTTGTAACTTGACGACGTTTGGCTCCACCGAGAGTGCCGGCGATTTTTGGCTCCAGACCTCGGCCTGAGATCAGCCTGTTATTGCTGTTCTGTTGACAGAGTTTTGAAAAGTGCAAGAATTGGAGGCTGATGCCAAAGCACGCAAGACATGGACCTTCCCGGTTTGAACACGTCAAGGGCGCGATCGAGATCAACCCCCACGGCTACGGCTTTCTGAGTCCTGAGCAGGGCGGCGAAGACATTTTCATTCCTGCTCCGAAGCTGGGTTCGGCTCTTCCCGGCGACACGGTTCTGGCTCGTCTCAAGCCTGGCCGTCCGCGCTCGGGCCACCGCGAAGGCTCGGTGGTGAAAATTTTGGAGCGCAAGCTCCGGGACCTGGTTGGATTTTTCAACGGCGTTTACCTTGTGCCTCGCGATGAGCGGATTTCGGTCTGGTTTTACGTGCCGCCTTCGAAAACTCTGAAGGCTGTTGCGGGCGACCTTGTCCGGGCGGTAATCACCAGCTACCCGAGCGCCAGCGGCCAGGCCGAGGCTGAGATCGCGGAGGTGCTGGGCAAGGAGCTTACGGTCCAGCTGGAGAGCCGAATCATCCTCCGGCAGTACGGCTTCCCGGAAGAATTTTCCGGCCCGGTTGAGCAGGAGCTCGGTTCCATCCCGGAAACGGTTTCCAAGGAAGATGCGCGGGACCGGGTTGACTTGAGCCACGTCCCGTTCGTGACCATAGACCCGGTTGACGCCAAAGATTTTGACGACGCGGTGTGCGTGAATAAGTTTGAATGGGGATACCGTCTCTGGGTCGCGATCGCGGACGTTAGCCACTACGTGCGGCACGGCGCCCAGATCGACCTCCAGGCCTTCCAGCGCGCGACCAGCGTCTATTTTCCGGACCGGGCGATCCCGATGCTGCCGGCGCCGATCTCCTCGGGGGTCGCGAGCCTTCGTCCGGGCGAGGACCGGCTGGCGATGGTTGCGGAGCTCGATTTTGATCCTGCGGCCAAGAGCCAGCGGAGCAAATTTTACCCCGCGCTGATCCGGAGCCGGTTCCGGATGAACTACCACGAAGTCCAGTCGATTTATGACAAGTCCGATCCAGATCTTGCGGCCAGGTACGAGCCGGTGCTGCTCATGCTTGACGAGGCCGCGGAACTGGTCCGGGCCCTGAACGAGAACCGCAGACACCGGGGGGCCATTGACCTGGACCTGCCGGAAGCGCACATCGAGCTGGACGAAAAGGGCGAGCCCAAGGACATCTTCGCCTACCCTCGCTTCTTCTCGCACCGTTTGGTGGAGGAACTCATGCTCCAGGCCAATCAGGCGGTGGCGGAATTCCTGAGCCGCAAAAAGTTTGCCTTCCCGTTCAGAATCCACGAGCCGCCGGCGCCCGACAAAATCCAGGAACTCAACCTGTTTCTTTCCGGGCTGGGGTTCCCGCTCCTGGCCAAAGACAAGGGGCCGCACCAGGTGCGTCCCAAGGATTTCCAGCGCCTGATGCAGCGCGCGGAAAAGACCACGCTCTCGGAATTGATATCCTACCTTGCGCTCCGGGCCATGATGCAGGCGAAATACAGCGTTGAGAACAAGGGACACTTCGGGCTGGCGCTCAGCCATTACTGTCATTTCACTTCTCCGATCCGGCGCTACCCGGACCTGATGGTGCACCGGATTTTGAAGCAGGCTTTGGGCGTGGCCGGCGAGGGTTACGAGTCCGCGCCCGCGGGTCTTTCCGAGGCCTGCGAGCACTGCTCGGAGCGGGAGCGGGCCGCGTCAAACGCGGAGCGCGGCATGGCCAAGGTTTACCAGGCGAAACTCATGGCCGGCCGTTTGGGCGAGGAATTCACCGGGACCATTTCCGGGCTTTCGGGCGACGGTATCTTTGTGGAGTTGAGCCGTCCCATGGCCGAAGGTCTGGTCCCGGGAAGCAGCCTGCCGGGATATGACTATAACCCCAGGCTGCACACCGCGTTCACGCGCTCGCCGCGGATGGAGCTTCACCTGGGGGACCGGGTGCTGGTGGAAGTGGAGGCGGTGGAGCTTGAGCGGCACACGATCAATTTCCGGCTGATCGGGCTTTTGGAATCCGCGTTCAAGCAGCCGGCGGCATCTATTTTCCCTCGTCCCAAAAAAGAACACCGGCCCGCGGCCAGGGAAAAACCTCGCAAGCGAAAGCCAATGAGATGACAGTTTGACAATTCTCGCTTCAGATCCGGCTCTCATGAGCTATGAGGCGCATGAAGACATCACCCAGGGTTGAATTGCGCCCCGCAAATGCGGGTCCTTTGCCTAACAGACTTGTATTCAGGACTCAACCCCGTTAAAGGAGGCGCGGATGCGGATAAAGGCTGTTCCAGAGGGATTGGTGGAAAGGCTGGTTTCAGCTATTGGTCTGCTGCCGGCGCCGCTGGTGATGGGTTCCTGGGGCATGGGCGCAAGCCGGTGCATCATTGCCGGGACCAGGCTGGGCGTGTTCGAGTGCCTGGCTTCGGGCAAGAAGAGCGCGGCGCAGGTGGCCTCGGAAATCAACTGCGATCCCGCGGGAACCGAGACCCTGCTCAACGCCCTGAACGGTCTCGGCTATGTCAGGCGTCTCAAGGGCCTTTACTGGAATGCCCGGCCCGCGAGCAAATGGCTGCTCAAGTCCTCGCGCCACTCGCTGCGTGACGCGGTCCTTTTCTTCGAGGACCTGTGGGACGTGATCTCCCGCATGGATGAGCTTGTGCGCACCGGCAAACACGCGGACCTCCACCACGGAAACCAGCCGCCGGAGTTCTGGGAGCGTTATATGCGGGGCCTGGCCACCTTTGCCCGGTACACCGGCCGGGAAATCGCGTGGAAGGTCAAGCCCGGCCGCATTCCGCTCCGGCTGCTTGATGTGGCGGGCGGGCACGGCGTGTATAGCATGGCCTTCTGCAGGAAGTATCCCGGTCTGCAGGCCGAGGTGCTTGAGCTGCCCGAGGCCGCGCCGTGGGGCCGCAAGATTGTCGCGGAAGCGGGCATGCAGGACCGCGTGGTCTTTCGGGAGGGAGACCTCCGCGCATCCGATTGGGGCACAGGTTATGACCTCGTTCTGCTTTTCAACATCATCCACAACTTGACCATTGACGAGTGCCGGGAAGCTTTTGCCAAGGCGCAAAAGGCTCTAAGCCGCGGAGGCAAGCTGGTGATCCTGGACTCGGAGCACAGCAAGGGCGAGAAAGACCTTTCCATGGCCGGGGGCTTCAACGAACTGCTCTTCTTCCTGACCAGCGGCACCAGGGCCTACCCCGAAGCAAAAATCAAGGGCTGGATGCGGGACGCGGGCTTCAAAAATCTCCGCACCGACCGACTATTCACCGTGCCCATGACTTGCTTGATTACCGGAACGAAAAACTAAACTGAACCAGGACCTGAAGTCAGCTCTGACATAAGACTTAACGGGCAGGGCGCGAACGTAATGTTTAATGTTTAGCTCTGACCCGAATGGCGCTGACCCGAATGGCGCTAAGTTAAGCTCATGGACAATCCCGGTCTTGCGTTTCCTAGCCCGGCCATTCATGGTTTGGACTGCGATTGAAATTGCTTTTCGATAGCCCGGCCATTTATGGCCGGGAACGGCGACCGCCTAAAACCCTTGCTGCGGCCCGGTTCCCCGGCGCTGAAGCGCCGGGCTATCGAAACCCGAACTCCCGATCAAATTATTTGGTTAATGACCATAAGCGCCAGGCTATCGAAAAAATTGAATGCCGGTCAAATTATTTGGTTGATGACCATAACCGCCGGGCTATCGAAAGAATTGAATGCCGATCAAATTATTTGGTTGATGACCATAAGCGCTTGGCTGTCAGGCTCAACCTTAAATTAGCGCCATTCAGCTCTGACCCCGGTTACTTGTTGAGGCGTTCGACGTATTCTCCGGTTCGGGTATCGATTTTGAGGTTGTCTCCGACTTCGATGAAGAGCGGGACCCTGATCACCTTTCCGGTCTCGAGGGTTGCGTTTTTGCTGGCGCCGCTGACGGTGTCTCCCCGGACTCCGGGCTCGGTGTACTGAACCTTGAGCTCCACGAAGTTGTCCATCTCCACACCGATGGGCCGGCCCTGGTAATAGAGCACCAATACCACCATGTGCTCCTTGAGGTAGTCCGCGGATTCTCCGAGGTGTTTGCGGGAGATCATGATCTGCTCGTAGTTGGCGGTGTCCATGAAGTTGTAGTCTTCGTTCTGCTGGTAGAGGTATTCGACCTGTTTTTGTTCGAGGTCCGGCTCTTCGACTTTGTCTCCGGCGCGGAAGTTGTGCTCAATGGTGTTGCCGGTGATCAGGTTTTTGATCTTGGTCCTGACAAAGGCGTTGCCCTTGCCGGGCTTGATGTGCTGGAAATCCACGATAATGTAAGGGTCGCCGTTGAACTCGATTTTGAGCCCTTTGCGGAATTCATTGGTATCGTACATCTGGTACTCCCCTCCACTTATTCAAACACCCTGAGCGGCCGGTTGCTGTGGCTCAATATTAATACTTTTTCCTGTTCGTTCAAGAGCAGGTCGTCTTCAATCCTTACCCCCAGCCGTTGCGGGAGATAAATTCCCGGCTCGATTGTGAACACCATTCCGGGCAGGAGCGCGGTCTCGCTTTTATGATTAAGTACCGGCTCCTCATGTACCATTAGCCCCAGGCCATGCCCCAGTCCGTGCCCGAAATATCGGCCGTAGCCGTGGCGCTTGATGTAGCCGCGCGCCAGGGCATCTATTTCTTGACCGCGCCGGCCTTTGGCCACGCCCGCGATCGCCTGCTTCTGCGCCTGCGAGACCGTCTCATAGACCCGACGCGCGTTCTTGCCGGGCTCGCCCGCGGCGACGGTGACGGTAAGGTCCGAGGCGTAGCCTTGGAACGTGGCCCCGAAGTCAATGACCACGAGTTCGCCTTTTTGAATTTTTTTGCGGGTGGCTGTTCCGTGGGGCAGCGCGGCCCTCGGCCCTGAGGCCACGATGGTCTCAAAGGGGAACCAGCCGGAACCGGCTTGGCGGAGCTGGAATTCCAGTTCCGCGGCGAATTCAAGCTCGCTGACCCCGGCCTTGAACCCGGGCAGCGCCTTTTCCAAAGCCTTTTCCGCGATCCTGACCGCGGCTTTGATGCTCGCGATCTCATCCCTGTCTTTTATGGCGCGGACCTGGGCGAGAGACTTCTTGAGCGGGATGAATTTGCTTCCGGCCAGTTCTTTCTTATATGCGGCCAGCAACTGCTGCGTGATTGAAGCTTCAAACCCGATGCGCCGGCCGCCAAGTTTCTTTAATACTTTTGCGATTTCCCTGAACTTGTTCCTGAAAATGACGATTTTGAAGCCGGAGATTTCCTGCCGCGCCTGGTCCCGGTAGCGGAAGTCCGAGAAGAACCAGCGGCCTTTCCGGCTGTAAACCACGGCGCCTTCCGAGCCGCTGAATCCGGTCAGATACCATACATTGGCGAGTTCGGTGATGAGAATGGCATCCAGGCGGTTCTCTTCCCTGAGCTGATCGAGGAACTCGACCGCCCGCTCTCTGCGCAAGGTTATTTGCTCCTGTTTTTCAGGCGGGCGACAAGCCCTCGCAGGCCCAACTCGTAGCTGTCCGGTCCGAATCCGAAGACCACACCCGCGGCGAGGTCCGCGAGCATGGAGTGGCGGCGGAACTCCTCTCTCTTGGCGAGGTTGGAAAGGTGGACCTCCACGAAGGGGATTCCGACCGAGGACAGCGCATCTCGGATGGCGATGGAGGTATGGGTGTAGGCCGCGGCGTTGATCAGGATTCCGTCAAATTGCTCCCGGGCGTCCTGGATTTTTTCCACCAGCGCGGCCTCGTGGTTGGACTGGAAAAAGACCAGGGTGGCCCCCAATTCCCGGGCGAGCTTTTCCAGGTTTTTGCGGATCTGGCTGAGCGTGAGCTTTCCGTAGTGGCTGACCTCCCGCTTGCCGAGCATGTTGAGGTTGGGGCCGTTGAGGACCAGTATTTTCATGGACGCTGAGTCCTAGAGTTCGGAGCGCAGTTTGGGGAGGTTGATCCTGAGCATGAACCTGGCTTTGCCGAAATTGCCGTCCGGGGCCATGACCAGGCAGATGAAATAGTCGGGGTTGATCACCCGCATCAAGACCAGGTATTTATCGGTCAGGATGGAGAATTCGCCGACCTCGCCGGAGCCGGCCGCGCCCGAGGCGCGGTTGACTTCCGCCAGCACGTTGGAGTATTCGATCCCCAGGCTCTCCAGTTCGAGCTCCAGGCCCTCTTTCCGGTACATGCTGAGAGGGATGCCGTCCCGGCCCATGATCACCGAGGCCAGGCCTCCGTAAACCCGCTCCACCAAGTCCCTGGCAACGTCCTCAAAAATCATTCGCCCCTCTCCTTTCGCACCCGCTCGAGAATTTGACCGAGCTTACGGATTCTTTCCTTCCGCAAATCACCGCCCGCGCTCCGGAAAGCCAGCCCTTCCAGTAGAACCAGCCTGGCCCTGGCCTTTTGGCTTCCGGGGTTTGCAACCAGAACCTCTTTCAAAACCCGGATCGCCCCGGCAAGGTCTCCCTGCTTGAAGTATAGCTCGGCAAGCGTGACGCTCGCCAGCCGGTCTCTCTCTCCGGCCATGCTTTTAAATTGCCCGCTTTGCCGGATTTGTCAAACTACAAAACGGGCAGGGTTTGACGCCCCGCCCGTTTTGCAAATGTATCATTCAACTCTCTCATTTTATCTGCAACTCAAACTATATCTATCGGGCTCTTTGATTAGCAGGATCGCTTAATTGTCATTCCTCAAAAATTCACGACCGCCCGGCCACCAAGCCAGCGTTTATTGGCAGGTGACACTCAGCCACGCATGCGCCGTTGATTCTGTCTCGGTGCCACCTACTATGGAGGTGATGGTAAATTCAACCCTGAAGCTCAGCGGAAAGTTTCCGCCCAATCCAGTCCAATAATTAAAGACTTCCTGATCCCATATCTGATATCCTATTGTAAAGGTTGCATCAGAGGACAAAGACGGCTCCAGCTTATAAGGCCCGCACACAATATCTTCGGAAGTGCCATCGAGGCCATTGTCAGCATGGCAACCCTCCACAATAATATAAGGCGGCGGGGTTTTCGAATACGGATTAAGCGTGAAAGTATATCTATATTCAACTGAAAATGGCTCAATGGGATCCACGGTTGTGCTCCCAAGGGCGTTACAGTCGACTGCCGTGAACGAGGTGTTATAGGTCTCGTCGGATACGAAGACGACATAGCCTGTTTTTGCCACGTCACTGCCCTCGGGTTCAGCTAATTCCCCGCACCCGGTAGCGGACAGAAATAAACCGCACGCCATTATCAACAATCCTGTTTGCCAAATTATTTTTTTCCAGCTTTTCATCACCGCTCCTCCTTTAGTGGTAGTATGCATTCTCGACCTCTATCTTATGATCCTTGGGGTCAGGAAGATCAACAGTTCGCTTCTTGAATTTTCGGTATACCTGTCCTGGAACAGTTTTCCCAGGAACGGTATTCTGCTCAGGAACGGAGTCTGGTTGGTGGTCTCGGTGTCCTTGGTCTGATAGATGCCTCCGATAACAATGGTTTCCCCGTCCTTCATGATGACCTGGGTCTCGGCCTCTTTTTTATCGATGGAGGGCGCTCCGCCGCTGACCACTTTGAGGTTGGGCGTATTATTGCTGGCCTTGACGTCCAGGATGACCGTTCCATCGGGGGTGATGTGGGGGGTGACCTCAAGCCTGAGCGCGGCTTCCACGAACAGCCACTGGGACCCACCCGCGGCCCCCTGGGCCAAATTGATGGAGGGCGGATAGGGAATGGTTGTGCCCTGAGTGATGGTGGCTTTCTGGTTATCCATGGTCATGATCCTGGGGCTGGAGACGATCTTGGCCTTGTTTTGCGTTTCCATGCTCTTGAGCAAAAGGTCCAGGCTCACGGAATTGGTCAGGGAGCCCATGGTGATCCCCAATGCTCCGCCTTGTGCGCCCGCGGCATTCAGCACCATCGGGTTTATAACGTCGAGTTGCCCGCCAAGCACCGCGCCGCCGACCTGGACGCTGTTCGGGAAGTTAAGCCCGGTCGGATTTCCCCAGGCCGGCCCGGAATTATAATTGATGCCCCAGTTGATGCCCAGTTCGCGGGAGACTCCGATGCTGGCTTCCACGATCCGGGCTTCAATCAACACCTGGGGGGTGGCGGCGTCCAGGGATGCGATCACGACCATCATCTCCTGAATCCTCTCCGGTATGTCCTTGATGATCAGAGAGTTGGTCCTCTTGTCCGTGTCCACGGTCCCCCGGTCGCTCGACATGGTTTTCATTTGGTTCGAGATCTCCAAGGCCTTGGCGAAATTGAGCGGGACGATCCTGGTCTGGAGCGGCCTCAGGTTCTGGCGCTGCTGGATGGCCTTGATGGTCTCCTCCTGGTCGGCCTGAATCTCCTTGATCGGCGCAACTCTCACCACGTTGCCGTACTGGACCATGCCCAGTCCCTTGGTCTCCAGGATCAGGTCCAGCGCCTGGTCCCAGGCCACGTTGTCCAGTTTAAGGGTTATTTTGCCTTTGACGTCGTCCGCGGTGATGATATTCAGTCCGCTGACCTCGGCGATGGCCCGCAGCGCGTCCAGGATGTCAAGGTTCTTGGCATCGATTTTGATCGGCGCGCCGGTGTATATTTTGGTCCCGGTCAAGGTCTCGACTCTGATCGGCTTGCGAGCAAGAGCCGAAGGGGCTGCCGCCGACGCCGCGGAGGGGATGGTCGGGGCTGCAAAGGTATCGGGCGGAGCCCCGTCCGCCTTGACGTCCACGGGCATAGCCGGCGTGGGCGGCGCAACGATGCTGCCCCCCGGATTGGCCAGCGCAACCAATATCTGATTGCCTTCCTGCCTGACCTCGGGCGCGGCCCAGGTGTTCATGCTGACCACGACGTTGACCTCTTCGGGGGTTGCCTGGAAGCTCCCGATCAGGTTGACCGGGCTGGTGAATTCCGTGGTGTCGAGCGAACGCTCAAGCTCCGGCGGGATCTTGGCGTTCTTGAGCACAATGGAAAAGACCAGGTCTTCCGTGTTCTCGCGCTTTTCATACTTGACCGGTTCACTGGTCTTGATCACCACGGTGGAAGTTTGAGCAGTATATTTGAAATCCACGGCCAGCACTTTGGGCATCATGGCCTCCGCGGCCGGCAAGCCGGGGGCCGCGACCACCACCGGCGCCGAAGGAGCCAGTGGCTCTTCCATGGGTCCCGCGGCCGGGGGCGCTTCCAGCACCGGAACCGCGAGCACGGGCGCGGCCGGTCCGGTGACGTCCACGCTTTTGCTCACGGTTATTACCATCCGCTCTTCCTGGCGCGCCATATTGTAGAAAGGCAGTGTGGCCCCGGAAGCGTCAAACACCAGCCGCAGCTTGTCCGGGTGCTGCCCGATCCTTATCCGGGCTATTCCCTGGCTGCTGACCTGGACCACTCTTCCGGGATAAACGGTCTTCACCTTATAGAGGTCAAGCACAAGCCGGGAGGGGTTTTTCATCTCAAACGATTTATAATCCCCGGGGGTGGCGTCCTCCACCAACTGAATCCTGGTTTCTTCCTTTTGCTCCGTGACCGCGATATCGAGGAGCCGGGTTCCGGTTTTGCCCGGAGGAACTGTTCCGACGGTTGCCCCGGCGGATGTTCCCCCGGCCTCCGCCATCATGCTGCCGGTGGCTGTCCCGGTTCCGTTGGTCGGGATATCCGCGGTGGCGGTCACTTCCGTGATTGGCGCGGTTGCGCCTTCCACGATTAATTGTCCCGGGGTGGCGGCATAGAGGTCTCCGGAGGGCGCAAGTTCCGCGGCTTCCGCGGGCTTGAGCACGATGGCGAGCTTGGATTCGGTCGGGTTAAGCTCATAGACCACCATCTTGTCCAGTCCGATCTCCACCCTGGACATGTCGGCGTTGTTTTCCCTGGACTGGGTGATCAAGATTTGGTTGATCAGGCCATTGTTGACATCGATGGATTTCGGAACGGTTTTGGCCACTTTGGTATCCTGGTAATCCACGATGATCCTGACCGGGTCCACCAGCCGGTTGATCATGGGCTGCTGGCCCGGAGCATTGGCCGTGATCACCACCTGGTAGAACTCTCCCGCCTGCTCCACCTGAACGCTCTCCAGCTGATTCTTTTTCTTGAAAGCGCCTACCGAGAACAGAAGCGTAAGCACCGCCAAGGAGATCCAGAGCCTCGTGGACACTTTAGCGCCATTCGCTTTCCGCATAGTCATTGATCCCCTCCTCCTTGCCTTTGCGTCTATCTCATTATTCATTTTAGTGTGTTCAGCCCCCTTGTCTTTAATAAAACTCTGTCCGGCCTATCTTAGAATCGGTATATTCGTGCTGAGTGGCTCCATTTTCAGAAATTTTTCCACTATCCTGATTTTTTGCGGATCAACCGGGTCGAGATATTGCTCCTCAACCATAATCCCATCGGGCAGAATCTGCTTGACCCGGCCGCGGTTGACGCCCAATTCGTCCCCCATCTTTATGAACCAGTCCGTGCCGTCGGGCAACAGGATGTGGGCGATGTCCCTGCCTGCTCCCACGATGATGCCGTCGATCCACATCTGGTCAAGATTGTAGGTGGTCAAAGGCTTGGGCGGAGGGGTGACCTCTTCCGGCGTAGGCTGCTGGAAGGGGTCTCTTTTTCCGGTCGGGTCATAGCTCCAGGTTATTTTCGGCTTGTCCGACTCTGCGGTGTCCCCCTGCGCGGCTATGGCCTCAGGCTTGGCCTTGGAGGCGCCCCCGGCCTGCGGCCCGGTGGCGATTTGCGCTCCGCCGCAGGCTGCCAGCCAGGCCAAGACCAGGCAAGCCGCGACCGCGGTCATGGCTTTTTCGATAAGTGCCCGTCTATTCTTCATTTTAGCCCTCTCTTCGCTAAAGCTTTTCCCCTGCATTTCATTCCTCGTCGCCCCCGCGCTTGACTTTGCTCTTGCCGGCTGCAGCGCCTGACGCCTTGGGGGCCGGCGCGGCCGGCGCCTGCTCGCTAAACCGGTAGGCGGTAAGCACGCAGTTTATTTCCAGGCCCGAGGCCTTGGAGGCTTTGATGCTGATGTCAGACACGTTGACGATCCTTTCCATCCGGGCCAGTTCGTTCCAGAAGATCATTAGCGGGAAGAAATTGGCCCTGAGTTTCATCTTCACCGGCACTTCCACGTAGAGCGCTTTGGCGACGTCGGTGGCCCTTTCAAAAGTGCCGACCTCAATGCCGTTGTTCTTGGCCTTCCAGGTGACGTCCTTGAGCAGCTCGTCGATTTGGGCGGTGGAAGGCAGCTTGGTCATTGCCTTGTCCAGTTCTTTCCTGAGCCTGGCGTTCTGGCGCTCAAACTTGGACAGGTCCGTCTCAATGGTCTCCAGGTCCGTGATCTTCTTAACCAGCTCGTCGATGTCGGTATTGAGCTTGCTGATCTGCGCGGTGTAAGTCCGGTCCAGGGTGAAGAAGTAGGTGAGCAGGAGTAATGCGGACACCGCGCCGACAATCGTCGCCTTCTGCCACCAGGGCAGCTTGAGTATTTTTTCCGCTTTAAAACTATCGGCAAGCGCCATCTGATCCCTCCTTATCCTGCCCCGGCTTCGGTTTGAGGCGGGCTTTTAATTTGCACGCTCATTTCATATTTATAGTAAGGCGCGCCCAGGGCCTCGGTGCCCTTGGCCCGTTCCACCTTCTTGAGCGAGATGGCCCCGAAGTAGTTGCCCTTTTTCTCCAGGTTGGACATGAAGTTGCTGATCTGGTCTTTTTCCGTGGCCCCGCCCTTGATCTCCCATGTGCCGGCCGCGTTTTCCCTGATGGACGGGGTCTTCAACTCGTCAATCCAGACTTCCTTGGGCTTAACCTCGCTGAGCTGGTCAAGCACTTGCAAATACCAGTCCCTGCCGCCCTCCAGCCCCTTGATCACTCCGATTTTCTGGTTCAGGTTTTCGTTGTCTTTCTTGAACTGTTCGACCTTCTTGGAAACCTCCTGCAGGTGCCTGAGTTTCTCCTGGTTGTCCGTCAACTGCTGGTTGAGATCCGATATTTCATTCTTGCGGAGGATCGCAATATAGATGATCCCCACTACCACCACCAGCAGCACGATCACCGCCACAACCAACTGGTTCTGGATGGTCGTCCGCTTCCTGGCTTCCTTGACCGGCAATAAATTTATCTTGATCATCGATCTCCCGCCCTCCTTAAAGCCAACCCGATGGTGACCGCGGCTTGGGGACCGATTTCCTCGATATAAGCCGGGTCAAAATGCTTCGGGTTCCGCTCGATATTTTTGAACGGGTCAAGAATCTCCACCGGCAGGTTCTGATTCTTGCCGATCGCCTCGGCCAGGCCGGAAATCCGGCAGCTGCCCCCGCACAGCCAGAGCTTGTTCAGCTGCGCGTCCGCGGGAGCCGCCGCGCTGTAGAAGTCCAGGCTGCGCGCGATCTCGCCCGCGATCTGGTCGCTCACTTCCCGGATCACCATTTCCACTTCCTTGCGCATCACCTCTTCCGTGTCCGCCTTGCCCGAGCCGCCTTTCTTGAGCAGTTCCGCGTCCTCGTAACTTACGCTCAACTGCTTCTGGATTTCCTCGGTGTAGAGGTTCCCGCCCATGGACACGTCCCGGCTGAACACGTAATTCCCGCCCCGGATCACCACGATGTTGATCAGCGACGCGCCCACGTTGATCAGCGCCACCACCTCGTTCTCCAGCACCGGGTAGTTGATCTCGTACATATTGAGCAGCGAGAAGGCGTCAACGTCGATCACCACGCTGCTCAGCCCCGCCTCCGTCAGCACCGAAACATAGTCGTTGATGATCTCCTTCTTGGCCGCAACCAGCAGCACCTCCATGTTGCCCTCGGCGTCCCCCGGGTTCAGGATCTGGAAGTCAAGGTTGACGTCCGAGATTTCAAACGGGATGTACTGAGCCGCCTCCCACTGAATCTGCTCCTCCAACTGCTCCTCGCTCATGGCCGGCATGTTGATCTTGCGGATCATCACCGACTGCCCCGATACGCTCGCAATAACGTCCTTGGTCTTGATCTTGCGCTCGGACAAAAGCGTGCTCACCGCGTCCACGACCGCGCCCGTGTTCATGATCGCGCCGTCAACGATAACCTCCGGAGGAATTGAGACCTGGCCGAAGTTGACCAGTTGGTAGCCCTTTTTGCTCTCCTTCAGCTCCGCAACCTTGATGGCGCTGGACCCGATGTCCAATCCAATCGCCCCCTTCTTCCCTCCAAAAACACCCATTTATTCTTCTCCTTTGCTGGAGTTGGTTCCCTCACGCCCCTCTAATTCTAATGACGCGGCCACGCTCCGGGTAGATTCAACCATCATCATTATTATGCCCGCTCCCGCAGCTTTACCATCCGGCGGTGGCCGTCCTCGTTCCCGAAAACCTTGGACTTATCCGTCAGCTTGTAGCCCAGAGCCAGGATGATCTTGCGCTTGGTGTCCATCCGGCAGTCCAGACCTTTTTCGATCCGGTCAATGGTCAAAGCGCTTACCCCCGCCTTGCGGGCCAGTTCCGCCTTGCTCATCAGGAGGGATTCTCGAATAGCCCTTACATTGTTTCTTGCCATAAGCTCCTACCCCACTTTTAAATTCGACCCTTGTTCCTTAACCCGATACCCTTGCGATTCTATTATGCCAAATTTCCGCACCCTTTGTCAACTCTTTTCGTAAATTCATCATAATTTTGCCTAACTTTATGAAAATTTAACATATTTGTTGTGCTTTAAATAATAACACCACTAAATGTTGTGGTAAGTTAGGCTCACCGAGGGCAAGCCCAAATCCGCCCAAAATGCCTGTTTTTCGAAAAAACGGACCTGAAATTCGTCCGCATGGGAAACGGGGTCAGGGAAATCGGGTCAGAGCTCTACTTGGGACTTGACTGTTTTTTGCGATGAAGCTCCCGGATTAAGGCGAAGAGGATTCGGGGCCGAAGTCCCTGGCACATTGAAGCCCCTTCCGGGCGAGCCGTCCTCCTTCGCCTCCGCTCTCCGTAGCAGCACCACTCCGAAGGATGAAAAGGCTTCCGACTTCGTCGGACAAGTCGGAGGGCAGGCCGGCTCGCCCGTGCACTTGCACTCAGGGTATCGGTGCGCAAACCAGGATTTCTGCGCCGCTTTTTGAATTGGGAGACGCCGGGGTCTGCTATTGCCCGCCTTCCTCGATGGTTCTTTCCACTTCTTTTCGGGTGACTGAGATGTTGGTTGCTCCTTCGAGCTTGAGGGTTTCGCCGGAGGATGAACTGGCGATGACTCTGAACTGGACCTTTCCGTTGTAGCCCTCGGGCACGGGCCAGGACGCGGTGCCGTTGTTATCGCCGGTCTCCAGTTCAGCCCCTTCCGGCGATTGCAGTGTAAAATTGATTTGTCCCCCGGAGGGGTCGGTGACTTTGAAGGTGAAATACACGGTCTTGACTTCCTTGTCGTACCATAGTCTTCTCCCGGCGTCCAGCAGCTTGCGCGAGATGATCTCAACCGGGGCCGAGGCGTAGAAATCCTGCGGAGAATTTGCTTTGGCCACTTCCAGCAGAACCTCGTCGCCCGCTTTGAGTTCATGCTCGGGGACGGAAAACTCTTCCCCCTCCGCGCCCTCCACGAGATTCCCGTTCACTCGCCAGCGATAGATGAAGCTCACGCCGTCGCAGTTGGCGCATTCGACCCTTGCGGCCAGGGTATCGTTTTTGGTTGGCTCCTGTGGTTCAATCCAGATTTCAGCGAATTTGAACCCTCCCTGCCCCACCTGCAATTTTTCAGTCTTGAACCAAGGCGATTCCTTGACTCCATTGCAGGCCTTGACCTCGGCCCAGACCTTGGAGCCCAGCAAGAGTTCGCTTCCGGGCAGGACTCCGGTGGCGTAATCACCGAGCAGTTTTCCGTCCCGGTACCATTTGAAGCTGAGGGTGATCTGTTGTTCGGGGTCGGCGTTCGCATAGTTGACGATGGCCTTGAACTCCTGGTCCACAGCCGGAGCGGCTGGGATGAATTCAACCTTTTGAATCACCGGCGGCCGGCCCTGGTCCGCCTGTTTCCGGGCGCAGCCGGCAGCAACCGCCAGCCCCAGAAAAAACGCGATAACCGTGATGATCTTGTTGTTACTCAATTTCGTCCTCCTATCGCTTGAACTGGTAGAACTTGCCGAAGTAAAGGGTGGCCGCAAACAGCATCACGCCGGCCACCGGCCCGTTGAGCAAAATGCCCCAGGGGTTTTCCGCGGTGTTGCCGAAGAATTTCATGAGCAGGGGCGCGATCAGGAAAGACGCCGCCCACGCCATTTTGGTGATCAATCCTTCGGCGCCCATGTACATTGACTCCCTGCGATAGCCGGTAAGCTTCTCATCATAATCTATGACATCAGAAATCATGGGACGTTGCAGGACCAGCACCGCGGAGACCGGGGGCGCGACTATGAAGTAAAGCGCGAATCCGAAAATTTTGGGGTCCAGTCCCGGGATGAGCTTGACCAGGACGAACAGGGGTGTGGCCAGCGCGAACCAGAGCATGGCGATCACGAAAGTCTTCTTCTTTCCGATCCTGTCCGCGACCCAGATGCATACCGGGAAGAACAACCCGGCCACCACCAGCAGTATTCCCAGGAGCGCGCCCGTGAGGTCGATGCTGACTCCCATGACCTGGGTGCCGAAGAAAGGCGTGATCATGATCAAGAGGTTGCTGCACAGGATGAAGGCGGCGATGATCACGATGTAGGGGATGAAGGTCGGGTTCCGAAAGACCTCGGCCACGGACTTGAAGATGTTAAAAGGCACTTCCTTTTTCTCGTTGTGGGGGGTCTCCCGGATTTTGGCCACCAGGCCGAAATAAATAACAACCGTGATCAGCGCCGCGATGACCGCCATTACTTTGTATCCATCGAGGCGCAGACCGAACAGTTGGTAATGGTTGGCGAGGAAAAAGCCGATGACGAATGCCGCGGCGACCTGGGCGATAACGCGTCCGATGATCTCGGCATAGCCCATGAGCCCGCTCAGGCTGATCCGCTCCTTCAGATAAGGAGTAATCTCGGGCATGAGCCCGAGGTAAGGGTTGACCACCACGGGATAGATGAACCCAAAGGCCACCAGCAGCAAGCCCAGGACGATTGTATTGGTGGTGCTTATCCCACGGGTGGGCGGAAACCATACCAGGACGAGGACCAGGGCCAGAAATAAAGTGCCAAACAAAATGAACGGCCTGCGCCGGCCCATCTTGCTTTTGGTGCGGTCGCTCCACCACCCCACCACCGGGTCGCCGATGGCGTTGGAAACGTAGCGGAGCGCGTTCAGGCCCCCGGCCATGGCCACGGTAAGGAACACCGGCAGGCCTTTTTCCGCCACGTCCCTGGCCGGCGGCGCATAAAAATAAACGATATAGGTATCGAGCAAGGCAATGGTCATTGCCGCGGGAAGGTTGCCCAGCGCATAAATGATTTTCTGTCCCGAGGATAGAGCCTTGCCCTCAACCAACTGCTCTTGCGCGGCCCCGCTTTCAGGCGGGGCCAGGACCTCGCCGCCCTTTTCCTCAACCATCGCCGAAACCTCCCCTAAGAATATCAGAGCAAAATATCTTCTAGACCTGCACCGCTTTGATCGCCGGAGCGGTCTCCTCGGGCAAAGCGGTGTTGATGAAGATGCCCGAGCCGATTTCAAACCCGGCCATCATGGTCAGCCGCGGGATGATCCGGAGGTGCCAATGGAAATAGTCTTCGCTTTCCTCGCCAATCGGCGCCGTGTGGACCACTATGTTATAATCCGGGTTGCCGAGCAGGGTGAATATCTTTGCCAGTTGCCGCTTGATCGCCTTGCCCAGCTCCTTGGCCAGGTCCATCTCGATGTTGCCGAAGCTCGCGCCGTGCTTCTTGGGCAGAATCCAGGTCTCGAACGGGCTGCGCGCCGCGAAGGGGTGGATGACGAGAAAACTATTGTTGTCCTCAACCACCCGAACTCCCGCCTTGAGCTCGGCCTCGACCATGTCGCAATAGACGCACCCGCCGTTGTCGTCCGTGTACCGGGTGGCCGCGGCAAGTTTCCTCCGAAGGCTCTGCGGGACTATGGTCGTGGCCACGATCTGGCAGTGAGGATGGGCGAGCGAGGTCCCCGCTCCCTCCCCGTGGTTCTTGAAGATGACCACCACCTTGACGTTGGGCTCCTTGCGCAAGACCAGGTATCGCTCGCGCAGCGCGATCACCACCTCTTCCGCCTGCTTGTCGTCGATCTGATTGAAATACAGGTTGTGCTTGGGATTTTCGATCAAGACCTCGTGCCGGCCCGCGCCGTCCATCTTGCGGAAGATGCCGTATTCCACCCCGCGCTTGGGCTCGCCCGTGACCGGCGCCAAGGCCGCGAACTTGTTCGGGATCACCCGGATCCACCAACCCGGGCCGTTGGGCGTGCCGTCTTTGCGGTAGGCCAGCTCTTCGGGAGGAGTCTTGGCCTCGTTCCCCGGACAGAACGGGCACTTGGGTTCGTACTCGGGCGGAAGCGGCTTGGCCGGTTTGACAAAATCACACGGCCGCTTGGCGCGTTCAGAGGAAAAGATCACCCATTCGTTGGTGGTGATATCCTGTCTGATCTCACTCATCCTTCACTCCAATCTGATGGTTGGACTCAAGAACAATTTCTCGCCGTCCTTATACATACTATTTAGCACCAACTGGTTTTTTAAATCAACCGCGACGGGCCCGAACATGGCGCCCACCAGATCTTCCTGGGTTTTGCCCAATAAAATCTTCCATAAAGTGATCGGCTTCCGGTGATAGACCAGCCGCAGGTCTTTAACCCCCAGCTTCTTTTTTATGATCTCCGTCGCAACATCGATCCCGCCAAGCTCGTCCACCAATCCCAGCTCCTTGGCCTGAAGCCCGGTATATACCCTGCCCTTGCCGATCTTGTCCACATCTTCCTTGCTCATCTTGCGGCCTTTGGACACCCGGTCCACAAACAGGTTGTAGACGCCGGTGATGCCGTCCATTTCCTTGGCCTGTTCGGACTCGGTCCAGGGACGGGTCCAGTTGTCAACTTGGGCGTAAGTCCCCTTGCTCAAGACCGTGGTCCCCACCTGGAGCCAGCCCAAAAGGCCCCTGGCGCCGATGTGCGCGCTGACCACCCCGATGCTCCCGGTCAAGGTGCCCGGATGCGCAACAATCGCGTCCGCGCCCGCGGAGATGTAATACCCGCCCGAACCCGCAACGTCGCTCATGGAAACCACCAGCGGCTTCTTTTCCCGCAGCTTCTGCGTGGCGCGCCAGATCAGGTCGGAAGCCAGCGCCGAGCCTCCCGGGGAATCGACCCGGAAGATCACGCCCTTGATCGAATCATCCTTGGCCGCCTCCTCCAGTTCCATGACCGTGATCTCCGCGGGCATGATCGACCCGTACCAAGGCGACCCGCCCGGGTCAAGGTTCACGATGCTGCCCACCCCATAAATGACCGCCACTTTCGGACCGACGTTCACCCCCAGCGCCTGCGGGGAAATCGCGGCGTATTCCCGCTCCTTCACCACCGCCAGGTCCTTGTTGCCGCCGGCCTTTTTCAATCCGTCAATAACCTCGTCCAGGTATTTCACGCCGTCGACCATGCCCGCGGCCTGATATTTTTCCGGCAGCAGCAAATCCTGGTCAATATAGCCGGCGATCTCGGCCTTGGACTTGTTGCGTCCGGCCGCAATGCCGTTCAAGAACTGGTCCCAGGAGCTGTTGAGCAGCGCCTCGCTCATCTCGCGGTCAAACGGGCTCATGTCTCTCCGCGAAAGCGTGTCGCCGAAAGTCTTGTATTCCTTGACCTTGAGCACCTGGACGGAAAGCTTCACCTTCTCAAAAAAACCGCCCAGATAAAAATGCAGCTGGGTCAGGCCGTTTACGCTCATGAAACTCGCGGGCGAAACGTAGATTTGGTCGCAGGATGAAGCCAGGTAGTAGGACAAGTCGGCCTGGCCCTCCATTTCGATACAGCAGGCCGCGGGCTTGCCGCTTTTGCGGTATCTCAGGATTGCGTCACGCAGCTCCTGCGCCTTGCCCATGCCCATGGAGTTGTCGCGGACCGCGACCACCAGGGCCTTCACGTTCCTGTCAACCGAGGCTTTCCTCAGCACCATCACCTTGTCGGTCACGGTCAGAGGCGCCGGGGCAAACAGGCCCCAGAAGGGGTTGAACGGAGTGTACTCCGGCACCGCGCCCTCAACGTTCATCACCAGCACCGAGTCCTCATACAGTTTCGCCGGGACAAACCCGCTCAGGCCCAGGCTCAAGACCAGGGCCGAGAAAACCACCGCCCATATCTTTAAACCTTCAGCCTTCATGGCAGCCCTCCTTGGTTCGAGTGATTATCTCCAGGAACTCTTTATGGATTTTGCCGTTGCTCGCGAATAATTCCTTCCGGTCCAGAGCCATGGGCTGGCCGGAAAAATCCGTCACCTTCCCGCCCGCCTCTTCCACAACCAGCCCGCCCGCGGCAACGTCCCAGGGGTTGAGGTTCCGCTCCCAGAACCCGTCGCACCGGCCCGAGGCCACGTAGCAGAGGTCCAGCGCAGCCGAGCCGTCAACCCGGATTGAGTGCGGGTGGGGGATCACCTTCTGGAAAATATCGAGGTTGTCGCATAGTTTTTTGCCCCGGTCGTAGGAAAACCCTGTTAGCAGGAGCGAGTCGTCCAATTTTTTCACCCCGCTCACCTTGATGCGGTCCCCGTTAAGAAAAGCCCCCTGCCCGGCGATGCTGTAAAACATCTCGTTCGCCATCTGGTCATAGATTACGCCCACGACGGGCCTGCCTCGCTTGACCAGGGCGATGGAGGTGCAGAACTTGACGTAGCTGTGAGCGTAGTTGGTGGTGCCGTCCAGGGGATCAACCACCCAGATGTATTCCGATGAAAGCCCGGCCCCGCTCGGCTGCCCTCGGCCCTGGCTTCGGCCCTGCCCTCGGCCCTGAGGCTCAGCCCCGAAGGGAGGCTCGGGCCCGAAGGGAGCTCGCCGCAAGCCGCCCTGCTCCTCGCTCATGATCGCGTGCTCAGGCGCTTCCCGCCGGATCAGGTCCAAAACCGCCTTTTCGCACAAGAGGTCAACCTCGGTGACAATGTTCGCGACACCCTTTAACTCGTAGCCCGATAACCGGCCCAGGTTCTCGGCCTGAATCACACCCGCCTTGCGCGCCGCGCGCTTCGCCAGATCAAGCCATTCCCGCTTCTCGTCCCCTCTTCCCGCCATCTTGACCATCCTTTATAAATTAGTGATTCATTCTACATAAACAAGGCTTTCGCGGCAAAGCTTGGAGCCTGCGCAGACAGGGGGTTCATGGTTTTGGAACCGGGCGCGCAAGCTGTTAAAATCCTCTGGTATGGGAAGCGCAGACTCAAGCGGGTTCGCGAGGATCCTGGTCATCCAACTCCGGCAGATGGGAGACGTCCTGCTCTGCACGCCCGCGCTCCGGGCGCTCAGGAAAAAATTTCCGGAAGCCAGAATCGCCTTTCTGGTGGACAAGCCGTTTGAGCCGCTGCTCAGGCACAACCCCGACGTCGATGCTTTGATCGCGCGCGATCCCGCGGAGAGTTTCGAGCCCGTCCGCAGCATTGCCCGGGTGCGGCGGTTCGCGCCCCAGCTCGTGATCGATTACCTCGCCAACCCCCGCACCGCGCTCATCACTCTTCTTTCCGGGGCCGGGATTACGCTCTCCTACGCCAACAAGCGCCGGGCGTTCCTTTACAAGCTCAAGGCAAAGCCCGAAGGGGGCTACGTTGCCCAGGAAAAGCTCTCGCTCTTGAAGCCTTTGGGGATTGAAAGCGCCGGCCTGGAGCTGACGCTCAATTACCCGGAAAGCGCGGCCGCGGCCGCGCGAGAAATCCTTTCCGGCTTTGGAATCCGGGAAAACGATTTCCTGGCCGCGCTCGACCTTTTCCACAAACGGCCGGCCCGGCAATGGCCGCCAAAATATTTCATCGAGACCGCGGACCGGCTGGCGGAAAAATTCGGCGCCAAGGTGGTGATCACCTGCCTGCCGCAAAACCGGGCCCGCGCGCAAGAGGCCGCGGCTCTGGCGCGTCAAAAGCATTTCATCGCCTCCGGCCTCGACCTGTTCCAGCTCGCCGCGCTGCTCAAGCGCGCCAATCTCTTCCTGGGCGCCGACGCCGGGACCAAGCACGTCGCGGTGAGCCAGAACACCCCGACCTTCACCATCCTCGGCCCGAGCGGAGAGCAATGGACCATGCCCTCGCCCATCCACCAGACCGCATCGGTCGAACTGGACTGCCGGCCCTGTTCATTCCACCACTGCCCGGTACCCGGCCATCCCTGCCAGAAAAACCTCACCCCGGAAATGGCCCGGCAAAAACTCGAGCAATTTATTGACCGTCTCCGCGGCGCCGCCGGCCGGATTTGAGCAAGAGCAAGGCGCGGGACTAAAGTCCCTCGCACGTTTTCCCCGGCTTCGCGCCTGAGCCTTGAATCTCGCGATATTAAATCGTATGATAAAAGTCCGATGGAGCTGACCAGCCAGAAAATAAAACTCGCCGACCACGAGTTGGCCAATGTGCGCTCGGACTGGCTCACCAGCCTTAAATTGGAGGCCAAGGCCGAGAGGCTTTTTGAGCTGGAAGTCCTGCTCAAGGGCATTGACCGCTTTTTCAATCTTCAGAACCTCCCGCTCAATTCCGAGGACAACCCCGCCTGGGCGGGGCTGAATTTCTCCGACGAGATCGCCATTGCCGGACTGGTTTACGCCCGGATCGCGGAAATCAGCCGGCGGTTCCTCGAGGCCAGCGAGAGGAGCTACTACCAGTTCCGCTACTACGTTGAGAGCGAGCTCCTGGGCGACCTGGCCCGGAGCCGGGTGATCGAGCACAGCCTTTCGCAGAAGACCCCGGAAGAAAGTCTCATGCTGGTCTATTCGTCTTTCCTCGGACTCAAAAACCTCTGCTCGGAACTGAGCCGGCTTAAAGACGCGCGATACCCCCTGTTTTTCCACCTGGGCAACCTGACCAGCCACGCCATTGTGCAGAGCAGGTTCTTCAACCCCATCACCATGGTCGAGTTCCGGCCGGAGTTTGACCAGGTGGCCAACCGGGTCGTGCGCCGGGCGGTGCGCAGGATTGAGGACCCCGAGACCCGCCGGCTGATCTCGGTGGTGATCCTGGCGTTCTACCGCCTGCTCCACTACCTCGGTTTCATTAACCAGGACTCGGAAGACCTCAGCAGGCTCAAGCAGGGCCTGATCATCTTCGCGCTGATCAATTCCGAGGCGCGCCACCTGATCAGCTTCCTGGAAATGGAACTCAAGCCCCGGATGGAAAAGAGCGAGGACGAGGTTGCGCTCGGGTTCTCCCAGCTGGCGGACGCGCTGGGCTTCCAGTTCAGCATGGAGCTGCGCAAGATCAACCAGTCGGAGCTGGTGGGCGCGAGCAAGCACAACCAGCTGGACCCGCTCAAGACCTCAATAGAAAACGCCAAGGGCATCCTCGGCAATTTCCTGATGCAGTCCATTGTGCAGATGATCCTGACCCTGGAGCCCGAGATCGAGGGCCAGGAAATCTTCCCGGACTTCACCTCCAAGAAGAAGCAGTCGGCCAAGCTGCGCGAGGAGCTGGCGGTGTTCAAGACCCTGATGGACAAGTTTGAAGAGATCACCGAGAGCACGGTGGAGGGCGCCTCGCTCAAGAACTTCATCAAGTACCTCCTGATCCAGAAGAGCTACATCAAATACATGGAGAAGCACACGGTCTCCCTGATCCGTTACGGAGACCTGATTGAATTCCGGAAATATTTCGCCAAGATCAACGCGATCGGCAGCGAGGACCTCCACCGGATGGACAAGCTGGAAGAGTTCAAGATGGAGTCCAAGTTCTTCAAGATTTTCCTCGAGACCACGCTCGGGCACATCTGCCAGCGCGCGGAACTCTCCAGGGAGCCGCTGGACGAGAAAAGGATTCAGGCGCGGCTGAAAATGTTCGTGGCCAAGGGGATGGCGGCTTTTGATTCCCGGGCCGAGGCCGCGAGCCGGCCCAGGAGCACGAACCAGGAATCGGGAATCAGGAATTAGGAATTGGGCGAGCGAACCCTGAAACCCGCGCCGTAAAAATGGAGCTGAAAGACGCCATAGCCGGCCGCAAGAGCATCCGGGCTTACAAGCCGGACCCGGTGCCGCGCAAGCTCATTGACCAGGTGCTTGACGCCGCGGTCAAGGCACCCAGCAACTCCAACCGGCAGCCCTGGGAATTCATAGTGGTGACCGGGAAAATGCTGAAGCAACTGGTCTTAAGGCTGGAGTCTTCGGCCGGCCAGGGCAGCCGGGAGGCGCGGGAGCTTAAGACCTGGGACGATAACTGGCCCATGCCTGAAGACGGCCGGCGCCGGGCGAACGAACTGATGCGGGGGCTCCTGGAGTCGGCCCAAAAGGACGGGGTCGCTCCCGCGGAGTTCATCCGGTCCAACTTCCGCTTCTTCGGCGCGCCCTGCGTGATCGTGGTTTTGATGGACAAGGGCTACGGCCACGGGTCGCTGGTGAGCGTGGGCGCCGCCATCGAGAACATGCTGCTCCGGGCGCACGACCTGGGCCTGGGCGGCTGCTGGATGATGATCCCGCTGGAGCGCGGAGAGGCGTTCAAGGAGCTTCTCGAAATCCCGGACCGCAAGATTCTTGTAACTACGGTCGCTTTGGGCTATGCTATGCCGTCAAATATCAACGAGTTCAAGAGTGGCCGGGAATCCAAAAACAAGGTTGTAAGATTTTTGGACTGAATAAGGAGGGCGGACAAATGGCGGATAAAATGCCGGGCGTAACCCTGCACGCGAAGTGGGACCCCCGACCGGATTACAAACCGCACCCGCGCGACATCTCTAAGAAGCAGACCTACCTCGGGAGCAAAGTCTGGCGCTATCCTGAAATCAGGATCGACGAATACCAGGTGCCCCGGTTCCGTCCGGACGAGGTGCTGGTTAAGGTCAAGGCCACGGGCATCTGCGGCTCGGACGTGCACATGGCCCAGGCTGACAAGGACGGTTATATTTTTTATCCCGGGCTCACCGGTTTCCCGTGCATCCTGGGGCATGAGACCTCGGGCGTGGTGGTGGAGGCGGGCAAGGAAGCGTTTGACAAGGTGACGGGCAAGCGGTTCAAGGGCGGGGAGAAGGTTTGCACCGAGGAGATGGTGTGGTGCGGCAAGTGCCGTCCCTGCGCGGACGGCCAGCCCAACCACTGCGAGAAGCTGGACGAGATCGGGTTTAACGTCAACGGCGCGTTCACCAAATACATCGTGCTGCCCAGCCGGCTGTTATGGAGCATCGAGGCGTTCAAGGACTGCTACCAGGGCGATGACGTGTTCGTGGCCGGGGCCCTGGTCGAGCCGGCGAGCGTGGCCTACAACGCGGTGATCGAGCGCGGCGGAGGGATCAAGCCCGGAGACAACGTGCTCATCCTGGGCGCGGGTCCGATCGGGGTGGCCGCGACTGCAATCCTCAAGCGGGCGGGCGCGGTCAGGGTGATCGTTTCCGAGCCGGAGCCCTCGCGCGCCAAACTGGCCAAAAAAATGGGCGCGGACTTCGTGATCAACCCCTTGAAGGACGATTTCGCGGAAGCGGCTCTGGAGCTCACCCGGGGCATGGGCGTTTCGCTCATCCTGGAGGCCACCGGGCTGCCGGAAGTGGTGTGGCCGAAGCTGGAGCGGGTGATCTGGGAAGGCCGGACCTTGCTGACCACGGTGGTCATCGTTGCGCGCGCGGACGCCAAGGTGCCTCTCACCGGCGAGGTTTACCAGGTGCGCAAGGCGCGGGTGGTCGGCGCCCAGGGACATTCCGGGCACGGGACTTTCCCGCATGTGATCGAGCTGATCGCCAACGGCATGGACGTGCTGCCCATGGTCACCAAGCGGATCAAGCTGCAGCAGGCGCCGGAAAACATCATCAAGCTCCAGACTGACCGGGAGCATTGCAAGATCACTTGCATAATGTGAGACCGCTATTAAACTAGAATGGTGAGGCGCGCCGGCCGGAACAGGGTCTGGGACCGCGGCTTTCGGGCTGGCCGAACTTGGATGCGCCAACGGAACTATTCGGACCGGAACAGGTCTTAAGGCAAAAGGAGGGGTCATGCGAAAGACTGCGATCATTTTTCTCGGTGTTATCATGGTATCGAGTTTACTGGCCGCCGGCTGCAAAAAAGCCAAAAAAGAAGAGCCCAAGCCCGCGCCCCAAGTGGGGGCCACTGTGACCGCGCCCCAAGCAGGGGCCGCCGTAGCCCCGCTAGCCGATACCGGCCCGGGCAGCTCCGGCTGCGCGGACCTCCGCGGCAGCTACCAGGTCACCCAGCTCGCCACTTTTTTGGGGTGCTCCCGGGACGGCAAACAACTGGAGATACCCGACTGGAAGAACGCGCTCCCGCAAAAGAGCGAACTCGCGATTATTCAGAGCGGCTGCACGGTGGAGGCCACGGAAAATATCAGTTCGCCCAAAACCAAAATATCCCTTGCCGGCAAATCAAGCAAAGAGGGCGAGCTCACGCTCAACGTCAAGAATCCCGCGGATTTGTCGCTCCCGCTCAAAATGACCGTCAACAACAAGCACCAGACCTGCACCTACAAGGGAGGACTTAACTGGACCGGGAAGCTCGAATCCAAGGGCCTGCTCAAGGGCAACGTGAAATACTCGCTCACCCTGAGCGGAACCGGGAGCGCCTGCCCGCAGTCCTGCGGAATCGTCACCGAGTTCGACGCCACCGGCAAATAATAGCGGCCCCCGGAAACCGCGCCTCCGGGGTGACAAACCCCCGGAGCGTGATACGCTATTGTCCTACGAGGCTTGGGCCGAAGGAGGGCTATATGAAAAAGATAACTGTTTACGCGGTAATAGTCCTTTCAATCGGGTTGCTTTGGATCGGGTGCGCCAGTTCGGAGCAAGAGGAATGCACGAGCATTCCCGGCAATTACAACGTGTCCAAAATCCTGACCGGGTTCGCCTGCGCCAAGGGCGGAGCAGACGTAACCATCAACAATGATGACACGGCGTTCCCGGCCGCGAGCACGCTTGCCATCACCCAGCTGAGCTGCTCCCTGGTCGCGAGCGAAAGCGTCCTGTTTGCCGGCGCCGTGAACATCCCTTACCTGGGCAGCGCCAACGAGGACGACGAGTTCACGCTCAACATCAATACCTCATCTGCTCCTCCCATACCATTGACGCTTGACGTCGGGGCATTCGGCGAGCTCAGTTGCGAATTCACCGCCTCCATCACCTGGAACGGGAATGATAACGGCAGCGGACATCTGTCCGGGAGCATCGCCAACACGTTGACGCTGGTCGTCGCAGGCTCTAATGCCAACTGCCCCGACACTTGCGCCGTCACCCAGAGCTTTACCGCAAGCAAGCTGTAATTTTGCCGATGTCTCGGCAGGCGGTCTTGAATCGAATTGCCGGCCGGCAAGACCGGCTGATAATTGTCCCCGACCGGATTTCCTGCCAGGACCGGACCAGGATTAAGTTGAGATGATCATCCGCAAAGCCGAGTCCCAGGATTTTGAAGAGGTGTTCGGCCTGCTCCATGAATTCATCAAGGAGCACCGGAAATACGACAAGCATTACTACGCGCTGCTGCCGGGGCCGGAATTCAAAAAAAAATTCCGCGCTCGTTTCATGAAATATCCGCGCTCACGCTCGCAGTTTTTCCTGGTGGCCGAGGATCAAGGCGTGATCGTGGGCACGGTCCGGGGCGAGGTTCAGGAAAGGCACCCGGGCTTCCGCTCCGAGAAACAGGGCTACATTTCGCAGTTGATGACCCGCAAGTCTCACCGCGGCCAAGGCATCGCCCTCCAATTAATGGCCGAGGCGCTCAAGCGCTTCCGCGCAAAAAAGATCAAGCGAGCGGTGCTCCGGGTTGACGCCGGGAATCTTCCGGCCAAGAAGCTGTATTCCAAGCTCGACTTTTGTGACCGGCAGGTTATTATGACCAAATATTTGTGAGGAGCGGAAAAAGGCCTCGAGGCCATGCGCAAAGGGCCAAGCCATCAAAGTGGTGGTCTATCCCGAAGACTGAACACCACAAGGAATATCCAAGCGCGGACCTTTGCCTCCTCCCTTTTTTCTTTAACCGGCGATTGTCTTTGTCCGCCCAAGCATTACAATTTTCTTAATTCGACTTTACAAATCACGAGAAGCGTGGTAATAAGAAATATAGATGCTGGGAGGCACGAATGAATAGAGCCAAAGGCACCATCCTGGTTGATTTTGTGAAAACCATCAAGGCTGACAAGACCGGCGTCTTCGACCAGTATCTGACCGCCCAGGACAAGGACCTGCTGAACCAGCACATCCTGCCTTCAGCCTGGTATCCTTACGAGACCTTCAAGAATTGCTTCAACGCCGCATTCAAGGTGATCGCCAAATCCAACCTGGAATCGGTGCGCGTCTGGGGCCAGCTTTATGGGCAGCAGATCATGAGCGACCTTTACAAAGGTCTGCTCAAACAGGGAGAGCCGCTGGACTATCTCAAAAAATACCAGGTTTACATCAAGAACTTTTTCGACTTCGGCAAAGTCGAGGTGATCGAAGAAAAACCCAACCAGGTCCTGGTCAGGTTCAAGGACTTTGACTCCGAATTCGCACCCATCTATTACATGTTCATGGGATGGCTCGAAAAGACCATTGAACTCTGCGGCGCCAAGAACATCCGCGCCGAGATTGCGGCCAAATCATGGCAGGACCAGGTTGACGCCGCCATCAGGTTATCCTGGACCTGAACCAGGAGGGGCTGGGACTCGGGTCCGGGAATCAAGGAATGGTCACGCCTGATCCATCATCCTGATCCGTTTTATATCACTCCAGTTTCATGCTGTCCTGACTGAGGATGAAAATTTTTTAAGCTTTTTTCATTTTTTGCCTTGACAACCTTGCAAAGCGGAAAATCGTATATATAATTTGAATCGCACCGAGGTTGAGAAGAATCTAAAGGTCAAGGAGGGGTAGGCCCTGAAAGTACTAATGTTCGGCTGGGAATTTCCGCCTCTGATCAGCGGAGGTCTGGGCGTGGCCTGCCACGGCATTACGCGCGGGTTGGCCCAGCAGGGGGTTAAGATCACGCTCATGGTCCCGCGCTATATTGAGCGCACTCCCAAGTTCCTGAAACTGCTCTCCGCCGAACGCGTGCTCCACGCCCGCCAAGCCGGAAAAGACATTGATATCTCTGAAATAATTCCGCTGATCAGCGCCTACATCAATCCCGAGGATTACGAAGACTGGTACCGAAAGGCCTTTGCCTCAGGCTCTCCAACCCGCATGCTCTACGGCCCGGACCTCTGGTACGAGATGGAAAAGTTCGCCCTGGCCGGAAGCATAGTGGCTTCCCGGACTCACTTTGACGTGGTCCACTGCCACGACTGGATGACCTTCAAGGCCGGCATGGCCGCCAAGAAAATATTGGGCGTGCCGCTGGTGCTGCATATCCATTCGATTGAAAGCGACCGCAGCCCATTTGACAACCCGCGCGTGGCGGAGGTGGAGTGGGAGGGAATGTACGCCGCGGATTGCATCCTCTGCGTCAGCAACTACACCCGGCAGCGCGTCCATGACATTTACCGCGTGCCCCTGAGCAAAATGCACGTGGTCCACAACGGCATAGACCTCAAAGCCTGCGCAACCCCCAGGGTCAAGACCTCCCGCAGAAAAATGCAGCAGGGACTGTTTCTGGGAAGGATCACCTGGCAGAAAGGACCCGACTATTTCGTGGAGACCGCAAGGATCATGCTCCGGCAAAAGCCTTCCCTGCGCTTCGTGCTCGCCGGCTGGGGCGACAAGGCCATCCCGCTCATCGAGCAGGTCGCCCGCTGGAACCTCGGACATAAAATCCTCTTCGCCGAGTTCCTCAATGAAACCGACGTCAAGCGCCTGCTCAACAACTCCGACCTGTTCATGATGCCCTCGCTCTCCGAGCCGTTCGGGCTGGTCGCGCTCGAGGCGCTCGCCATGGGCGTGCCGACGGTGATCAGCAAGCAGAGCGGGATCAGCGAGGTCTTGACCACCATCCCCAGCGCCGACTACTGGGACATCGAAAAATTCGCCCGGGTGGGACTGGAGCTCCTGGACCATCCGGAACTGGGGCAAAAGCAGCTCAACGAGATCTGGCCCAGTCTGGAGCATCTCAGTTGGGACCGCAACGGCAAGACCATCCTCCAGCATTACCAGAGGCTGGTGCCGGCGCACTGATGAAAACCGCTTGTTTCTATTTTCAGGTCCACCAGCCCTACCGCATGCGCAAGTACCACATCCTGGAGATCGGCAAGTCGCACAGCTATTTCGACGAAGTGCAGAACTCCCAGGTCATGAAAAAGGTGGCCGAAAAGTGCTACCTCCCGGCCAACCGCACCATCGCCAACCTGATCCGCGCCACCGGCGGCCACTTCCGGGTCTGCTACTCCATCTCCGGCGTGGCCCTGGAGCAGATGCAAAAATACGCGCCCGAGGTCATTGATTCGTTCCGGGAACTGGCCGACACCGGAGGAGTGGAGTTCTGCGCCGAGACTTATTTCCACTCCCTGTCCTCGCTTTATTCCGAGGCCGAGTTTTCCGAGCAGGTCTGGCGGCACTTCGACGCCATCAAGCGGCTGTTCGGCTACACCCCCACCACCTTCCGCAACACCGAACTCATCTATTCCGACCACGTGGCCTACCTGGCGGAAAAGCTCGGCTTCAAGGGCATACTCACCGAGGGCACTGACTGGCTGGTGGGAGACTCCGGCGCCAACCGCCTGTTCAAGGCCAAGTACACCAACAACCTCAAGCTGCTGATGAGGAACTACCGACTCTCGGACGACATCGCCTTCCGTTTCTCGGCGCCCATGTGGCCCCAATGGCCCCTGTTCGCCGACAAGTGGGCCTCCTGGGTCGGAGCAACACCCGGGCCGCTCGCAAACATCTTCATCGATTACGAGACCTTCGGTGAGCACCATTGGGAATCGTCCGGAATTTTCGAGTTCCTCAAATACCTGCCCAAGGCCCTGTTCGACGCGCACATCGCAGTGCTCACTCCCTGCCAGATCTTTGAGCAAATCAAGCCCGATGCGGAACTCGCAACCTCCTCCTGGATCTCATGGGCGGACGTGGAGCGAGACCTTTCCGCCTGGCTCGGGAACGACATGCAACGCAACGCCATGGACAAGTTCTGGCAGCTGGAGGCCGCGGTCAAGGACAGCCACGACTGGGGACTGATCGAAGACTGGCGCCGCCTCTCAACCTCCGACCATTACTACTACATGTCCACCAAGTTCGCCGGAGACGCCGAGGTCCACAACTATTTCAACCCCCACCAGGGGCCGCATTACGCCTACATCACCATGATGCGGATCCTGAACGACATTGAGGAAAGAGCCTGCCGCTGATGCGCGGGCGAGCCCGCGGCTCGGGTTCGGAATTCGGTGCTGTCCCGGGAAAATTCTTCCGTTCTCTGAGCGCGGAGCGTTCTGGATTGCAGCCTCACGCTTCGCCGGATTTTTAACGCCTTATTAGACTTCGATAGCCCGGCGCTTATGGTCATCAACCAAATAATTTGACCGGTAGGCCAGGTTTTCGATAGCCCGGCGCTTCAGCGCCGGGGAGCGCGGGCGCTCCCACTCCTGCTGCGGCCCTCGCCAGCGCGGGCCGCAGCGAGGGGGGTGCGCTTTCGCCGTTCCCGGCCATGAATGGCCGGGCTATCGAAATCGAATTTCAACCGCAGGTTAAGCAACAGCTGCGGCCAACCTGTGCTCCGAAGCCTTGGCGGAGGAGCAAGCCGCAGCAGTCCAAAGCATCTGCGGAAAATCTGTCAATTTTTCCCCGGACAGTAGGGTTCGGAATTCGGGAATCGCGTCGCCGCCTTTTAAACTTTACACTTTATTCCTGATTCCCGGCTTTCTCCGCGTCTTTTGCGCTTAAGAGCTGCTTTGCTATAATGGCCGCATGTCCGAAACCGAATACGGGCTCAAGCGCAGCCTCGGCCTGGGAGCGCTGGTCGCGGTCGAGATCGGGCTGATCATCGGCGCCGGTATTTTCGTGCTCGTGGGAGTGGCCATGAAGGAGACCGGACCATCGGTGCCCATCGCTTTTCTGGTCGCCGCTGTCCCCATCATGCTGGTCATGCTCTCCCTGGCCATGATCGGCTCCGCGGTCCCCTGCGCCGGGGGCACTTACCGCTACTCCTCCCGCCTGGTCTCGCCCGGATGGGCGTGGCTCGGAGTCTGGGGATACCTGATCGGAATGGTCTTCGGAGCGTTCCCGCTCTACGCGCTCCGCGCCGCGGAATATTTCAGCAAGGCCTTCCCCGGACTTGACCCCGGCAACTGGCCCTGGTTCATGAGCATCTACCGCGCGGCCATGACCGTGCTCCCCCAGGCAACCCCCATGGAATTCCTGATCCAGATTGGCGCCGCTGCCATCCTCACCTTCTTCTTCGCATTCAACGTCAAAGGCGTCCAGTTCGCCGGAATGGTCCAGGGAATAATGGTCGTCGTCCTGCTCGCCGCCCTGATCTACTTCGTCGTTGCCGGAGTCCCCCACGTCAAAACCGAAAACCTATCCCCGCTTTTCCCAAAAGGCGCAGCAGGACTGTTCCTCGCCAGCGCCATTCTCACCCTCGCCCTGCTCGGAGCCAACGGCGTGATCGAACTCGGAGCGGAAATAAAAAATCCCGGAAGGAACATCCCGTTGTCGCTCGCCATCTCGGTTCCCTCAGTGGCCGTGCTCTACGTGCTCATCGGAGTGATCGCCGTGGGGGTTGCCCCCTGGGACTCCATGAAAGGCACGCTCCTTTCCGAACAGGCAAAACTCGTGCTCTCATCCGCGGGCATGAAAATGTTCTTTATCGGAGGAGCTTTCCTTGCCATCACCACCTCGATCAACGGCTTGTTCATGTGCTGCACCAAGTCCATGCTGGTGGTGACCTCCGACCGGCTGCTCCCGACCTGGCTCCACAAGGTCCACTCAAAATGGAACACCCCCTACCGGTTCCTCGCCATCATCTGGCTGCTCGGAGTGGTCTCAATCTTCTTCAAGGTCCCGGCCGGAACCTTTGAATCCTACGCCTCCATCGGCGGGCTTATGATCTTTCTCCCGCTCATGATCGCGGTGATCAGGTTTCCCAAAATCCTGCCCAAACAATACCAATCCGCGCCCTTCAAGCTCAAAGGCGTCTGGCTATACCTCTGCCCGGGACTCGGGATGATCCTGTCCCTCGGCGCCATCCTCATGCTCTTCTTCGGCGAACTCAAATTCTTCTGGCAAATCTCCTTCCTCGCCATGCTCGCCGTGGGAGAGGCCATCTACCTCATCCAGAAATACCGAACCATCTCCCAGCTCGGAGACCACCTCCAACGAAACGTCTCCGCGGACCTAGCCCTATGGTCCTCCCTGGCCCCCAACAACCCCATGACCCAAAATCCGCAGCCCGATACAGCATGCGTCAAGGGCCAGGCAGAGACCGAGTAAGAGCCAATCGCGCCGGGAAAATTTGAATTCGATCCAGCTTGTGCGTTTGGTTTTTGCGCCGAATCCCCGGGCTTCGAGGGCGATTGAGAGCTGGTCGACTTTCCGGAGCGCGGAGAGGAACACGGGCACGGAGAGCGGGAAATAACTTTTGAGTTTGGCCAGGGGATTGCCGGAAACCTTGAGTCCGCGCGATTTCTGGGCCTGGAGGATGGCGGCTGCGCTTTCGGAGAAGATGGGCACCAGCCGGAAGGATAGCGAGAGCGCGAAGCTGACCGGGAAGGGCACGCCCAGTTTGACCAGGCCGTAGTAGAGGTCTTCAATCGGGGTTGAGGCGATAAAGCACAGCCCGAAGAAGAGCATGAGTCCGAGCCGGAGCGCGTTGCCGGCCGCGAATAGAATTCCTTCTCTCGTGAAACTGATCGCGCCGAGGGCAAAGAGCGGCGCGCCTTCGCGGGTGAACGTCGCCCACAGAATAAAGCTGGCCAGACAGACCGCCAGGAACAGAAATTTCAGGCGCGCCAGAAGTTTGAACCCTTTGCTGAGAATTCCCGCGGGAATTGCGATGGCCCAGAGCGCGAGCATGTAGAGCGGATGGTCGAGCATGAGCGCGGCCACGAACACCAGCGCCAGGGCGATTATTTTTCCGGAGGGGTGCAGCCTGCGGAAAAATGACTCCTGTTCAATGTAAAGAAACCCGCTCATGACTTTTTCTCCAAAGCCGAAACGGCTTCCTCAACCCTCAAAAACGGGAAGCCCATTTCCAGTCCGAAGCGGGTGATTTCGGGCGGGATGAGCGAGGCCTGTTTTAAAATTTCCGGCCGGGAGAAGACCTCGCGCACGCCGCCGTCAACAAGTTTTTTTCCGCCGGACATGACCGCGGCGCGGCTGGCGTACCTGGCCGCCAGCCAGAGCGTGTGGGTGATGATGATTATGGTGCGGCCTTGGCGGTTAAGCTCCGCGAGCAGGTCCATGACCCGGAGCTGCTCGGTGTAGTCCAGCCCGGTGGTGGGCTCGTCCAGGATCAGGACTTGCGGGTCGGCGCTGAGCACGGAGGCGATAGCCAGCCGCTGGCGCTCGCCCTTGGTCATGAGGAAAGGGTTTTCGTTGTCCCGTCCCGGAAGCCCGACCAGTTCCAGCGCCTTTTGCACCCGGAGTTTGATGTCGGGCGCGGACAAGCCGTAGTTGCGCGGGGCGAACGCGGTCTCGTCAAAGACCCGGCTCTGGAAAATCTGGTGGTCCGGGTTCTGGAACACGAACCCGATTTCGCGTCCGAGTTTGGATACCATTTGCGGCCGCACTTCCATGCCGCGGAAAATCACGCCGCCCCGGGTTGCGCCCAGCAGGCCGTTCAGGTGCTTGACCAGGGTTGTCTTGCCCGAGCCGTTCTGGCCGATGACCGCTAAAAAATCCCCGGCGCGGATTTCCAGATTCACGCCCGCGAGCGCCCGGTTGCCCGTGGGGTAGATGTGCTCAAGGGCATCGACCTTGATCAGAACCGCTCCGCGCTCCTTCTGGCCGCGTTCAGCTATTTGCGCAAGCGCCCGGGCATCCGGCGAAATATTTCCGGCCTTGAAAATTTTCGCGGCCTTGCCCGGGTCAATCTCAACCGGGCTGATTTTGAGCGCGCTGAAGAGTTGGGCCATTTCCGGGGGACGGATGCCGTTGGCGATGAGCATTCCGGGATCGGAAAGCATCCGGTCCGCGGGACCGCTGGTCAAAATTTTTCCGCCGGATAAAATTGAAATCCGGTCCGCGGCCGCGAGTCCTTCCGGCTCGTGGTCAACAATAATGATGGTCCGGCCCTGCTTTTTCAAGTCCCTGATCACGCTGCGGACCTGCTCGCGTCCGAGCGGGTCAAGGTCGGTGGTGGCCTCGTCAAAGGCCATGATTTCAGGCGCGAGCGCGAGCACCGAGGCGATGGCCAGCCTTTGTTTTTCTCCGCCGCTCAAGCTCTCGGGAGCGCGGTCCCGGAACGACTGCATGCCCACGGCTGCGAGCGCGTCGTCAATTCTCCGGGCCATCTCCTTGCGGTCCAGGCCCAGGTTTTCCGGGCCAAAGGCCACGTCCAGCTCCGCGCGGGTGGAGAAAAGCTGGCTTTCAAAATCCTGGAGCACCAGCCCGATTTGAGACGCGAGTTCATAAGTGCTTTTGCCGGAAATGTTTTCGGAAAGAATTTCCAGCGCGCCGGAAAAATCGCCCGCATGAAAATTCGGGATGATCCGGTCCAGGCACAACAGAAAACTCGATTTCCCCGCGCCGCTCCTGCCCGCGAGCCCGACCGCCTCCCCGCGTTCCTGCCCATAATCCAATCCGTCCAGGGCCAGCCCCCTGCCCCGCCGGTATCTGAAGCGCAATCCCTCCGCATGAACCGCCCGAACCATCGAATTTAGTTTACCCGCAAAACCATCACGACTAAAGCCGGCCGCGCAATTATTCGCTCCAGCCCCGCCAACTTTGCCGGTTCCGCCGGTTCTATCTGCTTCCTGATTTGACCCTGGTGCGCTAAAATAGGCTTGATGAAGAAATCGGTCCTTTTGCTGGTGCTTGCGGCTGCTCTGGGGGTCCGGCTGGCCGCGGTTTTCGAGTTCAGGAAATTCCCGGTGTTTGACCATCCGCAGTTGGACGAGATGGAATATGCGGGCTGGGCCTCTTCCATCGCCTCCGGCAAGCTGCTCTGGAGCTACATCCCGATCCATTCCCCGGGATACGCCTTTTTCCTCGCCGCAAGCGAGAAACTCTTCGGAGCGCCTTTCCTGCCCGCCCGAATCCTGCAATCGGTCCTTTCCGCCTTTACCGTCTTTCTGGTTTTTGCGCTGGCGCGCAGGCTTTTGGACGAGCGCTCGGCAATGATCTCCGCGGCTCTGGCCGCTCTTTTCTGGCCCCTGGTTTATTTCCAGGCGCGGCTCCTGCCGCCGACGCTCAACGTTCTGTTCCTGCTGCTGAGCCTGCTCGCCGTCTCCGGTTTTGAGCGGAAGCGAATCCGCGCCGGCTTTTTCTCCGGTCTTTGCCTGGGCCTGTCCGCGGTTTTCTGGCCGCTCAGCCTTGCGCTTGCGCCCGGGCTGATCATCTGGCTGGCGCTCCGCGAGGGCTTTAAAAAGAGCCTGAAACCGGCCGGGTTTTTCTTGACCGGGCTCGTAATTATTTTGGCGCCAATGACCATCCAAAATTACCGCGCGGAAAAAGATTGGGTCTTGCTCCAGAAAAATTTCGGGCTGAATTTTTACCTGGGCAACAACCCCAAGTCCCCGGGCACTCCTTACCTGCGTCCGGGCGGGGAGTGGGACCGCTTGCAGTCGTGGCCGGCGCGAGAGAGCGGGATCGAGCGGCCCTCCGAGCAGAGCGGCTTTTATCTCAAGAAGTGGCGGCAATGGGCGCTCGCTCATCCCGGGTCGCAGGCGGACCTGCTGGTGCGCAAGGCCAAACTGCTGTTTGACAACCGCGAGATCATCGCCAGCTTTGACCCGCTTTTTTACCGTCAGCAAATGCTTTCGCTCCGGGTCTGCGCGGTCAATTCCGCGCTGGTCATAAGCCTGGGCCTGGTCGGACTTCTTTCCATGCGCTCCGGCCGGAACAGGTTTTCGCTCCTGGCGCTCTCGGTTATGTGCCTGGGCCTGGGGCCGGCCGCCACCCTGGTCAGCTCCCGCTACCGGCTGGGGTTCATGGCCCTGCTCCTGGTCCCCGCGGGGCACGCGGTCAGCGAGATTTACGGGGCGCTCAAGTCGAAAAGCGAACTCCGGTTCTGGGGTCTGCTGATGACCGCCGCGGTCTTGATCACGGTCTCTCTGCTGCCCTGGCCTTTGATCCCGGAGCAGGCCGGGTACGAGTTTGTGCACCTGGGCCAGGCGTTCAAGGAATCCGGGCAATACCACCGGGCCGAGGAATCCTTCAACCAGGCCCTGAGGTTTAAGTCCTCTCATGCCGGCGGGTGGCTGGGAATGGCGCAACTGCACCAGCTCCAGGGCAAGACCGACCAGGCGCGAGCGGACATCATGGAATCGATCAAGGCCGATCCCGGGTACGCCCTGGCGCACGTCGTGCTCGGCGCCATCCTGCTGGAGCAGGACCAGGCGGAGCAGGCGGCCCGCGAATTTCAGACCGCGATCAGCCTGCGGCCGCAGTACCTGTCCGCCTGGAGCAGCTACGCGGAGGCGCTGATCCGCGCCGGGCAATACCAGCAGGCGCAAAACGCCCTCCAGCGCATGGCCGCGCTCGACCCCGAACTGCCCGAACTACATCTCCTGGCCGCCAGAATATCCCTGGCCCAGGGCGACCGCGGGTCCGCGGCGCCACTGCTCAGGGAATATCTCAGGCTTAGGCCGGGCGACTCCGGCGCGGCCGGAATTCTCAAGGAGATCGAAAACCAGTGAAGCGCCGCCAACTCGCGCTCCTGGCCGTCATCCTGGCGGCGGCCGCGCTCGCTTATCTGCCTTCCATGCGCGGCGATTTCACCACCGACGAGTTCCTGCTGATCTTGAACAACCCGCAGGTCCAGCACCCGCAGGGTTTCGGCTCGTTCTTCTCCGACAAGTTCTGGACCGGCAAGGCCAAGGGCATTTACTACCGCCCGGTCATCATCATGAGCTACGCCCTGAACTGGAGGCTTTCGCGCGAAAGCACCTTCAGTTACCACCTGCTCAATCTGCTTTTCTTCATGGGCTCGGTCGTCCTGCTTTTTTATCTGGTCCGAAGACTCCTTCCCGAATGCGCGCCGCTTGCGGCCGCCATCTATGCCCTGCACCCGGTGCACGGGGAATCCGTGGCCTGGATCCCGGGCAGGACCGACACCCTGGCGGTGTTTTTTATCCTGGCCGCCTGGCTTTTGTGGATGAAGGCCGCCCGGCCCGGGCCCGCCCCCGGGAAGATTGTGATCTATATTACAATGGCGGCCGTGCTGCTGCTCGGTCTTTTATCCAAGGAGATAGCGGTGCTGGCGCCGGCGCTGTTTCTGGTCTCGGACTGGTGGGAGAAGCCTGGAGATGAAGGCCTTGGCCCGATGATTTTGAAAAGGGTTTGGGGTTATGCGCTGGTCCTTCTTTCGATCGCGCTCTATTTTTGGCTCAGGCATTGGGCGTTTACGGGCGGGGGCGAAGAGCCGGCGCCGGCTTTCCTCGCAGGGTTCCCGCTCTGGGAAAAGCCGTTGATGATCAGCCGGATCTGGACGGAATATCTCTGGCTATTGGTCTGGCCGCACCCGGTAAGGACGGATGCTTATTACTCGGCGAATTTTGCCGCGGGCGCCTACCCGGCCTGGCCGGGCCTGATTTCGGGAATCTTCTGGGCCGGCGGCCTGGCCGCAATGGCCTGGGGATTTGCCAGGCGCAACCGCTGGGCAATGATCGCGGTCTTGTGGCTGCTGTCGCTTTTGCCGGTGTCGCACCTGGCCCCGTTTCCCAATGCCATGGCAACCCGGTTTTTGCTTCTGCCCTCCGTTTTTTTCGCCATGGGGCTGGGCCTGGCGATCAGCCGTTGCGCGAAATTTTTCCCGCAAATCAGCCGCGGGGCCGGGGCCCTGGTGCTGGTCTTTTTCTTCGCGCTTTCCCTCGGCGTCAACTCCGGTTTCAGGGACCGCTACCTTTACCTGCGCGAGGTTGTTTCCCAGGCTCCGGGCGGGGCCGTGGCTCACAACCAGCTTGGCCTGGCGGCGCTGGACCGGGATTGGCTGGAGACCGCGGAAAAAGAATTCAACTGGGCGCTTGCCAATAGTCCGGATTACCCGGAGGCGCTGGTGAATTTATCGCTGGTCAAACTCAAGCAGGGACAATTTGACTCCGCGCTGGAGCTGCTGCAAAAGGCGATCTCGATCAGCCCGGACTACGCCGAGGCCCATTACAACCTCGGGCTGGCGCTCAAGAGCGCGGGCAGGAGCGCCGAGGCTTTTGAAAGTTTTGAAAAAGCCGCGGACCTGGAGCCGGGAAAGGCCGGGGCCTATTATGAAATGGCCCGGCTCCGGCTTGAGCAAAACGATTGGAAATCCGCGGCGGAACTCTCCGACCGGGCGCTCAAAGCCGCGCCCTGGCACGCGGGCGCGATCAAGCTCAGGGCAAGGATCGCGATTTCGGAGGGAGACTTTGCGCTGGCGCGCGAACTGATCGAGAGAGCGGAAAAACTCTCGGGGCCGGATCTGGAGTTGGGGGGACTGAGGAACGCGACTGAGCCGTGATAAGGTTTGGGAGTCAGGAGTGGGGAATTGTCCTTTTCGCCTTTTTAGCTTGATCCTTTTGCGTCTTCCTCGTTCCTCGTTCCTCTTTTCTCGTTTCTCACTTACCATCTTTTTCAGGATCGGAATTGAAGTATGCTGGATCGCGGTCTGTTTCTCTCTGGTCCATCATTTCTTCCTGGCCCTCGGCCCTGAAGGACGTGACTTCTGCCCAGGGTATTTGCACCCAGGTGGTTTCGCACTGGAGGAACAGCCATTCTTCGTCGGCGCCCTTGAAGGTCCCGGTGTATTTCACTCCCAGGGCGTTGACGATTACGGGCTGGCCGATCTTTTCCCAGATTTTGTCCTTCACTCAACTTATGAAAACCGGTTTCCAGTCAAATTGCAAATGCCGGCTGCGCGGGTTCAGGGCTCTTCGCTGAAGCATGAATTCGAGGCTCAGTCCGGCCCGCCGCATATTTCCGGGCTCTAGAAAAAGATTCAAAATGCTTTAATATAATCTGGTGCAGGTTTCGAGACTTTGGCGATTATAAACAGACCGATTCGGCACCGCCCGTTTTGGCTGCCTGCGGAAACCAGCCTGATCGAGGGAGTGCGCTGGCTGATCCAGTTGCGCTGGCTGGCGATCACCGGCGTTGTGGGCGCGCTTTTGACCGGCAGATATGTCTTCCATTTCCCGCTCTTCTGGCAGGGGATTTTGGGGGTATCGGCTTTGCTCGCCCTGCTCAACCTGGTCTATTACGCGGTGCTTAAGAAGCGTTACCACGGCCGGGAGAAAGAGCCCGAGGCGCTGAACCGCGCGGTGTTTTTCGCCCATCTCCAGATCTCGCTCGACCTGCTCCTGCTCACCCTGCTTTTGTATTTCGCCGGAGGAGCGATCAATCCCTTCCGATTTTTTTACATCTTTCATATCATCATCACCAGCATCCTGATTTCCCGGCGGGACAGCTACCTCCAGGCGGCTTGGGCGGTGATCCTGTTCGTGGCGCTGGTGTTCGTGACCGCGAGCCGCAACCTGCCTTACTTCCCGCTCTACCAGAGCTTTGAGCACGGCCAGGAACTCGGCCCCTACCAGATCCTGGTGCTGATCGCGGCCTTTGCCATCACCCTTTTCACCGCGGCTTTCCTCACCAACTCCATCATGGACACGCTGCGGCGCAAGGAAGAGGAGTTGGCCCGGGCCTACGAGGAGGTTGCGAAGCGGGAGAAGATCAAGAGCGAATTCGCGCGCACGGTGGCCCACGAGCTTAAAAGCCCGATGTCCGCGATCATGAGTTTCATCCACGCGGTGAAGCTGACCGAGCAGGACCGCCTGAGCGACAAGTCTCAGGAGTTCTTGGAGCGGGCGTTGAAGCGCGGCCAGGGGTTGATCGACCTGGTGCGCGATTTGCTGGAGCTTTCGCGCCTGGAATCTTCCGCGCCGCCCCTGCCCGAGGACCTGGAGGAGACCGATTTGATTTCGGAGCTGGACCTGGTGCTGAGCGTGGAGAAGACCGCGGCGGAGTCCAAGGGCGTGACCGTTTATTACACTCACCCGCCGGTGCTGCCGGCCATCCGGTATTCGCGCGCCGCGGTCCAGCAGATTTTTTCCAACCTGGTCTCCAACGCGGTGAGGTACACTCCCTCGGGCGGCACGGTCCGGGTGGAGCTGATCAAACGGGACGGCAAGATCAAATGCATCATATCCGACACCGGGATCGGCATACCCAAGGACTCGCTTTCCCAAATCTTCACCGACTTTTACCGGGCGCCCAATGCCAAGCAGTTCTCGCCCGTTGGCACCGGACTCGGACTCTCCATCACCAAGGCCCTGATCGAACTCTATGGCGGAAGCATCTTTGTGGAGAGCGAGGAAGGCAAAGGGACCACCTTTACGATTTATTTTTATGCCTGAGCGGGAATCAGGTTTCTTCGAGGATGAGGTCTTTCCCTTTTACCTTCTCGGTCTCGGCCTGGATAAACTCATCAATCTGGCTGATTATATAGGGCTCCAGGTCCAGAAATTTTATGCCCATGCCCGGCTGAATGCCCAGAGCTTGAGCGTCCGCGGGGCTGACCACTCGGGCCACTTCCCCCCGCAACATCAGTTCCTGCGCGGTGTCCGGATGGGTTAGAATAACCGTAATCTCCTCTCCCACCTGCTTGGGGTTGGCGCTGGCAATGAATATCCCGCCATGACTGATGTTTTGAATGTATTCCTCAACCAGAGCTTCCTTGCTCTGGAACTTGACCCGCAGCCTCGCCTCTACGCGCGCATGCTGCCTCCGGCAAAGGCCCTCGGAGCCGCGATTGAGACGCTCCTCAATATATTTTTCAATCCGGGCCTGGTCTTCCTTTTTAAGCTCCAGAATCTGGATGCCCATGCCCGCGGGCATTTGCTCCCTGGCATCCTCCGGCGCCACCACGTGGATCACTTCGCCCAGCGTGTGAATTTCCGAGCCGTCTTCAGGAACAATCAGCACCAGTTCCACCCGGTCCCGCAGGCGGCAGGGCTTGGAGGTGCGGATGAAAATCCCGCCCTTGCTTATGTTGTGGGTGTATTCGTTGATGAAGGCCTCGGAGCTCTTGAACCGCACTTTCAAACGGACCTTGACCCGGGGCGAGTCGCGCCGGCCGTCGGAGCTGGTTTCCATTTATTCCATAATAGCTGAAGGGTTGACGGATTACAAGGCGATCCGGGAACTAATTTCCAGGGTCTGGGCGAAAAAAAAAGGAGGGGCTGTTTCCAGCCCCTCCCCGGTTTTTGAGGTTAATACCTCGGTGAGCGTTCGCCGGCTTCGCGCGGCTTCATGGGCCGGGCGGTGGCGACTCTCAGGGCGCGTCCCTCCAGATCAAGGCCATTCAGCACTTCGATGGCCTTCTCAGCCATTTGCTGATTTTCCATCTCCACGAAACCGAAGCCTTTGCTCCGGCCGGTGTTGGCGTCATTGATGATGCGCGCCGAAATGACAGTGCCTGCTTGTGAGAAGGTCTGTTTCAGCTCTTCTTCACTCATCTTGTAGGGCAGGTTACCCACATAAAGCTTGTTTTCCATTATTCCTCCTGAAAACGAAAATGCTTGCTTCCCGGCATTTGCGCCGGGCCCAATTGCCTATATTCTTACCGATTAACGGAACCGAAATAAGGCATCCGAAAAGATCAAACCGGAGAGGGAGAAGATAGCAGGCCTGAGGCCGGAAAAACCACTGTTCTTTATTCGTCCACTCTCACGATAACTATTAACATGATAACTCTTTCCGCGGAAATGTCAAGTCCGGCGAGAACGCGGCTTGTTGTTCTTGACAAGCAATTCGAATTATGCTAGAAAAATGCAATACCGATGTCAAACAACGATCATAGGTGGATGGTGATTCCCGCCTGGCGATGGCGTGGGCCCACGCCGTTTAGCTATTCCCTTTTTGCGGAAACCCAATCGATATTGATCATAGCCGTAAACCCGGCTTTCTCCAATTCTTAAAAAGGAGGCATTAAAATGATTGAGACCAAAATTTTGTTGAACGAGAGCGAGATCCCCAAGCAGTGGTACAACGCGCTTGCGGACCTCCCCAGCCCGCTTGACCCTCCGCTGCACCCGGTCACGCTCAAGCCTCTGACCGGTCCGGACCTGGCGCCGCTCTTTCCCATGGCGCTGATCCAGCAGGAAATGGACCCGACGCGCTGGGTGCCGATCCCGGAGGAAGTTCTGGACATATTGACCATGTGGCGTCCGAGTCCGATGTACCGGGCGCACCGGCTGGAGAAGGCTTTGGGCACGCCGGCGAAAATTTATTACAAGTATGAGGGGGTCAGCCCGGCGGGTTCTCACAAGCCGAACACCGCGGTGGCGCAGGCTTATTACAACAAGAAGGAAGGGATCAAGCGTCTGGCGACAGAGACCGGCGCCGGCCAGTGGGGCAGCGCTCTCTGCTTCGCGGGCATGCTTTTCGGTCTGAAGGTCACGGTTTACATGGTCAAGATCAGCTACGAGCAGAAGCCTTACCGGCGGCTGATGATGGAGACCTGGGGCGGGGAAGTTTTCCCCAGCCCGAGCAACAAGACCAACGCGGGCAAGGACATCCTGAAGCAAAGCCCGAAGAGCCTTGGTTCTTTGGGGATCGCGATCAGCGAGGCGGTTGAGGACGCGGCCACGCATGACGACACTCATTATTCGCTGGGTTCGGTCTTGAACCACGTCTGTCTTCACCAGACCGTGGTCGGGCTTGAGTGCCAGGCGCAGATGAAAAAGGTCGGCGACTACCCGGACGTTGTGATCGGCTGCGTGGGCGGCGGGTCCAACTTCGCCGGCATCGCCATGCCCTTCTACTACGACAAGGTGAACGGCAAGAACGTGCGCCTGATCGCGGTGGAGCCCTCGGCCTGCCCGACCCTGACCAAGGGCGTGTTCGCCTACGACTGGGGCGACACCGCTCGCACCGGCCCGGTGGTCAAGATGTACACCTTGGGCCATGATTTCGTCCCGGCCGGCATCCACGCCGGCGGGCTGCGTTACCACGGCGATTCGCCGCTGATCTCCAAGCTGGTCAAGGAAGGCCTGATCGAGGCCGTGGCTTATCACCAGAACCCGGTGTTTGAAGCGGCCATGACTTTCGCCCGGAGCGAGGGTATTATTCCGGCGCCCGAGGCCGCGCACGCCATCAAGTGCGTGGTTGACGAGGCCAAGAAGGCGAAGGACGAGGGGAAGCAGAAGACCATCCTGTTCAACCTCTCCGGCCACGGACACTTCGACATGAAGGCCTATGAGGACTACATGGCCAAGAAGCTCACCGACTACGAGCACCCGGAAGAGGCGATCAAGGAAGCGCTCAAGAAACTGCCCAAAGTCGCATGATCTGAGTGTACGGGCGAGCCGGCGGCTCGCCCACAAGCATAAAAGGCGGGCCGGAAACGGCCCGCCTTTTTTTGCCCATCCCGCTTCCCCCAGACAAACTCAAACAGGGAGCTTCGTTGCGGTTGAAAAGAGGTTTCGTTCCTGGCTCGCGCCCGGTATAATCCAGATCGTAAGACCAAGGAGGAATTCGGGATCAGGACTATCGGAATATTGTTGGTGGCGCTGGGCGCACTGGCGGTGGCGGCGCCCCGGCAGATTTTCCCGGTGTGCGGCATGGGCAGATATGCCCCGGCGCCGGGAAGCCCTGGGGGGCATCACGCCTGTCAAGGCACGCTCCAGGCCGAGACCGCGCTGGGCGGCATGCTCATGCTGATCGGCCTTGCGCCCGCGCTTTGGCCCCGACGCAAAACCGGCCTGGCCGCTTCGCTCGCCGCGATGGTCATAGCCGGCCTTGTCATAATTTCCCCGCTCCACCTGACCGGGCTATGCCGGATGAGCACCATGCCCTGCCGGGCCGGGACTTTGCCCGCGCTCGTCACGCTCGGGATAATCATCGCAACGACCGGAGTTGCCGGAATCTTTTTGGCGCGGAAGGCCAAATGACCAGGCCCGGTCTCTGGCGACTGATCCTCAAAAACCTCGGGCGCCGGCCGTTCCGGAGCGCTGCCTTGGCGCTGGGCGTGGCCGTGGTTGCCGGTTTGCAGATTTCCGCGGCGCTTTTGGACCGGACCAGCGAGCAGGGCCTGGAAAGGGGGCTGCAACGCATGGGCGCGGACCTGGTCGCGGTCCCCTCCGGCCTGGACCGCGACCTGCTGGACTCGTACCTGACCGGACAAGTCTCGCTGTTCTATATGGACCGCTCGGTCCGGGACCGGATCGCCGGATATAATTTCGTGAAAAAAACCTCGGCCCAGGTCTATCTCCAATCCCTGGCCCGGGCGTCCTGCTGTTCCGCGTCCAACATTTTCCTGGTCGGGTTCGAACCCGACTCCGATTTCACTGTCCAGGCCTGGCTCGCGCGCCACCCCGGCAAACCCATCGGGCCGGACCAGGTCCTGGCCGGGGCCGGACTCGGGGTGGAACCGGGGGCCACGCTTAAATTCTACGGCCACGATTTCCAGGTTGCCGGAGTGCTGGATCCGACCGGCATGGGCATTGACCTCACCGTGTTCATCCCCATGCCGACCGCATACCTCATGGCCCGGGAATCAGGCGCCTTGGCAGAGCAAACGCTCGAGCTCAAGCCTGAAAAAATCTCCGCGGTGATGATCAAGCTGAAGCCGGAGTCAGAAGGCGGTCTCCCGGGATACCGCGCCGCGTATGAACTGGAAAAGGCAATCCCGGAAGTCAGCATCATCCAGCCGGACGACCTCTCGGCGCGCGCACGGAACAACCTGTCCGGAACGCTCAAGACCCTGCGCTCGGCAAGCTATGCGGTCTGGCCGCTGGCCGCGCTCATGATCGGGCTCTTGTTCTCCATGTCCGTAAGCGAGCGCCAGCGCGAGATCGGAATCCTCCGAGCCTTGGGCGCAACCCGCTGGTTCGTGTTCATCCTCATCATCGGCGAGGCGCTGCTCCTGACCGGGCTCGGCGCCGCAACCGGGATTGTAACTTCCGTTTCCATTTTGGCCGGCTACTCGAAACTGATCGCGGCTTCGCTGCAAGTGCCGTTCCTATGGCCGTCAGTCCAGGAGTTGATCGGCCTTTCCAGCCTGGCCATGCTTATGGCTTTGCTGACCGGCGCGGGGGCGGCCTTGATCCCGGCGTCGCAGTCCAGCCGCAAAGACCCTTACCAGGCGATCCGGGGGGGCGAGTCATGATCCGGCTCGAACAGGTGAGCAAGCATTACGGCCCTGCGCAGAACCGGATCCCGGCAATTGACGAGGTGTCGCTCCAAATCGCAAAGGCTGAGTTCGTGATGGTAACCGGCCCTTCCGGGAGCGGCAAGACCACCCTGCTCAACCTGATCGCGGGCATGACCCGCCCGGACCGGGGCAGCATCGTCATCGCGGGCAGGGACCTCCTGGCCATGCCCGACTCGGAACGCTCAAGGCTCCGCAGCCGGTCCATCGGGTTCATCTTCCAGTTCCAGGCCATGCTCCCGACGCTCAGCGCAATCGACAATGTGCGGCTGCCCCTGCTATTTGCGGGCCGGCCCGATGACCCTCAACTCGCGGTATCGATCCTCGCCAAAGTCGGGCTCGCGGACCGGCAAAACGCCTTCGCGAGCGAACTTTCCGCCGGGCAGCAGCGCAGGGTCTGCATCGCCCGCGCCATCATCATCAAGCCCGCGCTCCTGATCTGCGACGAGCCCACCGGCGACCTGGACCACGAGACCGCGAATTTGATCATGGCCCTGATCGGCAAGGCGCATCATGAGGGAGCAACCGTGGTCATGGCGACTCATAACCTTGAGCTTTGCCCGGGCGCGGACCGAACGCTCCGGCTCAAAACCGGCCGGATCAGCGGGTGAAATTTTTCGGGTTCTGGTTTAGTATCGAAGCAAAGGATCAAGGGAGGCTCCCATTAAAAAATATTTTTTGAAAAGCTGCCGGGTGTTCCTGGCAATATCGGGGCTGGCGCTGTTTGCATCCGGGGCCAATCCCCGCGGCCATAGCGAGCCTGCGATCAACCCGGATTCCTATCCCGGGATGTCGGAGGAGGAGTTGGGCCAGTTCCGCTGGGCGCTCAAGGTCGCGGACCAGCCGCTCAACGACTACCGCAACATGGAGGGGATTGACCAGCTCGGCATGACCTCCTACCGCTATTTCATCGCGTTCTCGACCTATTTCCTGGCGGTGGAACAATACCAGAAACTCCCGGCCTGCCCGGAACTGATCCAGCCGCGGATGGAGCGGCTGGTGAAAAAGATGGTTGAGAAACCGGTCTGGGAATTCTGGGCCGGAGTCAGCCGGGGAATCCCCGCGCTTGAGCCGAAATTGAACAAGCCCTATCCCGAGGAGCACGACCCGGTCGGCCACCGGAACATCATGTATTCCGGCCATGTCGGGCATATGATCGGGATTTACGAAATGCTCTACCGTGATTTCCAATGGGACCAGCCCGGCTCCATCGTGTTTAAGTGGAGCGAGAGCGAAAAATATCTCTACGACCACCGCAAACTCAACCAGGTCATGTACGACCAGATGATGCGCAAGCCGCATTGCATCGAATGCGAGCCCAACGCCTGTTTCCCGGAATGCAACCAGCACCCCATCCTTTCCTTCCGGCTCCACGACTATCTCCACGCGACCGGCTTCCGCAAGGCCGAGGAACCGTTCTTCAACTTTTTCCTTGAGAAAAAAATGATCAACCCGGTCACCCACCAGACCGCCATGGATTACCTGATCAAGCAGGACACCACCATATCCAGCTCCAACCCCCGCTTCAAGAACCCGCTGGATCTGGTGGTCACGCCCTTGGCGTCGCTGCGCCTTGTCGCGATGGACTCGGCCTCGGCCAACGGCTGGACCGGCTCGTTCATGCACGCCTGGCAGCCTGAATACATCGAGCGCCACTATCCCTATCAAAAGCAGGACGATTTGAAACCGACTAAGGATGACCAGGCCAAACTCGCGGCCACCATCTGGGAGCCGGAACTGAAATACGGCTTCTTCGCCATGTACGCCGGAGAGCTGGGCGATTTTGAAACGCGGGACCGGCTGCTCCGCTACGCCGACCGAAAATATCAGCCGCTCTGGGAGGACGGCGCCTTCCGCTATCCCTATAGCCGAAAAAGAAAGTGCACCAACCTGACCGGGCAGCTCCTGGCCATTGCCCGCGCCAACCCCAAAAGCGGCCTGTGGGCCATGCACAACCAGCCGTTTGACCAGGCCCACTTTGCCGAGCCAAAGGTCGCGGGTGTGGATTTTCCAAACCTTCTCTTGCGCCGGGCGATTTACGACCGGGCCCGCAAAGCCCTGATCGTCACCGCGGAGCCGGGCGGGAAAAAGAGCCAGGCCAAAACCACAATCAAGCTGGCCAACCTGGACCCCGAAAAGTCCTACCGGCTGTTCATGGATGGCAGGGAACTTGCCAAGTCAACAAGCCGGACCGAAATCCCGGTCGAGATCACGCTGGATGGTAAACACAATATCATCCTGGCCGAATAAGCTTCCGCAGGTCCGGGCAAAGGCCTGAATATTCCCGTCCTCCAGGCCCACATACATGCTTTCGAGCATGTCGTGGTGCAGGGGTCTGGCCTCAGCATCCTTGCCCGCATGGGGTCAGGCCTTTTCGCTGAGGAACGGACTGCGATGATAAGGCCAGACCCCTCGAGGCCTGACCCCAAGGCCACTCAAGCCTCAAATCGCCCCGTCCTGCACTCCCAGATAAAGGCTCTCGAGCATGTCGTGGTACAGGGGTCTGGCCTCAGCATCCCTGCCCGGACTCCGGCGGAGAGGCCTGACCCCAAGGCCACTCAAGCCTCAGATTGCCCCGTCCTGCACTCCCAGGTAGAGGCTCTCGAGCATGTCGTGGTATTTTTTATATACCACCTTTCGCTTGAGCTTCATGGTGGGGGTGACCTTTCCGGCCACGGAAACTTCGACATGAAGGCCTACGAGGATTACCTAGCCAGAAAACTCACCGACTACGAGCACCCGGAAGAGGCCATCAAGGAAGCGCTGAAGAAGCTGGCCAAAGTCGGCTGAAATCGCGGTGAACGGTTAACGGAGAACTTTAAACAGAAAGGTTGACCGGAAACGGCCCGCCTTTTTTCCTGCTAATGGTTCGCCGGCCTGATTCCGAGCTTGAGCAGAACTGCCAATATCATCAGGGCGAAGCCTGCCAAGCTGGTCAAAGTCCCGTAATAAAAGCTTCGCGGCCTGAATTTCCATATTAAGGTGTGTTGCCCGGGGTCAAGAACATAAATACCCCTAAAAGCGAAGTTGACTTTCTCGGTCTTTATTTTCTTTCCGTCCAGCATTGCCAGCCAGCCCGGATGATAGGCCTCGGTCGAAGCCAATAATGCAGGGGCTTGATTGTTGAATTCCATCTTAACCCGCTTGAGGGAATAATCGGTCACCTTGATGCTCTGGTAAGACATCTGATCTAACCGGAATTCCGCATCCGAAGCAATTTTGATCCCGGCCGGCGGGAGGCCCTCAACCATTACCGGCATGGTCTGATCCTTGCCTGCTCTCTCGAATATCTTCAGCGCCTGATCTAGGTCTCCGGCCATGGAAACCTGCTGGACCAAGAAATACCTCGGGAATTTGGGCAGGACTTGGTGAAAACCCGTGTTCATCACTTGAAAATACGCTTGGGGCACGAACGGTTCATAGGCATAGGTCTGGAACTCCTTGAATACCATTCCCCGATTGATCGGGTCATTCCAATTATCTTTCAGGTTGAAAAGTTTAAATTGGGCAACTTTGCGATGCCGCCTTGCCACTTTATTGATCAAATTCATGTGCTCAAATTCGGACATGGGAGACCCTATCAGAAACATGTTGGCCTGGGCCATGAAAGTCAGGTCCAGCGTAGAAAGCATAAGCAATCCCACGGCCAGATGCCGGCGCGATCCCCGGAGCCAGAAATAAAGCGCCAGAAGTACGCTGATCTGAATGGGCAGGCTTTGAAGAAAAACTTTTCTCAAAATTATGGCGGCTTGGTATTCAATGCGGGCAACCGCCAAGGCCGCTACCGCGGCACCGCCTAAAGTAACTCCCAGGGTGACCGTGAGAATCAAGACCCCCCGCTGAAAGCCGCCATAATGGTCCGGCTTTGCTTTCAAAAGCTCATCCATCCCGAATCCGGCCAGCAGGCAAAAAAAGAGTAAAAACACTCCCCGAAACAAGGCTGGATGCCGGAACAGCCTGAACCCTGGCACAAACTCATATAGCGCTCCCCGCAAGAACGACTGGCTCCCGAAAGCCGCGAGCAAGGCGGCCATCCCGAGCACGGCTAATATGAGCACGATCCTTTCCCGCCGGGTATGGATCGCGAATAAAGCCAGGCACAGGCAAATGATTCCCATGTAGCAGTTAAGCATGGAAAGGGATTTGCTCGCGTTGTAGGTATCCAGGATCGGCGGGAAGTCAGCCGTGGGCACAAATAAGCTGATCAAGGTCCAAACGGGCAAAAGATTTTCTTCCAACGATCGGTGATATTCCATCCCCCCGGCGCGGTTCGAATAATTTCCAATATCGAAAAATATCGGCACGACCTGGGCACCGGCGATTAGAGCCGCAACCAGCGCGCTGAAGCCTAGGGGATAAATATCCTCTTTGAAGGTTTTGGCCGGCCCCTTGAATGAAAATTGCTCGGCCAAGCCCGCCGCCAGAAACAGCCCGGCGAATAATAGTGCAATCAGGTTGGTGCCAGAGTAGCCCCCGGTTAGAATCAAAACCAAGCCGGCTCCAAAGAGCCAAAGGTCCCCGGCCCGTTTCTCCGTGAGCCATCCTTGGATGCCGGCCAGCACAAGCGGCAACCAGACATACGTGGTGAGCACGTAAATATGTTCGGTATTGCCGGTAAAAAGTCCGCAGAGCATATAGCCGGTCGCGGCCAGACACGATGCCGCCTGAGAGAGTTGGAATTTCCTCGCCAGATAATAGGCGGTCATGCCTGCGAAAAGGATATGGAACAGAAGCCAGTATTGAAGCGATTTAAGGGAAACCCCTGGAATCCAGATCAGCAACTGGGTTAACGGATACCATTGAAAGTTGGACAAGACCGGGAATCCGCAAAAATGAAACGGGTTCCATAACGGTATCTCTCCGGATCGAAACGCGTCATTTAAGAACAAATATTGCGGATATGAATACAAGATCATATCCCAATGAATCCATAGACGGAAGAACAGGAGCGGCAAAAATGAGAAAAACCATACTCCGATCAGCCACCAGATGGGCCATAAATTCTTCAGCCGGCTCTTCATTTTGAATTGCCCTTATGGAGCCAATTTCAATCCTTCTTTCTGGTGGCACCACACCCGACGCATACCTTCTGCCAAGCTAATTTCATATATAATTCCCGATAAATCGCCCCATCCTCCAAACCCCAATAAAGGCCAGCATTTCGTAAAGACTCTGGCCTTATCATTACTGTCTCACCTCAGCGAAAAGACCCGCCTTGAAACCATCAAATTGCCCCGTCCTGCACTCCCAGATAAAGGCTCTCGAGCATGTCGTGGTATTTTTTATAGACCACCTTGCGCTTGAGCTTCATGGTGGGGGTGACCTCGCCGGCTTCCTGGGTGAACTGGTTGGGCAGGATTTTGAAACGCTTGATCGTGGAATAGCTGGGCAGGCGCTTGTTGAGCGCGGCGATCCTACCTTCAATAAATTTATAGACCTCCGGCTTCTGGCTCAACTCGGCGAAATCCTTATAGGCGATTCCTTTATCCTTGGCCCAGGCCGTAACCGCTTCCTCGTCAAGGGTCACGAGCCCGGCGAGGAATTTCTTGTTGTCGCCGTAGGCGATGAACTCGGAGATATACATATCGGTTTTGATCAGGTTTTCGATGTTTTGGGGCGCGATATTTTTTCCGCCGGCGGTGATGATCAGGTCTTTTTTGCGGTCGGTGATCTTGAGGCAGCCGTCCTGGTCAAACTCCCCGATGTCCCCGGTATGGAAGAACCCGTCCGGCTCAAAGCCTTCTTTGGTCTGCACCGGGTCCTTGTAATAGCCCTTGAAGACGTTGCCTCCCCGGACCAGGATTTCGCCGTCGTCCGCGATCTTGATCTCAACCCCCTTGAGCGGCTTGCCCACGGTCCCGATCTTGAGCATGCCCGGCCGGGTGATGGAAGAAGGCGCCGAGGTCTCGGTCATGCCCCATCCCTCCAGGACCATGATGTTGAGCGCGTAGAAGAATTCCAGAATCTCGGGCGAGATCGGCGCCGCGGAGCTGACCATGAACTTGAGCCTGCCTCCGAACCGGTCCCTGATCTGCCGGAAAATCAGGGAGTCCGCGAGCTTGAACTTCAAACCCAGGACCAGGGGCATGGGCTTCTTGTTGTATTTGAACTTGCTGGCCTGCTTGCCCACGCCCACCGCCCACCAGAACAACTTTTTCTTCCAGGCCGATTCCTGGTCCATGCGCTTCAAAAGCCCGGAATAAATTTTCTCATACACCCGGGGCGCGCCGAGCAGGAGAGTCGGCCTGGTCTCCGCGATGTTGGCGGTGAGTTTTTCCACGCTCTCCGCCACCGCGATCCGGATGTTGCGGAAAATCGCAAAATACACCCCTCCGATCCGCTCGTAGGCGTGCGCGTAAGGCAGGTAGGAGAGCGTCAGGTCCGAGTTGTCAATTTCGAGCAGTCCCTCCAAGACGTCCTCCACCGCGTGGTAAACCCAGATGATGTTCCCGTGGGTGAGCATCGCGCCCTTGGGCGGGCCGGTGGTGCCCGAGGTGTAGATCAGGGTCAGCAAATGCTCGGGAGTGAGCGATTTGACCCGCTTCTCCAGTTCCTCGGGATGGTCCTTGTCGTATTTTCTGCCCAGCTCGCGCAGCTGCGAAAGGCTGAGCGCGTCCTCGGGCATGTCCGGCAGGGGGTCAAGGAGGATGACTTTTTTCAAGCCCGGCATGCGCGCCTTCTGTCCCTCCAGCTTCTTGAGCTGGGCCTGGCCGGAAACGAACACGAATTTGGCCTCGGAGTGATTGATGATGTATTCGACTTCATCGGCCAGGTTGCTGGGATAGATGGCCGCGGTGACCCCTCCGGCCGAGATGTTGGCGAAATCGCAGTAGAGCCATTCCAGCCGGTTTTCGCTGAGGAAAGACACTTTGTCCTGCATGACCAGTCCCAGCGAGAGCAGGCCGTTGGCGATCTCCGAGATCACTCCCGCGGCCTCGCGCCAGGTGATGTCCCGCCACTTCCCCTGCTCCTTGTTCAGGAACAGTACCAACTCGGGATGTTCCCTGGCCCGGTCGAAAAATTTCTGGGGAATGCTTCTTTCAAGTTCCGCCATAACCACCCTCCTTTGGCCGAGCTTGTAGTGGATTCCAAGCCCGATTATTCATACACCAGTCCGGAGCGGGATGCAAACCTACCGGAACCTGTCCAGATACTGTTGCTTGAAGAGTTGCGCGTCTTTGAATTGCCAGTTGATTGCGTGGGTTTCAAGTCCGGTTTCGGACGAAAGCTCGAAAATGTCCCCGTTCTTTTTGGTTTGCACGACTTTGATCGGGGAGATGATGGTCTGGCCCGTGAACAGCTCGGGGTGGAACGCAAGCGCGGCGCCGATGATGCCGTGCAGGGTCATGCCTTTGAGCCCGAGCAGCCTGCCCACGGTCCCCTCAACCTTGACCATGATGGAGCATTGGTCCGCCAGGTACCCGCCGAGTTCCGAGTCGGACTTGCGCAGGCTGCGCCATTCGGAGAGCGTGAGTTCAACGTCATCCATCACCTCGTTGGGATAAATCGGGAAAGCGCCTCCGTGCTCGACCACGTATCTGGTGGCCGCGGAATCAACGTTGATGTTCATGTCCCGGTAGCCCGACCATTCCCAGAAGCGCGCGTCGCTCCTAACGCCGAGCGCTCCGTGGAACTCTCCGGTGGCAAAATGAAGGGTCTTCCAATTGTTCGCCAGGGCCGGCTCAGCCATCATGGCCGTGGCCAGGTTGGTGAGCGGAGCCGTGGCCAGGATTTCGATTTGACCGGGACGGCTCATGACCTGGTCGATGATGAACTTGCTGGCCTCGGTCGATTTGCCCAGGTCTTTTGGGCCGGACGCTCCGGCCAGGACCGGGACGTCTTCGCGGCCAAGCAGCTTGAGCAGTTTCTTGTCCGCGTCCACGCACACCCTCAGGCTCGAGCACCCGGCCGAACAAGTGATGCCGATCACCTCAATCTCCGGGTCGCGCAGGGCATAGACCAGTTGCAGGCCTCCGTCCGGGTCGCAGACCGGGAGCCAGGGCTGGGAGGGACGGAGCTTCCGGTCCCGGGCGCAGCCCTTTTTGTCCATGCCGTTGTCGTCGTCAATGATGAACAGCCGCTTCTCCCCGCGGGCGGAGAAGGGAAGGAGCAAGATCAGCGCAACAAAACAAATGCCCCGCAGGCAGGCTTGCGGCGAGTTCAGCCGAGCTGAGTGCCTGCGCCCCTCAATAATTGGCCGCCTGCTCATCTTTTCTCTCCTGGCGTCTCCCGTCTCTCGCCCTGTAGTATTTCTAATTCAGCCAGCAGTTTGCCAAGGTCCACCGCATATTCGCGGTCGTAGTCCTCGCTCTGGCCTCGCTCATACTTGGCCTCGGTAACCAGAGACTCTACTATTAAAGTCTCAAGACCTTTTTCGCCGGTGTCGGTTAACAAGCCTGCATATCCATGAATGGGGTCTTGCCGCATCCCCAGTCAACTACCAGGATAGTCAGTAAATCTAATAATATCAAATACATAAACCCGCCTACCTTGTTAAGTCCTCTTTCATAGTCAACTACCCGTCAACTAACCCCTTAAGCCCAGAACGGGACATATTTTCTGAGCTTTGGAGTTGCTCCTTTGTCGTGCGGGCGGATAGCCCCTTGTTTCACCGCTTCCCTTATATACCTGGATGCCATTGCTTTATTCGAGTTTGCGATACCGAACCGAGCCCGGATCGTGGTGTTAGTCATAAAATCACGGTTTACATACTTCAGGCAGGCGTGCAGATAGCATGCCCGAACACGGTCTTCCATGTCCATCCTGGTTAAAGGTTGAGGAGAAAACAGAATCGCGCGCGTGCTGTCTTCGCCGGCCCTTTCAAAGCATGGGGCTGGCAATTGGAAAAATTCGGTCTGAAATACAACCTTGTCAACGCCGCTCCCTCGCTCTTCGCATATCCCTATTCGCCGCATAAATGATGCTAAGGCTTCGTTTCTCGACCGCGGGGGAGAATCAAGAAAACGGTCAGTATCAACCAGGGGCACGCCTGGGTTGGTAATCTCCATGCGATCCTTGAAAACTTCCACCATCGGGCCGCTTCCGGTTACAAAAAAAATCCTGATGGATCAGCGCATTTGCCACCAGTTCACGGATGGCCAGTTCGGGATAGACCGGTACTGTTTTGCGGATAGCCGCCTCAATTACCTCATTCATGGGCAGCAGGGCGTTTATGAAGCTTATCAAGCGCTCGAACCCAACTGCATAGCCCTTGCCTCCCTCCTGCTCACGCTCCGTTTGAATCCGGTCATTTCCCTTATAGACCACTACTCGCACTGCCTTTCGGCTTAGCGCTCGGAAGTCGGCAAGCTTTTTCGCGAACAAGACCGCCCCCAGATTGGTGATATCCCATTTGCCATTCTCTTTTGCCATAATCATTTCATCAGCCTTCAGCTTGGCAAGAATGGCCTCATGGCGTTCAGGTATTGGCTGGCCTAGCAATTCAAAATATGCGGCATAGTCCAAGAGCCGTAAAATGTCCCCCGAATCCATATTATCCGCCGCAATCATCCGTTCGAACGGGATATGATCAAAGATTCGCCAAAGTTGCTTCTCCTTCTCAGGGTGCTCCTTAAGTTTCTTCCCATAAGATCCGACCCGGATGTATTCCATTCCCTTGAACTGTACCGGCTGCTTAAATGCGCGCTCAATCTCAAGTAGCACCACGGGCAAGCCATCTACCTTGAACTCAAAGAAATGGAAATGAATCCTGGGGGTAAGCAAATGCAGCAGCCAGTTCTCTAACTCTTCTGCACCCTTCTTTTCCCGAATTGGCGTAAACGTTGTCCCTTTGATTTCATGGGTTATATCATCAACACCCCATAGTATATAGGCCCTTGCTTTGCCGAAAATTGCGGCCGAGTTTGCCAGAGCTGATATATATTCCCCTATCTCTTCGGGATTTGGGTTATTCGACTTAAATTCCACCCATTCTGTTTCCTTGGGCAACTTGCAAAGTTCCCGAAATAGACTGATTAAGTATTCTATGCTCCGATCTGTGGTCATACTCTTACCTCTAGCGGCTGCTTCATGTTCCTGATCAAGAGGATAAACGCTTGTGCATTAAGCGTCCACTTCCCGTCCCCTCAATGGCCCACTCCCGCTCAATTGCCTCTTTGATCCTCGCCCCATCTTTGTTGCTAGTCGTTCTAGAGTCATACTCCTGCAACCCTCAAGAATTGGCCGGCTGCTCATCTTGTCTCTCCCGGCGTCTCCCGTCTCTCGCCCTGTAGTATTTCCAGTGCAGCCAGGGATGGGGCCGGGCTGTAGCCTTTTCGTACTGCTCAAAATAAATCTGCTCGTATTTGTCCACCCGAGACTCGTTCCGGCAAAGCGCAAGCGCCAGTTCCCTGCCCAGCCGTCCCATTTCTTTCGCGGCCGAAGGATTGTTGATTAGATCAAGGATTCCCCGGGCCAGGGCCTCCGGGTCCTTGGCCGGGACCAGGATACCGGTCTTGCCCGGCTTGACCAACTCAGGCGTGCCGTCGATTTCCGTGGCGACCACAGGCTTGCCCATGGCAAAAGCTTCCCTGATCACGCCCGCCATGCCCTCGCTGAGGGACGAGTTGATGAGCACGTCGGACGCCGCGATCAGTTCCGGCACGTCGGTCCTGAACCCGGTCAGAATGCAGGCCTGCTTCAAGCGCTCGCTCGCAACTTCCATGAATTTCTTTTCGTCAACCTTGCCCACCAGCAGGAATTTTGCCTCCGGCCTTTGGGCCAGCACCTTTTCCGCGGCTAAAGCGAAATAATATCCGCCCTTGCGGTGCTCGGGTATGAACTTGAGATGGCCGATGATGATCACGACCGGGGCCGAAGCCGGAATGCCAAACTCTTTCCTCACCAGAGACCCCTCGGTTTCCGGCTTAAACTTGTCTATGTCAAACCCGCCATAGACCACGGCGATTTTTCCGGGATTGATGCGTCCGCTCTTGACCATGACCCTTTTCACGGCTTCCGAGTTGGCGATGATCCTCCGGACTTTCGGCATCCGGTATTTGATCGAGTTGAACGGGTCCAGCGGCTCGGCCAGGCCGCGGTAGGCGATGAGCACCGGGACGAACATGCCGGTCGCGGAAATCATAATATGGCTCAAGTCCGTGCCGCCGAAACAGTTCACGACGTCAAACTGTTCCCGCAATAAATACCGCCAGAGCCAGTAAAGCTCGGGAATGGTGTGTTTGTATTTCATGATGGTGAAATTGACCAGGTCCAGCTTGACGCCGATCTCCGGCAATTGCTCAAGCGAAGGGTGCGGCCCGGCGTCGCGGTGTCCCTTGAACAGCGCGTGCACCGCGTGTCCGCGTTTGAGCAGTTCCTTGGCCAAGAGCAATAGCTGCATGGCGGAACCGCTGTGAACGCGGGAATGGTGCGAGGTCAAGAGGACTTTGAATTTCGGGGTTGCCATTCTCTCCGGCTTTATTTGAGTTCCGCGACCAGGTCGATTGCGAAGCAGGCGTTGCCCGGGAGCGCGATCACCCCGGTGGTCATCCGGCTGTGCCTGCCGGCCTCGCCGAAGACTTCCGCCATCAAGTCGCTGGCGCCGTTGGCCACCTTGGGCTGGTCAAAGAAATCAGGCGCGCTGGCCACCCAGCAGGTCAGCCGCAGGATGCGCCTGACCTTGTCCAAATCAGAGGCCGCGGACTTGAGCACGGAAATGGCATTGAGCCCCGCGAGTCGCGCGGCGTCCTTCGCCTGCTCAACGCTTATCTCACTTGCCACCCGGCCCACGCTAACGATCTTGCCGTCCTTCCTGGGCAATTGGCCTGAAACAAAGACCAGCTTGCCGCTTTTTGTCCACGGCACATACGAGCCCATCGGCGCCGGCGCCGGCGGCAGTTCCAGTCCCAACTCTTTCAGCTTTTCTTCGATTTTCCCCATCTTCGCCTCCTGATGAAATTCTACCCCGGTCCGGCGATATCATAAAACAAAAAGGAAAAGGCCATTTACTTGTTCTTGAACAGGTCGTCGAGAAAATCGATGACGATGCTTTTGGCGGCCTTGCGGTCCGGGAGGGTGCCGATCATGCCGTAAACCGCGGCCATTCCCGAGGCGTCGGACTTGCCTTTGAATTCCAGTTGCGTGTGGCACTGGCGGAGGTCTTGGAGGAACGGCTGAACAATTTTCTGGTGGTTGGGTGTTACCATGGCATGTAGCGCGGGCGGCATCTGGAGCCGGTCGAGTATCCATCCCCTGGTCTCCATCAAGTCTCCCAGTTCATAGACGTTGGCCTTATCGGAGGAAAAGGCGAACACGCTCATGTCCGGCTTGCCCATGACCTTCATGCCCGGAATGGCGTTGATGCCTTCCATCAGTTCGGCCGTGACCTTCATGGTCTGTTGCGCGAGCCTTTTATAGCCGTCCTCGCCCAGATAGCTCATCACGGCCCAGGCCGCGGCAATGGCCCCGCCCGGCCGGGTCCCGGTCATGGAGGGCGAGGGATAAACCCCGCCCGGCCAGTCGGTGTAAACGAAAAACTGGTGCTTGCGAAGCGCGGCGTCTTTGTAAATGACCACGGAGGCGCCCTTGGCCGCATAGCCGTATTTATGTATGTCCGCGGAAATGGATGTCACCCCGGGCACGCTCAGGTCAAAGGGCGGGATTTTATGCCCGAGTTTTTTGAGGAAAGGCAGCATGAACCCTCCGAGACAGGCGTCGGTATGGAAGAGGAGATTATTCTTCTTGGCGATTGCGGCCATCTCTTCAATCGGGTCGATCACGCCGTAGGGATAGCACGGGGCGCTTCCCGCCATCAGTATTGTGTTTTTGGTAATGGCCTTTTCCGCGGCGGCAACGTCCGGCCGCAGGTCCGGCCCGAGCGGGATGTGGACCGGCTTGACGTTGAAGTAATGTCCGGCTTTTTCAAACGCCGGGTGGACCGTAAGCGGCACGATCATCTCCGGCTCTTTGACCTCGGGCTTGTTGGCTTTTGCCCAGTCCCGCGCGGTCTTGACCGCGAGCAGGATGCTCTCGGTGCCGCCGGAACTGAGCGTGCCCGCTGCCCCGGGCCCGCCCCCGAGCATGTCCGCGGCCATGGCCACGGCCTCGTTCTCGAATTGTTTCAGGCTCTTGAACGCCATCGGGTTCAAGCCGTTTTCCGAAAAAAACGCGTTATACGCGGTCTTGGCAACCTCCAGGATGTCCTCGCCCGCGAAATAGACCAGGCTCCAGGTCTTGGCGCCTTTCCAGTCTGCGTCGGTCTTGCGCGCGTCGGCTAACTTGGAAACAACCTCTTCCCGCGACAACCCTTTTTCCGGCAACTTCTTTGCGCTCATTTTGCTCCTTTCAGGTCCGCATTGTAGCATGCCCCAAGGCATACGTGAAGTTGTGCCTGGGGTCAGGCCTCAGATTCATGGGGTCAGACCTCAACTTCGAAGCTCGGGCGCCGTTGTTGAGGTCAGACCCCTCGAGGCCTGACCCCTCGTGTATTACCAGGTTTACCCGCTTCACCAGCTTTTGGGCTTGCTTTGCCCGGGACATCGGGTTATAGATAGTGGCTATGAAGCTGGTCCAGTTTGACAAGAAACTTGGTCTTGCCGCGTCGGTATCCATCACCGTGGGCGCGGTGATCGGGGTCGGGATTTTCGTGATCGTCGGCCCCATGGGCGCGAACAGCGGCTCCTGGATGCCGCTCGCGTTCGCGATCGCGGCGCTGCCCGCGATCTTCGGCACCCTGGTCTCATGCGCGCTGGGCTCCACCATCCCGACCGACGCCGGCGGCTTCTTCTACACCCGGCAACTGCTCGGCCGCTACGCCGGGACCGCGGCCAGTGCGCTCGTGATCCTGGGCGCGATCGGCGCGATGATGACGGTTTCCATGGGCGTGGCCGACTACATGGCTTTGTACTTCCCGGGCCTGCCCCGCTTCCTGGTAGCGTCCTCGCTCATCCTGATCTCCTGGCTGGTCAACTGGGTCGGGGTCATGGCCTCCGCCAAGTTCCAGATCATCGCGGTGGTGCAGCTGGCGAGCGGGATTCTGCTGGTGATCATCGCCTCGCTTTTAGGCGGGGGCAGCCCGGATTTCTCGCAGCCGCTCCCGCACGGGATGCCCGGGTTCATGCAGGCCTGCGTGATCGCCATGCTCACCTACACCGGGTTCAACATCGTGGGCGAGATGGGCGACGAGATCAAGAACCCCAGGCGCAACGTGCCGCTCACCATCGCCTTCGGACTGGGCATCATCATAATCCTTTACACCGGGATCGGCTGGGTGGTCTCCGGGACCCTGACCGTGGCGGAGATGAAGACCTCCAAGGTGGCGGTGCTGGACACCGCGTTCCACTATCTGCCGGCCTGGACCGCGCACTACATCAACCTGGCGGCATTTGCCGCGGCTATAACCTCGGTCAACGCGGTGTTCCTGGTGGTGCCCCGCGAACTCATGGCCCTGTCCGGAGAAAAGATGATCCCGGCATGGCTGGCCGGATACAATCCCAAGCGCCAGAGTTTTCCCGCGGCAATGGCCCTGATCTCCGCGCTCGGATGCGGCATGACTTTTTTCAACTTGAACCCCGACGTCTGGGGCATGTTCTGCGTGGCCGGGCTCATGGCCGCCAACGCCTTGTTCTCAATCGGCACACTCCGGCTGTTTGCGGTTTTCCCGGCCCAGGTCAATTCCTCGCCCCTGCCCATCAAAAAGTGGTGGGTTTATCCTTCCGCGGTTTTGAGCGCTCTCTTCTCGGCCGGGTTCGCGGGCATGGCGCTCTATTTTTACAAGCCCCTGGCCCTGGTCGCGGCTATTCTGCTGCCCGGCGCCCTTTATCTTTGTTTCCGCTCAGGCCGCCTTGGCCGAGAGCTTGACCTCGGCCCCGAGCGCCTTGAGTAGAGCCTTCATGAATTCCGGCAGGTCCGCGGGGTAGCGGCTGGTGATAATGTTGCCGTCGACCACCACCGGTTTGTCGGTCCACTTGGCGCCCGCGTTGATCAAGTCGTCCTTGATGGAATAGAAGCTGGTGACGTTCTTGCGCTTGAGGATACAGGCGCTGGCCAGCATCCATCCCGCGTGACAGATGGCCGCCACCGGCTTGCCTTCCTGGTAAACCGCCTCCACCAGGTCAACCATCTGCTTGTTGCGGCGCATGTGGTCCGGGGCGTAGCCCCCGGGGATGACCAGACCCGACAGTTCATGCGATTTAACTTTGTCAATGCTGACGTCGGGCTTGGCCGGGAAGCCGTGTTTGCTGACGTATTCTTTCAACGCAGGAGCGATCACTTTCACCTCAAATCCCGCCTCCTTGAGGCGGTAAAACGGATACCAGAATTCGGGGTCCTCGTAGTAGCTCTCGAGCAGTATCCCGACCGGCAGTTTTCGGTTCCTGGGCATATCATCCACCTCCTGTTTGAGCGGGGAATTACATTACAAATCTAATAACGAATCCGGGCCAAGTCAACCTCGTAAAGGGTCAATTGGCCGTCATAAAACGGGAGGCTGAGCACGGGCTTTTTCTGCGCAAAGGCCTGGGGAAACGCGGTTTTGAAGCTTATGAGGCAGGGGTCGTTTTCCAGTTCGTATTTATAGCGGACGAGCGAGGGCACGTCTCCCAGGAGAATATGGGTGATGCCGAAACTTTGCAATTGCTCCGGCCTGCGGTTGAAGATGTTTTTAACGTAGTAGTACTGGTTTTGGGATGGCATGAGCATGGGTCCGGCCCATTTGCCGATGACAACCGCGGGCCGGCCCTGGAGGGCCTGCTCGATTTTCTTCGCGTTTTCAGCAACTTGCCATTGGGCATGGGATTGCCATTCGATCCAGCTTTGCAGATTGAACGCGGCGCTCGCGGCCAGGACCGCGGCGACAACCGCGGTTGCCATGACCCTCCGGCCGGAGAACATTTTTTGCAGCCGGTAAAGCCCGGCGCCGGCCAGGATGAAAATCGCCGGCAACTGGATCAGCCAGAACCTTACCACCTGCGCCGAGCTTGTGAGCATCAGGGCTTGCACGGAAAGGACCCATATCGCGGCCAGGATTTCAACCTTGGCCGTCTCCTTTCTGCGGAGGAACAGGTAAGCAACCGCGGCGATTTCCAGAAGCGCGAGGCCTGCGGCCAGGGGATCATAGGCGAAAAAGTTCTGCCCCAGGCCTTTGGCGCTCAGGTGGTAGGCGAGCGCGGCCTTGAGCAAGTCCGGCCGGATGGTCATGCCCCCGGCTGCGGGCATCATGCCGTAGCCGTGCCGGAGGTTCATGACCGTATAAATCCTATAAATCGGCTCATTCCAAAGATGCCAGAGCACTCCGGCGCAGAGCGCGGCCGCAACCAGGCTTGCCCAGTTCCAGCCGCTGGTCCAAAATTTCTTCTGCCACGGCGCGCCCATTACCAGGAAGTAGCCGGCAATGAACACCGGCGAGAGCAGCAGGGCGTTCTGTTTGATTAAATAAGCGGTCAAAAAGCTGAAAACCGCCGGGATGAAAAGCCATTTCCGCTCCAGGCTCAGCGCGAGCAGGGTGAAGGCAAGCAGGAGTGAGGTATTGAGCATGGTCTCCATCAGGCCCAGCCGGGAAAAAATCAAGATGTAAAAGTTCACGCCGTAGAAAAACAGGGCGTAAAGCCCGGCGCGGCCGCCCGGGCGCCTGCGCAGCGAAATATAAAGCAGGCCCAAGCCGATCCCGAACCAGAACAGAGAAAACATCCTCATGCTCGCGTAACTCACGCCAAAGGCCTTGAACCAGCCCGTAAGCGGGTAGGTCCAGCACGGGCTGAGAACCCGCCAGAAACGGTAGTCGTCCTGCGAACTGGTGTTGAATCTTCCGAACAGCGCCATGTTCCGGGCCTGGTAGGCCTTGGCCGCCTCGTCGGTGAACGGCTCAATTGCCCGGAACCCGTTGGGAAAGTTCTGCGGCGGGTCGGCCTGGAGATGCCAGAGCCTCAGGGCAAAACACAGGACCAGAAAACCGATAACCGGGTATCGCAATCTCATCTATATCAATTTTAGCAAAAAAGGGCCTCTAGTGCTAGAATTCGGGATGAGGAAAGGAGAAGGCGATGAAGGACAAGGAAGTAAAGCAGATCACGCTCCAGATCCAGATTGACGAGAACACCGCGCATGGCATTTACTCGAACATGGTTGTGGTCCAGCATTCGACCAGCGAGTTCATCCTGGATTTTATCTTCATCAACCCGGGCCAGCCCGCGGCCAAGGTCCGCAGCCGGGTGATCATGTCGCCCGAGCACGCCAAGCGCCTGTCCCGGGTGCTGGGCGAGAACATCGCTCATTTTGAGAAGCAGTTCGGCGAGATCAAGGTCTTCGAAATGCCCAAGCCGCAGACCACGGTGCAATAAGCCCATGACCCCGGAGTGAAGACTTGAGCGGCGTCCAACTCGCGTCCCGCCTGGCCCAAAGCTGGCTCCAGCCGCGAATGCCTTCTTACCTCGTCTATTTCGTCACCGCGAAATGCAACGCCAAATGCGAGATGTGCTTTTACTGGCGGGAGACGGAAGCCGCGGCAAAAATTATCGAGCTCACGCCCGAAGAAACGCGCAAGATCGCGGAGCATCTCCCCCCGCTCATCCAACTCACGCTTTCGGGCGGAGAGCCGTTCATGCGCGAAGACCTTTTTGAACTGGTGCGGCCCATCATCGAAAAAACCCGGCCGCCGTTCCTGAGCATACCCAGCAACGGGACCATGACCGAAAGAATCGCGGATACCGTTCAGAGGCTGGCAACCTCTTTCCCGCAAATGCGTCTGAATGTGGAGCTCAGCGTGGAAGGCATCGGCGAGGAACATGACCGGGCGCTGTCCCGGCTTGGCGCGTTTGAGTCCCTGCGCAAGACCTGGGGCGAGTTGAAAAAAATTCAGCCTGGGCTTCCCAACCTGCGGCTGGGCGTACTCACGGTCCTGTCCGGCCTGAACCAGGACACTATCCTTGGAACCCTGCAATACATCAAGCGCGAACTCAAGCCGGACCGGCTGGAGGTGCTTTTTGCAAGGGGCGAACCCCGCAACCCGGATGCGGCCCGGGTGTCCATCGACAAATTCCGGAAGGTTTCGGCCTGGCTGGAAAAGGAAATGCCGCTGCCCGCGGCTTTCATGGACCGCCTTCGGCGCGAGCTTGGCCGCGAAAAACGGGACTTGATCATCAGCACCGTTTCGCAGGACAGGCTGGTCACGCCCTGCCTGGCGGGTAAAAAATTGGTTGTGATCGAGCCGGATGGCATGGTCAGGCCGTGCGAGGTGCTGACGATTCAGGAATCTCAAATCTCAGATCTCAGATCTCAGCCGGACAAAATCTCCGGATATTGGCTGGGCAGTTTGCGGGAAGCCGGATACGATCTTCGCAAGATCATGGCGAGCGAGCAGGCCGGGGAAATTCTGGATTTCATTGACCGGAGTTCCTGCCACTGCAGCTACGAGTGCGCGGCCCTGGCCGGCCTGGTCTTCAGCCCCGGGTCCATGCTCAAGATTCTGCGCAAAACGCTGTCCGCTCAATAAAGCGCCATGGCGCAGAAACTGACCGCGCTCCGTGTTTGTTGATCATAGGCCACCGACCATTGGAGCAGTTCCGCGCGACCGGGCTTGAGGATGGAATAAGCCATGTAGATCGGACTCAGCCCGCAAATCTTCCTGCGATCCTCGATTGCGGACACCTGCTGAAAAAATCCCTCGCCGTCCCCGGACTTGAGAGGCCCCAGCATCTTTTCGTCGTCCTCCCTGATCTCGTCCTCCCGGATGGGAGCGTAGGTATCCTCGTCCCCGTAGCGCGGACCCAGGTGCGCCAAGTCCGCGCTGGCGATGACACAGACCTTCTTGCCGCTCGCCTGGATTTCCTCGCGAAACGCCCTGACGTAGTCGATCACGGTCATGTCTTCCGCCGGGGAACTGCCCAGTTCGATCATTGTCTGGAACGACCCTACCATCACAGGCACGATCCCAAACTCTTTTTTCCCGGCGAGGGCGTGTTGGAGTAAAAGGATTTGTAGTTCGATGGAATGCTCGCGCCGATGGGGGAAGTCCGGGGCGTGGCTGATTTTGCGCAGACGCTTCTTGACCCCTCGGATGAATTCGCGGTCGGTCCGGCAGACGCCCAGCGGGGTTTCAAAATTTTTCTCGGTGAAGAGCATGAACTCTCCGGTCAGGGAATGGGCGGTGCCCAGCACCAAAAAAACTTCCGCCTGGCTTTGCTCGACCAGCCGCTTGTAGGCATGAGCATAAGCCTGCCCGTTGGGCCCGAGCTCTATGTGCGGGGCGATGATGCCTTTGAGTTCGTTGCTCCTGTTTTCCGCGGGCAGACCCGGCGCGTCCTTGCCGGTGTAGAACTGGTCCAGAAAACTTTTCAGCTCTCCGGCTTCTTTGGGATAGCTCTGACCCGCAAGCAGCGCCGGGCGTAACTCCGAGCGCTCCCACTCTTCCGTCACTTTGCGGACGTAGGCCCGGAAATTTTCGGAATCCAGCAGGCGCCTCTCATCGAACTCCTGCGCGATTTTTTCGATGATCCCGCTCTCCAGCAGCTCCCCGCTTTCCCTCATCAGGCCGGCCTGGATGTCCCGGATGGACATTTCGCCGGTGAAATACTGGATGATGGGCGCGAACTGCACCGGCACAAAGACCATCTCCTCGCACCAGTGCTCCGGGTCCTGGAAAAAGATCAACTGCTCGCCCTGGATTTCCACCGGAGCGATCACAAGTTCAGGGCGCAGTTTGGGATTCTCCGGCATGAAAGTCCTTTAGGCCCGTCCCATTCCCGGCCCGCGGCTATTTTTTCCCCCAGTCACGCTTGATCACGCGGTGGATGCACTGCGCCCTGGCCAGGACCGCGCCCTGCTGGTCAAGGGCCTCGGCCTGGCTCCAGGCCAGGTTGCGCGTGCGATAGATGAATTTGCCCTTGCCGATCATCAGCCCCTCGCGGGCCCCTGCCAGGTAGTTTACGCGCAGGTCAATGGTCATGGCGCCCTCATTATCTTCCAGCGAGGTGTAAATCGAGGAACCGCAAGTGGTATCCAGCAGGGCCGCGGTCACCCCGCCGTGGATCAGTCCCCAGATGTTCTTGTATTCCGGCCGCAACTGCAAATGGACCTCGGAAATGCCCTCGCCGATCTTGACCACCTTCATCTCGAGGAACTTATAGAACGGACTGTCGTTGAGCGCCCGCGCAACCATTTCCATTTCATCGATACGGTCTGCGTCAGCCATTTTTATCCACCTCCGTCAAACTCCCCTCTAGAATATAATCATACTTCCCAAATTCTCGTGGATTGATCCCGTCGGCCGGTTTGGCCGCGGACAAATTGCGACTGCGGTTTTTTTCCCGGATCAGGCCTCGTTCTGGATGACGAGCCTGGCGAAATTCCTGGCCTCCACTGAATCTCTCCCGTAGAAATCCGCCCCGATCTCCTGGGCGAACTCCTTGCGGATGGGAGCCCCTCCGATCATCACCTTTACCTGGTTTCTGACGCCCGCGCTTTGCAAGGCCGCAACCGTGTCCTTCATGGACATCATGGTGGTGGTGAGCAGCGCGCTCATCCCGATGGCCAGCGGCCGGTGCGATTTAACGGCGTCCACGAACTTTTCGGGAGTGACGTCCACCCCCAGGTCAATGACCTCAAAGCCCGCGCCCTCAAGGGCCATGGACACCAGATTTTTGCCGATGTCGTGAAGGTCTCCCCGGACCGTGCCCACCACCACTTTCCCCAGAAGCTTGATGCCCCTTTCCTTGAAAATCGGACGCAGCACCGACATCGCCTGCTTCATGGCCCGGGCCGAGACCAGCATTTCCGGCACGAAATACTCGCCCTTCTGGAAAAGGTCTCCCACCTCGTCCATGGCCGGGATCAGCGCCTCCTGCAAGATTTTCTCCGGGTCGGCTTTCGCGGCCAGCAGTTCCCGGGTCCGGGCCTCGGCTTCAGCGGCCTTGCCCTTCATCACCATTTCTCTCAGTTTTTCCATTTTTCCCCTTTCATGGGGTCAGGCCTTAACAACGAAGCTTGGACTGCCTCGTGCTACGTAGCGTCCCGCTTTAAGGCGGGACTACGCAGAGTAGCAGAAGTTAAGGCCTGACCCCAATATGACCCAATATTATTCCCAACGCATAACCAAAGTCAAGGTGCGCAGCTTTTCCGAATGGAGCCGGGACTCTTCCTCGGCAGTGACCTCAACGTTTCTGCCCCCGTTCTCCTTGACCAGCCGGGCGAACACCCCGCGCATCATCGGCACAAAAGCGACCTGGCAGGGAATGCCGTCTTCGTCCTCGACCCGCAGAATCCCGCCGCTGTCCGTGGATTCAAATCCCGCCTTGCCGCTGTTAAACCAGGTCCCGGAATAATAATTGGCGAACTTGGATGAAATTTCCCGAGGGTTGTTGGTGGTCAAAGGGCTGCGGTAGATTTTGAGCAGGCTCTCGCACATAATGCCGTGTCCGAACTGAAAAGCGCTTTCCGGTTTGTTCCCGCCCACGACCTTGAACACCGCCAGCGCCATTCTCTCCATCAAGCCACGCTCATACCAGCGCGAGGCAAGGATGCCCTTGCGCACCACCTGAAGGTCTTCCTCGCTCAAGCCCGTCCCTTGCGTCCAGTTAAGATGTTTGGTGCCGTTGACGATCAACGCCATCGGGATCAACAGCGGTCCCTTGGCCAACAACTCTCGTTTGCTCTCTCCCATTCCTGACCTGCCTCTCCTAACTATTTTTATTCTATCAGAGCTCCTGGTTCATTCCCAGGAAATAAACAAGGTGCATTTGGCGACCTTCTGCATTTCCGGCAAATTTTCTTCCCCGCATTCTATTGTAACATTTTTCCCGATACTTTCCTTCACCAGCCTCGCGATGATGCCCTTGAGCATGGGCAGAAAGGCCCGGAGCAGCGGCACGCCGTCTTCGTCATGGATGCGGAACACGCCCCCGTTTTCCGTGGGCGTGAATTCTCCCCGGCCGCGGTTGTACCAGGCGGTCCCGTAAAGCCGGGCGAATTCGGACAGGATTTCCCTGGGGTCCTTGGAGTTCAGCGGCCCGCGATAGACCCTGAGAAAGATTTCGGCCACCAGCCCGTACCCGAACTGAAAGGCTCCTTCGGGCCGGTCGTGTCCGATCATCTTGTAAACCGCCCAGCCCATCCGCTCGTAGAAATCCAAATCGTACCAGGTTGAAGACATGATCCCGCTGCGGATGACCTTCATGTCCGCTTCGGTCAACTCGGTCTGCCCCGGCCAATCGATGATTTTTTTGTCCCGGATAACCATGGCCAGCGGGACGAGCAAAGCTCCCTTTACCTTCGGCGCCGTCTTATTCTCGCTCATTTTGCCGCTCCTTTCCCGGATGCGCGCGCGTGTTGGAAGTCCGGCAGCGGCGAATCGCCTTGCCGCGGGGCCGCGATTCTTCGGCCAAAACCGCGGGTGATTATCAAAGCCCCATTTTGCCCTTGCCTTCGCCTGCTGCCGGTCATAGAAGACCTCCTCGAGCTGACCAGTGTTGTAGCACGGGCGCTTGGATTTTTCCGCTGGCTTAAGTATAAGCACAACCGAGTGCAAAGCACCGGTGAATTCGCTAAAACCGCTTAAGTTGGTCAAATGGGCGAAATGGTCATAATACAAACGCTTATCTTCATCAGCTTCCGCAGCTTTGCCGTCTTTGCTTCAGGCGTCAGTCCCAATGGATGTGCAAAGTGGCGGTGGTGATGAGTTGAGAATCGGACAGTTTTTCCTCGTCGCACTCCACAATCACGTTCTTGCCGTGGCTTTCCGTGACCATCCTGGCAAAGAAGCCCCGGACCATGGCCAGGAACCCTTTTTGAAACGGCATCCCGTTGGGATCGAAAATCCGGATGATGCCGCCTTTATCCAGGCGCTCAAATTCCGCCTTGCCGAAATTGAACCAGGTGTTGCCCCAAAATTCGGCGAACTTGGGCAACAATTCAAAAGGCTCGTTGGCGATCAGCGGCCCGCGATAAATCTTGAGCATGGTTTCCGCCAGGATTCCCTTTCCGAATTCAAAAGCCCCCGCGGACTGGCCCTTGCCGATAACTTTATACACCGCGTTGCCCATCCTTTCGTACAGGCTCCGCTCGTACCAGCTTGCGGACATGATTCCCTTTTTAATCAAATTCAGGTCGGCCTCGGTGAGTTCGCTCTCCGCGGTCCAGTTGATGTCCCTGGCGCCGTTGATCAGCATGGCCAACGCCACCATCAGCGCGCCCTTGACCTTAAGGTCTTTCTTGCTCTCCGTCATTTCCATGCCTCATTCCTGCGGAGTTCCACATTAGTTCCAAAGGGACCCGGGAGCCCGGCCCCTTCTACTCTTATACTCCCGCGCTCCATTCCCTGTCAAGCCGCGACCAAGCTCAGATCATGTCAATCATCGGGTTTGGCCCGAATTCTGGAAGGGCGGCCCTTTACAATCAGGCGCGGACTACGAAGTTAAGGCCTGGCCCCCGCGCCGCGGCTGCTTGTTTTCTTCGGGCTTGGACCGGGCGTAAAGGATGGTCAGGTCGCGGAGCTTTTTTGCCGGTTCCGGGGTGAGGGACTGCGCCGGCATCCTCCATTCCCAGTTGCCTTTGGCAACCGACGGGGTGTTCATCCTTGCGGAATGGCCGAGACCAAGCACGTCCTGCATGGGGATGAAAACCTTGTCCGCCACGGACATCATGGCCATGCGCATGAGCGCATCGGCGACCTCTTCCGCGGCCAGTTCCCGGCCGAGGTAGGAGCACAACCGTTCGCGCTCCTCGGCCGTGGCCTCGCTCTCATACCAGCCGCGGCTGGTGTTGTTGTCGTGGGTGCCGGTGTAGAGCACGCAGTTGCGGACGTGGTTGTGCGGCGCGTAAGGGTTTTCCGGCAGGTCTTTGGTGAAGGCGAAGAGCAGCACCTTCATGCCCGGGAAACCAAGTCCGGCGATGAAGTCCCGGACTTCCTGGGTGATGATCCCCAGGTCCTCGGCCACGATATGGATCCCGGGAAAGCGCTTCACAATTTTATCAAAAAGGTCTCGCGCCGGTCCTTTCATCCACTTGCCTTTGACCGCAGTGGTCTCACTCCCGGGGATCGACCAGAAATCCACAAAACCCCGGAAGTGATCAATGCGCACGAAATCGAACAGCAGTTGATTATGCTCAATCCGCTTGATCCACCATTCGTACCCGGTTTTTTTGAGCTGGTCCCAGCGGTAAACCGGGTTGCCCCAGAACTGGCCGGTGGCGCTGAAATAGTCGGGCGGAACCCCGGAAACGTGCAGGGGCTTCTTATTCTCGTCGAGGTCGAAGATTTCCGGGTGGGCCCAGACCTCGGCGCTGTCGTAGTCAACGTAGATCGGAGTGTCGCCCATGATGGCCACGCCCTTGTCGTTGCAGTATTTTCGCAGCGCCGACCACTGCCTGAAAAAAAGATACTGCGTGAATTTTTCCTTCTCAACCTCGTCCCGCAGCCGGGACTTGAGCGCATCCATGGCCCGGCCGTCCCGGTCCCTCAGCTCGACCGGCCATTCGCTCCAATGTTTGTCCTGGAAGAAATCCTTGAACGCGGAAAACATCGCGAAGTCTTCCAGCCAATAGGACTGCGCGGCGCAGAACTCCTCAAACTCCCCGGGCCGCTTGTTCTTCCTGAAAAACTCGTAGGCCCGGAAGAGAAAAATCTCCTGGTAGGTGATCACTTTTTCGAAGTCCACGCGCTCCGCCGGAAAATCCGGGACCGGGTCCAGGTAGGTGCTTTCGATGAAGCCGTCGCGCACCAGAAGCTCGGGGCTGATCAACAGGGTGTTGCCGGCGAAAGCGGAGCTGCTGCTGTAGGGGCAGTTGAAATTGCGCGTGCTGGTGGGGTTGAGCGGGAGCACCTGCCACCAGCACATGCCGGCCTCGGCCAGGAAATCCGCGAACTTGTACGCCCACGACCCCAGGTCCCCGATCCCGAACCGCGAGGGCAGCGACGTTACGTGCAACAGTATCCCGCAGCCGCGAGTGTGCATGGGCTTGATTTCAAAACAATTCGTCCTTTTTTTCAAGTAGCGAGACTCGCTCCCCGACTTATTCCCCATGCAAACAAATATAATCAGTCCGGATGGGACTTGCCCCAAGAGCCGGAGTGGCGGGCAACTATTGCTTTGTCGCCTCGCAGACCTCGACGCCAAAGGCTTTAAGTGAGAATTCCACGCTGCTGCCGCCGGGGGCAGGGGTATTGCCGTAACGGCAGTTGGTCAGCACTACCGGCGAGCTGAATTCGATTTTCGCCCGGACCGGCCGGTCAAGGTGGTTGATGGCGACCCAATATTTGCCGTTGATCATCCCGGTCTCCACAAAAGGCTCGCTGGATTTGGCCAATGGCCTGACCCCCGCTTTTTCAAGCCGCGCCTGGTAGCTCCGGCGCATCCGGTCCAGGCCGGCGTCCGAGGGTCTGAGCGCGGTTTCAACCTCCGCCTCCCCGGTTGAGACATAGACCGCGCTGCCCCGCCCTTCCACTTGCCTGATCCGGGCCTTAAGTTCATCGCTCAAGCCGGCAAAGTCCGGAATGACCAGAAGTTGGTATGAGAAAAATTCTTTTTCCGCGGTGATGAACCTGGGATTGACCCCAAGCTGGCGCATTGCGAGGAAAGCGCTGAACAGGAACCGGTTATGGTTCGCGTGCGAGTCGGCGAATTTGCCGGAGGGTTTTCTTTCTTTCCCGGAAGGAAAATTCATATAGTTTTCCGGAAGCACGATTGCCACCGGGTCAAAATGCGGCGACGCGGGTTGCGCCAGGATTTCTCGGGTGATTTCCGCGAACCTCTTAAGCTCAACTCCGGAAGATTTCAGGTTGTATTCCCGGTCAACCACCCCGAAATATAGCTCGTAGGCGTGGGTGTTGTAAGGCCTGCGCGAGGCGAGCAAGGGCGAGAAGTCGGCAAAGCACCAGCCCAGCGCCCCGGCATTGGCGCCCGCGAGCAAGGCGCCCCAGAGCGAATTGCGGTAGTATCCCGCCAGCCGCAGTTCCCTTTCCTCGCCGGACATCGCCGCGAGATACGCGGCGCTCATCCCGAACTCCTGGAACTGGACCGGCAGCCCGGCCGAGCCGGAAAGGTTGTTTTCAAATCCAGCGTAGTAAGTGACAAACCGGTCCACGGTCTTGGCCGAGGGCGGATAGTACCCCGCGGGATAGGTGTGCACGATGTACAAATCTTCAACCGCATTGATCCCGAATTCGCCGTAAGATTCAAACCCGGTCCGCTCCAGGAATTTTCCCATCCCAATGGCGACCGGATGATTGGGGTCGTGCTTTTTGATCTCCGCGACCATGGCCGCGACGTATTTTTGCCCGAGCTCTGGCGTGCGCGGCCGCTGCCAATACTGGTTCTCATTGCCGAGATCATAATAAAGCAGCGCCGGATGATCCTTGAACCTCTCGGCCAGCGCTTTCGCCTGGAGCATCGCGTTGTCCTGCGCCGGCTTGTCCTCATAAATGCTCCGGCTCTTGGCCGGCAGGTGCAGTTGCGACATCAGGTAAGGCTCTTTGACGCACACCGCGTCTTTTTGAATAGCGGAGCAGCGCATCCACTTGGGGTACCAGTTCTCCCCGCTCATGTGCCCGGTGTTAAGCGTGAGGATCACCTTGATCTGATTTTGTCCGGCCAGGTCGAGCAGGGTCTGAATCCGGTCCAGGTTCTCCGGGCAGATCTTGCCCGGCGCAGGGTTCAAGTCCGACCAGAAAACAAAGGTGCGGATGGTGTTAAGCCCCATGGAATGCAGCAACTGGAATTCCTTCGCTATCCTCCCCGGGTCAAACTCCTGCCACAAATAAACCGCGGAATCCCGCGGCATGTAGTTCACCCCCACCGGAAAAAAATATCGGCCGTCGACGAACAACCCTTCGGGCCTGGCCGACACCCCGGCCCTGACACCGGCCGCAGCCATCAGGAACAATAGCCCCAGGAATATCTTTATCATGGTCCTCTTCATCCGCCCCTCCCCGGTTTTTTCCGGAAGCTTAGCAAAGCCCCAAGCCCAAGGCAAGAAAATTCTGCCCCGCCCCCCTGGCCGAGTTGAAAACCCGTAAATTAACAGAAAATAATATTGCCAAATACCAGGGACTTTGCTATATTTATAGCTCACCATGGACCGTGGCCAAAACAAGAGGCTTTATGAAAGAATCGTGCTCGACTCGGAGAGAATTTTCGACCTTTCCGAGGGCGGGGTTTACGTCAAGACCAAGGAGCCGCGCCGGCTGGGGTCTCTGGTCGGGCTGGAAATGAAATTGTTCGAAGGCGAAAATCCGGTCCTGGTCCGAGGCCGCATCATTCGCATCATCTACGAGAAGGGCGGACTCAAGCGGCTTCCGCCGGGCATGGCCGTCCAATTCGACAACCTTTCCGAAGCGGACCGCGAGAGGATCAGGACCTTCATCAGCCGCAAAAAGGCGGCGGGGAGCTGAATAAATACAGCAATTTGGAGTTAGCAATTGGGGGTTAGAACTGCTTCGGACTCACTTGTGATGCCGCAATCCTGAAGCCTGAGTTCTGGCTCATTCCTTTTCCATCGGCTTGGTCTTGGTCACAATCGGATAGGCGATATTAGTGACGTAGGAATTGATCCGGCGGAGGTTGCTGAGCAGGTCCAGGTGGATGCGGCTGGTTTCAAACGATTCGGCCAGGCCGTGCTCCAGCCGGCGCAAATGGTTCTGGTAGAACTCCGTTTCCAGGTCCCGGATTTTGCTCTTGTTGCGGATCACCTGCTGCGCGATGGTCTCGTCCCGGGTGGCGAACGCGCTCAGCGCCAGCGCCAGGTTGTTGTAGATCTTCTGGTGGAACTCGACCAGCTCGTCCTTGCCCTCCCTGGAAAAGCCGACTTCTTTCCGGCACTTCTTCTTGGCCAGCTCCATCAGGTTCTTGTCGATAACGTCTCCCATGCTCTCCAGGTTGTAGATCAGGTTCAGGATTTCCATTTGCCGTTTCGCCTCGTCCTCGGCCAGCGCGTTGCGCGTAACGTGGGTGAGGTAAAACCGGATCTCGCGGTCAAGGATGTCGACCTTGTCGTCCATCTGCTCGATCTTCTCAATCATTTCCATGTCCGGGCAGGGGTCGGAAAAAGGCTTGATGCTCATGGAAAGCATGTCCTGGCAGATCTCGGCCTGGCGCAGCGCCTCCCGCGTGGCCGCGGCCAGGGCCAGGGAAGGGGTCGGCAAGAGCTCCGGGTTCAAATATTTGGGCCCGAACCTCTCTTCGGCCGGCTCTTTTCCGGGCGGAACCCATCTCTTGATCAGGCGCAAGAGCGGGCCGGTGAACGGCACGAATGCGAGCGCCACCATGCAGTTGAAAAGCGTATGGGCATTGGCGATCTGCCGCGGGAACGACCCGGAGCTCGCGGCGATCAGTTCCTGGAACGGCCCCAGCAAGGGTATGAAAACCACCACCCCCGCGATCTTGAAAACCACCTGGGCCAGCGGCACCTGCCGGGCCTCGCTCTTGCTGCGCAGCCCGGCCAAAAGCGGCGTGGAGATGGTGCCCAAATTCGCGCCCAGCATGATCGGCAATGCCGCCTGCAGGTCTATCAAATTGTTGAGGGCGAGGCTCAAGGCCAGCCCCATGGTGGCAGAGCTCGACTGCAGCATCGCGGTAAGCGCCCCGCTGACCAGGATCAGCAGCACCGGCTCCTTGCCGAAGGTCACCACCATTTGCTGGAAAAGCTCGTTGTCCTTGAGCGGGGCCATGGTCTCGCTGATTATTTTTATGGCGAGGAAAACCAATCCGAACCCGAAGACGCCTTCGCCCAGGGCTCTCCTGGGCTCGGCGCGCGAAAGGAACATGATCAGGAGCCCCAGTCCGACGATCCCGATGGCCAGGCTGTAGAGCTGGAAGGAAATCACCTGCACGGTGAGCGAAGCGCCGATGCCCGCGCCCAGCAGCACGCCCAGGGTCTGGCCCACCTGGATCAGGCCGGAGTCAACAAAACTCACCAGCATGACCGAGGTCGCGGAACTGCTCTGGAGCAAAAAAGTGACCGCGACCCCCACGGCAAGACCCTGAAAGCGGTTCCGGGTCAGGCGCGAGAGCGAGTTCTTGATCTGCTTGCCCGCGGAGTTTTTCAGTCCCTGTCCCGCGACGCGCACGCCGTAGAGGAGCAGGAGCGCCCCGCCAATGAATCCGATCAGCATCTGGTTTGCCATATTCAATTAGTATTTTATCAGTTTGGGGCAAGGCCGCAATTTAATCGGGCTCCGGCTGCGCAAAGGACCGTTACAAAGTTACCAAGCGGAAAAGTTGAAAGGCCGGACATTTCGAACCTTGCAACTTTGAAACCTTGTAACTTTACAACTCTTTTCACACTGCCTTCTTGACACGCTCATCCTCGCGGATAAAAATAGCGCTTATGCAGAAGCAAAATCTGCTTGCGATAGACTTGGGCGCGACCAGCGGCAGAGTGGTGCTCGGGACCTTTGACGGCAAAAAACTGCATACCGAGGAAGTCCACCGGTTCCCCAACCAGCCGGTCTTGCTCGGCGAAACCCTGTGCTGGGATTTCCCCCGGCTGTTCTTCGAAATCAAGCAGGGCATACACAAGGCGACGCTCAAGGCGAAAAACATAGCCAGCATCGGCATCGACACCTGGGGCGTTGACTTCGGCCTGATCGACCCCCAGGGCCGGCTGGTCTCAAACCCGGTGCATTACCGCGACCAGCGGAACCAGGGCGCCATGGAAAAGGCCTTTGAGAAAATCCCTCGCTCGGAAATTTTCCGGCTCACCGGCATCCAGTTCCTGCCCTTTAACACCATTTACCAGTTGTATGCGCTCAAGCTGAGCGGATCGTTTGAACTCGGCGCCGCAGACCGGTTGCTGATGCTGCCCGACCTGTTCAATTTCTACCTGGCCGGGACGCGCACCTGCGAATTCACCCATTGCTCGACCTCGCAACTGCTCTGTCCCCGGACCCGGAAATGGAGCAGGGAGCTGATCGACCGGCTCGAGCTCCCGGAAAAAATATTCCCGGAAATCATCCCGCCCGGGACCACACTGGGCAGACTGCGTCCGGGCCTCCGGGAGGAATTGGGCCTGAAAGACACCCGGCTGGTCGCGGTGGCCGAGCACGACACCGCCTCCGCGGTGGCAAGCACGCCGGCCAAGGGCAAAAACTGGGCGTACATCAGCTCCGGCACCTGGTTCCTGGTCGGCGCGGAAGTGGACACCCCGGTCATCAATGACAAGTCATATCGCCACGGTTTCGCCAACGAGGGCGGCGTGTTCGGCAAATGGCGGCTTTTGAAAAACATCCCCGGGTTCTGGTTTTTGGAGCAGGCCCGGCTCAATTTCGAGCAAGAGTCGGGAAAGCCGGCCGGCTACCCCCAACTTTTGAAAGAGGCGGCCCGAGCCCGGCCCAAAATGGCTTTGATCGACGTCAACGCCCCCGAGTTCCTGAACCCGCCCAACATGGTCAAGGCCATCCAGAAGCATTGCCGCGAAAGGGGCATGAAAGTCCCCAAGACCCGCGGGGAAATCGTGCGCGTCTGTTTCGAAAGCATAATTGCGCAATGCCGGACCGTGCTCGGCGAGATTGAAGCGGTTGCCGGACAGAGGATCGACCGCGTGCACATGCTGGGCGGGGGCGCGCGCAACCAACTCTTCTGCCGGTGGCTGGCGGAAGCGATCGGGCGGGAGGTTGTCGCCGGTCCCGAGGAAGCGACTTCGTTGGGGAACCTTTGCCTGCAGTTGATCGCGCAAGGCCGTCTCAAGTCTCTTGAGGATGCCCGGGAGCTGGTCGCGGACTCGGTCATGCTCCGGCGTTTTTCTCCGTGAACCGCCTCCCGGGGCTCAAGTCTGATTGTCAGTCCATGCGTTTCAAGATTATATTATATGAGGAATGCTATCGTATGAGCGAAGAGTCAAAGGCATCCGCAGGGTTGTGTTCATGAGCTTTGTCTTTGTCTTTGCCGGCCTGCAGTTGGCGAACATCCTGCTCCTGAAATGGGGCCTGAAACTGCAGGGCAGGGTCATGGTCGTCATCGCCCTGGCGTTCGTGCTCTTCTGCGTCCCCCTGCCCTATTTGTCCTGGCTTATCTCCCACGCCCGGCAGCCTTCGTTCTGGACCGCGGCGCTCATCGTCCGGCCGTCATTCGCATGGCAGTTCAACTGGATCGCTTTCCTGCTGTTCCTCGAACCGGTCATAGTCCTGGCCCGGCTGGCCAACGTCATCTCCGGCGAGGCATTGATAGTGTCAGCCTTGCGCTGGCTGGTGGCAGCGGTTTTGGTCATCGGGGGGATAATCACTCTTTACGGACTGGCGACCGCGGCCAGGCCTCCGGCGATAACCCGGCTGGAGCTCAAGATTCCGGGCCTGTCCGGAAAAGACGACGGCATCCGGGTGATGCAGTTCACTGACCCGCACTGGTCATGGTGGACCTCCGACCGCGAGACCGCGAAAATCGCGGCCATGATCAAAGAACTGAACCCGGACCTGCTCATCATCACCGGGGACCTGGTGGACCAGAACCCGAAATACACCAACCTGATTGCCCGCCATTTCGCGGACTTTGAACCCAGGCTCGGAAAGTACGGCATCATCGGCAACCACGACGTTTACACCGGTCGGGAGGAAGTGGCGGAACTGATGGAGTCTTGCGGGGTCAAGATGCTGCGCCGGGGGCACGTGAGCCTCAAGGACAAGGGCGCGGATTTGGTGCTGGCCGGGATGGACGATTCCGGCGACGGCTGGACCGGGCCGGACCCCTGGGAAAGACACATCCCGGAGATCATCGCGGGCTGTCCCAAGGGCATGCCCATTTTCTGGCTCGGGCACCGGCCGTCGTGCTTTGACAAAGTGATCGGCCTTCCGGTGCCGCTCACGCTTTCAGGACACACCCACGGCGGGCAGCTGAGGCTCCCGTTCAACGGGCCGGGACTGGCCGACATCGCGTTCAAGCACCCGATGGGGTTCTATGAAAAAAACGGGCAGATGCTCTACGTCTCGCGCGGGACCGGCACCGTGGGCTGGCCGTTCCGCATCGGCTGCCCGCAGGAGATCGCATTGATAACCTTGCGAGCGCCGTAATGTACGGGCGAGTTGCTAAAGAAGGGGGCCACGCGAAATTCAAAACAGGGAGGGGGCATGGAAAATTTCACTTATTACAATCCGACCCGGGTCATTTTCGGAAAGAACACCATACCGCTGATCGGGCTGGTCTTGAGACAGTTCGGCCACAAAAAGGTCCTGCTCCTGGCCGGGCAGGGATCGATCAAAAGGAACGGGGTGTATGACCAGACAGCCAAGTCCCTGGATTCCATGGGCGTCAAAGCGGTTGAGGTCTGGGGCGTGCGTCCCAACCCGGCGCTGTCCAAGGTCAAAGAAGCGATCAAGGCCGCCCGAGACAAAAGGGTCAGCGCGGTCCTGGCCGTGGGCGGCGGGTCGGTGATTGACAGCGCCAAGGCGGCCGCGGCCGGGTTTTATCTCCGCAACGTCTGGGACGCGTTTGAGGACAAGGTGAGGATTACCCGAGCGCTGCCGGTGTTCACCGTGCTTACGGTGAGCGGCTCGGCCTCCGAGTTCAACCAGTGGGCCGTGGTCACTAACGAGGCCGAGAAAAAGAAGTGGAGCGTCGGGTCCGAGGTATTGTTCCCGGTGGTTTCCATCATTGACCCGCAAGTCCAGGTGTCCCTGCCTTGGCGGCAGACGGTTTACGGGACCGTGGACGCGCTCGCGCACCTGATGGAAAACTATTTTCTGGGCACGGACCAGGAGGTCAGCATGTCCATCTCCGAAGCGCTCATGCGCACGCTCATGACCCTGCTCGACCGGCTGCAAAAGCGGCCGGATGATTACAATGCCCGGGCCAATTTGGTCTGGGCCGCGGGACTCGCGCACAACGGCGCCGCTTCCGCGGCCATGCGCGGGGGAGACTGGGCGTCGCACGGCATCCAGCACGGGGTCAGCGCGCTGCATCCGGAGGTCGCGCACGGCGCGGGACTGGCGGTGATCTTCCCGGCCTGGATTCTGCGCGTGCAAAAGACCAACCCGGCCATTTTCAAGCGCTGGGCCAAAAATGTCATGGCAGCGAACAGCGTTGAACAGGCGGTCAAGAATTTCCGGAAACGTCTGGCCGGATGGCATGCTCCGGTCTGGCTCTCCGAGCTCGGGATTGACCCCAAGGAAATCAGGGCCATCGCGGCCAACGCCTGTCTCCAGGCGCCGCTCGGGAGACTCAAAAAGCTCTCGCTCAAGGACGTGGTCTCGGTCCTGGAGCTGTGCGTGAAAAAATCCTGACCAGCGCTTTGCGCTGAAAATTCTTCTCTTGTAAAATTCTTCCATGAAGAAGCCAGCCGCTTTTTTCTGGGCGCTCCTCGCCCTTTCCGGCCCGGCCCTTGCCGCGGAAACGCCGAGAGAAGACCTGAGGTACAACCAAGTCCAGCAAAAGGCTTCGCACAATTCCTACCAGCGGAAGGAAGACGTTTTCACTCAGCTTGAGGATTTCAACATCCGGGCCATTGAGTTTGACCTCCATGCGGCCAAGGCCCCGGCAGGGGACTGGCTGGTCTATCACACCTCCAAAGACCGGTTCACCCACTGCCGGCTGCTTTCCGATTGTTACGGCCAGGTCGTTCGGTTCCACCAACTCCATCCCGACCACCAGGCGGTGACCATCTTTTTCGACGTGGAGGGGCTTAACAAACCGGGCCGTTCCAAGCAGGATTTCTACGCCCAGATCGAGAACACCTTTCCGCCAGGCTCCGTGCTCAAGCCCTCGGCGCTCATGTCCGCTTGCCCGGCCGCAAAAACCCTCCAGGAATCCGTCACCCTTCCCGGCTGCGGCTGGCCCGGGCTCGCGCAAATCCGCGGCAAGTTCATATTCGTGATCTCGGGCGGAGAAAGCGATTTCCGCAAACCGGTTTACGATCCCGCTCAAGATTATGTGTTCCTCGTGAGCGGAGCCACGACCGAACAAGCAATGCGCCAGGACCCCAACCTCATCTTTTTCAACCTGCCCGGCGCCAACCCCTTTGCCAAACAGGCCCGTGAGGCCGGGTTCGTATCAAGGGTCTATTGGATCGACACCCGGGCAAAATACGAAAAGGCAATGGCCCTCGGCGCCAACATCCTCGCCGGAGATAACCTCAACCCCCAGAAATTCCCCTGGACCAACACCGCCCAGCCCGACGGGTTCCCGTTCAGGATTATACAATAATTCTTCTCAGAAAATCGCTGAAAATTTAGTGACTTAGGATTTTTAGCGGGCTACTTTGTCGATTTTTCTTGACAATTAGTCCATTTTTCAATATGATATTTCACATCTAATCCAAGGGAATATTAAAAATATGGCAGACAATTCAGATTTATACGAGGATTTAGTCCAGTTAGTAGAACTCGCTATAAAGGGAAAGGACCGAGACATTAGTTTGTATGTGCGGCGGCTTGTCGCCAGGCATCGTAAGGATAATCCGGCCATATCTGAGCGTCTCCAAAAGGCGATACGCAGCAGCAACTTTAGTCCCAGTCTCATTCGAGAAGCTCAACCATCACAGGAGTTGGTGCCCAGGGATCAAGAAACAAGGGCTGAGCTTCTTCGCATTGAAGAAAATCCGCAACTAGAAGTGGAACCGGTCTACTCAGACCAGATAGCAGATCAATTGAAGCGAATTCTTGATGAACGAAAGATGGAAATTCAATTGATTGAAAAAGGGTTGATGCCTACTCGCTCCATTCTGCTTATAGGTGAACCTGGCGTAGGCAAAACCTTGACGGCAAGGTGGATCGCCCGCGAATTAAGGAAGCCTCTCGTTTCGCTTGATTTAGCCACGGTTATGAGCAGTTTTTTAGGACGTACCGGATGGAACATCCGCCAAGCGCTTGATTACGCCAAAACTGTTCCTTGCGTTCTCCTACTCGATGAGTTCGATGCATTGGCTAAAATGCGTGATGATCCGACTGAAATTGGGGAGCTTAAGCGCCTCGTTGCTGTATTGCTTCAGGAAATTGATCTGTGGCCGGCAACCGGGCTTTTGATTGCCGCTACGAATCACGAAAAACTCTTGGACCCAGCAGTATGGAGGCGTTTCGATGTACAGATACGCTTTCCACTTCCAGATCATAGAAGCATCCGTGCGCTCCTGGAGAGATACATCGAACCTGGGCGAGATGTTTCACAAGCACTCTTGGCGGCTTGTGCTTGCGCTATGGTCGGCATGTCTTTCAGTGATGTCCAGCGCACAATTCGACATATTATGATGACCAGGGTAATTCGGAATGAATCATTAGCCAGTCAGATGGAGCGCCTTATCGAAAGCTACGCTCCAACTTTGGCCAGTAAGGATGAGAAGATAAAATTCGCGGACATGCTTCGCAGTACAGGGCTATCAGAGCGAAAAATCCATGAAGTAACTGGTCTCAGTCGGGACACACTTCGTAAGTATCGCGCGCAGAAACCACTAGCGGTCGGAAAACGCAAAAGGAGCAAGGAATGACAAGGAATTACATTCTTGGCAGAGGAGAACAGCTAATCGAAAAAATTAGTGCTCCTGAAAGAGGGGGGCCGAAATCTCATCCATATTCGATTGAAGAGGCCCGAGACTGGCTCTTGCCGAAATTTCGCCAAATAGCAGAACATCTACATGAATTACCAAGCGCAGCTTGCCCACAGGATGAAGCCGTGGCATCCCTAGTAATTCACCCGGCCTATCTCGCAAAATCGTATTATCCTCGTGATTTTTTTGAGTTCGCGGATCTCCGCGTTCTAGGAAGCAGGACTATGCCCTTAATCCCCCGGAAAGTGGCAACACAAGGGCCATCTAAATTGACAAGTACTGCCGAATTTTTTGTAGCAAGCACTAGAAGAAATTTTGATAAGCTGCCTGATTTAGTGGCCGAGCTTGATGTGGACGATCCAGCAGCGGAACAGCTTCGTCGATTCGAGGATTTCCAGGATTTCACGGCTGAGTCTAAACTTAGGAGCATACCCGATGGGAACAGACTCCCATGGCTTGAGGTCGTTCTTCATACGGGAAGCGTAAAATCTGCCGATTACATCATAGCTGGATTCCGAAATTATTTAAAGGGAATGAACATCAGCGTAGATCTTGATAGGCGCCTGCACGTCGGGAACCTTTGTTTTCTTCCACTGCAAGCACCCCGAGGAATGGTAAATGAAATCGCCCGATATTCCTTTCTCAGGGTCGTGCGCGGTATGCCGAAATTGAGGCCTCCTCATGTAACGCGGTCAATATCGCAGTCTGTGTTCCTGGGTCCGAACGCTGTTCCGAGTGGGCAACCAATCGATCCGGGATTGAGGATCGCCATATTTGACGGTGGAGTTGGAGAGAATCCAGTCATGAATCGTTATGTGAATTCCTGGCGATCCCCAGGTCTTGAAAAACCAGCACCAAAATATGAAGAACATGGTCACATGGTGACCGGGGCGGTTCTCTTTGGCCCCATTGAGAATCCCAATTCCCTCCCCATTCCCTTTGGAGTGGCAGACCATTATCGTGTTCTCGATGTTAACACAGATTCCAACGATGACCAGCTATTCGATGTAATTCATCGAATAGAGACTGCAATCCTTGAAAGAAAACCCGAGTTTATAGTATTAAGCATAGGCCCGGACATGGTTATTGATGACGAGCCACATATTTGGACATCAAAGCTCGACCAGCTTTTATCAGGCGGCGATATCCTGGCGGCTGTAGCAGTGGGCAACTCTGGAGAAGCCGATCAGGCAAAAGGCCTCCACCGCATCCAGGTTCCTTCTGACGCCGTAAATTCGCTTTCAATTGGAGCCTGCGATTCCCGGGGAAATAAATGGGCACGAGCCCCATATAGTTCGATTGGACCAGGCAGAAGCCCAGGACGTGTCAAACCGGACGTATTGGCCTTCGGTGGGAGTAAGGACGAGCCATTTTATGTCCTATCACAAAAAAGCCCTGGGGAGGTTGTCCCGCAGTTTGGAACAAGTTTCGCGGGGCCTTTGGCTATGAGAACTGCGGCTGGGATCCGGGCCTATCTCGGAGCGTACATGAAGCCTCTTGTTTTGAAGGCATTATTGATTAATCGTAGCCACCGCAATGAGCAGCCATTGACTGAAACCGGATGGGGGCGAATTGAAGAAGACGTCGAAAGCCTGATAACCTGCGCCGATAATGAAGCGGTCATTATTTATCAAGGAGAACTTGATCCGGGGAATTATTGGGCAGCAGAAATACCTTGGCCCGATGGCGAGATTAAAGGTAACGTTGAAATTCGTGCTACTTTCTGTTTCGCTTGCCAAACCGACCCTGAGCATCCCGTTCATTACACACGAGCAGGCTTGGAAGTAGTTTTCCGCCCAGACTCGAGGAAGTTTTTAAATCCGAAAGCTCAACTCCCTGCATCGGAAACCCTCTTCGGCAAAATCAAACCTTATGCGACGGAGTTGGAATTGAGAAAAGACGCGCATAAGTGGGAGACTACGATACACGGAATCAAGCGCAAGAGGGCAAACAAGATTCACAAGCCAAGTCTTCAAATCCATTATAACGCGCGTTCAAGAGGGTCATCTACAAGCACCGCTAAAAACGTGCCCTATGCCCTTGTTTTGACAGTTCATGCAGATAAAGACGCCAAGTTCTACGACCGTGTGCTTCAAAAATATCGACAAGAGTTAGTAGTACTACAGCCAGTCCGTATTCCAGTCCGTCTGTAGCGCTGGAAAATAATTCCTGCGGATTCCGCACAAATGCCATGTTGGCCCAAGAAATAAAAAGGGGTTATCCAATCGCTGGATAACCCCTTTAATTTTTTTGGTAGCGGGGGCTAGATTTGAACTAGCGACCTCCGGGTTATGAGCCCGACGAGCTACCTGGCTGCTCCACCCCGCACCAATTTTGAAATTCTAGTCTAACTTCATTTGAGCTTTTGTCAAATTTCGGCATGCCGCGAGCCGCATGGCCAACCAGGGCGGACTTATCAACCTCTCTGCTTATCAATCGACCCTCGATTTCCTTTTGCATTTTCTGCCCCCTCCTCTACAATAGGAGCAGATGCCGGACTATGACGTGATTGTAGTCGGCGCGGGCGTAAACGGGACGGGGATCGCCCGCGACTTGAGCCTTCGGGGCATGAAAGTTTGTCTGGTGGAGAAGGGCGATTTCGCCAGCGGAGCCAGCGGCGCCAACACCGGCATGATCCACGGCGGTCTGCGCTACATGATCTACGACATCGATACCACCAGGCACTCATGCCTGGACTCGGGCTATATCCAGAAGATCGCGCCCTTCCTGCTCTTCCGGCTCCCGTTCGTGATGCCGCTGGAGTTGAAGGCCACCCTGCCCTTTTTCGAGACCTATTTTGAGGTTTACGACAAGTATGCCCGGCTCAAGAACGGCATGCCCCACACCATGCTCGAGCGTAAGGACATCGTGCAACTGATCCCCAATATCGCGGACCACGTCAAATACGCGGTCACCACCGACGAGTGGGGCATTGACCCGCAGCGGCTCTGCGCCTTGAACGGGCTCTCCGCCCAAAGCCACGGCGCCGAAGTCAGGCTCCACACCGAAATGGTCGATTTCCTCAAAGACCCCGGCGGAAACATCATCGGCGCGCGCGTGGCGGACAAGTCCGGGTATCATGAACTCAAGTCGCGCATGGTCATGCAGGCCACCGGCCCCTGGATCATGCGCACCAGCCAGAAGGCCGGGGTCAAGGTCAAAATCCGGCCGGGCAAGGGCGTGCACATCACCTTTGACCGCAGGCTCTTGAACTACAGCCTGATCATCGCCATGGTCGACGGGCGCATGGGCTTCATCATGCCGCACGAGAACGCCACCATCCTGGGCACCACCGACGACGATTATTACGGCGACCCGGACGACCTGCGCGTGACCGAGGACGAGGTGGATTACCTGCTCGAGGGCGCGGCTCGTTATCTTCCCGACATCCGGAAAGCGCGCATGGTGCGCGCCTGGGTTGGCATCCGTCCCACGCTTTTTGCCTGGGCAAAAAACGAAGACAAGCTCAGCCGGGACCACAAGGTGTTTGACCACGAGCTAAGCGAGGGGGTCAGGGGGATCGTGTCCATTGCCGGCGGAAAACTCGCCAGCTACCGGCTGATGAGTGAGGAAGCCGCGGATTTGATCTGCAAAAAACTCGGGAACGACCGCCCGTGTCAGACCCACCTCATCCCGCTCCCGGGCGGGGAAAAGGAAGTGGACGAGAAGGCTCTGGCGCAGAAATACGGCGTGCCGCAATACGCGGCTCACCGGATGATCTATCGGCACGGCGCAAGATCAGAGCAGATTCTGGAGCTGACCAGGGAGCGGCCGGAATTGAAGGATATTGTTTGCCGGTGCGAGCCGGTGCTGGCCGCGGAACTGGTCTGGTGCATCCGGAACGAACTGGCGGCCACGCTCACCGACCTGCGCAACCGGACCAGGCTGGGGACCGGCATGTGCCAGGGCACGCGCTGCGCGGTCCGGGCCATGGCGGTCTTGACGCGCGAACTGGATATGTCCGCGGGAGAGGCCGAGGATAGCCTTCTGGCCTTCATGGAGAAGAGGTGGAAGGGCAACCGTCCCGTGCTCCAGGGCCGCACCCTGGAGCAGGAGGAACTCAACCAGGCGTCTTATTTCCTGGTCGGAAATCTGAACCGGCTGCTTTCGGAAAAATGAAGAAGATCGAGACAGAGGTTTTGGTGATCGGCGCGGGGCTGGCGGGCGTTGCCGCGGCTCTCTCCGCGGCCAAGGCGGGGAAGAAGGTCCTGGTGATCGGCCGCGAGTCCGGGGCCAGCGCCATGAATTCCGGAGCGATTGACGTTGCCTCCGACCCGCTGGCGCTCCCGGGCCGGCCCCAGCGCTGGAATGCGGACGCCGCGAAAAATATTGAGGAGCTCCTGCTCCGGACGCCGGACCATCCTTATGGCCTCATATCCCAATCGGCCGAGAAAATCCTGGCGCGGGTCAAGGACGCGGTTGAACTCGTGTTCCCCTCTAGCGAAGGATTCCTGAGCGGGAGCGAGAAGACCTGCCGGCTGGTCTTCAACCAGATCGGCACTTTCAAGCAGACCTCGTTCACCCAGACCCACATGCTCGGCGTTTCTGAAATCAAGAACGCGCGCAGCCTCCTGCTCCTGGGCTTCTCCGGCCTTGGCGACTTTGATCCCGGTTTCTTCGCGAAAAATCTATCCCATTGGGCAAAAGAACTTGGCGCCAACGCCAAACTCGCAATCGCCGAAATCGAAACCGACGGATTGAGCGGCAAATCCAGCCTGGAGGTTTCCAGGTGGTTGCTTGAAAACCTCGGGCCGGTCACCCAGGAGATCGGCAAAGCCATCAAGACCCATAACCCGGCCGTAGTGGTCCTGCCCGCGGTCATCCCCGGAGAGGTGCGCAAGGAATTCCTGGACCGGCTGGAGAATATCTATGCCATAGAAGCCCGCGAACCGCTTTCCCTCCCGCCCTCGGTCCCCGGAAAACGGCTGGCGCAATACCTCGAAAATCGGCTCAAAAGCCAGGGAGCGGAGCGCTTGATCGCCAAGGCTGCCGGATTTGAACAAGGGTCCGGCGGGATTCAGAGCGTTACCGCGGAAACCGCGGGCGAAAAATTGCAAATCTTTGCCAAGTGCTTTGTGCTGGCTTCCGGAAGCTTCCTCGCCGGAGGCATCGCCAAGCACGACTCTTTCCGGGAAACCATATTCGGCCTGGACGTTTTCAGCAACAACGGCGTTCCCGGCGAAATCTTCACCGAGAAATTGACCTGCAATAAGGTCCGCGGGCCGCACCCGCTTTTCTCGGTCGGGCTCAAGGCGGACCGGGACTTTCGCGTCCTCGACCGCCAGGGCAAGGTCGCGTATCAGAATTTGTTCGCCGCGGGTGCAATCCTTTGCGGCGCGAATTATATTTTCGATGGCACCGCCGGCGGGACCGCGCTTGCCACGGGTCTTGCCGCCGGACAAAACACCGCCAACTACTAAAAGGAGGGCGAGCATGATTGCGGCTTATGTTCTGGTTGAAGGGGCTCCGGGGAAAAACGTGAAGAACGTCCGGGACCAGATAAGAAACATCAAGGGCGTGCTCAACGCGGAACTGGTGACCGGGCCCTACGATATCGTGGTAAACATCCAGGGCAAGGAAATGTCGGACCTCACCGGGATCGTCACCGACAAGCTGCTCGCGATCAAGGGCGTGGGCAAGACCATTACCCTGGTGGTCATTTCCTGAAATTGACTTTGTAACATCCGCCCGTTATTTTAGAGCTTGATGCTTGACCCGCGGGCGCTATGGCGAAATCCGCAGACCGGGGTGTGGAGGCCCTTGTCTTTCACAAGGACTCTCAACGCCGGCTTTGCCAAGCTCGCCCAGGCGCGCAACGCGCAAAAGACCTCGTCCATGCCGTTCAGCGCGGTGGTTGAGCCGACCAATGTCTGCCAGCTGGAATGCCCGCTCTGCGTGACCGGAATGAAAGTCAAGGGCCGCAAACCCGGGTTCATGAGCCTTGAGACCGCGGAGAAGATCGCGGACCAGCTCGGGCCCTATCTCCTGGACGTGGAGCTCGATAACTGGGGCGAGGCCTTTTTGCACCCGAAAATTTTCGAGCTGATCAAAATCTTCAAGGCCCGGAAAGCCCACGTGGCGATTTCATCCAATCTTTCGCTCAAGGATTTTGACGCCGAGGCCGTGGTCAATTCCGGACTCGACCTCCTGGTCGCCAGCGTGGACGCGGCCACGGAGCCGACCTATTTGAAATACCGCCGCGGGGGCGATTTCAAGCTTGTGCTCTCCAATCTCCAGCGGCTGGTTCAAACCCGGAACAAGATGAAAAAGCGCAACCCGTTCGTGCTCATGAAATTCCTGGTCTTCCCTCACAACGTCCACGAGCAGGACGCGTTTTTCGACCTTTCCAGAAAACTGGGCGCGGACAACGTCCTCTTTTATCCGCCCAACTACCCGAGCGCGCTGCTCCGGAACTATTTCCAGAACCTTTCGCCGGAGCAGGAGGCTATGCTCAGTCGTTCGGAAACACCGGGGATCAAGACCTGCCACTGGCCTTGGACCGCGACCACCATCAACTGGGACGGCTCGGTCTCGGTCTGCTGCAACGGCAATTCCTTCGATCCCGGGCTTGACCTGGGCAACATCAACGCCACTCCTTTCCGTGAAATTTGGCTTGGCGGGACCTGCTCTCAAATCCGGAAGGTCTTTTCCGGCATCGAGCCTTCAATCGCCTCGGCGCGCTCGTGCTGGAATTGCTATCAAGGCCGTCGCGACTAAATTCAGGACGCCAAACCTCGAGCTTTAAATCCTATCTTTTATCGGAACCTAAAAGGGGTAGACCATTATCGTCCGCTTTGATCCAATAATGGTTTCGGTCATCGTAGCGCCAACCATAGCTCTCAACCTGATTGATGAATTCCTCTGGAGAAATATTAAGGGAATCGATGGCTGAATTTTTCCAAGCCTCGATAACAAGCCTGTTAAACAAATATTCGCCATGCATTCTATTTGAATCATTCAAGGACAGAATCTCTCGCATTGCTGCATGGACATCGAACTTTCGGTGGGTTATTGGCCTAAGCGCCGCGCCTGACTTGAAAAAAGTCAAAATCAACTCGCCGGCCAAAACGGATTGTTTGTTCTTTTTCTTATGCATTGACCAGATTGTGTCTCCAACTTGTGGAATCGCAGCCCTAAGCTCAGCTCCATCCTCGGCGCAGGCCGACAAAATCGCCTTGAAGTAATCAATATTCCAGTGTTGAAATACGATTGAAAGCCAGCCGTTCTTTTTGAGCATTCGCACGCATGCCTTAATACAATCAGCCAGTCTTTTGACGTAAACTTCCTCCGGGATGCGCAATTCTCCGCCGACTATTAATTCTTTGCGCCTGGTTTCCAGACTGGGACTGATCCCCAGCCAAGAATTCCATAAAATGGACAAATCAATATAGGAAATGTGCCCTCCATAGGGAGGGTCCGTGAAAATATAATCTACAGAATTTCCCATCTTGCTGCTCAGTTCTTCAACGTCCAGGGAATGCATTTCGAATCCGCCATGCCATCCCTTACCGGTCCTTTTCTTCAATTCCATCACGCTGTCGATCTCTCGCTTGGCTTCAAGAATATTCAACGCTCGTTCATAAAAAGTATGCCAAGGGGGCAACTCTACGGGGTCCTTCGCAACCTTGTACCGGTAAATGCTGAAGATGCTGGAGCCGCCTCTAGATTTAGCTCGTCCGTTGGCTGACAAAAATGTCTTGTTAAGCTTTGCCAATGTCGCGGACCAGGCAAGCAGCATTCCCTGCTTTGCGTAACGGTTTTCAATCCTATCGACTTCGTCCTTGAGTATGGAGAGAGAAATAAGCTGCCGAGGCGTAAATAGGTCATGATAATACGGCACGTCAGAATTGGAAGGCAATTGCACGTTGTCAGGTAAATTCACTGCATTCCGAATTTCCTGCAGCCGGACTTCGTCAGCGGAATTCACTTCCGAAAGCCTCTCTTCGCTGTTTTTCCTAATCAACTCCAAAGCCGCGCGGTAATCATTTAAGCTCCCCTTGGACAGATCAACGATGCCTTGCGCGATGAAATTGGCGAGCGGATTAATGTCATTTTGAATGCCCACACGGTTCTCAAGAAAAGCTTCGATCGCCGTTACACCCGAGCCGCCAAACGGATCCAGCACCCTGTCCCCCTCTTTCGAATAATGCAAGATATACTCTCTCACCAGATTCGCCGGACGCCGGGTAAAATACGGGTGCACGCCGAAATGCCTTTTGGCGGCTTGACGGTTGGCTGCGATGGGTTTGTCAATCGGAGTTATGCTGAGTTTTGAGGTCATGAATTTCTCACAAGAGCCTTGCGCCGCGTTGACAAATAGCTTCCAGCTCTATCACATCTATGTGCGGGGGCATCTGTTTGTGCCCGTGAGTGGCGCAAAGAACCACGGCCCGGGAAAGTTCGTCCCTTCCGTACTTTTGCTGCTGGTATTTAAATCCTGAGCTGTCACGCTTAATTTCCAGAGGGACGATGTAAGGAGGATATTCCAAAAATTTAAACTCTGTAAGACAGTCATACCCTCTGCCTACATATGCGCCGATTTTCACGCCCAGATGCCTTAACGGGCCGGAGGCGCGAAGTATATCCGGCTCTTGGATATGAGGAACTTTGTTCGCGCTGCTATGGTCTCGGGCAATGCGGCATATCTCTTCGATACTCCATGCCACTATTCCATTTTTGCGCTTTTCCACGCTTTTCACCTGCTCAATCCATAAGGGACTCGCATAATCCATCGTGAAAGAAAGAGGTTTGTGTATTCTCTCAATCTCAATTTTTCTGGCGCGTTTGCTGAATTTAACATTCAACGGAGTCAGATAGAAAACGTCATCCCTCACGTCAATGTCTACATCGATTCTTTCAAAATCACCTCCCGGGAGGTTATACCATCGCCTTATTGATTCTCCTATGCTCTCGCCGGCGACTCCTTGTTGAATGCGGTCATGCCCCACATTGCCGTTTACCGGCCTGAATTCGGCATCCAGTTTATGGTGAGCACTCACCGCCGAATAATCGGATTTGGTTGCGCCATAAGGTGTGACCAAGGCCACGGGCACCACTCCTTTTTTGCGCAGATACAACTTGATCGCTTCAGTCAGGTCGTGAAAATAGTATTGGGGTCCGCCGCTTGTTCTACTGCCTCTTTTTGTCTGCTGGAGATCATTGCCAATACTCTTTATCGCCTGCGATCAATGTACAATTGTTGAAACTGAATGTCAATCAGGAAAATCGTTCAGGTTTAGCGTGAAATATCTTTCGTGCAAAAACTCCCTCCCCTGGGTCGGGGGGAGGGAGCTTGGAGAGGGTGATCCAAGGAGAACAACGATCTTTCACCCTCGGAGACCCCTTCAGGACGAGGGGCCTCCTCGTTCAATTTTCAATCCGCCCGTTTTCGCATGAAGGTCGGGACGTCGTAGTCGCTCTCGTTCTGCTCGTCGATGGGGGGCGGGAAATTTTTCTCGGCCTTTCGTTCTTCCTGCCGCTTGCGGATGATGGTCGGGATGTCAAGGTAGCTGGTCTTGAGTCCGGGCAGGGTCTTGCCGGCCTCGCGGTGGGGCGAGAGGTCGGCGAACCCGGTTGCGATCACGGTGACCCTGGCCTTGCCGGTCATGGACTCATCGATCACGGCGCCGAAGATGATCATGGCGTTTTCGTGCGCCTCGGCGCGGATGAGTTCGGAGGCCTCGGTGATCTCGTAGAGCGTGAGGTCCGGCCCGCCGGTGATGTTGATCAACACCCCTCTCGCGCCTTCGATCTTGATGTCCTCCAAAAGCGGGTTGGAGATGGCCTTGTGCGCGGCCTCGGTGGCGCGGTTGTCGCCCTCGGCCTCGCCCATGCCCATGAGCGCCAGACCTTTTTCGGTCATGATGGTGCGGACGTCCGCGAAGTCCACGTTGACCAGGCCGGTCTTCTGGATCAGGTCCACCACGCCCTTGACCGCGTGGAACAGGATCTGGTCCACCATCTTGAAGCCTTCGACCATGGTGGTGTTGCGGTTGGCAATGTTCAGGAGCCGCTGGTTGGGGATCACGATCAGGCTGTGCGCCTCTTCCTTCAAAGCCGAAAGACCGTTCCGGGCAAGCTCCCGACGGTGCGGGCCTTCAAAGTCAAAGGGCATGGTCACCACCGCCACCGTGAGCGCGCCCAGGTCCCGTCCGGTCCGGGCGATCACCGGGCTGGCGCCGGTGCCGGTGCCTCCGCCCATGCCCGCGGTGATGAACACCATGTCCGCGCCTTTCAGCGCCTTTTCGATCTCCGGAATGCTTTCCTCGGCAAACTTCCGGCCCTCCTCCGGCTTCTTGCCCGCGCCCAGGCCCGGGCCGAGCGTGATCTTCTTTTCCGCCAGGCTCGCGGCCAACGCCTGGGAATCGGTGTTGGCCGCAATGAACTCCACTCCGGTGAGCCTGCTCTTGATCATGGTGTTGGCCGCGTTGCCGCCGCAGCCGCCCACGCCGATCAGCTTGATTTTGGCCGCCGAGACGTTCCGCTCAATTAGCTCGATCATCTTCCGCCTCCTTGTTCCGCTCAGACAAAGTACTCAACCATCACTTCGCGCAGCCGGTCCCAGATGCGGCCCATGAATTTGCCGTTGCCCGCCTTGAAGCCCTTGCGGTAGTATTCCTTTTTGCCCCAGAGCACCAGCCCCACGCCGGTGGCATACATCGGGCTGTTCACGATGTCGGTGAGTCCCGCGATCCCCTGCGGCCTGCCCACCCGCACCGGCATTTCAAACACCTGCTCCCCCAGCTGGTCGATGCCCGGCAGGAGCGCGGTCCCGCCCGTGAGCACCACTCCCGCGGAGATCATGTCCTCCATCCCCACCTTGCTGATCTCGCGGTTGACCAGCTGAAAAATTTCCTCCATCCGAGGCTCGATGATCTCGCACAAGAGCTGCTTGGGCAGCTCGCGCGGCTTCCGGCCGCCCACGCTCGGCACCTGCAGCACGTCGTCCTTGCCCACCAGCTTGGTCATGGCGCACCCGTATTTGCGCTTGATCCGCTCGGCCTCCAGCGCCGGGGTGCGCAGCCCGGCCGCAATGTCGTTGGTCAGGTGGTCCCCGCCGATGGCCAGCACCGTGGTGTGCCGGATCGAGCCCTTGTACCAGAGGGCCATGTCCGTGGTGCCGCCCCCGATGTCCACAACCGCGACGCCGATCTCCTTCTCGTCCGCGCCCAGCACCGCCTCGCTGGACGCGATCTGCTCCAGCACGATGTTGGCCAATTTCAGCCCGCACTTGTTGCAGCAGCGCACGATGTTCTGCACCGCGCTGATCGCCCCGGTGACTATGTGAACATTGGCCTCCAGCCGAACCCCGTTCATCCCCAGCGGGTCGCGAACCCCGTCCTGATCGTCAACCGAGAACTCCTGGGGCAGGATGTGGATGATCTCGCGGTCAACCGGGATGCTGATCGCCCGCGCCTGGTCAACCACCCGACGGATGTCCTGCTCGGCGACCTCACGGTTCTTCACCGCGACGATCCCCTGAGAGTTGAAGCCCTTGATGTGACCCCCGGCTACGCCCACAACCACGTTGCTGATCTCGCAGCCCGCCATCAGTTCCGCTTCCTCCACCGCGCGCCGAACCGACTCCACAGTGGCGTCAATGTTGACCACCACCCCCTTGCGAAGGCCGTTGCTGGGGACTGTCCCCAGCCCGACCACTTCCAGGCCGTCCGGGTTGACTTCCGCAACAATCGCGCAGACCTTGCTGGTCCCGATATCGAGCCCGACCACCAGATTTTCTTTGCGTCCCATTTTCCGCCCTCCTTCGCTTATTCCTTTTCCGCCGGCGACGGCGCCGGGGCCGTCAGTCCCGCTTCAGCAACCGGTTCCGCTTCCTTCCGGTAAAACCTGGCCACCACCCGGTCAGACTGGCTCAGGTCCAAACCCTTCAACATGTAAAACTGTTCGCCCATTTCAACACGAACACGCTCCAGCTTGCGAAATTTTTCCTCAAATAAGCCCTCGCCGAAAGCCACCCGTGGACCCGAACTGGTGATGATGTCAAGCCCCAGCGCGGGGTCCATGTGCAGTTCCGCGACCTCCTCCGCGGGAAACAGGCGGGAACGCCTGGCCAGTTTCCAGACCGTAAGCGCGTCCTGCAGGGCCGCCAGCGAGGTCTCGTCCCGGTTTTCAATCTTTTCCAGCGCAACCCCGGTGATGATGGGGTAGTTGATCTCATCGCCCGGGATCAGCTTCTTGAACACCCGCAGGCCCGAGTCCAGGTAATAGGCCTCTTCCCAGATCAATATCGCCGCCGGCTCCTCCTCCCAGACCCGGATCAGAACCCGGTCCGGGAGCTCCCGGCTGACCTGGGCTTTTCTCACCCAGGGATGATCCTCAACCGAAGCCACCACGCTGCTCAGACGGAAGTCAAGAATCCCCATGCCCGGCTTAAGTTTCGATAAATACAGAACCTCTTCTTCGCTCGCCCGGCGGTTGCCCGAGACTTCAATCCGGACGATCTTGAATTCGGGCGACGCCTTGAGCTTTTCCCAGCCCTTTTTAAGCCCGGCCACCCCGCCGATGAGCAGGGCCAAAAGCAGCGCCCTCCCGGTCCATTTCAGCATTCGAGACGGCCTTCTTCGCACGGGTCTGCTCTTCCGCGTCCTCATTTCTTGTGCTCCAATGCGCTCTGCAAAATCCTTTTCACCAGTTCGTCAAACCCGATCCCGACCGCGGCCGCGCTCATGGGCAGCAGGCTGTGCCCGGTCATGCCCGGGATGGTGTTCACTTCCAGCACGAACGGCCCGCGCTCGGGGTCAAGCCGCAAGTCAACCCTGGCCCCGCCTCGGCAATGGAGCGACTCGCACGCCCGGCGCGAAAGCTCTTTCACCCATTCCCTCACCCCGGGCTTGAGTTTGGCCGGGACTTCGTAGTTTGAACCCCCGTCCTGGTACTTGGCGCCGTAGTCGTAAAAGCTGGAATGGGGCTTGACCTCCACCACCTCCAGCGGCTCATTGTTCAATACTCCGCAGGTGATCTCCCGGCCGGGAATATATTCCTCAACCATGGGCAACTCGTCATACTTGCGCGCGAGCTTGAGCGCCTGGGCGAACTCCCCGCGCTGGCGCACGATCGACACTCCCACCGAACTCCCTTCGCTCCCCGGCTTGACCACAAAGGGCAGACCAAACTTCATTTCCTCAAACACGAACCCCTCGTCCACCGCCGGGCAGTAGCGAGGGGTGGGGATGCCCTTCTGGGTGAACACCGCCTTGGCCTGCGGCTTGTTCATCGCGATCGCGCTGGCCACCACCCCGGAGCCGGTATAGGGAATTTTCAGAAGCTCGAATATCGATTGGATTCTGCCGTCCTCGCCCCAGCCCCCGTGCAGGGCGATGAACGCAACATCGATCTTGGACTCCTGCAGTTCAACGATGGCCTGCTCCGTAACCGTCACCCGCTCCGCCTTGTAGCCCTGGCGCAGGAGTGATTCCAAAATCGCGGCGCCGCTCGCCTCGCTCACTTCCTTCTCCGCGCTCACCCCTCCCATGATCACGCCGATTTTCTTCTCTTCGAGGTTTTCAGCCATTTTGGTCTCCCACTATTTCAATCTCCAGTTGCAGTTCCACGCCCTTCTCTTTCCTGACCTTGTCGCGGATGATCTCGATCAACTTCAGCACCTGGGAAGCCTTGGCCCGGCCCCGGTTAATGATGAAATTGGCGTGCAGTTCGCTCACCTGCGCGTCGCCGTTGCGAAGCCCCTTAAGACCGACTTCCTCAATCAGCCTGCCCGCGTAATCGCCCTCCGGGTTCTTGAACACCGAACCGGCGCTGGGATAGGACACCGGCTGACTCTGCCGCCTGCGTTTAAGAGCAGCCTGCACCCGTTCTCTTATGGCCGCGGGGCCGTCCCGGGTCAGGTTGAATTCCGCGGCGACGATAATTTCCTTGGGCGCCATCTCGAATTCCCGGTAGCCGAATTTCAGTTCATTCCTGGCCCGGAAATATATTCCCTCGGGCCACTTGTAGAACTCCACGGATTTCAAGACCTGGGCCACATCCATTTTCTCGGCGCCCGCGTTCATTCTCACCGCCCCGCCCACGGTGCCGGGGATGCCCGCGGCCCATTCCAAGCCGGCCAGCCCCAGGTCCTGGCAGAACTTCACCAGCCGGCTCAGCTTGGCGCCGGCGCCGGCCCGGACCCCGGTCTCGCCGATGGCTTCAATCTCGTCCAGGCCTTCCTGCAAATTGACCATCACTTCCCTGACCCCGGAGTCCATGACCAGGAGGTTTGACCCGCGGCCGATCACCCGCCATAGCAGGCTTTGCTGCTCGCAGTATTCGATGACCTTGGCCAGTCCCGCGGCGTCAGCCGGAAAGACCATCAACTCGCACAAGCCCCCGATCCGGAAGCTGGTGTGCCGCTTCATGAGCGCGCGCTCTTCCACTTTGCCGGAAAGCTCCCGCCGGAACTCCTCAGCCGCTTTCTCAAAACTGTTGTTCCTTGCCTTCATTTGCCCTCTTTTGTGCGAGGAGCCTTGGTCCCGATTCTTTTAGATATCCTCTTCAATACTTCCTCGCCCGCCTGCCAGATATTGCCCGCGCCAACCGTGATGAACAGGTCGCCCGGCTTGAGCAGTTTTTCCAGCGCACTCTCCATCTCCACGAGCGTGGCGCAAAAAAGCGTCTCCAGTCCCCGGGCCGAGCGGTGAAGCGCGATCCGGTCAAAAAGCGTCCTCCCGCTCACGCCCGCAATCGGCTCTTCCCCCGCGGAATAAATCTCGGTCACCACCAGCACCTGCGCCTGGTCAAACGCGGCGGCGAATTCCTCGCCCAGTATTTTGGTGCGCGTGTAGCGGTGGGGCTGGAACCCGCAGACGATCCTGCCCGGGAGCTGCCCGCCTTTTTCCGGCCGCCAGTCGGAAGCGGCCGCGAGCGTGGCCTGGATCTCGGTCGGGTGATGGCCGTAGTCGTCCACCACGGTTACGCCCCCGGCCTCGCCCTTGACCTGGAACCTGCGGTTGACGCCCTTGAAATTGGCGAGCGCTTTGGCCGCAGTCTCGTAATCAACCCCCAGTTCAAACGCGACCGCGATCGCGGCCAGGGCGTTGACCGCGTTATGCCGGCCGGGCACGCCCAGCACGATCCTGCCCAGCTTCCGGCCCTGGTGGATCACGTCAAAGCCGCAGCCCGATTTTTCCTGGGCAATCTCCACCGCCCGGAACTCCGCGTCGTTGGCAACGCCGTAGGTCACGTATCTCCGCTCGATCGCGCCGGCCATCCCCCGCAGCACCTGGCAATCGGTGCAGATCACGCAAAGCCCGTAGAACGGGACCTCGTTGGCGAACCGGAGAAAGCTTGCCTGGAGGCTTTCAAATGTGCCGTAGTGGTCGAGGTGCTCGCGGTCCACGTTGGTGACCACCGCGATGACGGGCCTGAGTTTGAGGAACGACCCGTCGCTTTCATCGGCTTCGACCACCATTAGGTCCCCGGTGCCGAGTCTCGCGCCGGAGCCGAAGGAGTCGAGCTTCCCGCCGATCACCGCGGTGGGGTCGAGCCCGGCCTGGTGCAGGATGGTTGCGATCATGGAGGTTGTGGTTGTTTTTCCGTGCGAGCCGGCCACCGCGATGCTGTGCTTGAGCCGCATCAGCTCGGCCAGCATTTCCGCGCGCGGGATCACCAGAATTTTTCGACGCCGCGCCTCCAGCACCTCCGGGTTGTCCTCCCGCACCGCGGAACTGATCACCACCACCTCGGCGTCACCCACCTGCTCCGGCCGGTGCCCGTAAAAAATCCTGCCGCCCAGCTCCGCCAGCCGCTTGCTTACCTCGCTCTCTTTCAAGTCCGAGCCGGTCACCTGGTAGCCCAGGTTGATGAGCACTTCCGCGATCCCGCTCATCCCGGCGCCGCCGATCCCCACGAAATGAATGCGCCGCGCCTTGCCCCACATCGCCTGCCGCGCCCGGTTTTCCAGGTACCTGTTCATTTGCCCGCTCCGGATACCCTTATTATTTCGTCCACGATTGCTTTGGCCGCATCAGGCCGGGCAAGGCTTCCGGCCTTGTTTGACATCTCCTTTAACCTCTCCGGGCGCCGGTAAAAATCAATGATGACTTTCGCGAGCTGCTCCGCGTTGAGCGAGTCCTCGCTCACCAGCAGCGCGGCCCCAGGCTCAGACAAGTATTCGGCGTTGACCCTCTGGTGGTCGTCCGCGGCGAAGGGGAAAGGGATGAGCACTGAGGGCTTTCCGGCCGCGGCCAGTTCAAAAACTGCGCCGGCCCCGGCCCGGGAAATCACGAGGTCCGCCTCTCTCAGCTCGCCTCCCATGTCTTCCACAAACCTGGTCACCTTGGCCTTGATGCCCGCCTTGCTGTAGGCGATGATCAGGTCATACTGGTCGGCCGATCCGCTCATGTGCACGATTTTTATCCTTTCTTTTATCGGAGCCAGGAACCCGGCGCTTTCCTGCATCAAGCGGTTGAGCTTTTGGGCGCCCTGCGATCCGCCCACGATGAAGATTTGGAACCTTTTCTTGCCGTTTGTCTCCGGCGCGCCCGCGGGCGCTTGCAGCTGCTCGAGGATTTTTTTCCGGATCGGGTTCCCGCAGACCATGAACTTGCCCGGGCTCACGCCTTTGAAGTATTTTTCCGCGCTTTGGAAGCTGAGGAACACTCGGTTTGAGATTCTGGCCAGCACGCGGTTGGACAGTCCGGGGTAACTGTTTTGTTCCTGAACCGCGGCCGGGACTCTCATGAGCCAAGCCGCGACCACCATGGGCACTGAGGCGTAACCTCCGGTGCCGAGCACAAAGTCCGGCGCATATTGCCGGATGACGCCCACGGCCTGGAACACCCCGATCAGCGCCGAGGCCAGCCCATTGATCTTTTCATAAAGGTTCATCCCCGCGAACTTCCCGCTCCTGATGAAACGAGCCTCAACCCGCTCTTCATAGAGCAGGTCCTCTTCCATTCCGCCCATCGCGCCGACAAACAACGCGTGGTTGTCCTGGCTCCGGGCCAGGAATTCCTCGCGCACGGCCAGTCCCGGGAAGATGTGCCCGCCGGTCCCTCCTGCCGCGATGATCAACTTCATTGGCGGTACCTCTTGGCCGAGACGTTGAGCAGAATCCCGGCGGCGAACATGTTGATCAAAAGTGACGACCCTCCGTAGCTGAGGAACGGGAGGACCAGGCCCTTGGTGGGCAGCAGTCCTGTAACCACGGCCATGTTGATCATGGCGGGCAGGCCGATCATGGCGGTGATCCCGGTTGCCAGGTAGCAGCTGTATCTGTCGGGGGCGAAGACCGCGGCCGTTATCCCGCGGGTGATGACCACAAGATAGACCATGATCACGGCCAGGACCACGACCCAGCCGCATTCCTCGGCGATCACCGAGAAAATAAAATCGGTGTGCGCGTCGGGCAGGTAGAACAGCTTCTGGTGGCCCATTCCCAGTCCGGTTCCGAACAGCCCGCCGTTGCCGAATGCGAGGAAAGACTGCACGAGTTGGAACCCGTAATTGTCCCGGTGCTGCCACGGTTCCAGGAAAGAGATCAACCGGTTCCAACGATAAGTTTCGCTGGCCAGGAAGTAAATTGCCGCGGGCAGCGCCACCACGGCCGCGGCGATGAGGAAGCTCAACCTGGTTTCCGCAATGTAAAGCATGACCATTCCGAGCAGGGCGATGGAAAGCGCTCCTCCAAAGTCGGGCTCGAGCATGACCATGACCGCGAATGCGAGGATGATGGCGAGGTAAAGTCCGAGTCCGGTGATCAGCTTTTTGAGTTTTTCCTGGCGCTTGGCCAGGGAGCGGGCGAAATAGAGGATTATGGCGAGCTTGGCCAGTTCGCTGGGCTGGAACTTGTAGCCGGCGATGCCAAGCCACCTGTGCGCGCCTCGGGCCGGCGGGAAGAAGAATACCGCGGCCAGTCCGGCAAAGGCCGCGAGCATGAACAGGCTTCCGAACATGCCCATCCGCTCGTGGTTGAAGTGCATTGCCGCGACCATGGCGGCGAGTCCGGCCAGGAGGAAGATCACTTCTTTCTTGAGGTAATAATAAGGATTCCCGTGCAGCTCCATGGAAAGGGCGAAGCTGGTGGAATAGACCATGAGCAGGCCGAAGAAGGCGAGCGCGAGCAGCGCTCCCAGGAGGTAAATGTCAAAGTTAAGTTGTTTTTCAAACCATTTCATTTCAGTTTCCTGACCAGCTCCTTGAACTTGTCGCCCCGGTCCTGGTAATCCTTGAACTCGTCAAAGCTCGCGCAGCCCGGGCTCAGGAGCACGACCTCTCCCGGAGCCGCGATCCCGGCCGCGAGCATGACCGCGTCCGCCATTTTTTCCGCCACCCGCGCCTTGATGTTTTCAGCGGCCAGCTGCTCCGCGATCTCGTGCCTGGCCTCGCCGAAGCACAAGACTGATTTCGCCCTCGCCGCAATCTCCGGCGCCAGCGGCCGGAAATCGATGCCCTTGTTCCTGCCGCCCAAAAGCAGCACCACCGGCTCCTGGAAGCTGTTGAGCGCGGCCGCCACCGCGTGCGGGGTGGTGGCCTTGGAGTCGTCGTAATACCTGACGCCCCCGACCTCGGCCGCAAACTCGATCCGGTGCCCGGGCAACTGGAAATTATCGACCGCGTCCTGGATACTCTCCGGCGCCGCGCCGAACCACCCGGCCGCCGCGGCCGCGGCCATCAGGTTCTCCAGGTTGTGCCTTCCCCGCGGTTTCCACTGCTTGAGCGAAAGCTTGAATTCCTTCCTGGCGTTGCGGTAAACCAGTTCCCGGCCCTTAAGCCGCGCGCCGTGCTTCTTTGCGATCTTGCCCCCGAACCAGATGACCCGGCTCTTGACCGAGTCCGCTATTTCCCTCACCATGGGGTCTTCATAGTTCAGCACCGCGGCGTCTTTGCGGTCCTGGTTCATGAACATCCGGGCCTTGGCCCGGAAATAGGCTTCCAAGTCCGGGTGACGGTCAAAGTGGTCGGCCGCGAGGTTGAGCAGGACGCCGACGCGGGGATGAAAGGTTTGGGCCTGGGCGAGCTGGAAGCTTGAAACCTCGAGGATGACCACCTCGGGCCGGCCGCGGCTCAGCGCCAGCTCCGCCACCGGATTGCCGATGTTGCCTCCCACCCAGGCCTTGCCCCGGGTGGCGCGGCTGAAAATCTCGCCGAGCAGCGAGACCGTGGTGGTTTTCCCGTCGGTGCCGGTCACGGCAATGATGGGCGCGCGGATGAAACGAGCGGCGAGTTCCAGGTCCCCGATCACTTCCACGCCCTTGGCGCTCAAGTCGCGGTAAATTTTTTCCCGCTCGTCCACGCCCGGGCTGAGCACAACCATTTGCGCCTGAGCGAAGTCAGCCGGGCCGTAGCCCCCGCATCTGACCCCGGCGCCGAGCCGTTCAAGCTCATCCGCCGCGGCCTGGACTTCCAGCCGAGGCCTTTGCTCGAGCGCGGTCACGCGCGCGCCCTTGGCGAGCAGGAGACGCGCCGAGCTCATCCCGCTTTTTCCCAGCCCGACCACCGCGACTATTTTATCTTTCAGCTCCATCTTACCTCAGCTTGATGGTTGCCAGCGCGAGCAGCGCGAAGATGACCTGCACGATCCAGAACCGGATGATGATCTTGGGCTCGGCCCATCCCTTCTTCTCGAAATGGTGGTGGATCGGCGCCATGAGGAATATGCGCTGTTTTTTCCATTTAAAAAAACCTACTTGCAGGATGACCGAGAGCGCCTCGATCACGAACAGGCCGCCCACGATCAGGAGCGCGAACTCCTGCTTGGTGATCACCGCGACCGCTCCGATGCCGCTGCCCAGGGACAGCGATCCCACGTCTCCCATGAACACGGTCGCGGGGTAGGAGTTGAACCAGAGGAACCCGAGTCCGGCGCCCACGATAGCTCCGGTGAAGATGCAGAGTTCGCTGGAGCCGTGCACGTATGGGAGCAGGAGGTACTGGGTGTAGTCCACACGGCCGGAGATGTAGGCGAACACGGTGAAGGTCATGGCTACGATGACCACGGGCACGATCGCCAGTCCGTCCAGGCCGTCGGTCAGGTTCACGGCGTTGCTTGCGGCCACCAGCACGATCAGGGCGAACGGCAAATAGAGCAGTCCGATCTCAGGATGGATGTTCTTGAAGAACGGCACCCAGAGCCGGAAGTCGTAGCCGTTGAGCCGGAACATGAGGAAAAGCAAAATTGCCCCGACCGCGCACTGGAGGATAAACTTGAGCTTGCCGGACATGCCCTTGTGCAGCTTGCCCTCGCTCTTGAGCTTGGCAAAATCGTCGTAAAGCCCGATCAGGCCGAAGCCGAGACAGACCCCGCTCACGGCCCAGATGTAGATGTTTTTGACGTCGGCCCAGAGCCAGGTGGTGATGAGCATGGAGCCGAGGATGAGAATTCCGCCCATGGTGGGGGTTCCGGCCTTGGACTTGTGCTGTTCCGGGCCGTCCACCCGGATGACCTCGCGGAAGCTCATGCGTCGGAGCCAGGCGATGGTCCAAGGCCCGGCGAGGACGACGATGAGGAAGCTGGTGGCGACTGCCAGCCCGGTCCTGAAGGTAATGTACCTGAACAGTCCGAAGCCGACGTACTGCTCGTGCAGGCTATAGAGCAACTGGTAAAGCACTTTATTTCTCCCTCAACCAGTCCGCAATTTGCCAGAGACCGGTGGCGTGCGAACTTTTCAACATGACCAGGTCTCCGGGGCCCAGGTCCGCGGCCAGGGCCTTGAGCCGGCCCAAATCCGCGCAGGTTTGAATTTTCGCGGCCAAAGCCTTGCCCAGGCCCGCGGCCAGTTCCTGAGAAAATCCCCCCAAATAATATAACCGGTCAAAAGCTGTTTTCCGCAAAACCTCTCCCAACTCCCGGTGGGCTTGCCCGGAATAGCCGCCCAGTTCGGCCATCTCGCCCAGCACCAGGATTTTGCGGCCCCTGACCCGCCGGCCGTATTCCGCAAAGGCCCGGAGCGCCTGCTTCATTGATTCGGGGCTGGCGTTGTAGCTCTCGTCAATCATCCAGGCGCCGTTCGATAGTCTTTCCATTTTCCCCCGGCCCCGGCCCGGCTCGAACCCGGAAAGCGCGGACGCGCCTTGCTCAAGGCTCACGCCCATGGCCAGGCCCGCGGCGAGCGCGGCCAGCGCGTTTTCCACCAGGTGCCCGCCCGCGGCCTTGAGCCGGACCATTGCGCTTTTTGGCGCCTTGCCGCTCTGCTTGACTCTAAACTCCTGGACCAGGCCGGCGCTTGCGCGCGTGATCTTTGCCCGCTCCGCCCGCACTTCCATCTCCGCGCAATTGGAGACCGGCGCCCGGAACCCGAACCCGATTCTTCTTCCCGCAAAACCCATCGCCAGCCGGCACAGTCTCGGGTCGGCCAAATTGAAGATGAAGGTGCCGTTGGGCCCCAACGCGCTCATAAGCGCGCGCTTCTCAGCCTCCACGCCCTCCAGGCTCTTGAGTCCCTGGAGGTGCGCCGGCGCGATTCTCACGATGACTCCGCACTCGGGCTGCGCGATCTCTGAAAGCCGCGCGATCTCCCCGGGACCGTTGCTGGCAAGTTCCAGCACCGCGACCTGGGCCTTGGGTGAGATCCCGAAGATGGCGAGCGGCACTCCGATCAGGTTATTGAAATTGCCCGGGCTCTTGGACACCCTGAATTTTTTCGCCAGCACCGCCGCGGCCATTTCCTTGGTGGTGGTCTTGCCCACCGAACCCGTGATCCCCAGCACCTTGACCGCAAGCCGCGCCCGCTCAAAGCGCGCAAGCTCGCCCAGGGCGAAAAGCGTGTCCGGGACCCGGACCAGGCCGAAGCCGGCCCGGGCCTTGCCCTTGAATTTCCCGTCCACCACCGCGGCCGCAGCGCCCTTTTGCGCGCTCTCGGCCACGAACTTGTGCCCGTCAAATTTTGCTCCCCGGAGCGCGAAGAAGATTTGCCCGGGCTTGACCGCGCGCGAGTCCGTGGTCACGCCCGAGAGCTCCCGGCCGGGATTCCCCCGGACCACAGTCCCGCCGGTAACCCGCGCAAGCATGTCAAGCCTGAGTTTCATGCTTTCGCCCCCAGCACCCGCCGGACTTCCTCCCGGTCGTCAAAGTGGATTTTGGTCGTCCCGATGATCTGGTAATCCTCGTGGCCTTTGCCCGCGATCAGCACGCAGTCTCCGGGGGATGCGGACGCGAGCGCGAGTTCAATTGCGGCCCTCCGGTCCGGCTCAACCATGTATCCCCTGGCGTTATTGCCGGATTTGGCGAGCCGCTTAACCCCGGTCGGTTTGATGCCTGCGACGATCTCCTCAATGATCGCCCTGGGGTCCTCGGTCCTGGGGTTGTCGCTCGTGACCACCGCCAGTTCCGCGTTCCTTACCCCGATCTCGCCCATCTCCGGCCGCTTCTTCCGGTCCCGGTCCCCGCCGCAGCCGAACACCAGGATCAGACGTTTTACGTTCAACTCTTTGGCGATCTTGACCACGTTCTCCAGGGCGTCCGGGGTGTGGGCGTAGTCGACCAGCACCAGGAAACCCTTGTCATTGGGAACCAGCTCCATCCTTCCAGGAACCTGCTTGAGAGCAGCCACCCCCTGTCGCACTTTTTCCGGCTCCGTGCCCAATTCGAGCAGGGTGGCCGAGGCGGCCAGGATGTTATAGGCGTTAATTCTGCCGAGCATGGGACTGCTCAACTCAAGCTGTCCGGAAGGATGCTGCATCTCCATTGTGATACCGTCCCAGCCGTGCCGGATTATTTTTCCTGAATACCGCGCAGATTGGTTATGAAGGCTGTACCCGATCTTTTTCCCTTGCGCCATCTCGTAAAGCTTCCGGCCGTAGGCGTCATCTATATTGATAGTTGATACCGGCGCGAATTCAACTTTTTCCGAGAGCCAGGCGCCTGAGATCACCTCGGTGAACAGCCGGGCCTTGGCCAAAAAGTACGCCTCCATGTTTTCGTGGTAGTCCAAATGCTCGGGCGTGAGGTTGGTGAAAATTCCCGCGCGGAAGCTCAAGCCCGCCACGCGCTTCTGGTCCAGGGCGTGGGAGCTGACTTCCATGGCCACGCGGGTGACGTTGCTCCTGACCATTTCCGCGAGGAACCCGATGACCTCCGCGGATTCGGGAGTGGTGTTGGTTGAGGGGAACTCTTTGCCCTTCCAGCGATAGCTGATGGTGCCGATCACCCCGCAGTCTTTGCCCTCGGCTTGGGTGATGGACTCCACCAGGTAGCTGACCGTGGTCTTGCCGTTGGTGCCCGTGATCCCGATCAACTCCAATTTCCTGCTCGGTTCTCCGGCAAGCCGGGAGGCGAGTTTTCCCATTTCCACTCTGGGCTCATCCACCACCACTACCGCTTCATGAGCGCCCGCCTCAACCTCCCGGCTCGCCAGGAACGCCACCACCCCTAGTCCCCTCGCCTGCTTGACATATTTATGACCATCGTCTCTGGTCCCTGGAATGCACGCGAACAGGTCCCCGGGCCTGGCCTTGCGGGAATCGTAGCTGATCCCGGAAATTTCCGCCTCCAGGTTCCCGGTCACGGACCGGACAGGAATGTCTTTCAGCAAATCCCTGAGCTTCATATTCTCTCTTCGCTTAAATTCAAGGTTATGGTCCCGGTCAAGGCCGCGCCCGGAGCAGGGTCCTGCTCCACCACCCAACCGCTGCCCTGAAAAGCGGGCTTCTGGCCGAGGTCAAAAGACTGTCTCAAGGCTTCTTTCAAGTTGAGTCCGGCCAGGTCCGGGGCCGTGCCCGGCTCGGGCTCGGCTTTGATCTCAGCCTTGACCGCGCCGAACTGTGTTTCCCATTTTTTGGCCAGGTCGTTGAATTCCCCGGACGAGATCGCCTGGGGCAGCACGCCCATGGTGGTGAGCGCGTACTTGGTCACTTCCTGGAACACGGGCGCGGCGATCAGTCCCCCGGTGGCGTAGTCCACTTTCGGCTCGTCAATCAGAACGACCATCGCCACCTGGGGGTCTTCCGCGGGCGCAAACCCCATGAAGGAGCAGACCCATTTGCCGGGCTGGTATCCCCCGGGCCCGGCTTTTTGCGCGGTGCCGGTCTTTCCCGCCACGGTGTAGCCGGGAATGGCCGCGCTCTTTCCGGTGCCCTCGGCCACCACTTTGACCATCAACTCGGTCAGGGTCTTGCTGGTCGCGGGGGAAATGACTTTTCTGACCACGTGCGTCCGGTTGAGCGCCCGCTCGGCGCCGTCCGGGTAAATGAGCTTTTCGCCCAGATAGGGCTGCACCAGGTCCCCGCCGTTGGCCACCGAGGAAAGCGCGACCAGCATCTGCAAAGGGGTGACGCTCAGTCCTTGTCCGAAGCCCACGGTGCGGAGGGTGATGGGATACCACTGTTTAAGCGGCCGGACCAGGCCCCTGCTCTCGCCCGGAAAATCAATCCCGGTCTTCTGCCCGAAGCCGAAATTGGCGATGCGATCCCGGAAGGACGCGGTCCCTATTCTTTCCGCCACCTTGGCCGCGCCGATGTTGCTGGATTTGACCAGCACCTCGGAAGCGCTCAGCGCTTTATAATTCCGCATGTCGTGGATGGTGTCCCCGCTGACAACGTAGCTCCCGTTCTCGCAGTTTATTAGGTCATCCGGTTTCAATTTATGTTCCTCAACCGCGGCGGAAAAAGTAATGACCTTGAAGGTTGACCCCGGCTCGTAGAATTCGGTGAGCGGCCAGGCCCTCCAATCCCGGGCGTGATACTCATGGAAGCGGTTGGGGTCAAAACCGGGGTAAATCGCAAGCGCGAGGACCTTGCCGGTATTCGGGTCCATTGCGATCAGCGCGCCCCGGCGGGCCTTATAAGCCAGCACCGCTTCCTTGACCTTCTGCTCCGCGAAATGCTGGAGCGCCTGGTCAATGGTCAGCGCCAGGCTGGCGGGCTGCTCGGCCTTATCCTCGCCCCCGGTGAACATCATGAGCGCCCCCCGGTTATCCCGCTCCACCGTCAGCATCCGCGGTTTTCCGCCCAACTCCTTTTCATAGAGCCTTTCCAGGCCTTCCAGGCCCTCGCCGTCCAGGCCCGTGAACCCTATGATCTGGCCCAGGATTTCACCGCCCGGATAAAATCTGCGCTCCTCCGGCAAGGCCGTAATCCCCTTGATCTCCAAGACCTTGACCGCCTCGCCCTGCGCCTCGCTCACCTGCCTTTCGATCCACACGAAATTGTCGTCTTCCTTAAGCCTGCGCTCGATCGCGGCCGGACTGCGCCCGAGTATTCTGGAAAGTTGAATTGCCACGGTCCTGGGGTCTTTGATCCTTTCGGTGCGGGCAATGGAATATCCCTTTTGGTTCACGGCCAGTTCAGCCATGTTCCGGTCGTAAATGACTCCCCGGGGGGACTTGAGCGCAAATTGGCGAAGATACTGCTGCCGGGCGATGGCCTGCAAGCGCGGCGCCTCCAGGACTTGCAGTTGATAGGTCCTGAAGGCTATGCCGGCGAAGCCCGCGTAAAAAAACACCAACAGGATGATGATCCTGAGCCTCACCCTTTTCCTGGGCTCGTCCCTCATTGTCCTCCTCGTCGCCCACCCCTACCCTCAAGGAGCCCATCGGAGCTATACCAGCATCTGCTTCCGCTTTAGCGCCTCCGCACAGCCTAGCCCCAATTAATTCCCCGATGAGCTCCTTGGGGGTTGGGCCAACGAGAGTTGCTTGCCCTCCGCGGCCGGCGCCGCGCTCAAACTCAGGACCTGCCCGGGCTCAGGATAGACCAGTCCGATCCGCTCCTGAGCTATTTTTTCCAGACGGGCTGGGTTCTCCAGCCTGGCAACCTCCCCCCTTACCGCATGGTTCTCTATTTCCAACTGAGCTGTTTCCGATTTCAATTCGCCGAGCCGGTATTGTTCCTTCCGCACCTGGCTTGAGGTCCACACCGCGAACACCCCGGCGCAGGTGACAAGGCACACGAAGAAGAGCACCGGCAGCGCGAGCGTGGGCCTGCGCGCCTTGGGCTGCTGCCGGTAAAGCGTTCTCGACCTGATCAGGCTCGCGGTGCTGACGCTGCTCATCTCAATTCCTCTCCGCGGCCCTGAGCTTGGCGCTCCGAGCCCGGGGGTTGGAACGGATTTCGTCTTCTCCCGGCGTGACCGGCTTTTTGGTCAGAATGTTCAGCACGCCCTCGCGCTGCTGATCGCGGAAAAAATTTTTCACGATCCGGTCTTCCAGGGAATGGTAGCTGATCACGGCCATTCGTCCCGAAGGCGCGAGCCGGTTGAGGGAACTGCCGAGGCCCTTAAAGAGCTCTTCCAGTTCGTGGTTTACTGCTATCCTTAATGCCTGAAAAATCCGGGTGGCAGGATGGACCCTCTGCCCGCGCCTTCCGATCACCGCTTCCAACAATCCAGCCAGATCACGGGTCCGTTCCAGTCTCGCTCCCTTTTCCCGCCTCCGCACCACCTCTTTCGCCACCCGCCGGGCAAACCTTTCTTCGCCGTATTCCCGGAAAATCCGCTCCAATTCCTTTTCGCTTAAACGCTTGAGCAACTCCGCCGCGGTCTCCCCCTGGCCCTGGTCCATGCGCATGTCCAGGGGCGCGTCCTTGGCAAAGCTGAACCCGCGGCCGGCCTGGTCAAGCTGGCGGGAGCTAACGCCCAGGTCAAAATAGATCCGGTCAACCTTTTCCGCGCCGGAGAGGTCCAGCAGGGATTCAAGTTCGGAGAATTTCCCCTGCATGAGCGTGACCGCGGCCCCGAACCGCCTGAGCCGCTCCCGGCTCGCCGCAATCGCCTCGGCGTCCCTGTCAATCCCGATCAGTTTTCCCTGTCCGCCCATCTTTTCCAGAACCGCTTCCGCGTGCCCTCCTCCTCCAACCGTCGCGTCCACCACCGTCATTCCCGGCCTGAGAGCCAGATACTCCAAAAGCTCGGCCATGAGCGCCGGACGGTGATACTCACTCAAGTTCCCTCATCCTGCTTGCGCTTCGCCAATAGCTCCACCACGTAGTTCCGGTTCGCGCCAAACTGCGCCTGCAATTCCCGCTGCTTGAAGTTGTAATGGTCCGGGTTCCAGAGTTCAATGATGCCGCCCATGCCCAGAAGGAACACCTGGTCCTTGAGATTGAATTCGGTTTTGAGAGCGTCCGGAATGATAATCCTTCCCTGCGAATCGATCTCCAGCTCGGTGATGTTGCCGTATAAGTAGCGCAAATACCCGCTCACCTTTTCGTCGTCAAGGTCAAGACCCGGAGAATCAAAACGAGCTTCACGCTTTTCCCATTCGTCCTCCGGCCACGCCCGCAGACATTCAGGATACTTCGCAACCACCAGACGCTTAACCCCGCGGTTGGATAGAGCCTCCCGGAAATTGCTCGGAAGACTGACCCGGTTTTGCTCGCCCACCTTATGCAAAAAAGCGCCGCGAAGCGAGACCAATTCCCTGTTTGTTTCGAACCTTTTCAATCCTATTTGCTCCAGTTTGTAACATTATGAGCCTTTTCAGAACGTTGTCAAGCTTTTTCGCAAAAAAATCAAGGTTTTTCAGAACCTGGAGAAGAAATGGAGGTTAATAACACAAGATACAGCAACCAATCAAAATAACCGCAATATATAGTGGGTGCCTGGGCTGGAAATTGGAAATGCGGAAAATGACGATTTTGCCTAATTATTGGCTTTTCCCGCTGAATTTCAGGCAACTGCGATCTTGCTTTGATAGTTGAGAGCCTGACCTTATTTCCTCTTTCCTCTTTTCTCGTTTCTCGTTTCTCATTTCTCATTTCTCGCGTATCGGGCGCATCACGCTGCGCCCCTGCCTTGAAACGCGAGGGGTCTGGCCTCATCATCCAAGTTCGGGCTTCAGCGAAGAGGCCTGACCCCCACGTGAAATCTTGGCACGCTGTGCCCCTGCTTGCGAATTATCTTTTTTATAGTTAGATAAAGGCCATGGACATTCTGAGCAAGGCCAAGTCAACCGTTGCCCGGTACTCGATGCTTTTGCCGGGCGACAGGGTTGTGGTCGCGGTCTCGGGCGGGCCGGACTCAATCGCGCTCCTGGACTTGCTCTACCATCTCCGGGAGGAAATGGACCTGACGCTGGTAGTTGCCCACTACCACCACCAGCTCCGCGGCCGGGCCGCGGACAAGGACCAGGCTTTGGTTGAGGGAGCGGCCAAGAAATACATGCTTGAATTCATCGCGGACAAGGCTCCGGAAGGCTGGTGGAAAAAACTGAAAGGCTCCAACGAGGAGCTTGCCCGGAAGATGCGCTACGAGTTTTTGGAAAACACCGCGGCAAGAATCGCCGGCCAGAGGATCGCGCTCGGACACAACGCCAACGACCTGGCCGAAAGTTTTTTCATCAACCTGTTGCGCGGGTCCGGGATGCTCGGGCTCGCGGGCATGCCGCCGGTGCGCGGCAAAATCATCCGGCCGCTGATTGAGATCGGCCGCGAGGAAATCCTTTACTATTTGCACGAGCACAGCCTGGCCTTCCGGATGGACAAAACCAACAAGGACAAGCGCATCCTCCGGAGCCGCATCCGCTCGGACTTGACGCCCATGCTCAAGACCTACAACCCGGAAATCATCGCCGCCATCGGCCGCGCCGGAGAGGTCTTGAGGGAGGACGAACGTCTGCTCCAGACCCTGGCCCTCGGCGCGTATGAAAACCTGGCCCGGGTGGAGCCGGGGCGGGTGGTGTTTTCGGTCAATAAATTTCTAGCCGAGCATAAATCCATCCGCCGCCGGCTGATCCGGCAGGCCATCGAACACCTCAAGACCGACCTTAGAAAAATCTCGGCCGTCCACGTCTTCGACCTCGAGCGAATGCTTAACTCCGGCGCCGCCGGCTTTGAACTGGACCTTCCCGGCAACCTCCGCATCCGCAAGAGCTACGACCGGCTTTCCGTGGAGGTCGCGGTTTTGAAAGAAGAGCCTGCGTTTGAGCCCGTGCCCTTGCGAGTGCCCTGCCGGGAAAAAATCGTGGTCTCGTCGGAATTTGAAATCGAGTTCACATCCGGCCATGCGGAATTCTCCGAGTTCCAGCAAAGCCTCGGTCAAAGACCGGAGCGCAAGAATGTATTCGTTTCCGGGGAAGACCGGGACTGGACCGCATTGAACGGCCTGGAGCCGCTGGAAATCCGGAGGCCCAGACCCGGCGACCGCATCCAGCCCCTGGGCATGAAAGGCCGCCGCAAGCTCAAGGAAATTTTTTCCGAGCTCAAAGTCCCCCGCGAGCAGAGAGCATTCTATCCCGTGCTCGCATCCCCCACCGAACTCATCTGGGTCCCCGGATTCGGCATCTCCGAAAAAGCCAAAGTGCAGGCGAACTCGGAACAAATCGCGCTGCTCAAGCTCAAGGTCATCAAGCGCTCCCTGCCCGCTCCTTAGCCGCTTTCTGTGCGAGCGAATTTCTCGTCCGCCGTCTTGTCCGACGACTTGTCCGACGAAGTCCCGCCTTGCGGGACGAAGTCGGAAGCCTCTCGTCCTCCGAAGCTTCAGCGAAGGATGGATGGCGAAGTCGGAAGCCTTGGCGAAGGAGGAAGTCGCGATTCATCCTTGTGCGAGCGACCGTGGCCCCGACTGCTTCCCTGCCGCAATTGACAACTCCCGCAATCGTCATTAACCTTCATGGTCAATCCCATGACAGATAGAGAAAAAATATTGCTCTGGCTGCGTTTGGCGCGCACCCGGGGTGTCGGGCCGGTCTTGATCCGGAGGCTGTTCGAGCATTTCGGGAGCGTGGAGGGAATTTTCGGCGCGAGCGCGAAAGGCTTTTGCGCGGTGGAGGGCATCCGCCAGGTCACGGCCAGGGACATCAACAACCCTGAGCATTTGGAATTCGCCCAGGCCGAGCTTTCGCGCTGCGACCAGGAAGGTTTTGAACTCATCACCCTTGACTCTCCGGCCTATCCGAAAAACCTTGCCGCGGTCCCGGACCCGCCTCCGGTGCTTTACCTCAAGGGCAGGCTCTTGAAAGAGGACGAGCGCAGCATTGCGGTGGTTGGCTCCCGCAACCACAATGAATACGCGGAGGTGATGGCCAAGCGGATTGGCGCGGGCCTCGGCCGATCCGGGATCACGGTGGTCAGCGGGCTGGCCCGCGGGATTGATTGTTTGAGCCAGCAGGCCGCGCTTGACGCGGGCGGGCGGAGCATTGCCGTGCTCGGCACCGGGCTGGACGTGATCTACCCTTCGGAGAACAAGAAGCTTTATTACCAGGTCGCGGAAAACGGCGCGGTCCTGAGCGAGTTCCCGCTCGGCACTCACCCCAACCGCGAGAACTTCCCGCACCGGAACCGCATCATCTCCGGACTCAGCATGGGCGTGGTGCTGGTCCAGGCCAACAACCCCAAAAGCGGGGCGCTGATCACGGTCAAGCTCGCGCTGGACCAGGGACGAACGGTTTATGCCGTGCCCGGAAACGCGGGTTCGGTCTGGGCCAGGGAAACCAACCGGCTGATCAAGAAAGGCGCGGTGCTGACCGAGGACGCGGAAGACGTCATTGCCGACCTTTTCCCGCAACTCCTGGACCAGGCGAAGAGTCTCGGACCGCTTTTCTCCAAATCGGGCCGTCCGGCAAAGTTTGAAGCTGAGGAGGAAAAACTATATTCTCTTATCCCTGAGCCGGAGGAAGGCTCCATTGAATTGGACCAGTTGATCCGGAAGAGCGGGCTGGAGGCGTCCAAGGCGCAGTCGCTGCTGGTGGAACTGGAACTTTACGGAGTAATTGAAAGACTTGCAGGTGGAAAATGGCGGAAAAAGAAACTGGAGCAGTAGCCAAGTATCTGGTAATCGTGGAAAGCCCGGCCAAGGCCAAGACTATTTCACGCTATCTGGGCGAGGGATACTCGGTCAAGGCGTCCATCGGACACGTGGTGGACCTCCCCCAGAAAAAACTGGGGGTCGATGTCAAGAAAAATTTCAAGCCGGAATACGAGGTGCTCCCGGCCAAGAAGAAAGTGGCCAAGGAAATTGAGGACGCGGCTGAGAAGGCGGACCTGGTCTATCTGGCTCCGGACCCGGACCGCGAGGGCGAGGCCATTGCCTGGCACATCGCGCGGCTGATCGAAAAAACGCACAAGCCGGTCAAGCGCGTCCTGATCAACGAGATCACCAAGGCCGCGGTGAAAGAAGCGATCGCGAACGCGGGCGCGCTGGACCAGAACCGCTTCGAGGCGCAGCAGGCCCGCCGCATCCTTGACCGTCTGGTGGGCTACCAGATCAGCCCGCTGCTCTGGCAGAGGATCAAGAGAGGCTTGAGCGCGGGCCGGGTCCAGTCGGTGACGGTGCGGCTGATCTGCGAGCGCGAGCGCGAAATCCAGGCCTTCAAGTCCGAGGAGTACTGGTCAGTCGCGGCCCTGCTCAAGGCAGAGACCCCGCCGGAATTTTTCGCCAAGCTCATCGAGCGCGAAGGCAAAAAAATAAAAATTGAAAACCATGACCAGGCCGCAGGGATTGAGAAGGAACTGGCGGCCGCGAAATTCGCCGTGGCCCGGGTTGAGAAAAAGGAGCGCCAGAAGAGACCGCCGGAGCCGTTCATCACCGCGCGTCTCCAGCAGGAAGCGGTCAAGCGTTTCGGGTTCCCGGCCAAAAAGACCATGGCCATTGCCCAGCAACTCTACGAGGGCATAGACTTAGGCCCGGAGGGCAGGGCCGGCCTGATCACCTACATGAGGACCGACTCGGTGCGGGTGAGCTCCCTTGCCATTGACCAGGCGCGAGCCAAGATCAAGGAGCTCTACGGCCCTGAACACCTCCCGGCCGTGCCCAACGTTTACAAATCGCGCAAGGAGGCCCAGGAGGCCCACGAGGCCATCCGGCCCACGCTCATCGACCAGGACCCGGAAAAGGTCAGGCACTATCTCACGCTCGAACAATTCAAACTTTATAAAATGATCTACGAGCGGTTCCTCGCCAGCCAGATGAAGCCCGCAATTTTCGACCAGACCTCGGTCGACATCAAGGCCGGGCCTTGCACCCTCCGAGCAACCGGCTCGGTCGTCAAGTTCCCGGGGTTCCTGGCGCTCTGGCAGGAGCCGGAAAAAGAAAAGACCGAAAACGGCAACGGCGAGGATGAGGAAACCGGCCGCAAACTTCCTTTGCTCAACGCGGCTGACGCGATCAGCCTGGTCAAACTTGAAAAAAAGCAGCACTTCACCCAGCCGCCGGCGCGCTATAACGAGGCGAGCCTGATCCGCGAGTTGGAGGAAAAAGGCATCGGCCGTCCGAGCACCTACGCGCAGATCGTTTCCACCATCCAGGACCGCAAATACGTGGAGAAGGAAAAAGGCTCTTTCCACCCGACCGAACTCGGGCTCATGGTCAATGACGTCCTGATCAAGAGCTTCCCGGACCTGCTCAACGTCCAGTTCACCGCGCAGATGGAAGACCGGCTGGACCTGGTGGAGGAAGGCAAACTCAAGTGGGACGAGCTGCTCCAGGAGTTCTATCGCATCTTCGAAGAGAACCTCAAACACGCGCCCGAGGTGATCGAAAAGATGCGCGCCGAGCTCCCGGCCGGGATCAACTGCCCCAAGTGCGGCAAGCCCCTGATGGTGCGCTGGGGGACCAACGGGGAATACCTGCGCTGCTCCGGCCATCCCGAATGCGAATTCACCTCCAACTTCACCCGGAAAGAGACCGGCGAGGTCGAACTTTTGGCCACGCAAAAAGCCGGTCTGGTCTGCCCCAAATGCGGCGGCGAACTCGTGCTCCGCAAAGGAAAACACGGGGAGTTCCTCGGATGCTCCGCTTACCCCAAGTGCAAGTTCACCTCCAACTTTGAGCGCGCCCAGTCCGGCGAGTTCAGGCTGGTGGAAAAATCCGAGCGGAAAGCGCCGGCGCAGGAAGCCGGGGTCAATTGCCCGAAGTGCGGAAAGCCGCTGCTCATAAAGAGGAGCAAGCGCGGTGAATTCCTCGGCTGCTCCGGGTATCCCGGGTGCAGGTTCGCCTCGAACTTCGAGCGGACCGAATCCGGCGCAGTCAAAATCAAGGAAAGCTCGGCCAAGAGGGTTGAAAAAAAGGAGACCGGTCTCGCTTGCCCCCAATGCGGAAAACCGCTGCTGGTCAAGTGGAGCAGGAGCGGGCAGTTCCTCGGCTGCTCCGGGTATCCCGGGTGCAAGTTCACCGCCAACTTCGAGCAGACCGGATCCGGCGAAATCAAGATCAAGGAAAAAGAACCGCTGCCGGCTCATTCCCAGGACGTAGGAACCTGCCCGGAATGCGGCAAACCCCTGGTCATGAAACGCGGCCGGTTCGGACCGTTCCTCGGTTGCTCCGGCTATCCCGACTGCAAATACCTGAAGTCGCTCAAGAAGAAGGAAGAACCCGAAGGGTAAGAATGAGCCACGGGAACAAGGCGGTGGCGCTCTTGAGCGGAGGGATCGATTCCGCGGTGGCCGCGGCCATCGCCAAAAAGGCCGGGTTTGAACTGTTTGCGCTCAGCTTTGACTACGGACAGCGCCACAAGCTCGAACTGGAGGCCGCCAAGCAAATCGCGGCCGCGCTCAAGTGCTCCCGCCACATTATCTTTCCGCTCCCGATCAACCAGTTCGGAGGGTCGTCGCTCGTCGGAGACGGCGAAGTCCCCAAGGGCCGCACCGAGGCGGAAATCGCCTCCGGAATTCCCAACACCTACGTCCCGGCCCGGAACCTGGTTTTCCTCGCCGTGGCAACCTCGTTTGCGGAAACCCTGGCCGCGACCGCGGTCGTGATCGGCGCGCACGCCGTCGACTACTCCGGTTATCCCGACTGCCGGCCCGAATTTTTGGAAGCGTTCCAGAACGCGGCCAACCGCGCCACCAAATCCGCGACCGAACACCGGCTCATCCGCATCTGGCCCCCGCTCATCAACATGGGCAAGGCCGAAATAATCAAAACCGGAGTTCAACTCGGAGTGGACTTCTCCCTCACCTTCTCTTGCTACGACCCCGACCAGCAAGGACGAGCCTGCGGTCAATGCGACTCCTGCATCCTCCGCAAAAAAGGCTTCGCCCAGGCCAACCTCCCGGACCCGACAATCTACCGCTGAGACTGCTGTTCGGGCGACGGACACTCTTGTCTGTCGATAAATGTTTTAAAACCACGGTCCGGGCCGGCGCGGATTCCGCCGCGCAAATGAATGGCTTGAAAAGCCAAGCTGAATTCTGTAAACTTTGTCTCGACCATGGCTTCTTACTCGCAATGGCTGGAAAAATTCGGGGAATATCTTGCCACGGAAAGGAATTATTCGCGCGCGACCGTGGAGGGCTACGGCTCGGACCTGGCCGAGTTCGGCGATTTTCTGCGGGACTATTTCAAGCTGGAGGACGTCAATGAAATTGCGCTCGCGAAGATCGACCGTGCCGCGGTCCGCGCCTGGCTCAACCAGCTTTACCAGGACCTGACCCCGGCCTCCATCGAGCGCCACCTGGCCTCGGCGCGCAGCTTCTTCCGGTTCCTGATCAGGCAGGGCGCCGCGAATTCCAACCCGGCAAAGCTCGTGCGCAGCCCCAAGAAGCAGAGGAAACTTCCCAAGGTGCTCAGCCCGGACGAAGTGTTCGCCCTGCTGGAAACGCCTGAAGCCGTCACCGCCGAGGGCATCCGCGACCGCGCCATCCTGGAACTGTTCTACGCCAGCGGCATGCGCGTGAGCGAGCTCGCCGGGTTGAACCTCGACAGCGTTGACTTGAGCCGGCGCCTGGTGCGCGTTTTCGGCAAGGGCTCCAAGGAAAGGGTCGTCCCGATCAATGACACCTCGGCGCAGCGGCTGAAGGAGTGGCTTTCAGTCCGCTCCCGATTCCGGAAGTTGGTGCTCAACAAGGACTCGGAACAGGCGTTGTTTTTAAACCGGCGCGGCCGCCGGATTTCCAAGCAGAGCCTGGAGCTCATGTTCAAGAAATACCTTAAAAAGAGCAAGATCCTGCGTCCAGCCACTCCGCACACTTTGCGCCACAGCTTCGCCACACACCTCCTGGACAGCAGGATGGGAATCCGCAGCATCCAGGAACTGCTCGGCCATTCCAGCCTTTCCACCACCCAGAAATACACGCACGCCGGAATAAAAGAAATCATGGAGGCATACGATGACGCACACCCGCGGGCAAAAAAGTCCTGAACCGTTCCAAGGCACCACCATCCTCATGGTCCGCCGCGAGGGCAAGGTGGTGATCGCGGGCGACGGCCAGGTAACGGTCGGCAGCCAGGTGCTCAAGGCCAAGGCCAAAAAGGTGCGCCGGCTGTTCTCGGACAAGGTCATCACCGGGTTCGCGGGCGCCACCGCGGACGCGCTCACGCTTTACGAGCGGCTGGAGCAGAAGCTGGAAACCCACGGCGGCAACCTCCGGCGAGCAGTGGTCGAGCTGGCCAAGGACTGGAGGACCGACCGCATGCTGCGCAGGCTGGAAGCGCTCATGCTGGTCGCGGACAAGGAATCCTCATTCCTGGTCTCCGGAACCGGGGACGTGGTGGAGCCGGACGAGGGCGCCATTGCCATCGGCTCGGGCGGAGCCTACGCCGAGGCCGCGGCCAGGGCCCTGATGCGGAAAACCAGTCTTTCCGCGCGCGAGATCGCGGAAGAGGCGATGGAAACCTCCGCGGAAATGTGCATCTACACCAACCGCGAGTTCATTTTTGAGGAACTGGGATGAAAAACTTCACCCCCCGTCAAATCGTGGAAGAGCTGGACAAATACATCGTGGGCCAGCAGGAAGCCAAACGCGCGGTGGCCATCGCGCTCCGGAACCGCTGGCGCAGGAGGATGGTGCCCAGCGAACTGCGCGACGAGATCACGCCCAAGAACATCATAATGATCGGACCTACCGGCGTGGGCAAAACCGAAATCGCCAGAAGACTATCGCGCCTGGCCGAAGCGCCTTTCCTCAAAGTGGAGGCCACCAAATACACCGAGGTCGGCTACGTCGGGCGCGACGTGGAGAGCATGGTCCGCGACCTGGTCGAGCTCTCGGTCAAGATGCTCACGGACGAGGCCAAGCGCCGGGTTGAGGAACGCGCTCGGCGGGAGGCGGACAAGGCGATCTATGAGCAGCTTTTGAAAAGAAAAGAAGAAATCCTGATGCGCTTCGGGATGCAGACCGACCGCGAGATTCTGCCTTTCCTGGTCAACGGCAAGCTGGATGACGAGGAGGTCGAGATCGAGGCCCCGGCCAAGACCTCCATGCCCGTGGCCCAGATCATCAGCCCGCAGGGCGTGGAGGAGATGGGACTGAACCTGGGCGACATTTTCGGCAAATTCTTCCAGGGCGGGCCGCGCCGGCGGAAGGTGCGGGTGAAGGAAGCGCGGGAGATGCTGCTCTCGGAAGAAGCGCAGAAGATGATCGACACCGACAAGGTGGTTGAGGAAGCGCTTTCCCGCGCGCAGGACGCGGGCATCATTTTCATCGATGAGATCGATAAGATCGCGGGCCACCACGTGGGCGCGGGTCTGGACGTGAGCCGGGAAGGCGTGCAGCGAGACATCCTGCCCATCGTGGAAGGGTCCACCGTGGTAACCAAATACGGGATGGTGCGCACCGACCACATACTCTTCATCGCGGCCGGGGCCTTCACCATGACCAAGCCCTCGGACCTGATCCCCGAACTCCAGGGCCGGTTCCCCATCCGGGTCGAACTCAAGCCGCTCACCCGCGAGGACTTCGTCCGAATCCTCAAGGACCCGGAGAACGCCCTGGTCAAGCAGTACAACGCCCTGCTGGCCGCGGAGAACATCCACCTGGAAATCCGCGACGACGCGGTTGCGGAAATCGCCCGGATCGCCGAGAGCATCAACCAGCGCTCGGAAAACATCGGCGCCCGCCGGCTGCACACGGTGATGGAAAAGCTGCTGGAGGACATTTCCTTTGACGCGCCGGACATGGCCGGGGCCAAAGTGGTGATCGACGCCCAGTACGTGCGCAACAAACTGGGGCCGATCCTCAAAGACGAAGACCTGAGCCGGTATATCCTCTAAAGCCCCGCGCCTTGCCCATTGTTAAAAATCTGTCATAATTCTTGGGGGAGAATATTATGGCGAAAATTCTGGTTCTGGACGACGAACTCTTTTACCGCGAGATCGTGCGCGACACCCTGGAGAAGGAAGGGCACAAGGTGATTGCGGCTGCGAACGCGCGCGAGGCCTTGGACGCGATCAAGCAGGACCCGCCGGACGTGGCCCTGGTGGACATCGTGCTGCCCGGGAGCATGGACGGGCTGGCGGTGCTGTTCAAGATCAAGAGCCAGTACCCGGAGCTGCCGGTGATCATGCTCAGCGCCTACGAGGACAAGAAGATGATCCTTTCCGCGCTGCGCCGCGGGGCGTTTGACTACCTGACCAAGCCCATCTCCCCGCAGGAACTCAAGCACGTCATCGACCAGGCGCTCGAGCGTTACGAGCTGATCAAGGAGCGCGAGAGCAAACTGGCCAAGCTCTCGCAGCTTGAGGCCGGAGCCAGCCATCTCGCGCTCACCTTCGGCGGCAAAATCGAAATCACGGACGTGGCCAACGCCTACCAGATCCTGGACACCACCGTGGAACTGGTCAGCCAGGTCCTCTCCTGCGACCGCGTCAGCATCATGCTCCTGGACAAGGTCCAGAACAAGCTCAAGGTGGTGGTGGGCAAGGGCTTCAGCAAAACCCAGCTCAAGACCGAGATCAAGGACCCCGGCAAAACCCCCTCCGGATGGGTGGTGGCTAACAAGCAGGCAGTGCTGGTAAAGGACGTCAAGACCGACGACAGGTTCAAGGCCTCCGAATATTCAGATACCTACAAGACCAACTCCTTTGTGATCGCCCCGCTCTTCGTGGGAGGAGAGGTAATCGGCACCATCAACTGCAATGACAAGAAAGACGCCGCGGCCTTCAACCCGGACGACCTGGTGCTGCTCAAGACCTTCTCCCACCAGGTCTCGCTCACGCTCCAATACCTGCAGGCGATCAACGAACTGGAGGCGGAAAAGAAGCAACTGGCGGTGCTGGCCGAGCTGGAAAAAATCCTGCTCGAGAACCGGGAGCCCAACTCCATGCTCACGCAGATTTTGAAGAAGTGCCAGGAGATGATGGAGGTGAACACCGCGTCCATATTCCTCAAAGACGAGATGACCGGGGAGCTCTCCCACCAGGCGGGCTGGGACGGAGGCAAGGAGCTCAAGTGGAAGCACCGCATCAAGTTCGGCGAAGGCCTGAGCGGGAGAGTGGCCTCGGAGAAAAAAACCTTTGTCATCAACCGGCCCCAGGAGCACAAGGACTTCTCGCAGGAGACTGAATGGCCCAAGGGCCCGCCGATCAAAAACTACCTGGCCAGCCCGGTCAAGGTGGGAGACCAGGCGATCGGGGTGATCCGGCTGCTCAACAACGAGAAGCGCGCGTATAAGAAGCAGGACGGCACGCTCCTGGAAGAGGTCGCCCGCATGGTGGGGATCGCGCTGCGCAACCTGGAGCTCTACCGCCGGACCGAGCGGAGCGTGGAGGAAGCGATCCAGGCCAACCAGATGCTGAGGCGGGCGAACGAGGAGCTTGAGCTCAAGAACAAGGAACTGGCGCTTTTAAAGAGGAAAGGCTGAGAGATGGAAAAATCGCTGGAGCGCGCGAAAATTCTGGTCGAGGCGCTGCCTTACATCCAGGGCTTCCGCGGCAAGCTGATGGTGGTGAAACTGGGCGGAAAAATTTTTGAAAACCTTTCCTTGCTGGACGACTGCGCGCGCGACATCCTGCTCATGAAGATCGTGGGCATGGAGCCGGTGGTGGTGCACGGCGGGGGTCCGCAGTTGGACCGCATGCTTGACCGGCTGGGAGTGGAAGTCAAAAAGATTGACGGGCTGCGGGTGACCGACGAGCGGACCATGGAAGTGGTGGAGATGGTGCTGGCCGGCCAGCTCAACCGCGAGATGGTCATGCGCATAAACCTGGTGGGCGGGAAAGCGGTCGGGCTCGCGGGAAAAGACGGCATGATGATCATCGCCCGGGCCGCGGAGGGCGGCAGGCTCGGAGCGGTCGGAGAGGTGGAGCGCATAGACCCCAGCCTGATCCTGGACCTGGCCAAAGGCGGGGCCATCCCGGTGATCGCGCCGATCGGGGTGGACGAGCAGGGGAAAATCTACAACCTCAACGCGGACATGGCCGCGGGCGCCATCGCGGCCGAGCTGCGCGCGGAAAAGCTGCTCCTGCTCACGGACGTGGAGGGCGTCAAGGACGCCAAGGGCAATTTCTTGAGTTCGCTGCACGCGGGCGAGGCGAGCAGGATGATCAAGGAAGGCGCGATCTCGGGCGGGATGATCCCGAAGGTGAACTGCTGCCTGGAGGCCTTGCGCGCCGGGGTGGCCAAGGCTCACATCATCGACGGTCGGATCCCCCATTCCCTGCTGCTGGAAATTCTCACCGACCAAGGCCTGGGAACCGAAATCTATATTTAGGGGCGGCCATGAAGGATTTTATTCACAAGGCGGGAAAATTTTTGACTCCCAACTACCGCCGCCAGCCAATTATGCTGACGGCCGGCAAGGGGATGAAAGTGTGGGATTCCCGCGGCAAAGAATACCTCGATTTTGTGGCCGGTATTGCCACCGTGAACCTCGGGCATTCCCATCCGCAAGTGGCCAAAGCCATATGCCGGCAGGCGCAAAAAATTATTCATACCTCAAATATCTACCACATCCAGCCCCAGATCGAGCTGGCGGAACTTCTGGCCAGAAACAGCGCGCTGGACCTGGCCTTCTTCTGCAATTCCGGGACCGAGGCGAACGAGGCCGCGATCAAGCTCGCGCGCAAATACAGCGTGGAAAAATCCCGCCGCGGCCACAAGATCATCGCAGCGAAAAATTCCTTCCACGGCCGGACCTACGGCGGCCTGAGCGCGACCGGCCAGGACAAGTTCAAGAAGGGATTTGAGCCTATGCTCCCCGGGTTTGAGTTCGTGGAATTCGGCGATGCCCGGGCGCTTTCCAAAGCGGTTGACCCGGAAACCTGCGCGGTCATCCTCGAAGTGGTGCAGGCGGAAGGCGGGGTGAACGTCCCGCCCAAAGATTATTTCCCCGCGGTGCGCAAAATCTGCGACCGGAATAACGTGCTGCTCATCCTGGACGAGGTGCAGACCGGAATGGGCCGGCTGGGCAAGCTCTTCGGATACCAGTGGGCGGGCGTCAAGCCGGACGTGATCACCCTGGCCAAGGCGCTCGGCAACGGCTTCCCCATCGGGGCCATGCTGGCGCGCAAAGAGGTCGGAGAAGTGCTGGCGCCGGGCACGCACGCCAGCACCTTCGGCGGCAACTTCATCGCCTGCGCCGCGGCGCTCGCCACCGTCAAGACCATCATCGGGCAAAAGCTTTGCCGCCGGGCGGAGAAAACGGGTAATTACTTCATGGCGCGCCTGGACGAGCTTGCGGAAAACCACCCGTCGATCAGGGAGGTCCGGGGCGCGGGGCTCATGATCGGAGTCGAGCTTAAGCTCGAAAACAGCGAACGGGTGGCGGACAATTTGCGCGAGGACGGGTTCCTGGTCAACATCACCCAGGGCAAGGTGCTAAGGTTCATCCCGCCGCTTATTGTTTCTCCAAAAGAAATAGATAAACTAATAAAAGCGCTCGACCGGACGCTCGGCCAATTCGACGGCGAAGTCCGCTGAGAAAAAGAAATGAAAAGAAATTTTCTGACATTGCTGGACTTGAGCAGGGACGAACTTTTCCACCTGCTCGGACGCAGCGCGGAGCTCAAGCGCTTTCAAAAGCAGGGCAACAGCTTCCGGCCCCTGGAGGGGAAAAGCTTTGCGCTCCTCTTTGAAAAGCATTCGACCCGCACCCGGCTGAGTTTTGAGGTCGGCATCAGCCAGTTGGGCGGCCAGGCGGTGTACCTGAGCGCGGAGCAGACCCAGCTTGCGCGGGGAGAGCCGGTTAAGGACACGGCGCGGGTGATGGGCCGGTACCTGGACGGGATCATCATCCGGAATGACCGGCACGAGGTGCAGGAGGAATTTGCCCGGTTTGCCGGGGTGCCGGTGATCAACGCCCTGAGCAGCCTGCATCATCCCTGCCAGGTGTTCGCGGACCTGTTCACCCTGCGCGAGGCCGGGCTTGAGCTCAGGACCATGAAGCTGGCCTACGTGGGAGACCCCAACAACGTGTTCAATTCCTGGGTCAACGCCGCGGCTTTGACCGGGTGCGAACTCGCACTCGCGTCGCCCAGGGGCTTTGAGCCGGACCGGAAGGTGATCAAACTCGCAAAGCAAAAAGGCGCGCTCAAGCTGACGCTTTCACATAAACCCCGGGAGGCGGTCAAGGGCGCGGACGTGATCTACACCGACGTCTGGGTGAGCATGGGCCAGGAGCAGGCGGCCGCGAAAAAGAGGGCGGCGTTCAAGGGCTTCCAGGTGGATGAAAAGCTGGTGCGGGCCTCCGGGAAAAAAACACTGGTGCTCCACTGCCTGCCGGCTCACCGGGGAGAGGAGATCGCGGAGGATGTGCTTGAAAGCCGGGCGGAATTAATCTTCACCCAGGCCGAGAACCGGCTGCACTCTCAGAAGGCCATCCTGGAATTCGTGGTCTCGGGAAAAGAGAGATGAGCGAGAGCCAAGTCTATTCCCCGGAAGCCCTGCCCCTGCTGTGCGAGGGCGTTGACTTCAAGAGCCTGAACATCAGCCCGGAAGAGGGATTCCTGCTCTCCAACATTGACGGCTCGGTCCGCATCCGGCACCTGGTGATGATGTCGGGCATGAGCCAGGACCAGGCCATGCAACTGATCCAGGGGCTGGTCGAAAAGAAAATCATCATGATCCACGAGCCCCGCGAAAAGACCGCGCACAAGACCGCGGTCGCGCCGGTCAAAATCGTGATCAATGAAAAGGACGTCCCGACCGGAAAGGATTTTGAGGCGTTTGTGGACAAGTTGCTCGAGGTAATGAACCGCACCGATTACTACTCGCTGCTGTCGGTGGAAAGGACCGCGAAGATCGCGGAGGTCAAGAAGGCCTATCGCAAGCTGTCCAGGATTTTTCACCCGGACCAGCACTTCCGCAAGGTCACGCCCGAATTCAGTCGCAAGCTGCAAGAGGTGTTCAAGCAGATCAATATCGCCTACCAGGTCCTGAGCAACGACGAAAGGCGGCGGACCTACGCGACGCAACTTAAGGAAAAGGGGGTGGAGGGCGCGGGCGAGGAACTCCGGCTGGAGGTGGCCCGGAAAATCTACACCGGGCCCAAGCTCAAGCTGGGGCTGAAGGAAGACAAAAAAAAGGCCAAGGACGAAAAACTCAAGCGCTTGTTCGCCAACGTGCAGAGCCGCTCCGCGCCCGAGCACGTGCAAAAGGCGGAAAGGCTTTGCCAGCTCGCGCTCCAGGAGATCCGCAAGAAGAATTTCAAGTCCGCGCGCACCAACGTCAGGCTGGCCTTGCAGCTCGACCCCATGGGGGCGAAGAAATACCAGGCGGAGCTGGCCCGGATCGACCAGCTGGAAGGGTCCTTGCAGGCGGAGACGCAGTTTGAGGAAGGCCGCGCCGCGGAAGATAATGGGGAATACCAGCGGGCGAACCGTTGTTATGCCGAGGCGCTCGGGATTTCCCCTGAAAACAAAAAATACATTTTCAGTCAGGCGCGAATTATGATAAAATATCTTAACAACTTCGAGCGCGGAAGGGGGCTTTTGCTCAAGCTCTTGGAAAGCGAGAACAAGAACCCGGAGTATTATTATCTCCTGGGGCTGGCATACAGAGGGCTGGGTCAAAAGCGGGCCGCGCAAGTGCAGCTGGAAAAGACGCTCGAACTGGACCCCAAGCACCGCGAGGCGCAAAAAGAACTGAAAGCCCTGAAATAGGATGGAGGAAGTTAGATGGGTAAAGCGATAGGCATAGACCTGGGCACCACGTATTCGTGCGTGGCGGTTGTGGAAGACGGCCAGGCCAAGGTGATCTCCAACAAGGGCGGGTACCGCACCACGCCCTCGGTGGTGGCCTTTGACGAAACCGGGCGGCGGCTGGTGGGCCATCTGGCCAAGCGGCAGATGATCGCCAATCCCAAGAACACGGTTTACGCGGTCAAACGGCTGATCGGGCGGCGGTACGATTCCCCCGAGATCAAAAAGGCCAAGGCCATGTATCCCTACGACATTGATGAAGGCCCGCATAACGACGTGCGGGTGAAAGTGGGGGACCAGGACTTCAGCCTCCCGGAGGTCAGCTCGTTCGTGCTTCAGGAAATGAGAGGGGTGGCCGAGGAATACCTGGGCGAAAAAGTGAGCGAGGCGGTGATCACGGTGCCGGCGTATTTCAACGACAACCAGCGGCAGGGGACCAAGGACGCGGGGAAGATCGCGGGCCTGGAAGTGCTGCGGATCATCAATGAGCCGACCGCGGCCGCGCTCGCCTACGGCTACGGCAAAAAGCTGGAGCAGACCATCGCGGTCTATGACCTGGGCGGGGGCACCTTTGACATCTCCGTGCTGGAAATAAGCGAGGGCGTGTTCGAGGTGGTCAGCACCGCGGGCGACACTTACCTGGGCGGCGACGACTTTGACGACCGGATCATTGACTGGCTGGCGGACACGTTCCAGAAGCAGGAAAACATCAACCTGCGCAAGGACCGCATGGCGCTGCAGCGGCTGAAGGACGCGTCGGAAAAGGCCAAGTGCGAGTTAAGCACGGTGCCGCAGACTCAGATCAGCCTGCCCTTCATCGCCACCTCGGACAAGGGTCCGCTGCACATGGAGGTCACGCTCACGCGGGAAAAGCTGGAAGAGATAACCACGGATTTGATTGAGCGCACCATATCGATCTGCGAGAAGACCCTGGACGCGGCCGGGTTGGGGATTGAAGACATGGGCGAAATCGTGCTGGTCGGCGGCCAGACCCGGATGCCCAAAGTCCAGGAAAGAGTGGCCAAGTACTTCGGCAAACCGCCGCGCAAGGGCATCAATCCGGACGAGGCGGTTGCGATCGGGGCCTCGATCCAGGCCCATGCCCTGACCATGACCGAAAAGGAGAAGAAGGAGACCAAGGAGGACCTTTTGCTCCTGGACGTCACGCCCATGAGCCTGGGGATCGCAACCTTCGGAGGGTTCTTCACCAAGATCATCGAAAAAAACACGCCCATCCCGACTCACGCGGGACACATCTTCACCACCGCCGCGGACAGCCAGAAGAGCGTGAAGATCATCGTGCTCCAGGGCGAAAACGAGCGCGCCGCGGAAAACGAGCTCCTGGGGGAATTCATGCTCTCCGGCATCCGGCCGGCGAAGCGGGGCGAGCCGGAAGTTGAGGTCAACTTTGACATCGATTCCGACGGGATCGTCAGCGTCTCGGCCAAGGACCTGGATACCGGCCAGGAACAATCAATCACGGTCACGGCTTCCAGCGGTCTTACCGATCAGGAAATCCAGTGGATGGTTGACCGGAGCAAGGAATACGAAGTGGCGGTTAAAGGCAAGGGCGAGATTGAGGAAGCCTGCAACAAGCTTGAAGGGGAATTGATCCGGATCGACAAGGCCTTGAAGGAAAAGAAGGACAATATTCCGCCCAACCTGGAAAAGGAAACTCGGCGGTTCATGGACCAGGCGCGCAGGATCATGGACATCGGCGATTTGAAGGAAGCCAAACAGATGCTGGCTAACGCTCCGGCTTTGCTCGAGCGCCTGAAAAGCTCCTGAAGCTCCCGAGCGCGAGCAGAACCGCCAGGGTGGACAAGCCCGCATACAGACCGATCCTGAAACCCCAGGGCTGATAGACCATTTGCAGCTCGTGTTCGCCCGCGGGCAGCAATACCCCGCGCAACAAATAATCCGAGCAGAAGATGCGGGTCTCTTGGCCGGAAACGAACGCGCGCCAGCCCGGGAAATATTGCTCGCTCATCACCGCGAAGGCCTCGCCCCCGCGGTAGGAAAGACTTACGCTCGACAGGCCGGGCTTGAACGACTTGATTTCAACCGGAGACATAAACCACCCGCCCGGAAAACCCTCCGCAACCGCGTCCTTCTCCAAATCCGCGGTCTGTAAAATCTTCCCGAAACTGTCCTCCGCGGAAAAAGCAGCCGCCACCCGTTGCGGGAAAAAGACGCGCGGGACCGGATCCGGCAGCGGCACGACATAAATGGGGTCCCCGAAAAGCGCGGTGTGAGAATGGCGCGGACTGCCGCGCTGATACTCGTCCAGCAGATATCCCCGGCGGCTTGTCGCAGGCGGGGTCTTGCGGATGAAATATCCCGCGGCCAGGAGCCGCGAGGCGTTTTCCGAAAAAGCGCTTTCCTTCAAACGCAGCGAATGCCAGGCGAAAAAGTCGGCCATGAATTCATGGTCATCGGCGGAGCGGTTCAGGTGTTTCACAAGCTTTACGTATCTGGCCGGGATGAGCGCGTCGTTGATCCCCAGGTCATAAAGCGGGACCATGAGGTTCTGGATGGGAATCCAGACCCTGCCCTCGGCCGCGAACCGGGCGTAAGGTTTTTCCCGGACCAGCTTTCGGAAATTGCCCAGTTGAACCTCGGCAAGGTTCTCCCAGTAATCCGGCTTGTCCAGCAAACGATGCCAGGCGACGGGTCCGGCCAGCGCAAGAAAAATGAAAAACCATTTGAGAAAACGCCTGGACCGGTTCCACCAGACCGCGGATGGGAGCCGGGCGCTGGACCGGAAAATCTTCTCAAACCCGAACCCCGCCAGCACCACGAAGCAGAAGCTGATCACCGGCTGCGGGTATTTGAAGAGCGAGAGCCGGTCCACGCCGGGGATACCCGCGAGCAGTTCAAAGCCGGGCAGACCGTAAACCACGCCCATGCCCAGCAATCCCAGGAAGCCGAAAAAAGACGCCTCCCGCCTGAGCCGGAAAAGACTGAAAATTGAAACCAACGCGAACAACACTATCACCTCGCCCAGCCACGGGAAACTCTGCTGGATGGCGGCCGGACCGGAAAAAACCGGCAATCCCGGCTGAAGAAGGCTGGAAAGAGTCCTCACCTCAAGACGCTGGAGAGCGGTCCCCGCGGGATGAAAAGTCCAGGAATGCGGGATGGCTTCGGCAAAGGGCAAAACCTGCGGCAGCGAAATCATGAGCACCGCGGCCAAAGCCGGAATTGAGGCGGCCAGGGCTTTGGGTTTGTTGAGGGATATGGCCCGGCAGGCGAAATAGGAAAACATGAATCCCGAGGTAAAAAGTGCCGCGGCCGGCTGCCCGCCGAGGATGATGAGCGTCATGACCAGAATGAAGAGCAGGAAATTTTGGCGGGTGGTTTTTCCGGCCAAGCGCTCGGAGGCCAGCAGTCCCCAGGGTATAAGCAAATCTATCACCAGGTGCTGGTTATTGAGGTACTGGACCAGATAGCCTGAAAGCATGAAGCCGGCCGCGCCAAGAAAAGACGCGCCGGCCGAGAGCCTGATCCTCCGTAAAAAAAGCCACGTCCCAAAGCCCGCAAACACCAGCTCCAGCAGGATGAAGGGCCCGGCTACCTTGCCGAAAGGCAAAAAATACCAGGGCCATCTCAGCACCGAAAAAATCGCCGGCTGGTAGTTGGCCAGGTAAGGCTCGCCCAGGGCGTTATACGGGTTCCAGAGCGGGAACTCCCCGCGGCTGAAACAAGAGCGGATGAATTCCCGCCAGGGATACGAGATCATCCACGGGTTGGGGTCGCGAACCGCCTTGAAAAACAACTGGTCGGGATGGAAGAAGTCCCGGCCCAGGAGCATCAGGCCGAGCGCAATCAGGCAGGCAAAAACAAAAACCGAAAGCCGTTTGGATTCCCTCACCACTATTTGGTGTTCAATTCTATCACCCCGGTTCCCGGTTGGCGAACAGGCAAGAAGGCAAGAAAAGTGGAAAGGCATAAAGGTCCAAAGGTCCGGGAATTGCGGACTGACCTGAGATTTGCAATAATCCTCCGTGTGCAAGACGCACGAACAATCTGAAAATAGGAGGGTGCGAATATGGCAAACTTGGGCGAATTATTGAATAAGGAAGGAGTCAAGCTGGAGGAGGTCACCCGGCATCTGGATTCGCTTGGCGAACCCGAACGCGTCAGCCAGGTCATGGCTTTGGGCAAAAAGCAGCAGATCAAATTATGGGAATTGGCGGAAAATTCCAAGCCCCTGGACCTGAGTTACCTCGTGCCCGATCAAGGCAAGCCCCTCCAGTTTTTCCCCTTTGAAGGCAAGAACTCCCTCCCGGCATTCAAACGCTTCCAGAAAGTCTTCTATTACGACCGCGACCGCAACATGGCCGGATACAACAACAACCCGCGCTTTATCGAGTGGCTGATCGGACCCGGCTATTTCATGGTGCAGATGAACCCCAAGGCCAAAAACGAAATCCAGATCGACTACACGCGCATACCCGGGGAGCACCCCGAGGGCTGGCCCGAGATCAAGTCCAACGATATTTTTCCGACCATGTTCGTGTATGGGGGCACCAAGGACAATCTGCGCTGGGTCTCAAAAGACGTGGTGATCGGACGCGCTTTCAAAAAAGGCGAAGACCCCATGCCTAACTGGTTTGTGCTCTGCAGGATAACACCTCCCTAGGCGCAGCGGGGCCAGGCCTCAACAACGGCGCCCGGGCGAGCCGCGCTCGCCCATTCCGGCTGATCTATTTTTGCGCCTTGCTGATCGCGTCCTTGTACTTGGCGAAGAATTCCAGAGACTCCTTGACCGCAAGGGTCACGGCCTTGGAACTGAAGCTCGCCCCGGAAATGGCCTTGATGTCCCCGGGACTTTTCTTGTCCTTGTCTATTGACCACTTGGTGTTGGCCAGGTTTTTCTTCGGGAACTGCTCCCGGAATTCGGCTTCGGTGATCTTGGACCCGCGCTCCGGGGTTTCGCTCTGCTCCAGCACTTCGATGCCGACAATATCCCCGTCCAGGGTAATCCCGGTCAACACTTTGACCGGAGCCTTGAAACCTTCCTCGCTTACCCAGGCAAGCGCGTATCCCTTCAGGCCCGACTTGTTCTTCACCGGGTATGCCTTGCAGCCCTTGTCTTTTTCGTAATCGCACTTCGCAACAAGCCCGGCATCGTCAATAAAAATGGCCTCCGCCTCGGGCTTGCCGACCAGGTCCGGGAAGATCTTTTTCAACGCCTGCTCAACCGGCTGGGAAGTCCCCTTCTCTTCTTGCTTCTTCTCGCCGCCTGAGAGAGGAACACTGACCGCGAACAGCGCCAGAGCCATAGCGGACATCACGGCAAAGCTCAAAAGCCTTTTCATCAATTCCTCCTTGTCCCGCAAAAATATTACGGCTCTTTCCGCCCGAAGCTTTCAATAATTATCAGCCGGGCACGTCGCTGCCGTATTTTTGAATGAAATGGTCCGAGTTCTTCCGCGCCATAAACATGATCGACATCGCGCAGTTGACACCGCAGTTGGTCGGAAAGGCCGAGCCGTCCCCCACCCAAAGCCCCTTCAAGTCGTGGCATTCCCCGGTCTCGTCCGCGAAAGAATCTTCCCGGCTCGCGCCCATGATTGCGCCGCCGAAGTGATGGCCGGAATAGAGGTTGGCCTGCTTGATCAAAAAGCCTTTTGCCTTGCCGCCCTGGTAGCGGAATTTGAGAATGTCGTCAATCCGGCCGGGCGAGTCCAGGATCAGTCCCGGCAGCGAGGTCTGGACTTTTTTGGCGCCGGCGCGGAAAAAAATGCGGGCGGTGAGCCAGGTGGCGAAAAGCAGAGTCTCGTTGTCGCGCTCGGTGATGTCAAAGACGATCTCATCCTCGGTGATCCTGCCCACGCCGTCGCTCATGATTATGCTCTCAATGCCCGACCAGTGGTTCATGCCCTTCATTTTTTCCACCAGCTCCCTGCCCACCCCGGCCAGGATGTTGCACATGCCCCAGGGCAGCGAGCTTGCGGACTCGAGCAGGAACCCGTGCTTTTCCGGGTTATAGTAAGGCAAATCGCGGTTGACGTAGCAGTATTGGTCGCACTCGGTGGAATCATTGATCCCGTCCCAGCCGCGGATTTCGATGTCCGGGAAATAACCCTGGTTGGACGCGCCGGGCTGGGTCATGAACCTCGTGCCCACCAGGTTGTTGGGGTTGATCTTGCTCTTAAGCAGAATCCGGGAGGTTGCCACCGGGCCCGCGGCCATGATCACCTGGTGCGCGTGCACCGTAAGGTTCTTGTAGTCCGGCGACTTGTCCCGGAGCGTGGGAGCCTTGGCGTCCATCACCCGGGCGCTGACCGTGAATTTAGCCGGAGCGGATTTCTTCATGTTGGCCAATTGCCGGAGCAGGTCGTCTTTGGCCGCGCCGACCGCGGCCTTGAGCTTCTCGCAATAAGGATAGTCCCCGGCCTCGTTGAAATTTGGTTTGACCGCCTGCGCCTCCGCGCCGGTGAAAACGTCGCATTGGTATTCCTGGGCCGGCATGAGAAAAGCGTTGGCGGCGTCCATCTTCACGCCATAATGGCAGCCCTGGGTGCAGTTGCCGCAGCGGAAGCAGAATTCCACCGGACGGTCGCTTGACTTCCAGTGCACGCCTTCGCGCTCCGCGCCGATGGCCAGAATCTGGTTGCAGGGGTTGTGGTGCTGCAACTCCACCGGCTTTACGAACAACCGCTTATTGAGTTCGGTTTGGTATTCCTCCAGCCTGGAATTCTGCTCATAGTCATAGGACGTCATTCCCAGCCTGGCCCAGTCTTTCATGACCGGCTTGGGAAAATCCCAGGTCACGCTCTCGCTCGCCACCGTGCCCCCGCCCACGCACTGGCCCGCGATCAGCGCCACCCGCGTGTGCTTCCCGCCCGCGGGAGTGAAGATGGTGGGAGCTTCGATCCGGGTCAGCATGTAAACTTCCTTCCGGCCCAGTTCCTCCGGCGGATAGTACCCGCCCTTTTCCAGCACCACCACCGAAAATCCGGCCCGGGCAAGGTAATAGGCCATGGTCCCGCCGCCCGCGCCCGAGCCGATGATGCAAACGTCAACCGGGCCGATGGTCTTGCTCAGGGCAAGGTCCTTATGCTCGACGATCATGCGCCCTCTTTGATCCGGTCGGCCATGACGCTTGCGTCAAGCCGGCGCTCCTGGAACGGCGGCCGCCAGTCCTCGGGCTTGGGACCGCCAAAACCGATCCGGGGCCAGACCACCCTTTGCTCCGGGTCCATCTCCGCCTCGCCGTTGGCGTCGCTGTAATAGCCCAGGCCGCAAAGCATCTTCTTGAAGCTGTTGATGTCCTCCGCGGTCGCCGGCGCCACCCGCTTGATCAGCCCCTCGGCCGGACCGGCCAGACGGATCAGACGCATGTACCGCAGCATGACCAGAAAATCCGGCGACGGGTTCTGAGCGAAAAAACCGTCAAGGTTGAGCGCCACGTCAACCACGCCGTTGAGCACCGGCTCGTCAGGAATTATCGCCATGGAATACTTCCGGATCAGACGGTACTCGGAAGGGGTGAGGAACTTGAGCTTGGGCGTGTCAAAAGTCGCGGCGTGAACCTTTCTTCCCCCAAGACTCCACGGGCCGAAAACCGCGCCCGCGGCCAGACCCGCAGCCCGCAAAAACTCCCTTCTCGTGACAAACATCCCTCCGCCTCCTTGCCTGCTTTGCTCCCAATTATGCCATACCCCCGCCCCGCTTGCAACGCCCCCATCATCGATAACCGCGCCGATTAATGTCTCTTCTGTGCGAGCGGCTTTAGTCGCGAATCCTTAAAAAAATTTCCAACCACAACGGCGCCACGGCACAGCCTTTTCGATTTCCGCGCCAAGCGCTTTTGGAGTCCGGCGGCTTCGGCCGGCGGCTTTGAAGGGTCTGGCATCAACATAATTGCTCGAGCTTCAGCATGGACGCCTGAGCCTAAAACCTGGCGGCTTGACGAAAAACTCCTACTTGAAAAACAGTTAAACTACAAGTAAAGCTTTGACACCCCGGTTTTTTCTACTTTATCGCAAAAATTTTATCCTCAGGCGTTAATTTTTGTTGAGTAATTCCCTTTTGTATATTCTCTATTGCTGACCAAACTTCCGGGTTAAGGGAAGGGGTCTTCTGCAATTGATTTTTTAATGCGAGCATCGCTGAATTGATTTCAGCATTTTGCTTTGTAACTTTCCGACGGTCGTTGTCATAGGAAACTTTCAGCACCTTATAATCTGATTCTGCCTCTGCTCTCTTTTTCTCATTGAAATATGCGTTTGCACCCCCGGATAATGCACTCACCAATGCGATAATAACACAGAAGTTGATATACCTTTTCATCAAAGACACTCTCCACTCAGGGGAGTCTTTAGGTAATCGGGTAATACTTGCTCCCACAACAAAAACCGCCAAAATACAGACCCCTGAGGTCCCGAAGCTGGCGAGCTTAACCAATTGATCCCAAATTTCCATCGGCTGCCTCCTTTCGTTTAACGAAATATCGCACCCTTTTTTATCGCCATAATTCAAGCGCAAGTGGCTTCGCCCGCAAGGCAATTTCTTCCGGCCTGCCCTTAGCTGACCACGCCCGGACGCCAGCTTATCCGTGGCCGATAATTTTCGCGAAGACGCTAAAACACTAAGGCCCCAGGCTCTTTCCAATCGAGCCGAATACGACCTGCCAGAAAACTCCGTTCTGAACGAACAAGCCGAATCTTACCAGGAACGGTGCGTCGGGCCGCACACTCAGTTTCCGGTATACATACGGTATGATTGCTATTGCAACGACTGCGGCTATGACAAAAGTCCCTATGGTCAGATTATTGAAGCTGACATTAGTGCCGCTCTTGAACTGTTGCACAGCAGAGCTTGCGGCCACCCCCAGGAATACGCCGAAATACATCACGAACTGCTCCCAAAATGGCATGTGCCGCAACGCTCGCGGACGGGCGGGTGCGAGGCGGGGTTTGGCGGAATCGGTTTTCAAAGTGGCCACTGCGGGAGGAGTTACACCAGCGGACACAGGTTGGTCGCCGCCTAAAACTGGCAAGGTGGGATCATGCACCGTGACCAAGCTGGGCATGACCGCGGCTTTTTCGCCGTCAGTAAGGTGCGCGACGGCACCAATCTCAGTAGACCCGGCATTAAGTGAAAGGCTTGGATGGTTGTTAAGATCAAAGTGGCGGACTAAGGCCCCTCGCAATGTGCGTGGTGACACCATGTTTTCTCCTTTCCAACTCGCTGCCTGAAGCCGGCGAGTTGTCGCCTCTTCGTCGGCCGGCCGTCATAAGACACCAGTCTTTAAAATAAAAAAAAGCAGCCGAAAATTTTCCAACTGCCTTCCGTTCCCAAAATACAACTACAACTACAATTATCACAATACCATATCCTGATATAATTGTCAAGTCGAATTCATTTGGAGCATATTGGCTGCTCCTAGCGTTAGGTCAATCTTGGGGGCTTGTGGCTCACAGCGCAAAGCGGATCAAGATTTGATCTGGTTTTCGACCCCGGCCTGGATCGAGAGCAATAGCTGCTCCAGGGCTTTGGGAATTTCTTCGACCAGCAGCTGCATCTGGAGGGGTGCGTCCGCGGTTATGTCCGGGGCTTCGGTATCGTAGCTTAATTCGATCCGGGCGCCGCCCTGTTCGGGCTGGATGACCATCCTGGCCCGGGAGATGAAACTATTGGACCTCGGGATGAGGTAGCAGGAGTAGTAGCCTTCCTGGGTCCTCCTCAGTCCGGGCAGGAGGTCGAGCTGATGGCGGACGCCCAGCAGTTCCATTTGCATCAGCGATGGCTTCTGGTTGTCGGACAAAAAGCAGCGGTTGAAATCAAACTGATATTTTTTCTCCAGGGCCGAGAATTCCCCGCCGGCCACATACTCAAGCACCCGGTCCGGGGACGCCTTGGTCCGGAGCGACGACTGAGTGCCCTGGAAAAATTTGCCGTACAGTTCTCCGCGGTAGCCTTTTTCCAAAAGCTGCTTGGCGCTCAAGCCCGGGTCAAAGTGCGCCTGCATCCTCGCCCCGGCTTTGTCCGCGCCCTTGACAATGGTTTCGTTGAGGTTGATCGCCTCGGACATGCTCCGAAAAGCAGGAACGCTTTCCTCCTCCTTCTCAAAAGTAAAAACCACCCGGGTGGCCTTGTTCAGTCCCTCCAACTTGAACCGGAGAATACTCAAGCCCTTGCCTCTTTCCCCCTCGCTCATGAACCAGAGCGTTTCCCGGGGCTGCTTGCGGATCAGAAGCAAATCATAGGGCGCCATCTTGCCCAACAGATCCAGGTCGATTGCAAAGGTTGCCCGGTCAGCCAAGTCCTTGTAGTTTCCCCCTGAGAGATGCACCAGGCTCACCATCCCGGCTTCACTGACCAGGCTGGACGGGATTTGCAGGTAATTTTCAACCTCCGCGGGACTGGCCTTGAGCAGGTAAGTCACGCGGTAGCCGGTGTACCTGAGCGTGTATTCCCTGCGGGTCAGCGGCTGGCCGGGCTTCTCATGCTTGAGAACGCACCCGCTCCCAAGCAGGCCCAGGGCCAAGAGCCAAATCGTGCAACTTGCAAATCGACTGAAGGTCTTCAAATTCAAAATTCTTCCGCTTTCGTCAATGGGAGTAACTCCTCTAGACATGAAATTTTTTCCGCCATCTCCATTTCGCTTTGCCGCAGGCAAATCCAAATTAAAGGTTTGGGCCGGAAAAGTCAAGCCCCGGAGGCTTCTTGCCCACCCCCACTTTTGCAGCTTAACCTTTTAGGTTTAGGGGTCAGGCCTCGCGGGGTCAGACCCCAACTTCGCGGCCCGAGCTTCGGCGTTGGGGTCTGACCCGAATGGCGCTAAGTTAAGCTCAATAATAGTTTTGGCCCAGCGGTTTGATAATAGCCCCGCGCTTATGGTCACCAACTGATTAAATGAGGGGTGGGCATAATTATATGCCATCCAAGA